>Ga0187893_10009572_pt1 | contig 14846 bp, 13 predicted proteins | sample MA1701074metaG_FD_139574 | JGI IMG/M metagenome (GOLD analysis project Ga0187893, IMG submission 139574) | White microbial mat communities from a basaltic lava cave in the Kipuka Kanohina Cave System on the Island of Hawaii, USA - MA170107-4 metaG ...
GGCGGTGCTGGTGAAGGATGGCCGCGCGAGCGGCGTTGCACTGGCGGGTGGTGAGGAGATCAGCGCGCGCGCTGTGGTTTCCGCGGCGGATCCTAAGCGCACGCTGCTGCGCATGGTGAACCCGGCGCATCTGACGCCGGATTTTCTGCGTAAGGTGCGCAACTACCGCTCGAGCGGGACGGTGGCCAAGGTGCATTTGGCGCTCGACGCACTGCCGGACATTCCCACGCGCGACTCGAAAGGACACCCGGCGCGCATTCACATCGGGCCGGAGATTGATTATCTGGAGCGCGCGTTCGACGCATCGAAGTACGGCGAATTCTCCGCGCATCCGTATCTGGATGTGAGTTTCCCGTCGTTGCACGAGCCGGCGTGGGCGCCGCAGGGCAAGCATGTGATGTCAGTCCACGCGCAGTATGCGCCCTTCAAACTGCGCGACGGCGACTGGAACACGCGCCGCGATGAACTGGCCGACGTGGTGCTGAAGACACTCTCCGCGCACATGCCTGATCTGCCGGGCAAAGTTCTGCATCGCCACGTGGTCACGCCGCTGGATCTGGAAGAAACCTACGGACTCACCGGTGGGCACTTGCGGCATGGCGAGCTGGCTCTGGACCAGCTTTTCACCATGCGGCCGGTGCTGGGCAGCGCACGCTACGCCACGCCCGTTGACGCGCTCTACCTCTGCGGGGCGGGCACGCATCCCGCCGGTTTGGATGGGCAGTGCGGCCGCAACGCCGCGCGCGAAATCCTCAAGGGCATCGGAAAATAGAAGCCTGTTTCCTCTCCCATGTCACCTTTGGGGTGTTCCATTGACACTGCGCATAACCCGCGCTAGGTTCGAAGGCGTGGCAGGCGCTGAGGGAATGAAGAATCTCACCGAGCACATCAACCGGCTGAACGAAGACCTGCAATTCGAGCGCTACCCGCGGGAAGGCTCGGCGGTCTTCTATTGCCGCGGCGCGTTCGCGCTGGTCAGTCACCGGCAACTGGACGAGCTGTTCGCGGCGATTCGCGATGCGGAAGAAAAGCAGATCGCGATCGACATGCGCGAGGTGGGTCACATTGACTCGACCGGGGTAGGCACGCTGGCGATGTGCCTGAAGCACGCCATGGCGCAGAAGAAGCGCATCATCCTGGTGACCAACGATGCAGTGCGCCGCGCGCTGGTCACGGCCGCGCTGGACACCATCTTTGTGCAGGCCGATAGCGTGGAAGCTGCGCTCGAGCGGCTGGCTACCGGCCGCTAAATTTTCACCTGCACCCTTCCAAAATCGGTACAATACCGCACCCGAACGCGCGGAATCTGGACCCAGCGGAGATGCGCCATGAGAGATACGCCTCGCCACGCCGGCATTCCTTCAGCCGAGCCCTTGATGCATGAAGTGCAGCGCGTTGGCACGGCCGCGGTTTTCCGCTGCAAGGGCGCCTTTGCGCTGGCCAACCACACCAAGCTGGGCGAATTGGCAGAAGAGATCCGGCGCGGCGATGCGGCGCACGTGGTGCTCGACCTGCGCGAAGTGGTGTACATGGACTCGGTCGGCGTGGGAACCGTGGCTGTGATCTTGAAAGATACCAAGGCGCGCAACCGCGCGCTCACTGTGGTGCCCACGGCGGATATCCACACCTTGCTCGGCGCCTCGAAGCTGCAGGGCATTCTCACGTTTGCCGAGTCCTCGGAAGCTGCCTTCGCTTCGTGAACGGCGAGCTTTTCCGGTGTGGCAATGCCCATCTGAATCCGCTAACATTTCCAGTAACGGAGGTGATTGTGGGTAGCGCAAAACTGGAGGCCCTCAAAGCCATTGACGGCATGCCGGAAGAGGCCACTTGGGAAGAAATCCTCTACCAGTTGTACGTGAAGAAGAAGCTGCAGGCGGGCACGGCGGCAGCTGATGAGGATCGAGTGATTCCGCACGAGCAAGTCAAAGCGATGTTCCTACGCAAATGAAACTGGTTTGGACCGAGCCGGCAGTCGCGGACCTGCAGGCTATTCACGACTACATTTCCAGAGATTCCGAAGTCTATGCGGCACATTTCATTGAAACCATCATCGAATCGGCGGAAAGGCTCCCGCAGTTCCCCAAACTCGGAAGAGTTGTTCCAGAAGATGGCGCCGAGAGTATTCGTGAATTGATTGTTGGCGGCTAGGCTTATCTACCGATTGCGCCCAGCCAGAATTGAAATGCTCGCGGTCTTGCATGGAAGCCGAGACCTGAGCCGCATGACCAACAAGCCCTGGGAGTGATGAAGTGCCCGCCTTAACTTGTCCTCCCTTGAGATACCAAGTAGAATTGCGAAGTTGCAGTGAGCAATTCGCGTCCATCCGAGGAGGAAACGTCCGCCATGGCAACCGCGCAAACCAGTGCCAAGCGCCCCGAGTTCACCAACGAGCCGTTTGTGGATTTCTCGAAGCCGGAGAACCGCGCGGCGATGGAGGCGGCGCTGGCCAAGGTCAAGGCCGAGATGGGCCGCGAGTATCCCATCCTGATTGCCGGAGAGAAAATCACGACGGCGGAGAAGACTACGTCCATCAATCCCTCGCGTCCGTCGGAGGTGGTAGGCGTATTCCAGAAAGGCGACGTGGCGCTGGCCAATCGCGCGGTGGAAGAGGCGCACAAGGCGTTCGATTCATGGAAGCGCGTGCCCTATGAACAACGCGCCGAGTGCCTGTTCCGCACGGCCGACCTGCTGCGCCAGCGCAAGTTCGAGTTCGCCGCGTGGGTCTGCTACGAAGTGGGCAAGACGTGGCCGGAAGCCGACGCCGATATCGCGGAGACAATTGATTTTTGCGAATTCTACGGCAGCGAAATGCTGCGCCTGGGGGCACCGCAGCCGCTAACGCCGATGAAGGGTGAGAAAAATTACCTGGTGTACATCCCGCTGGGCGTGGGCGCGGCAATTCCGCCGTGGAATTTCCCTTGCGCGATCATGGCGGGTCTGGTGACGGCAGCCATCGTCACCGGCAACACGGTGGTGCTGAAGCCGTCGAGCGATTCGGAGACGATTGCCTACAAGTTCCTCGAGATTCTGCATGAAGCAGGGGTGCCGCAGGGCGTGGTGAACTTCGTCACCGGCCCGGGCAGCAAAGTGGGCAACGCGATTGTGCGCCATCCGCTGACGCGCTTCATCGCCTTCACCGGCTCCAAGGAAGTGGGACTGAACATCAGCGAAGAGGCGTCGCGCCCGCAGAGCGGGCAGGTTTGGATTAAGCGCACCGTGCTGGAGATGGGCGGCAAAGACGCGATTGTGGTGGACGAAGAGGCCGATCTCGACGCCGCAGTGGAAGGCGTGGCCGCCTCGGCATTCGGCTACCAGGGGCAGAAGTGCTCTGCGTGCTCACGCGCGATTGTGAGCGAAAAACTGTACGACAACTTCCTCGCCAAGCTCGCCGAGCGCGTGAAGAAAATCAAAGTGGGCGACGCGGATCAGCCGGACAACTACATGGGCCCGGTGATCAACGAGAAAGCCATGAACGGCATTCTGCAATACATCGAAACCGGCAAGCAGGAAGGGCGGCTGCTCACCGGCGGCAAGCGTGTCGAGGGCAAAGACGGCTTCTTTATCGAGCCGACGGTGATTGCCGACGTGAAGCCCGGAGCGAAGATCGAGCAGGAAGAGATCTTCGGGCCGGTGCTGGCGGTGGTCAAAGCCAAGGACTTCGACGATGCGCTGCGCATCGCCAACGGCACGGAGTTCGGGTTGACCGGCGCGGTGTATTCGAAGAATCCGGAGAAGCTGCGCCGCGCGGCCGAGGATTTCCACGTCGGCAACCTGTACTTCAACCGCAAGTGCACCGGCGCGATGGTGGGCGCGCACCCGTTTGGCGGGTTCAACATGTCCGGCACGGATTCGAAGACCGGCGGGCGCGATTACCTGTTGCTGTTCACGCAGGCCAAGACCGTGGCCGAGAAAATCGGGTAGGACAAGAGCGGGCGGGCACTGGGGCCCGCCCCTACAACGTCGGATTGCAGATCTGAGATCTGAAATTTCAGAGGAAGAAATATCAGGAAGGTCAAGCCTCGAGGCGGCCGACTCGGGGCTTGTTTTTTTGCGGGGCGCAGCCCTTCGGTCGCTTATAGCGACCTCAGGATAAACAAGCAGCGCCCCTAACGAGCGTTGCCGACGGGAGATCAGCCTACCGCGTGCGGGGAAGTCTCATCAGGCGGAAGGCCGGGTAGCTGAGGCCCAGCAGCACCAGCGAAATGACACTGTTGCGCACGTCGCTGTAAATTACGCCGCCCAAATAAGCCACCGAGGCAAATAGGACGATGCCCGTGGTCCACGGGTGGCCCCAGGCGCGATAGGGGCGCGGGGCGTCTGGCTCGCGCCGGCGCAGCACAAATACAGAAGTGAACGAAATCAGATAGTTGGCCACGAAGAAGAAGGCGCAGATGGCAATCACCTGATTGAATGTGCCGCTCAGCAAGAAACCGATCGCGACCACAGTGCTCAGCAATAGCGCGATGGTGGGAGTGCCGCCGGCATTCACCGCGATAGCGCGCGCGGAGAACAGGCCGTCGCGGCTCATGGAGAACAGCACGCGCGAAGTCATCAACACGTAGGCGTTGATGCCACTGAGCAAGCAAATCACCATCAGCGCGCGTGCGATGGTGTCGCCCGGAGGGCCGAAGATAAGACCGGCGGCGGCGCCCATGGCGAAGTTCTCGCCGCTCATTTTGGAGAAGGGAAGAATGTACAGCAGCGCGAGATTGAACAATGCATAGATGCCGATGATGCCCAGCGCGCCGCCCATCATGGCGCGCGGGATGTCGCGCGCGGGATTGCGAATCTCTTCGGAAAAATAGATGGGCCCAGTCCAGCCGTCGTAGGTGTACATCACCGATTGCAGCGCCATCATGAAGGCGATGAAGAGTGCGAGCCCAGTGGGCACTGCCACTGCAGCAGCGGCCTCCGGGTTGGCTTCCACGCCGCGCTGGCCGAAGGTGAAGCAGGCGGCGACGATGCCGAGGAAAATCAGCGCCTTGAGCAGCGCCGTCAGATTCTGCGCGGCCTGCCCCAGGTGGATGCCGCGCCAGTTGAGCAACGCGAAACCCAGGACCACACTCATCGCGACGGGCAGAACGTAGCGTGACTCCTCCCCGCCCAGCCAGCGATGCAACAGCGTGCCGGAGTACTCTCCGATCACAATCGAGACGGCGGCGTTGGTGGCGCAGGTGGACATCCAGTCGCTCCACCCGACGATGAAGCCGGCGTAGGGACCCAGCGCGCGGCGCGCAAACACGTACTGCCCGCCGGAGCGCGGCGTCATGGTGCCCAGCTCGGCGATGGAGTTGGCGCCCAGCAGCGCATAAAGCCCGCCCACCAGCCAGACGATGATGAACAGCCCGGCGGTCGGCAAGTAGGTGGCGATCTCGCCGGGCGTGCGCACGATGCCGGCGGCGATGGTGTTGCCGATGGAAACCGCCAATCCGAAGGCGACTCCGAGGACTTGCAAGAGGCGGACGCGAGACGGTGCGGCGTCTGCAGCGGCGGTTTGATTGCCGGCTTCGCGGTCTGTCACTCAGGCCTCAGTGCAGAAGAATACGAACGGCGGCCATCTTAACAGCAGGAGGAAGTGCGAGAAAGGGAATAAACACAATTCTTGCTGCGCAACACGCGAGCCCGTGTACCGGACTACTTCTTCTTGCGCATGCCGGCTACTTTCTTTTCGGCGGGCGCTTCCGCGGTGACCGCGCGGGCCGGGGCCTTCTTGGGCGACGTGCCTTCGCGCTGCGCCAGGCTCTTCTTCAGCGCTTCCATCAGGTCGATCACCGGGGCGCGGTGCGGCTCTGGAGTGGCAGCCACTTCGCGGCCGGCGCGCTTGGCCTCGATCATTTCCTTGAGCTGCGCGGCGTAGAGGTCGCTGTACTTTTCCGGCTCGAAATCGGTGATCAGGCTTTCGACGAGCTGTTGCGCGAGTTTGACTTCCTGATCTTTCGGTTTCGCGCCGTTGTTCTTGCCGTAGTCGGCCACCTGGCGGATTTCGCTGGGGTAGTACATGGTGTGCAGCGTCAGGCCATTTTCGCGCGGGCGGACGATGACCACGTGCTCGCGTTGGTGCATGGAGAGCTTGGCGACGGCGGCGTAGCCCAAGTCCTCCATCGTTTTCGTGAGCAGGTAGTAGGCTTTCGCGCCGGCTTCCTCGGGGACCATGTAGTACGAGGCGTCCAGGTAGATGGGGTCGACCTCGTCGAGCTTGACGAACTCCTGAATCTCCATCACCCGCGAGGATTGCGGCGCGACCTTCTCGAAATCTTTCTCGTCGAACAGCACGTATTGGTCGGACTCGTACTCGAAGCCCTTGACGATTTCGGTGCGCTCGATCATGCGGTTGCATTGCGGGCAGAACAGCGGCTGCTTGACGCGCGAGTGGCACGTCTTGTGGAGCTGGTTGAAGCTGACGCGCTCAGTGCGCGCGGCCGCGAACAGCCCCACCGGGATGGTGATGAGTCCGAATGAAATGTGACCCTTCCAGATTGCGTGCGCCATTGCGATAGCCCTCAGCTTTCAGCTGTCAGCGGTCAGCCCAACCCCCAGGTTCAGCCCTCAGCTATTTGATGCTGAGAGTTGGTCCCTGTCGCCGGTCGAAGCGCGCTGCCCCAGTGAACTTCATGCCGGTCAGGGGGTTTGGTCAGAATACGGGAGTGGCTCCGGGAAACGCAACTCCCCACGCTTACCGAGTGCCGAAATGGGACACACCCCGGCCCGGCCGCGGCGGCGTCAGGTACAATCCCTGCAATGGGCTCGCTGGTTAAATACAAGAAGAAGCGGAAGTTTGACCGGACGCCGGAGCCGGCGGGGAAGGAAACGCGCAGCGGGCGCGGCTCGCGCTTTGTGGTGCAGATGCACGACGCGACGCGCCTGCACTGGGACCTGCGGCTGGAAATCAACGGCGTGCTGAAGTCGTGGGCGGTGCCCAAGGGGCCGTCGCTCAATCCTGCCGACAAGCGCCTGGCGGTGATGACCGAAGATCATCCGATGGAGTACGCCAGCTTCGAAGGCGTGATCCCCGACGGACAATACGGCGCGGGGCCGATGATGGTGTGGGACAACGGCACGTGGAAGCAGGTGCACGACGACGAGCCGGCCTCGACGCAAGTGGCGAAAGGCGAGCTGAAGTTCACGCTGCGCGGCAAAAAGCTGCGCGGCAGCTTTGTGCTGGTGAAAATCCGCAGCCGTCCGGACGCGACGGGCAAGAGCAAGAACAACGAGTGGCTGCTGATCAAGCACAAAGATGATGCGGCCGACGCGAAGTGGAACGTCGAGGAGCACAACCGCTCCGTGCTGACCGGGCGGAGCATTGACGAAATCAACGAGGGCATGCCCGCTTCACACACCATGCTGGAGCTCGACCCGGCCAAGCTGCCCGGCGCGCGCAAAGCGGTGATGCCGGAAAAAGTCGAGCCGATGCTGGCGAATCTGGCGGACAAGCCATTCTCGGATGCGCAGTGGCTATTCGAAATCAAGTGGGACGGCTGGCGGGCCATGGCGCGGATTCACAAAGGCAAGCTGGAGTTGCGCTCGCGCTCCGGCCGCGTGATCACGCCGCAGTATCCGGAGCTGACCGCGCTGCCGGAGCACGTGTACGCGGGCGAAGCGCTGCTCGATGGCGAAATCGTGGTGTTGGAGCCGGACGGCCGCTCCAGCTTCGAGCGGCTCCAGCAGCGCATGAACATGTCCAAGCCGTCGGAGAAGCAGCTCCGCGAGCATCCGGTGATGTATTACCTGTTCGATGTGCTGCATCTCGACGGCTACGACCTGCGGGAAGTGCCGCTGGGCCAGCGCAAGCGGCTGCTGCATCAGCGGCTCTCGCCGGGCGGGCCATTCCGCTTCTCCGACCACATGCTGGAAAAAGGGCGCGAGCTCTACGAGTTGGCCGGCAAGCAGGGTCTCGAAGGCATCATCGGCAAGCACCTCGAAAGCACCTACAGCAGCAAGCGCAGCACCTCATGGCTGAAGTTCAAAATCACGCAGGAGCTCGACGCGGTGGTAGGCGGCTACACCGAGCCGCGCGGGTCGCGCTCGCATTTTGGCGCGCTGCTACTGGGGCTTTATGACGGCAAGGCGTTGAAGTTCATCGGAGGAGTGGGCAGCGGCTTTGACGAAGAAAAACTGGCCGGCATCTTCGGCAAGCTCAAGCCGCTGACGCGCGAGCGGTGCCCCTTCGAGAAAAAGCCCGACTACAAGGAGAAGTGCTACTGGATCGATCCGAAGCTGGTGGCGCGCGTCCGTTACGGCGAATGGACTGGCGAGGGCCACATTCGCCATCCGGTGTTTCTGCGCTTGCGCGACGACATTGACCCGCGCGACTGCGTGAAAGAGTTAGAAACGCCGATCGCGGCCGAGTCGCGGCCGACCGTGGTGGTCAGCGCGCCGGCGCTGGCCGGCAAAGCGCTTGAGGGCGACAAGGCAATCGAGAAAGAGCTGACCAAGGGCCACGGCGAAAACGTCATTATCGAGCTCGACGGGCGGCGCCAGCGGCTGAGCAACCTCAACAAGGTTTACTACCCCGAGTCGCGCATCACCAAGCGTGAGGTGCTAGCCTATTACTTCCGCATTGCCGGCCACATCCTGCCGTTTCTCAACGACCGGCCGATGGTGCTGCGGCGCTATCCCGACGGCATCGGTGGTGAGGCGTTTTTTCAGAAAGAGGCGGGTGACAACTACCCGGAGTGGATGGAGACGGTCGAGGTCAACTCCGAACATCTGGGCGGGAAGGCCATCAAGTATTTTCTGTGCAACGACCGCTCGGCGCTGCTCTATCTCGCCAACCTCGGCTGCCTGGACCACAATCCGTGGCCCAGCCGGCGCGATGACCTGGAGCATCCCGACTACTTGTTCTTCGACCTTGATCCAGTGGAGGGCACGGACTTTTCCGTGACGGTGGAAGTCGCGCGCAAGCTGCATCAGAAGCTCACCGGGCTGGGGCTGGAGGTTTTTCCCAAGACGTCGGGCGCGGACGGCATGCACCTGTGGCTGCCGCTCGAGCGCAAGTACACCTACGAGCAGACGCGGACGTTTGCGGAGATTGTGGCGCGCATCGTGGCGGCGGAGAATCCCAAGCTGGTGACGATGGAGCGGGTGGTGGCCAAGCGTCCCAAGGGGAAGGTGCTGATTGACTCAGTGCAGAATGCTTTCGGCCGGCCGCTAGCCTCGCCGTGGTCGCTGCGCGCCAAGCCCAAGGCGCCGCTCTCCGCGCCGCTGTGGCCGGAAGAACTGAAACGCGGCCTGAAGCCGGAGAAATTCAACGTGCGCACGATTTTCGTCCGCCTGAAAAAAGAAAGCGACCCGTGGAAAGAATTCTGGAACAAGCGCCAACGGCTGGAAGCCGCAACTGCAAAACTAGAAAAACTGGTCTAGCGGCCCAGCTCGTTTCGCAGCACAGCCTCTGGAATGAGATAGCCTAGCGGCTTGTCTTGTTCATCTTCTGGAACGACCAGCGGTTCCTCGGGAGAAGGGTCGATGGATTCCCATTTCGAATTCCATCTTTGCGGGGCAGGAAATGTGTCGCTAAACAGGAGGTGATAGACCGTATTCTTGCCCAGCCCTCCTGTTTCCGTAGCGAACCCGGGAATCACTTTCTTGAGTACGGAGAAAGGGATGGCACGCCACTCTCGGCCCAGCGCCGACACCAGCGCGCGAAACCTTCCATCCTGCTTGCAAAGCCAATCGGCAGGTTTGCGGCGAACAAGAACCTCTTGCCCTTTTGCAGCGAATTCAGAAGTCACCATGGAGCTGAACGGACCGAGATAGGAGAAGAAAAGGTCAACCCAGAATGCTGTCTTCCACCTGCGGATCATCTTCACATCCCAGTTCCATACTCGCTGATCAGGCCAACGACAAGAAGGTTTCATCAAGATGCGCAGGTTGTAGCAGGGGTAAAGCGAAATACAACTGTTTTCATCTATTGCGCTCGGAGGGAAATGGGTTCGCATTTCATCTAGGAGTTTCCGGATAGCTTCTTGATGTAGAGGCAAGCCTTCGTCTCTGAGGAAGAGCTGTTGCTTCCATTCCCGGCTCAGTTCAAGACCCTCTGAAGGTACGCAACCCTTTGGGTAATACTTTGCGATGGCCTGCATCGCCTTCGTGAAGAGCTGGGAATTCTGTCCCGACTTACCCATGTTTCGATGACCTTGCCTAGCTGATCTCTGACTCGCGCACCCAATCGGCCAGGGTTTGCAGGGATTCGGCGGAGACGGGCTTGGGCGATTCGGCGGGGCGCGCGAGGTAGTAGCCCTGCACCAAATCGGCATCGATGGCGATGCAGAACTTCAAGTCGTCCTCGGATTCGATTCCTTCCGCGATCACCTGAATGCCGAGGTTATGCGCCGCTTCGGTAATGCCCTTCAGCAGCACGGAGCGGACGTAATCGCCGTGCGCGCCCTGCACCAGGCCCTGGTCGAGCTTGACGTAGTCGGGCAGCAGGTCGGCGAGGTGCAGGATGCCGGAATAGCCGCTGCCGAGGTCGTCGAGCGCAACTTTGGCGCCCTCGGCACGGAAGCTGGCAATGGTGCGCTCCAGGTGCTTGATGTCGCCCACGTGCTCGCCCTCGGTCACTTCGAACACCAGATGATCGAAGGGCACGCCGTGCTCGTCGCAGGTGGCCATGGCTTCTTTCAATCCGAATTTCAGGTCCGTGACGGAGCTGGGCGTGAGGTTGACGAACAGCAGGTGATCTTTCGCCAGATTCTTCCCGCGGCGTATGGCACTGCGCCAAGCGGCGGTTTCGAGCTCGTGCACCAGGCCGAGCGATTGAGCCGCGCCGAACAGCTTGCCCGGGCCGATGTCCAGCCCGCGATCGCGCGCGCGCATCAGGCACTCATAGGCCACGGTGTGGCGCGTTTCGACACTCACCAGCGGTTGGTACATAGTGAAGACGGAATCGGCGGCCAGCAGGCCCGGCAGCCAGCGGGCTTGCACTTGCGCGAGCAGCGTATCGAGATCGGTGAAGTGCAGAATCGCCGCGGCGAAATCGTCGGCCGTGGGCCGCGCGGTGGCCAGCAGCGCGCCGCGGACCTGCGGCAGCGAATCGCCGTCGATGGAATCGCGCCACTGCCCGAGAACTGCCGCCAGCAGGTCGCCGCCGGCGGTCAGCAGGGCAGTGTTGGGCAACGGCTCAATCGAGGTGACGCCGTGCAAATCTTGCACCGCGCGCAGCCGCGCAAAAGCCAGCGGCGAGGTGCTGTAGAGCAGCACGCCGTGCGGCTCCTGCGCCAGCCGGGAGGTTGAGCCGATTTTCGTGGAGGGCATAGAGTGGTCCGGTGCGCAGCTCCGTGGTCCATCTTAGGGGCCGTGCCAGCGCGAGTCAACGCAACGCCGCGCATGCGGTGCTGCGGCGGTACTGCGCTGCCAAGTCAGGTAAAATCCATGCGTGGATCGCACCGCCCGCCGCACCCTGATTCTGGTTTCCACCGCTGAACTCTTTGGCACTTCGTTGTGGCTCTCCGGGACCGCGGCAATTCCGGAACTCACGCGAATCTGGGGTACCGATCTCTCTGTGGGCGCGTGGCTGACCATGTCGGTGCAGCTCGGCTTCGTGGCGGGAGCGCTGGCGGCGGCGATCTTCAACCTGCCGGACATTTTCAAAGCGTCGCGGCTCTTTGCCGGTTGCGCCGTGGCCGCCGCAGTGGCGAACGCGCTCTTTGCGTGGGTCGCGCCGCAGAGCATTCCTGGCGCACTGGCTCTGCGGTTCCTGACCGGCGCTTTCCTGGCCGGAATGTATCCGGTGGGCATGAAGATTCTGAGCGGCTGGTTCCGCGACGGCCGCGGCACGGCGCTGGGCATCCTGGTCGGTTCGCTGACCATCGGCAAAGCAGTGCCCTTTGCCGTGGAAGGCGGCAGCGCGTTGCCGTGGGAGTGGATTGTTCTGACGTGTTCGGGATTTGCGCTGCTCTCGGCGGTGCTGATTGCGCTGGGGGTGGAAGACGGCCCGTACAGCGCGCCGCAGCCGCCGCTGGATTTTCATCAAGTGGGCGCGATCCTGCACAACCGGCCGCTGCGGCTGGCCAACTTCGGCTACTTCGGCCACATGTGGGAGCTGTATTCGATGTGGGGCTGGATCGCGCTGATGCTCGGCGCGTCGGCCGGCGGGCAAGGCCGCTCCGTGGCTTGGGGGGCATTTGCAGCGATTTCGAGCGGCGCGATTGGCTGCTACTGGGCCGGGCGAGTGGCCGATCGCGGTGCGGGCATCAAGTCGCTGCACGACCGGGTGGCACGCCGCGCGCGTGTGACCATTATCGCGATGGCCGTCAGCGGGGTGTGTTGCCTGCTGGCGGCGTTGGTGTTTGAGCATTTCTGGCTGCTGTTTGCGGTGTCCGTCGTGTGGGGAATTGCGGTGGTCGCCGATTCGGCGCAATTCTCGGCGATTGTCAGCGAAGTTTCTGACCGGCGGTATGTGGGCACGGCGCTGGCGCTGCAAACCGCAGTCGGTTTCCTGCTGACGGTGGTTTCCATCCGCATCATCGGGGCGATTGGCGAGCACTGGGACTGGCCGTGGGCCGCCGCAGCCATGTCGATCGGCCCCGCGCTGGGGATCCTGGCCATGCGGAGGCTGCGAATCGTCACTCCAGACTGAAACTTTTTCCCTCCTCCTACGTCTAGTACATATATGGCATCACCATATATGAATCCCAATGCGAATTTAGACCGCGAATTGAAGAAGGGCAGCACCGAATTGCTGGTACTGGCTCTGGTGGAAGGCCGGCCGCGGCACGGCTACGAAATCGGCAAGCTGATCGAGCAACGCTCGGGCGGCGTGGTGCAGTTCCACGTGGCGTCGCTCTACCCATTGCTGTACCGGCTGGAGAAGCGCTGCTGGATTGCGGGCCGCTGGGTGGAGAAGGCCGGGCAGCGGAGGCGGCGCTTCTACCGCATCACCGCGGAGGGGCGCAAAGTGCTGGCAGCGCAGCGCAGCATGTGGCAGGAGTTCGTGGCAGCCATCAATCGCGTGGTAGGGATCGAATCGGCGTAGAGCCGGGCGGGGTCGTAGACCCGCCCCTACAGGAAGTACGGCGCCGGAATCGGGGAAGCGATGCCGGAGTGGAAACAACTGATACGCGAGCGGCTGGCGGGGATGGAACTGGACCCGCGGCGCGAGGCGGAGATCGTCGAAGAGCTGGCGCAAGACCTCGAGCAGCGCTACACCGAATCGCTGGCGCGGCTGAGTGCGAGTGACGATGCTGACGCTGGCGAGCACTCCGCGGCGAGAGCCGAGGCACTGAGGATGGCATTGGAGGAGTTGCAGGACGGCGAGTCGCTGGCGCGAGAGATTGCCCGCATCGAGCGCACGCTTCGGCCGGCGCTGTTGCGCGATCAGGCGGGAATGGAAAACGCAATCATCCCGGGAAGAGAAGGGAGAGGCAACATGTTCGCAGACTTCTGGCAGGACCTGCGCTACGGCGCGCGCATGCTGTTCAAGAGCCCCGGCTTCACGCTGGCCGCGGTGCTGTCGCTGGCGCTGGGCATCGGCGCCAACACGACGATCTTCACGGTGGTCAAAGCGCTGTTCCTGAACCCGCTGCCGGTGGAAGATGCGAGCACGCTGGTGGCGATTTTCACCACCGACGAAAAGAACAAAGGCCAGGGCTTCGACCTGATGCCCATCTCCGGACCTAACTACAAAGACCTGCGCGACCAGACCCATGTGTTCGCAGGCGTGGTGGGATTCACTTTCACGGGGCTGAGCATTTCGAGTGGTGAAGGCGAGCCGGAAAACGTCCCTGCGGTGCTGGCCAGCGGCAACTATTTTGACGTGCTGGGCGTGAAGGCTGCGGCCGGCCGCACATTTCTCCCGGAAGAAGACGGCGTGCTCGGAGCGAGCCCGGTGGTGGTGATCAGTCACCGGCTGTGGAAGAACCGCTTTGGCGCCGACCGCGGGCTGATCGGCAAGACGATCAAACTGAACAATATGGATTGGAACGTGATTGGCGTGGCGCCGGAGAACTTCCGTGGCGTGTTTACTTTGTTTGGCGCGGACCTGTGGGTGACGCAGTCGATGTATCAGCAAGCCATCCCCGCGGGGTTCATCCGCGATAGCTGGGAGGATCGCCGCGCGCTGGTGTTTTTCAGTTTTGGCCGGCTGAAGCCGGGAGTCACGCTGGAGCAGGCCAAAGCGGCCATGCAGACCACGGGCGCACAGTTGGCGCAGGCATTTCCGCGAGAGAACGACCAACGAAACTTCACGGCGACCATGCTGACGCAAGCCGCGCTCAATCCCAATCAACAGCAGGCGTTCGTGGCCGCCGGTGCGGTGATGATGGGCATCGTCGCGCTGGTGCTGCTGATCGCGTGCGGCAACGTGGCCAACCTGCTGCTGGCGCGATCCTCCAGTCGCGAGCGGGAGGTGGCCGTGCGCGTTTCGCTGGGCGCCAGCCGCTGGCGGCTGATGCGCCAGTTGCTGACGGAAAGCACACTGCTGGCGTTGCTGGCGGGCGGGCTAGGGCTGCTGCTGGCTTTCTGGGGACGCGAGGCGCTGTGGGCCATGCGGCCGCCATTCATGCAGAACACGGTACTGGACATGGCCCTCGATGCGCGCGTGCTGTGGTTCACAATCGCCGTCTCCATGCTGACCGGCATCATCTTTGGCCTCGCGCCCGCGCTGCAAGGCTCGCGGCCGAACCTGGCGCTGGCGCTGAAGGACCGCAGCAGCGTGCCCTCGCGCTCGAACCGCTGGTTCACCTGCGCAATACACTGGTGATGGGGCAGGTGGCGCTCTCGCTGGTCGCGCTGGTGGGAGCGGGCCTGTTTCTGCGCAGCCTGCAAAAGGCGCAGGAAATCGACCCCGGCTTCGAGACGCAGCGCATGATGCTGCTTTCGTTCGATGTCTCGGGCGAAGGCATGGATCAACC
>Ga0187893_10009573_pt1 | contig 14844 bp, 9 predicted proteins | sample MA1701074metaG_FD_139574 | JGI IMG/M metagenome (GOLD analysis project Ga0187893, IMG submission 139574) | White microbial mat communities from a basaltic lava cave in the Kipuka Kanohina Cave System on the Island of Hawaii, USA - MA170107-4 metaG ...
GGTAAAATGCCTTGAACGAACCGTCGTTTCGGCTCTGCCTGCCCGCCCGGGCTGAGCACGTTTCAAGCTGTGGCTGCTTTTTCGTGAGTGATCTAGGCTGGCGCGGTGACTGGTCGGTGGCAGGGGTCGTGTCAGACGGCAAGCCTCTTTCGGCCTTTCGCCACTCTGCGCTTGATGACGTTGCGGCCGCTTGAGGTGCTCATGCGTACCAGGAATCCGTGCGACTTCTTGCGCTTGCTCTTGTTCGGCTGATACGTTCGCTTCATGCATAGTTCCTTTTGGCTGGCTCGGCGGTGTCGGGTTTTTTCCACGCAGCAGCAGACGGGAGTATAGTCCGATTGATGGGTGGTGTCAAGAACAAGTGAGGATATTGTTTCGGATGAATGGAGGGGGCCTCCTTCCGGAGACGCCACACGTGGCTACTATATGTAAGTTGTGGGTTATACTGGTCTAAGTGCCTCTAGCGGGTTTTCCACAGATGTGGAAAAGATGTGCGTAACTGGCGCGTGTTGATAGGCATGTAGATCGGGCCAGGGGTCCTGTGGGCAACCAATCGCTGGTTCTGATAAGTGCACAGTTTCTCCGCACTATTAGGTACATGGCGCCGGCACTGACAGTGGGGTTATTTCGAGATGTTGGCCGGCCTGTCCACAAATTAAGAGCATTCTACTACTCCTCCTAAGTTTTTACTTAGAGAGATCTCTCGGAGTACTTAGTTGACCCTCTTCAGCAAGTTGGAGTTTGTGCACTAATGCGAATCAAAATCTCCAAGGAAGATCTCCTTGCCGGCGTAGGTCCGATTCAAGCGGTTGTTGAAACGAAACGAAGCCTCCCGATCCTGTCCCACCTCCTGCTTGAAGCCAGCTCCACGCGAATCTCGGTGTTTGGGACTGACCTGGATATCGGCGTGCGAAAGCGCCTGCCCGGCGAGGTTCTCAAAGAAGGATCGATTGCGCTCTCAGCAAGGAAACTATACGAGATCGTCCGAGAGCTTCCGCCCGCGGAGGTTGAGCTTACATCCGATGCCGATATGACGGTAAACATCAGATGTGGGAAGTCCGACTTCAGGATGAAGGGCCTGCCACGAGATGATTTCCCGTCGATGCGCGACGCGAAGGGCAGGGGCGTTGTGCTCGATCGCCGGATGTTCCGTGACATGATCCGGCGGACGCTCTTTGCCGTCTCCTCGGACCAGACTCGATATACACTGAATGGGATCCTGCTCCGGGTCACACCGAAGGACATCAGGACGGTCGCCACCGATGGACATCGTCTCGCAGTCGCTACAACGGAGGCCGATGTATTGAAAGACAATGCGCCCATAGAGGCCATCATCCCTCGAAAGGCGGCTGCAGAGACGCTTAAGCTCTTGCGAGATGAGCCCGGCGAAGTCGAGATCGAGCTGGCGGAAAACCACCTTCTGTTTAGCACCGACCAGACGCTCATCGATGCCCGACTGATCGAGGGGCAGTTCCCGAACTACGAACAAGTCATTCCCGCAACCACCACCAAACAGGCGAGCGTCAGCCGTGAAGCCCTCGTGGCTGGACTCCGACGGACCTCGACCATCATCGGAGATCGGGTCGTGCACACGACGCTGGAGTTGAAGCCCGGCTCCCTGCGCCTCAGCTGTGTCAATCTCGACCTCGGAGAGGCGCGGGAACAGCTGGAGGCCGAGTATCACCACGAGGAGACGGCGATAGGGTTCAACGCGCGCTACATTTTGGACTTCTTGGGCGCCGTGGAGTCCGAGCAGATCACCATCCACTTCCAGGACCCGCTCAGTCCGGCGCTGTTCCGACCCAAGGACGAGAAGGGGTACCTGTGTGTGATTATGCCGATGAGGCTGTAACCTTGACGGCTCGCGCCACCAGAGAAGGAGACGCATGAGCAGAGCCCCCGAGGATCTGACCACCAAGGCCGCGGCTGACAAGCCGGTCGACGAGAGCGCCGTAGCGGATGCCTATGGCGCCGAGCAGATACGCGTCCTCGAGGGCCTGGAGGCCGTGCGAAAGAGGCCGGCGATGTACATCGGCGGCACCGGCCCCGAGGGGCTGCACCATCTCGTCTACGAGGTGGTGGACAACAGCGTGGACGAGGCGCTGGCGGGGTTCTGCAGCCAGGTGGACGTCACGATCCACTCGGACAGCAGCGTCACGGTCGTGGACAACGGGCGCGGCATCCCGGTAGATATCCACGAACCGACCGGCCGTCATGCCGTGGAAGTGGTGATGACCACCCTTCACGCTGGGGGCAAGTTCGATAATTCGGCATACAAGGTGTCGGGCGGGCTGCACGGGGTCGGCGTCTCCGTTGTGAACGCGCTCTCCGAATGGCTCGAGGTGGAGATCTGGCGCGACGCCAAGAAGTACGTGCAGCGCTATGAGCGCGGCAAGCCGACCGGCGACCTGGAAGAGATCGGTAAGGCCAGGAGGACGGGGACGCGGGTGACCTTCTCCCCCGACCCGGCCATCTTCGAGGAGCGGACCTTCAGCCTGGATACGCTGAGCAACAGGCTCCGTGAGCTGGCGTTCCTGAACAAGGGGCTGCGCATCAGGCTTACCGATGAGCGGGCCAACGAGACGCGCGAGTTCCATTACACCGGAGGCATCAGGTCGTTCGTCGAGCTCCTGAACGAAAACAAGACGGTCCTGCACCCGAAGCCGATCGTGGTCGAGGCACAGCGGGACGCCACGCTGGTCGAGGTGGCCATACAGTACAACGACGGGTACGCGGAGACGGTCTTCTCCTTTGCCAATACCATCAATACCCACGATGGCGGGACCCATCTGATCGGCTTCCGGTCGGCCCTGACCAGGACGATCAATAACTACGCGGCGGCGCGCGACCTTCTGAAAAACCTCAAGGCGACGTTGACCGGAGACGACGTTCGCGAGGGGCTCACGGCCGTGATCAGCGTCAAACTCCCGAACCCCCAGTTCGAGGGGCAGACCAAGGCTCGACTGAACAACCCAGACGCGAAGGGGCTGGTCGAGACCATCGTCAACGAGAAGCTCGGGGAGTTTCTGGAGGAGAATCCGGGGATCGGCAGGCGCATCGTCGAGAAGGCCGCCGAGGCCGCGCGCGCGCGGGAGGCCGCGCGAAAGGCAAAGGAGCTGGCGCGGCGCAAGGGGCCGCTCGACGGCGACGACCTTCCCGGAAAACTGGCCGACTGCTCCGAAAAGGATCCGGCCCTGTGCGAGCTGTACATCGTCGAGGGAGACTCGGCTGGAGGATCGGCGAAGCAGGGGCGCGACCGGAGGTTTCAGGCGATCCTCCCGCTCAGGGGCAAGATTCTGAACACCGAACGGGCGAGAGCCGACAAGATGTTGTCGTCGGCGGAGATCCGCGTGTTAATTTCGGCGCTCGGGGCCGGGATCGACCCTGAGTTCGACATCGGGCGGCTCCGCTATCACCGGATCATCATCATGACCGACGCCGACGTGGATGGGGAGCACATCCGGACGCTCCTCCTGACCTTTTTCTTTCGGCACCTTCGGCGGATTGTCGAGGACGGGCACCTCTACATCGCCCAGCCGCCGCTCTACAAGGTGAAAAAGGGAAAGACCGAACGGTACCTGAAGGATGACCGCGCGATGGAGGAATTCCTTCTGGAGACGGCGGCCGCGACGCTCAGGGTCGAGGGGAGCAACGGCGGGGCAGCCTGGGCGGGACAGCGCCTGGACTCCATCCTCAGGAAGCTGATCACCTGGAAGAACTGCCTGCAGGCGATGGAGCGGCGCGGGCGGCACCCGGGCGCCGTGGCGGCCCTCGTGCAGTCGGGCGGCACGCAGATCAGAGCGGGGCGCGGCGCGCTAAAAGATGAGGCCAGGGCCAAGCTGCTCCTGGCGAATCTGCTGGACGCGTTGCGACCGATGGCGGATCGGTTGGGGGCGGTCGATGGTCGAGTCGAGTGGGACGAAGAGCAGGAGGCGTACCGGGTCGCGCTTTCGTTCGAGCGCGATGGGAAGGGTCAGCGCAGCGAAGCGGTAATCGACCAAGGCCTCCTCGGCTCGCCGGAATACCGGGAACTTGAGGCCGCCGCGGCAGCCCTGTCCGGCCTCGGCGCACCTCCGTTCAGTGTAGGCGCGGACGGCGAGAGCGCCTCTGCCGAGTCCTGGACCGATCTGCTTGCCAAAAGCCTTGAGCTGGCGAAGAAGGGAATGGCGATCCAGCGGTACAAGGGCCTGGGCGAGATGAACGCCGAGCAGCTGTGGGAGACGACCATGAATCCCGAAAGCCGGACCCTCCTGCGGGTGACGGTCGAGGACGCGTTCGCCGCGGAGCAGATCTTCACCACCTTGATGGGGGACCAGGTAGAGCCTCGGCGGAAGTTCATCGAGGCGCATGCGCTCGAAGCGGTCAACCTTGACATTTAGTTCAGGGCTCAAGACACCATGAACTATCCATCATGAACTCGTCAAGGCGGGAAGTGGAGGCCCGTACATCGGGCCATTTTTCTTTTGTAGAGGACGGGGCCTGCGCCGTACCAGCGCACGCACCGTGATTGTCTAAGGAGGGGCGAATGCCAGACGAGCAGCGGAGCGCGCCGGCTCGGATCGGAGAAGTAAGGCCGACCGATATCCACGAGGAGATGCGCCGGTCGTACCTCGACTACGCGATGAGCGTCATCATCGGTCGGGCCCTGCCGGACGTGCGGGACGGCCTGAAGCCGGTGCATCGTCGCGTCCTGTACGCCATGCAGGAGCTGGGGCTGGCGTTCAACCGCCCCCACAAGAAGGCCGCCCGCGTCGTGGGTGAGGTTCTGGGGAAGTTCCATCCCCATGGCGAGACCGCGGTCTACGACACGATCGTCCGCCTGGTCCAGGACTTCTCGATGCGCTACCCGCTCATCCACGGGCAGGGGAACTTCGGTTCCGTTGACGGGGACGCGCCGGCGGCGATGCGGTACACGGAAGTCCGCCTGGCCAGGATTGCGCAGGAGATGCTCCGTGACATCGACAAAGAGACGGTCGAGTTCGTCCCGAACTTCGATGATAGCCTTCAAGAGCCGACACTGCTCCCCGCAGCCCTGCCGAATCTGCTGGTCAACGGCTCTTCCGGCATTGCGGTCGGAATGGCGACGAACATTCCGCCCCACAACCTGGGCGAGACGGTGGACGCCCTCCTGCTCCTGCTCGATGAACCCGAGGTGATGATCGAGCGGCTGATGGAGGCGCTGCCGGGGCCCGACTTCCCCACGGCGGGGTACATCCATGGGCAGCGGGGCATCCGCGACGCCTATATGACCGGCCGAGGCCTGATCCAAATGCGGGCGAAGGCGTTTGTGGAGAAAAGCAGGGGAAGCAGGGAAGCCATTATCGTGTCGGAGCTGCCGTATCAAGTGAACAAGGCGAAGCTGATCGAGCGCATCGCCGAATTGGTCCGCGATCGCAGGATCGAAGGCATATCGGACCTGCGGGACGAGTCGGATCGGGAGGGGATGCGAATCGTGATCGAGTTGAAAAAGGACGAGCCGGCACTCCCGGTCCTGAATCAACTCTACAAACACACCCCGATGCAATCTACGTTCGGGGCGATCATGCTGGCCCTGGTGGACAAACAACCGAGGGTCCTGGACTTGAAGGAAATGCTCCGCCACTTCCTCGAGCACCGGAAGACGGTCGTGATCCGGCGGACCCGCTTCGACCTGAGGAAAGCGGAGGAACGGGCCCACATCCTGGAAGGGTTTCGAATCGCCCTGGACCATCTGGATGAGGTCATCGCGTTGATCCGCGGGTCTCGGTCGGTAGACGACGCGCGGACCGGCCTCATGGTCCAGTTCGGGATGAGCCAGATCCAGGCCCAGGCGATCCTCGACCTGCGCCTGCAGCGTCTGACGCAGCTCGAGCGGCAAAAGATCCAGGACGAGTACCAGGAGGTCATCCAGGCGATCGAGCGGCTCCGCGCCATCCTGGCCAGCGAGGCCCTCGTCCGGCAGATCATCAAGGACGAGCTGCTGGAGCTGAAGGAGGCGTATGGGGACGCGCGGCGCACCGAGATCCTGGAGGAGACGGCTGAGATCCAATTGGAGGACATGCTGGCCGATGAGGAGATGGTGATCACGATCACCCGCGGCGGCTACATCAAGCGGAGCAATCTGAATGTCTATCGGAGCCAGCGCCGAGGGGGGAAAGGGATGAGCGGGATGGCGACGAAGGAGGAGGACTACGTCGAACACCTCTTCGTGGCCACCACCCTCAGCTACATCCTCCTCTTCACGAATCAGGGAAAGGTTCACTGGCTGAAGGTCCACGGGCTGCCCCAGCTCGGGCGGGCGGCCAAGGGCAAGGCCCTCGCCAACTTCCTGCAGCTCGGCGCCGACGAGACGATTACGACCATGCTCCCCATCCGCCAGTTCGAAGTCGATCGCTATCTCCTCATGGCGACGAAGCGCGGGGTCGTCAAGAAGACCGAGCTCAATGCGTATGGCAATCCCCGTGCGGGGGGCATCATCGCCGTGACCCTTGATGAAGGCGACGAGCTGATCGCCGTCCGCATGACCAGGGGCGACGACGAGATCCTGCTCGGCACCAGGCAGGGGATGGCGATCCGCTTCAAGGAGGACGAGGCTCGGCCGGTGGGCCGCGCAGCGCGCGGCGTCATCGGCATCTCCCTTGAGGACGGCGACGAGGTCGTGGGCGCCGAGGTGGTGTCGCCAGGCGCGGCCGTGCTCACGGTGACCGAGCGGGGGTACGGCAAGCGGACGGCGCTGGAGGAGTACCGCCTGCAGGGACGGGGCGGCAAGGGCATCATCAACATCCGGACGACCGAGCGGAACGGCGCCGTCGTCGGCGTCATGCAGGTGCAGGCCGGCGACCAGATCATGATGATCTCTCATGAGGGGAAGATCACCCGCCTGCGCGTGGACGAGATCAGCTTGATCGGCCGGGCCACGCAGGGGGTCCGGCTTCAGGGCCTCGAGCCGACCGACCGCGTGGCAGCCGTGACTCGACTGGTCAGCGACGATGACGGCGAGGACGCGATAGAGGAACAGGAGCCCACGTCCGAGCCGGAGCCGCCCGGCGAGTCTTGAGGGGGGTCGGGCAGCATGATATAGTGGGCCTCCGAGGGGTAGAATTGTGCTCGACCTGAAATTCATCCGCGAGAATGCCGAACTGGTGAAGGAGCGGCTCGCAACGCGCGGGCCCATCCCCTCGGCTCTGGACGAGCTGCTTGAGATCGACCGTGAACGGCGGGGCCTCCTCGTGGAGGTGGAAAAACTGAAACAGAGGCGCAACGAGCTGTCGCACAAGATCGCCGAGCTGAAACGGCAGGGCAAGAGTGTGGGCGATGCCCTGGCGCAAGCCTACGCAGAGGCTCCGTTGCTGGCCGGCCTGGAGGACCGACTCAAGGAAAGCGGGGAGATCTTGCAGAAGGTAGAGGAGCAGATGCCCGACCTCCTTTCCGTCGTTCCGAACCTGCCCCATGAGTCGGTCCCGGTTGGGAAGTCGCCCGAAGACAACGTGGAGGTGGGGCGGTGGGGTGAGCCGCGCCGGTTCGACTTCCCCCCGAAACCCCACTGGGAGCTGGGGGAAGCCCTTGGGCTGGTGGACTTCGAACGAGCGGCGAGGATCGCCCAATCGCGCTTCGCGGCTCTGACGGGGCTCGGAGCCAGGCTCGAGCGAGCGCTGATCAGCTTCATGCTCGATCTCCACGTCCGCGAGCACGCCTACGTCGAGGTCCTCCCCCCGCTCCTGGTCAATGCGGCGGCCATGACCGCAACGGGGCAGCTCCCGAAGTTCGAAGAGGAGCTGTTCAAGACCAAGGACGAGGGGCTCTACATGATCCCGACTGCGGAGGTGCCGCTGACGAACCTTCACCGGGAGGAGATCCTGCCCGCCGGCGCGCTGCCCCTTTCGTACGTCGCCTATACCCCGTGTTTTCGGCGGGAGGCCGGCTCGTATGGCAAAGACACGCGCGGCCTCATGCGACAACACCAGTTCGACAAGGTCGAACTGGTGAAGCTCACGGAACCCGAGCGCTCCTATGCGGCCCTGGACGAGATGACCGTGCATGCGGAGCGGGTCCTGCAGCGGCTCGGCCTCCCGTACAGGACCGTCACCCTGTGTACGGCTGACCTGGGGTTCGCGGCGGCGAAGACCTACGATATCGAGATCTGGGTCCCGAGCCAGGGGGCATATCGGGAGGTGTCGTCGATCAGCAACTGCGAGGCGTTTCAGGCGCGCCGCGCGGGGATCAAGTACCGGCCCGCGCCGAACGCGGCGACCCGGTTCGTGCACACGCTGAACGGATCGGGGGTTGCCGTTGGGCGCACGTGGCTCGCGATCGTGGAAAACTTCCAGGAGGCCGACGGGACCGTCCGAATCCCGGAGGCGCTCCGGCCATACATGGACGGCCTCGAGCGCATCACCAAAGGCGGCTCATAGTCGATGATTCATTGTTCACGGTCTCAGGGTACAGGATCGCGCCTCGGCGCCGCCGGTAACTTCCATGAACTCTGAACCATGAGCTGTCGGAGGGGTGGCCGAGTGGTTGAAGGCGGCGGTCTTGAAAACCGTTAGGCGAAAGCCTCGTGGGTTCGAATCCTACCCCCTCCGCCACTAGATAGACCAGGGCATAGGGTAGAGGGTGCAGGGTGTTGGGAGGGCCTCACTGGACCCTACGCCCGACTTTGTCCACGGAGAGGTGACCGAGCTGGCCGAAGGTGCTCGCCTGCTAAGCGAGTCTGCGCCGAAAGGTGCAGCCCGGGTTCGAATCCCGGCCTCTCCGCCACCCGCAGTTCATGGCTGATGAGTCAATCATTCAGAGTAAATGCGCTAGGCGCATGGCGGCCAGCAGCCGTATCTATGAACCCGGAATCTTGAACCCCAAAGAGAGGCACTGAGCCATGTTTGGCGAGGGATTCCTGGGTCGTGGCGGCACTCTTGGCGGCGACCTGAACCTCCTCATTCAGGCAGGCGTTGGTCTCATGATCCTCATGGGGGCGGTTCTCGCCCGCCGCGGCTGGTATCGCGCTCACGGCGCGTGTCAATCGACTGCGCTCGCTATCGCAGCCGCCATGACGGTCGTGTGGATGGTGCCGTCGTTCCGCGAGGTCTACGCTCCCGACCTCTCGAGGGGTGTCGTCAGCCGAACGACAATTGGTATATTGGCGCATGCGGCGCTGGGCACCGTCGTCCTGCTGCTCGGGGTCTATGTCGTCCTGGTCGCCGGGACCAACCTCGTTCCTCAACGGTTCCGCTTCAGCAATTACACAGTGTGGATGCGGACCCTGCTCGTCTTGTGGTGGATCGCGATCGGAATGGGGGCCCTGACGTATTGGTTTTTGTAATCGTGACGGAGAAGCGGTCTCATTCTGCAACGGATGGAGAGGTGCGAGAGTGGCTGAATCGGGCGGTCTCGAAAACCGCTGAGCGGGCAACTGCTCCAAGGGTTCCAATCCCGGACTCTCCACTAGTCTCGATCACCAAGGGCGCCCATAGCTCGGCCAGCTAGAGCGATGGACCGCGAATCCGTAGGGCGGGGACTCGAATCCCCATGAACGCGCCACCCCAAAGGCCTTCAATTAAGTGGGGAACTACCAAACACATCCTCCCATCGGTGGCGCGAACAAGGAAGTCGGTGCCCACTTCGGTGACGGTTCAGAAATCCAAGGCACCCTCGGGGATGTTCTATTGATCGCAAGCTTCCATCAACAGCCGTTCGGCCCAGGTGGTGTGCCCCAGACGATCGGGGGAGCACTGGTTTGTCGTCTGGTTCGGGGTAGATACCATACACTCAAGATATGTGTGGGGTTTGCCAATAGCAGCGGGACTAGCCGCATATTTGGCCCACTCAGGGATTTTGTGGCGTCTGGGGGAAACGTAGAGGTGTGTGTGGGACTTGCAAATGGCATCACCTCGCGTCAGGCTGTAGAACATTTGCTCATGGCAGGAGCTAGCGTCTGGGGCGTCGATACCCGGGGAAGCGTTCTATTTCATCCAAAAGTGTACGTGCTTGAGGGCAATGCAGAAGCCTGGGCTGCTGTAGGCAGTTCGAATCTGACCTCTGATGGGCTCTACCGAAATTTCGCGGCTAGCACCTTGACCGACCTTGATCTGACCCATGGAACCGATGCGGCTTATCTCCAAGAGCTGGCCTCCTGGCTCGCAGGGTTGCGTCAGCATGTTGGCAACTTTCTCCGCCTCGAGGGAAATACCCTTCGATATCTAGTCACTTCTGGCCAGCTCATCGACGAGCGTGCCGTTCAGCGACGCCAGCGACTAGGGATCTCCGCCCGTCACGGCCCTCCAGCAGGACGGGGACACGCGGGAATACGTATTCCCCCCGCTCCTCCCCCCTACCCGGGTCTCCAGGGGGCGCGAACCCGGTTGCGGCCGCGGCGACGCGGGCGAGCACGCGCAGCACTTGGTGTTGCGGCAACCTCAGCCGGTGCACAGTCCTTCGCTATGACCCTCTCTACATTTGACTGTTCTCACCGGACCGGCGTACCGGGGACTCCGGATATGAGTATACCGAAGAACGTGGCTCAATTCTTCCCGCCGGTATCGTTGCAAGGACGGAAGTATCCGGATGAATACTTCGGTGTCATTCTGAACGATCCCCCCAGGAGCGCTCGGATCAGCAAGTACCGCATTTGGCAGCGTCCGCCCGGAGGTACGGGTCACGCAGACTGGCGCGTCAGGGTCGGCCACGAGACGATCGATTTGACGTCACCTGGCGGAGGGGACATTCTCCTGTTCGAGCGCCTTCCTCACGGGTCAAGTCCGTCCTATGAGGTCTGGATTATCACCACGGACGACCCCTCCTATCCTGAGCTTCGGGCACGGTGCAACCGCAAAGTTCAGGCGACGGGCAGGGCTGGAATCAAGCATTATGGTCTCTACTGACGTCCGTCCTTTCTTGGCCGCCGAAGAATTACGAGAGCCTCTTTCCTGATCGAATTCTTTTGATGGAGATCAAATCGTTGGTAGGCGTCTAAGGGAAAAATCTCCGTAAGATGCCATCCCACGTGTTGGGCCACCATTGCAAGCAAGCGCGGTGTTTCGATTTGTATTTCTCTTCCGGCGAGCGTCGTGCGATTAGGGCCGACTACAAGTGCGAAGCTCCCGCCGGGGCGAACAAGGGGCAGCGTGGAGGCGAACATCTGGCTCATGTCGCGAAAATAGCGAAATAAGAGGGCAGGGACGTTCTGGCGACGGAAACCATCGTTAGAGTTCAGCACCAACCTTCTCGTTAGTCGGCAAATAGCGAGCACCTCTTGCGGAAGTAGACCCGCTGCTTTGTCGATTTGACCCTCATCTACGTCCCGTTCGCGAAAGCTGATCTCGCGATTACCGATAAGAGATCTTTCCAGGCATCGAATCCCTTCCTCTTGGACAAGGCCTAGAAACGCAAGGCTCAGGCGTTGCGTGTCAATGTAAGGCAATGCCGTCGCGTACGGCGGACTTGTAATAATGCAGTCGAAGAGAGCCATCCGCCCGTGCGGCCGAGGGGCCGTATTCGGAAGTCCTTGGCGAGAATCGCCCAATACTGCGCGATGTACTCCACGGACCCTTCCAATAACCGCCCGGGCTCGAATGACGGCCGCCGTGCGCTGAGCCAACGCGGTTGTGAAGAGCGGCACGAGTGGATAGTTTTGGCGGGGGTCCTTCCTGCGGCGAATCCGCAAATCGCCTGGATCTTGCCAAGAAACGATCCGAAGACAATCGCTAAGCACGACTTGCGCAATGGAGCGTACGTGAGAGCTCTCAAGACGGCGGATCTCACCCTCAATGCACTCCAGTTGAGCCAGCACGGACACAGCAAACCAACCCTCAAGGTATGCGCGATTCGGAAGACGCGCTTCCTCTGCAGCGCGGAGGCGCGTGTAGCCGAGGGCGCTCAAAGGCTTGTTTAGATCCAGGCCCCGGACCTTGCTATTCAGTCGATTCACGAGTCGCTGAACATGGGCTGCAAGAACTGTCGTGTCGACTCTCATGGCCTCGAGCTTCGCGTTCGATATGAACACGCCCAGCGGGTTTAAGTCGATTCCCACTGCGTTCCAGCCAACGTGCGCACATTCCAGCAGGCAAGTACCACTCCCACAGAAAGGATCGAGCACCCACGCATCATGTGGAAGCTGAAGCAAGTTGCCGATAGCTCGAACAATTTGCGGATTGAACTTTCCCCTATACTCATGGAGGCCATGAGCTGAGTAGCGCGTGCTTTGCCTAGTGAGCACGGGCATCTCATCCTGGGACGGCGCTTGCGTTCTGTAGCGCGACTGCTTGGTCAGCGCGCTGGCTTCGAGTCGAGCCTGGAAGGGAATGGACTGCGCCGTCCCGTTGAGACGGATCTCGCGGAAGTAAGTCAGCCGCTCCAATACATTCGGAGGGAGACTGCCGAGCGTAAGGCGCAAGCCAGTCTTGGTGGACTTCGGCTTAGCGCCTAGCAGCATCTTCACCTCCCGAAGAGCTAGGCGTTTCTCATACGGGAAGTAGCGGTAGTCTTGCCATTTCAGATCAATAGAAGGTTTCATCGTCCAAAGACCACGACAGACTCAGCGTTGATAGTGCTGTGGACAGGGTTAAACGCCTTGCGCGTTGCCGGAATGGCTCGTTCCACCACCAGTAGGCGCCGGAAGCCATGATGGAAGGCAGCTCGTTCTAGAAGCGCAACGTTGTCGATGGTTCGACCATGGATGATCGAGCGTCCGACAACGAAACAGGCCAATGCAATGGGCGACATGACAGAGGCTAATAGACCGAAGACTTGCGTCATCTGTTGCTCGAAATCTGCCTCCGTCTTGTGGTTCTTCTTGAAGTAATCTGGCCTCGCTCCGATTTCAGCCTTTCTGGCCGCGATGGGATCCATTCCAAGCCAGTACATCCGATACTTGTGATAGAGCCAATACTCGTAGGCGTTGGGGTACGGGGGCGAAGTGACAACTAGCCCGACCTCACCGCCTATATCGGCTTGAGTGGCCATCAGTATGTCCTTGTTAATGATTCTTACGTCGGAGGATCGCTCCCAGAAGAGGCCGCCGAACTGCTCCGTGTAAGCCCTGTCCATGTCATTTGCTGCGCGCTTGAACAGATCGTAGACGTGCTTTGCTGAGACACGCTTTTTGACGGCCGCGTAGCGGGTATCACTTTCTTGATTCGAGACGCGGACTATTATGCTTGAGAGCGCAACGCGAAGAGCCTGACGCACGGCGTCGTCCTTTACATCCGCAAGTGCGGCCACCAGCCCTGAAAGGGCCTGCTGGACGCTGCGCTCGAACCAGTGATCCACACGAGGGATCGGCGGAATAAATGCGTTGTGCGTGGCGGCAGCCTCTACTGCCTGGCATGCCACGGGAAAAACCCGCCTCGCTGGAGCTCGAGTTTTCACTCGTGCGATGAGGGTGGCGATAGGGTTGACATCTATACCAATGGCCGGATAACCGGCCGCCAAGGCCTCGACAAGCGTAGTTCCGGAGCCGCAGAATGGATCGACAACAGCCGAACCGTCTCCGGGGTGAAGGAATCGGATCAGGTGACGAGGGAGCTGCGGGATGAACCTTGCAGGGTAAGGATGAATCCTATGGACTCCCTGCTGAGTTTTTGCGCCTGTGAAGTTCCAGTCAGCATTACGGACGAGGTCTAACCTTTCTTTCAAGCTCATACCAGCGGACGGAGCTGCGGCCATGGTCGAATCTCGGCGGACCGGGCCAACCTTAGTCCGTGACTTCTGTCCCCTGGCCAAGTCTTCCTGCGGCAAACTGACCATTTAGGCTTGCTCAGGAGTTTCCCCTGTGAGCCATCTGTCGAGTGCATGCTTGAGAATTCTCCATTGGCGTCCAACCCTTCTGGCAGGAATCTGGCCTGTCATTAGTAAGCCAGCTAGAGTCTTGGAGGATACTCTTAGATAATCCGCCGCTTCATTTACCGTGAGTGGTTTTTGCTCAGGTTGGGTGTACTGGTGCACCGGCTCCCTCCGCCGGGTGCTAGTTACTTGCGTCTTCTCTGTCTTTCTCTTTTTTACCATTAGATTCCATCTATATCAAGCAGAATCTTTATTATTCGCTGCTCTCACCACAATATTCCTTTAGATTCGGCCACACTACTGAACAGGCGGTGTTAGGTCAAGTAAATTCATCCAGAAGAGGCGTATTTGCGTTCCTGGGGAGAATCAGCGGGAAGGGGCTTCGGCAGCCCACCCCACCCTTTCCCATTCCATACACGCTGAGCACCTCTGCTCCCAGGTGAAGGCCGCCTCGTCACTTGGAGTGCGGTATTGGCAGAGAAAGTACGCAGAAATGGAGGCGGGATGGTGTGTCGAAGATTTGGTCGCGAGCAAGATCAAACGAACGTATACCCCATGCCGTGAAACGCATACTGGAGAAGCGGCAGCTCGAGGTTGAGACCCGAACGCTGCTTCGCGAACTCAAAAGCAACGCGGCCCAGCTTTCCGAGTCCACTTCCCATCGGGTTGCTCCTGCAGTATCAGTCTGTTATACTCTGGCGACTCCGACAGCAGTGAATCCCATCGCGTCGCCCACAGACACGATCCTTCACGGACATTTGTAGTGGATGGACGCGTTGCCATTGAGGACGCCCCCAGGGAGGTGCTCGCATAGCGATACGGTCCATTGCTGAAACGGATGGAGAGGTGCGAGAGTGGCTGAATCGGGCGGTCTCGAAAACCGCTGAGCGGGCAACTGCTCCGGGGGTTCGAATCCCTCCCTCTCCGCCACCACGAAAACCAGGGCATGGGGCTGAGGGCCTGGGGTTTAGGATGAAGTGCACAGCGTTGCTCTTGCTGCGGAGAGGTGCAGGAGCGGTTTAACTGGCACGCCTGGAGAGCGTGTGCGGGGGAAACCTCGCCCCGGGTTCGAATCCCGGCCTCTCCGCCACC
>Ga0187893_10009575_pt1 | contig 14840 bp, 18 predicted proteins | sample MA1701074metaG_FD_139574 | JGI IMG/M metagenome (GOLD analysis project Ga0187893, IMG submission 139574) | White microbial mat communities from a basaltic lava cave in the Kipuka Kanohina Cave System on the Island of Hawaii, USA - MA170107-4 metaG ...
ATGGTTTTCCGGGTACCGGTGGATCCTGTGGTGAACCGCCAAGGCCTTCCTGCGCCGCTTTTACTTCAGCGACCGTGGCTTCAGCGATTGCGCCACCATAGCGTTGAATCAATCCCTTCGCGTGTACATCTTCGAATGGCTCGATGCATACACTGGGCAAGGTCTCCGTTGCCGGAAACAGAAACGCCTTTCCGCGATACTCCAGTCGGAAAGGCAAGCCAAGTGCCGTTGTAATAATTTTCAAAAACATGATCGTGTCTCCTTCTTGATTTTGTGTCGTTTCATCCGCAACAGGCGTGGCCTCTGGGAATACATAGCCCGACGGCGTGACGGGTTCAGAACCACGCCTGTTACAGAGTGCTTTCTTGATTATGCCATCGCTTCCGATGATTTCCAGGTTTCTGCACCCGTCTTGATGTGCCACTTGTATGCCTGGATATCCAGGATGTGCGATCCGATCGGGAAACCATTGTAGTCAGCAAGGGTGATTGCAGCTGCAGCATCACCTCCGTCATACAACGCCCGAACGCTTTCACCACCATCGGATTTTACAACTTCGATGTGCTTCAGCTTCAGGATCGCTGCATCAGCGACGCTGTACAACGTTCCCGGGAGAATTCCGTGTTTCGCTATCACGGCATAGTCATTGCGTGCGGTCAACATGTGTTCTTCACCTCCTTGCCTGTTGTGACTATTCGCCGTTTAAGGATTCAAACCGTTAACGCGTTTTTGCCGATAGAATATCTTTGCCCATACCTCGTACAGCTCCGTCGTGCTGACATGGTTTCCCGCCGCAGAGAATTGCACTACAAGTGCCATCCACTGAGCACCCGGGGGGACCAGCGTTGCCGTGTACATACCGTTCCAAAGCCCCCCCGTCTCCGGCGCAGAACTGGCGGTGTCCAGGCCTACTCCCAGAGCAAGGTTGTAATCGGTGAACGGTGTTCCGCTTGTTCCGAACAGCGCACCCTTGCCGCCATTCCCAAACAGAAGCGCCGTTCGATATCGCGCCGTGTCCGGGGTCTTGACGACAAACTGAACGCTGTCGACGCAGTAATCGCCGCCCTCGAAATAGATGCGTTCGGTACTGTCTGCCTGTGAAGCAGCATAGGTGGATGTGACTCCGAAACGACTGGAACCATTATTCGGGCCATCGACCTTCAATGGCTTGATCTCCGTCCACCCTTGTGTCGTGTACTGTGCCGGCGCCACTACGCAAAACAGCAGCGACAGAATCAACACCGGCATCAGGAACATTGTGAATCTCATAGCTTCATTCTCCTTTCCGATCCGCCAAAGGCGAATCAGACTGATGTTGGGTTGATTGGTTTATGTCCAGCTGAGTTGGTGCGGCGAGAACGTGGCACAGACAATGCTTGACGTGTTCTCGTGGAATGCACCCGCCCCATTGCCTTCGTAATTGTCATCATCGAAGTAGGATCCGAGTTCAAACCCGTAGACCATGTCAGCGCCAACGTTCGTCTTGCGGCCGTAGTCCTTCACTTCATCGGCAAGACGGATGTTCTGCCCGATCCCGCACGCAAGGAATGAGGGCCCGTACAACACCGCCAGCTTGATATCTCCCGTATCCGGTACGAAGATGTTTGTGCTGGCTTTGGTGATCGCCGGTCCGTACCGTACCGATCCATTGGTATCGGTAACGACGGCGCCACCACTAATCTGTGGACCGAACAGCGTATCATCCACGTAGATCGCACATCCATCCCAGAATATGGAGGCGCCGGTGAAGTGCGGATTCTTGTCGAATCCCTGCGGCATACCATCCTTCAATGCTTCCTTGATCACCGGATCCTGTTTGAGTTGGTGGAACTGGCTCGTATGGATCACGACCGGATAGAAGGGAATTGTACCCGCAAGCAACTGCGGCACGCGCTTACGGATGGCTGAGAACTTCATAAGCGAAATAACCTCAGCAGTCATCTTTGTCGATGCGCCCGCAGCCATCGCATTCAACGTAGCGGCGATTGCCGTTTCATACGCCTGTGTTCCCGGAAGCGATGTATATGCTTCGTTCGCAAATGCGACCTGGCCGGTGCCTGCCACAAAGAAGTTCGGATGGGAAATGCGTCGCAACGACTTCATTCCCGGCCATCCTTCCAGCCCTGCCGTTAGTACATGGCTGCGGCCTTCGAAGATTGCGCTCTGGATGCCCCAGCGAACAAGACGACGCGAGAACCAATCCTGAAGATCGTCTTTCCCCCGCTGAAACATTTGCTTCGCATACTGTTTGAAAATTTGCTTACTCATCGGACCGGAAATAACGTTCACCGCGTGTGCATCTGCATTGATGCGGACACGCTTGTACGATACTTTGTATCGTTCTTCGTCACCTTCCAGTTGGGTATCACCGCCCGTGGGTGGACCAGTCAGCACACGCTTCATCGGGACAATGACTGCCTCGGATCCTTCCGAAACAAAATCATCGAACACCTCAATGGGTTTCCCTGTTGGCCTGGGAAGAATAGCATTCCCCGGTACGCCCACTTCGACGTTTTGCGTGCGCTTGATAAAGCCCACCATTGGGGCCCAGTGTCCCAGCTCCTGCCAAATTTGCAACTGCATCATCCTGCTGAGGATGGGCACGTTCACTCCGGCATCACTGCCGTAGTATGATTGCGCCATCATTCCGAATGGTATCACCCGGAACAGCAGGAAGAGCATTGCGAGAAGTGCGATCGTCACGACCAGGGTAATCACACCCAGTTCGTATCCGAAACCTCCCGTCAAAATAAATGCCTTCATAGTTGTTCGTTTCCTTCCTTGATTTACTTCGTTGGTTGATCGAACATGCGTTCGAGCGTTTTTACATCATTGATCTTCGCCAGATCATTCTCGCTGGTCGGATCAATCGTTGTCTCGCGCTTCTTGCGGGCTTGTCCGCCTGCAGCAGCGGCAACAACAACGGGTTTGCCCTGACCGGCTTTGGCATCGATTGCCTGTTGACGGCCAGCGACAACACTGCGCTGTGCGATGCCCTCGACAATTTTCACATAGTTGTCACGGACCCACGCAGCCAGAAGTCCACCCGGCTTCAGAACCCGCACACCGTGCAGCATTTGAACCACAGATGGATCTCCAGCAGTAACCAGTTTACCGGCAAAGGCGATGAAGTCTTCTTCCTTCACATCGATGCCCGCTTTCTTGGCTTCCGCCTGAACACTCTGGAATTCGTATTGTGCAACCTGATTGTTGAATTCCGGTGCCTTTCTGTTTGCAGCTGTCACCCGGAGTATTGTGCGCTCCAGGTTTGATTCTTCCCGATCCAGCGCACGCCGCACTGCGTCAGCTCGGCCGGGTTTTTCGTCCCACAATTTGTCCCACTCTTCCTGCGTCCGGGGAACTTTCATCCCGCGGGCTTCCAATCGCTTGATAGATTCCGCTTGTACCATGCCGGCCGTAACTTCGTCCAGCGATCCCAACTGGGTATCATCCAGAACGAACACCGGCGCCTGGCTGAGTTTCTTCGTTGTGTTGGCCTCTTCAGCGTCATCCTTTTTTAGGAGCTTGCCGATGTCGGTACCACCCAGGGCTTCAGCCAGCTCAGGGTTCTTTTTCACCAGCTCCGCGAGTGTTGCATTTACAGTCGCAACATCAGCATCGACGCGCGCCTTCTTATCCGCTTCCAGCACTGCAGTCTCTTCCGACGTGCGATCCTCGGGCTTCTTTGCTTTGATCGCAGCAATGTTGTCCGCCTCGAGTTGCTTTGCTTTCTCCTCCGCTGTTTCCTGTTCCCCTCCATCTTCGATCAGCGTGAATACCTTCTTTTCCTCGTCGTAGGTCAGTCCCGTTGCGGCCTTTTGATCCTTTTCCCCTTGTTGCAGAATCTCCTCGGGGGATTGAGCACTGTCGCTGTTCAACGCAGTTTGCAATTGTTGCAGTTCGGTTTTTTGCTCGCCGTTCTTCATCGTTGTATCCTTCGGTTGATGTGTGACTTGTTGACTATCTATCCAGCTCTGAAAATGCCGGTGTTTGTTCTCCACTGAATCCAACTGGTCCCCGGGCACGCCCTGCAGCAGCGGCGCGCATCAGTTCCTGCAGCACCATCGCATTTGCCTGGTCCGACGGTACACCATTCGATTGCATGATTCCCAGCCGTTGTTGAATCCATTGGATCCATTCTTGCTTGTCCGGGATGTCGCTGTTCTTCAGCAGCAAATGCCAGGGTACCAGAGGCGGTGGCAACATCTTCACCAGCGCAAGCGATTGCATGAATGCTTCCTGCTTTGCCGTCACACTGTATGACGTGGAATCGATCTCGCAGTCGTATCTGCCCACACTGATGTTGTTCCGGATACCGGCAACGGTCTGTTGATTCAGCACCATCGATTCCGGATTACCCTCATCATCCACCACACGGATCCAGCGTTCTTCTTTCAAGTTCTTCTGCAACCCGTGCAACGCCAGCCGTCCCAGCGACCGGTCCGCACGACGGGCACTGTCCAGCAAGGTCGATTGCATCAATCCCGCTTGTTGGATCCGTTGTGCAAACAGGCTCGATGCCTCATTGCTTGTTTGCGTTTCACCGCCGTAGTTCAAGGGCACGGCCGATATCAAACGCATGGTCTCCCGGTGATCAGCTTTCCCGATAACTACTTCCCGCGGGATCTGTGATGGAATGTCCGGCTCCGGTTTTGATTTACCGTTGAGATACGTGCGATTGATTCCCACCTCTCGGGATGTCCAGTCTTCCTCGTGTCCCGTGATAGACCCATCCTCGATGACGTATCCGTGGCCCACGTGCCGGATGATGTAGTCCTTCAGCGTCGATTCGAGTTTGTTGTATGCCTGTTGCGGATCCTTCAGCGCGTCCACAACACTGCGCCCCTGCATGATGTCCGGGTGAAAATCATAGCAGGAGATTGGTGTGAAATAATACATGCCGCACTGCACGTCGTATGGCATATCTTGCGGAGCTGCAGCAACAGGATTCGCTGAGAATGCGGGAATCACCGTGGACACAAAATGCTGTGTCTCTGAATTGCTGATAATCCGAAGATCAGGATTCCTCTCCGTGAGTATCCGGAGTACCTCCCGATCATCGGCATACTGTTGCGGTATCACCATTGAATGACCAGTGAACGTATCGAATGCTGTCTTTGTCTGGACGATCCTTTTCTCGTGCAGCTCCAGCACCCGGTACATCCCGTTACGCACGTCCATCCAATCGTCCGTCACCGCTTCAGTCAGTTCCCGTTCACCTCCCGTGACGATCTTGGCCACATTGAACATCAGCGAAAACCTATCGCGCCAGCTCAGTGTCCGTCCTGATCCCGATTTGTTTATGCGTCCTTCCAGAATCGTAATCTGTTCCTGCATCTGGCCGGCAAGGTCTTCGTTGTCGCCAGCGTACAGCTTCACAATTGCTTCCCCGGGTAACCACGGTGAATCGAACAACCAGTTGCACGTCCGATGGAAATCGCCCTGGGTCTCCGGATCAAAGATGATGCGCAACGGATCGTGCCAGTCCGTGTACCACATGCCCTCCGGGTCCCATTCTTCTGACCAAAAGGATTTCATCCACCCGATGCGTCCGATGACTGCATCAAGGAACGCGCGAGAGAATTGGAAGTCCTTATCGCATTGCTGGAAACTCCAGCGGATTGCTTTCGTGATCACGTCGGCCGTCAGCTCGTCACCGTTGCCGATCGGGAATGCGCGCAAGGTTTGCCGGTTTACTTTTTGGGATCCTGAAAGCGCCAGGATAATCGGGAGGATGAAGTTGTATACGTCAGCGCTCCGACGGTTACGCAACAGCATTTCATAATCTGCTTTTTTCCACTGCTTGCCGATCACCATCTCGTAGTTTTCCAGACGCTGCATTGTCACCGGCCGCCACATGTCGTGGGCGCCACGGTACATTTCCAGCATCCGGTTCAACAACGTCAGCGGTTCTGACTCTCTGGTAACCAACAAACCTCCGGAAAATAAAAAAGGCGCTGATCGGATCCCCCCTCACTTGGGATTTCCGAACAGCGCCTTTGTGCTTTTGCTACAAAGATCAGCTGAAACTACTTTTGACTCTTATGTCGGCCGCAGCTGCTATGTCACAGAAGGTTCAATCTCATCAGTGTGGATCGAATTATTCCTGCGCAACTTGCAAACTGGAGAGGCATCAGCACCTCGGGCGAAAATATACATCACCCGGATGAAGATGTCAAGTCTCCTTCATCCGCTGGAAGCAGCAACAACAATTCCGCCAATAACACCGCATGTTTTTCGCGCAAAGAAAAAGTTACAGTGGCTTGCGTAAGCTCCCCTTTTTCGCGGGACTTTAACACATGACCGTACAATCCACGCAGTTTCATCTGTTGGTCGATGATACCGATCGCCTCATCGAATGTGAACTTGGGTGTGCTCATGCCTGATGCACCTCAGCCGGTTTTTCAACGCCCGTCAAGATCGGTTCCCTCGTGTTCGGACACACTGCGAAATGTGTTGCGTCATAGTCAACTGGTGGATTGGTAAACGGCCGGACTCGCAGCGCAGTATGACTACCACGGCAACGCGGGCACATTTGGATATCACTCGTGAACGGTGCGCTGTCACGAGGCATGGGTTCCCTTCAACGCTTCTACACTGTCACTGATCATTGCAAACTTCCCCGGTATCCAGGCAACATGCTTTTTTCCAACGTCGAAGCAATAGCAATCATTGTGTGCGAAGTATTCACCGATTGATCCTGCCGGCAGTGTAGTCAACGGGGGGGGCAATCCATGAGCATTGCACATCTTCGTCAGCACAATGCGTTCCGGACGGTTCCGCGTGTTCTCGCCCCTCACGAATTGTTTCCCCTTAGCATCATACACTATGGATTCCATCACTCCCCCTTTTCTTGTACGCACAGATCCGGATCGCCAATTGAAAGTTTACATCACAACGGCAGTTCTCGATAAGATCATCCAGCAGTTCCCGTGCTTCGTCGCGTTCCTTCACTACCACTTTAATTGCCAGTTCAAGATTCTTGATCGTGTCGCGCATTAGTGACAGCGCAACCTTCGGGTGTTTCGTAATTCAATCTTGCCAGCAACCAGTATCATACTCCCATGCTTCCTTTGCCGCTCGTGCGCTTGTCCTTCAGCCGCTTCCGCCAGCCGGTGATCTCCTGCTTGACGGGTTGAGCCGATGGCATCCACCGGTGTACCTGCAATCCAATACCAGCTCCAAAGATTGCATCATCGTACACGCGCACGCCGGGATCCGTCTTCTTGCCTTGAGCAGCAGGACGGCCCTTTGCATCGTACACAAATGTCCGGGCCTGTGTCCAGAATGCGATATCCGGAATGCGTAACAGCTGTTTGCGCGTCCATTCCTCCAAGTCATCCACCATCTGCTTGCGTGATTGTTCTGACGTGTGCCACCCGACAATGTCCGTCGTTTCAGGATAGCCCCTTGTGAATGCTTCCTGGAAGTACAAGTATGAATACATCGGAAACACGTACTTGATTACCGACATCCCATGGCCACCAGGGTTCCGTTCAATGCCCAGGTGTGCGTTCTCGTAGTAGATCCCACCCTTCACCATTTCCTCTCCGTACACCTCCGGCGATAGGTGCATTTGAATCGAAGCAACTGCCTGTATGAATTCACCAACCGCGTCACGTTGCACAACACGATCGTAAAAATAGCCCCAGTCGAAGTCGCCTTGTTCCAATCCTTCCGCAACGTCGAAGCCGCCACAATACCGATGTGTGTACCCGGGTTCCGGGTGCTTCCATATCCTCCAGCGTCCGTGCGGATTGTCCACCCACTGCACCTTCAGTTCACCGCGGTTCCGGCATACACCATTCACGATGTACGGTCCCTTCAACTGGTTCCCATCCGGTCCCTTGTATGTGTTCGTCCACTCCAGATTGCCGATGTTTGCCGGTGGACTGAACCGCGTCACCTTCAGGTTACGTGTTACGATCGCAATGTTCAGAGCCGGCCGGCCACTGGCCATGAAGGCCTTGTCCACCGATTCCGGATACTCCTGATCGAACAACTTCACATCACCCTTGCAATCAGCCTTGATGGTTTGACGGCGCCAGTTCAACTGTTCATCCGTCAGCTGTGCGATCGCTTTTCCGTCCAGCTGTACTCCTCTTCGCTTTGCCGCCTGGGTGTTGTGCCCGTTGATGGCTTCCCTTAGCGCCGCTTCATCCTTCAGGAAATCTTCACGTTCCTTGTTGCTTGCAAACTGGATCCCGTCCAGGTTCACCAACTTTCCATCAACCAACGCCTTCCGGTATTCTTCGTGTTCATACCAGGCAATGAACAACAGCACCCATCCCGACGGCGCCACCCATGCTTCCAGCTCTGGATCCCAGGTACCGTTTGGGATATAGCTATCCATCACAGCATTGTAGAATCCGCCGGCCATTCCGTTTGCAGTGCTTTCGTTGATCACCAGCGTATCCGGATTGTCCTTCGGTACCGATTGCATAAGTCCGCCCATCAGTGAATCATAGTCCGGGAAGAACGCTGATTCCGAGAGGTGTACCATGTGGAAAGTATACTTGCGGCCGGCACGTGGATTGCGTGCAGTATCAACCATCATCGAGCTTCCCAGCGTTTCCCACTCCAGCGCTTGTTCGTTGTTCTTCTTCGTCGGCTCCACCAGAAACGGCAGATCCTTCCGCAGCTCATCCTGCATCAGCTTTTCTTTCTCGAAGAGATACACGGATCCCTTCACATCATCAGCAATTGTCACGCCGCGGACGTTCTCTGTCTGCGATGCGATCGCATACATGATCGCTTGCACAGCTGTTGAGAAATAAACCTGACGGGATTTCAGTGCATGGATGCGAATAGGAATGCGGCGGCGACGGAGTACTTCCACCACTCGCAATAGCCGTTCTTGTGTGTAACTCAATCGCAGTGTCACCAGGCGTTGATGCTTGTCTTGAATCTTCAATCCCAGGGATCCGTTCCGCCCACCGCGTACCAGGTTCAATGGATCATACCGCACGGCGCTCTTGATTGCTGTGGCTGCTGTATCACACGCGACTTCGATATTCGCAGTTGTGGTCATCGGGTAACTTTTCGCCGTTTCTTTTTGCCTCTCAGGACGGCTCTTCTCCTTCCTGCTCTGCGGCTGGTTCGTAGGTCGCTTCAAAGATGTCCGGCTTACACGGGTAAAAGTGTTCACCGTCAGGTTCGGGAATAACGAAATCGCCAATTTCAAGCAACACAATCTGATTGTTGTGTATCGTGTGGACATGTGGCTTATTGTTTCCAGCCGTATAACACGATCGAGAATTGCACATCCCATTAACAAGTTTGCCATACTCTACATACTGCACGGCCTCTATCACAACAGGTTTCTTCCTAAACTTTGGCATTGTTCTCTTCTCCTTGTGTTTTGGGGTGTGCTGGGTTGTTAGAATAGTCCCGCCGTGTATCGGTATCCCCGGAAACCCTTCATCGGTAATGGACGCGATGGTATCACCATCGGGCCTGTGCAAATTGCCCACAACTTTACCGTAAACTCTGCTCCGTGAGTCATTCGCACCGGCGTCTCCATATCTTTGAACTCCATAATGTTCACGCGGAACTGAATAAGTCCATCAAACACGACATAAAGGTGCAATACGTCCCGCCGTGGCTTGTTCGGAAAACTCATATACCAGTTGGATTCACCACCATCAATTTCCTTTTTACACGACATGATCTTCTCAACCCCCCCGCATTCGTCAACCCATGCTTGCGGAAGACACTTGATTATTCCTGTTGGTTGTTCAATCACAGTTGTTCCTTCTCGGATTGCCACAGGTGTCGGGCTTTTGTCTCACCGTGAGACATTTGCAACTTCCTCGAATTGGGCTGGTTGTGTGTCTGGGAATTGCAGTGCCTGTACGCCCGGCGGTAATGTCATATTCCGAAGGAATGTTAGCAGCCTGCCCAGTACTTCCGGATTCTTTTCAACCCTGATCGACCCGGAGAGATCCACGTCAACCTTTAACTCGCCACGCCGTTGATATACCAGCTTCGCAGCCGCCAGATCACCCCGTTTGGCAATTTCGTTGACGACCTTATCGATGAATATGATATCTGCATCACTGAGCGGTTTCCGGTATCCGTTGAGCCACGTGACAAAGTCCTGCCGTTGGCGCCACTTGTAGAAAACTTGCCTGGTAATGCCGGCCGTTTTGCACACTGCTTTGATGGAAAACTTCGGCCCATCGAACGACATGAGTGACTCGACGAAGCGTTGCTGACGTTCGCTTGCAATGAAGATTCCACCGGGGGAAACACGCTGCTCATCGTCGGGTAAATTCGTTGACAGTACTTCTCGCGATTTCGAGCCATGTTTTTTCGGTAACTTCTTTCTGCGTCTACGCGTTACAGCTGCGCGTGCCGTCACTTCTCAACTCTGAATGTGTCAATTTTTGTCAACCCCTCTTTTGTGCGCAAAAACCGCACGCAACTCCATACAGTTCAAGGAATTATTGCCAGTATTCCGCGCGCAATCCATTCGCAACACAAATTTTCCCATCCGGTGGACATCAGCAGGATGAAAACCAACAATGCGCCCGTCCATTCAGTCCACCACAACGGCGATCGCCACCAATCAACACCAAACATTTTTCCCGTCGACCGCAACACAATATCCCCAACGTCATGACGATGCGTAAGCCAGTCCGAAACTACATGTGTGAGATATCCAAATCCGAATACCGGCAATGGAACCCGTTCACCGAATAATGATCGCAATAGGCATTCCGCAATCGCTACCGACAAGGCAACCGGCAGTGAATGCATAAGCCAGAACCATGTCCTTGCTTCTTCCGGCATGAAATCCCACCAGGTTCCAACGGCGTATCTTTTACGGCCCATCCACCGTATCCATCCGATGGCGCCGAGAATATCCGGCATCAGTGCCCCGACCACTCCGGCCAGTCCAAAAAATCCCCCGTACAACGCGTGAATGATTCCACTATGAGCAAGGATCATGGTTCAACCTTTCCGGTTTGTTCGACAGTAACCCTTTTCCGCAATGCAACGTACAAGTGCAACCGATACTTTCTCCGTTGGCGCATGTCCAGAAACCCGAGATCCCGCACGTCGGCTTCACGACACAATACCGGCGTCAGTTCTCGCACTGCGTTCTCCACAGCCCTTTGCATTCCTTCGGTATTCTGGAAGGCATACGGCAATGCAAAGTCCATCGTCAACATCCTCAGTTCCATTCCGTTTGATTCGAGACGTGTTGCACGCTGGCCCCACCAGAACCCGACCTTCAACACCGCGTACACGAAAACTATCAGGGCAACCAAGACAGTCCAGATCATGAGCGGCCACCATCCAACCGTCTTGTTCGGATCAATCTCAGTTGCCCCTTTCTAAAATTCCGCCGTACCTTGCCGGCTGATCGCAATCCTTTGTCCAATGATTTTCGTTGCCTTTCCCGTAACCGATCCACCGGCTTCATATTTTCCTTCTCCATGTTTGCCTGTATGCCCACCGCGTGAGACTCAGGAACACTAACCCGTAGAGCGTGCATTCCGCTGTATAAGAAAAATCGAAGTGTACCAGGGCAACAATCCAGAACGGGAGGATCGCGACAAACAGACTCCCGGCAACAAGGAACGTTCCCCACTGAAGCAACCACCACCCGTAACGCTTTCCGTACCGCAGAGTGTTACCACGCAGATCCCGGGCAAACTCGATCAGTGCATCGTATTGCTCCCGTTGTTGTGGTGTCAGTTTCTGTGATAGATCATGCCACCTTCCCATGCACACCTCCCCTCCGTTGACGGTAGTATTCCAACAAGTGCGCTCGAACCATTACACCGGGATTTTCCCACGACTTTTCCTGCAGGTACTTGACTGCAAAATCATTTTGCGCTTCACCCAACCTTCCGATGATCTCCTTTCGGATTTCATCCTGTCGGACCGCTCCGCACTCATTCCACCAGGCAAGCATTTCCTGTGTTTGTTGCTCCGCTTCAACATCAACCGGAGGCGGTATCCACCTTGATATCCTCGGTGATACCGGTCCCCGTTCCTTTCTCCCGCTTTGAATCTCGAACTGGTGAATCAACACCTTGAACTCAGACAACTTGGGAAAATACCGCACTCGCCCCGCTGCATTCTCCAACAACAACCACGTGCAGAATTCTACCAATACTTCATCCGTTCCCAGACGCTTGTTTGCTTCGCCGAAAAGCTCGCTCAACCTGTCATCAGGAATCACTCCCTTTGGGCCAAGCATCCACTGTGGCACGTGCAAACCCATTGCACCGATACTTATATCGGATCGACGGATCCTGAGAATCTCTGCTGCGAATATATCCCCGGTGATCATGGTTGGTCGACAGGGTCCTTCTCCACTGGTTTCAATGCCGATCTTTCCTTCACCTCGGTTCCCTTCTTGGCAACACCTTTAGCCGCCTGAAACACTAAGCAGTGTTTCCGATATTGTGGTCTCCAGCGTATGACAACCCGTACCTTATCACCCTCACCCGTGGGCTCCTTCTCCATCTGGTAAAAGCCGATGGCACTACACACCTTGGGGAGATACCGCTGCCTGATTGTTTCCGGACTACACCGGGCTTTCTCTGCAGCTTCAGGTATGAATTCAGCAGCTTCCCTCTCACCCTTTGCCACCATCTCCAGGTATATGTACTCTCTGAATGCAGGTTCTGACTCGATGTTCCTTGCCATCTCTGCCGAATTCACAGCCATTTGCTTGTTTTCCTGTAACCCCTCCTCAACTCCCACACACACACACACAGGCGACTGCTCCCTTATCTTAGCCGATTTCAACAGGTTAATGCGTCTTGACACCAGCTGATAGTTGCTTCCATCCTTGGGGTTGTGTGCATCGTTTCCATCAACATGATCAACTATCAACGTCAGTGAATTGCCCTTCACCTTAGTGATATTGCAGCATTCCCCATCTCTTTTGACAAGGAAATCGTACCACTTCTTTCTGTTTCTGGCGTTCATTCTTGCCATAGGTGCTTTCTATTATAGAGCTGTACTTGGATGTGTCCCTTGATTGGCGTTTGGTTCCCGGTACCTGTCCCCCGTTTCCAGGTACCTCAGTGCCACGGCCGCAACCTGCAATATCTCTTCGACCAGCTCCGTCTGTGGCTTATCCTTTTTGATATTCTCCCACACTTCATCCAGCTCTTCCTCCAATATGGCGTAGAATTCATGGCGGCCCCATTGCTCCCGTCCATGCTTTGCATACGCCCTGTCCCAACTCCAGCAGTATCCCATGGATGGCTTCCGTCCGGTTCATTCCTGCGCCTTACACGTCCAGCCGGTCCACAAGTCCCTGTTTGCCGTCAGTGCCCGTCGTGCAGCATCGCCCGGATCGAATCCCCACCACTCTCCGAGCGACCGACTCTCCCTCCCGTCATTCGAGTATGCGACCACAGTGTACTTTCTCATTCGCCCTCACCTCCCTCTTGATCGTCCTCCTCCACTCGTTTAGCAGCAGCAACTTCCTTCCGGATCTTCTTTGTGTCAATTCTTGTTAGTTTCGCCAGGGCTTCCAATGCGGCTCCTTTGTTTTCCTTCAGGTTCCAACTATTTACGTCCACCTCTGCAGCACCGCATATAGCGATCAGCAACCCGGCCAGTTCCTTTGCCGTTCCTCTCTTAACAATCCGCTCGACAACTTTTTCCAGCCCCCTCTTTTCTCCACCATTCAGCAGATCGTTCAAGACGCCTTGCGCGTCATAGTCCATGTGATGTTCCAGCATCGAAGCAGCAAGGATCCGCAGATGGGGTTCCTTGACCGTCTTGGTGCCGGCGATAATCCGCTGCAGGATTAGAAACCGTGCGTTCTTCTCATTCGCAGCTTCTTGCTTTCGTTTTTCCTGCTTTGCTTTGGCTGCCGGCGACGGCTGTGAGCTGTATGATTGGTATCGCTGGTGATGCTTCTTGCAGGATTTTGTAAGGCAGATTTTAACTTCCTTCCCCTCGTTTTTCCCGTCGATGTATAACCCCGTCACCTCATGCTTGCAGTGTTTGTTGCCTACCAACGCGTACTGATTTGATGTCTTCAGTCCATCGATGATCTTTTCGTCATCCTCCAGATATGATGATTCCGATATCGGAACCAGCTTTGCATCCTTCACCTTCTCCCGCAGTTCCGCCTGGCGCTTCTCAATAGCAGCTGCCATTTTCAACTTGAAGCACGCCCGGTCCATGCAGATATCTTTGCTTGTGATATCATGGAACAGCTCCGCGTTGAACCCCGACCGCTTCGGGCATACCTGACATGCCGGTGTACCGGCAATCAGACTCGGATCCTTGGTGTCGAATTGTGCGTGTTTCAATTCGAGCTGCACGTTTACTTCAATCCATTGCCTCAGTTCCCGGGTGGACCTTGCTACACGCACACGCTCATCGTACCTATCGGACGGCCACACCTCGTGCATCAAAAATTCCAGCGCTTCCTTCTGCGAATAGTCCTGGAGTCTGGCCAGCTGCACCGCGTGGCCCACCGTAATACTGTCGTTCATGAAGAGATCCACGGCCGCCTTGATCAGCTTCCGCAACTGCAGCCGTTCCCGGACATACGAGATCGACATACCCACCTTCGCAGCTATTGCCTCAGTATCGTATGCCGGTTTTGTTTTGTCTCTTCCAGTGTTTGCTTTCTCCAGCAACAGTGCAAACGCATTGGCTTCATCAAGCGGGTGGACATCCGCACGTTGGTGATTCTCAATCACCATGATCTCCAACGCTTCGACATCCCCGATATGGCGGATGACGCACGGGATCTCAGAAAGACCCGCAATCTCCGCGGCTTTGCTCCTTCGCTCTCCGCATACTATTTGAAACGTATTCCCGTCAGCCGGACGGACCACCAGCGGCTCCAG
>Ga0187893_10009576_pt1 | contig 14838 bp, 15 predicted proteins | sample MA1701074metaG_FD_139574 | JGI IMG/M metagenome (GOLD analysis project Ga0187893, IMG submission 139574) | White microbial mat communities from a basaltic lava cave in the Kipuka Kanohina Cave System on the Island of Hawaii, USA - MA170107-4 metaG ...
ACGTTCGGCCCCGGCGCGGCCTGGCTCAACGCCACCAGGGCGGCGAACTCCTGCCCGCCCATCCAGCCGTGCTCGACGACGACGAAGCGGTAGATGTCGGGCAGCATCGCGTGCGCGCCGCCGACCGAGACGATCGACAGCAGGGCGAGGTGCGCGGCGAACGCCCAGGCCGGCTCCTCGCTCATGCTCGCCACCGCCACGCGCACAGGATGCCGAGCGGCGCGAGGCCCACCACGACCCACGGTAGCGGGATGCGCCACACGACGGCCGCGCCGAGCGCGGCGAGCGCGATCGCCCCTGCCCACGCCTTCCGCGGCAGCGCGACCGCCAGCTTGAATCCCATGCCGAGGATGAGGCCGGCGGCCGCAGCGCCGATGCCGACGAAGAGCTGCTTCAACCATACGACGTCGGCGAACTCGCGGTAGAGGATCGCGAGCGCGAGGAACACGAGGAGCGGCGGGACGAAGAGGCCGCCAAGCGCGGCCGCCGCCCCTGCCGCGCCGCGAAACCGCGTCCCGACGAGGACCGCGACGTTGCCGATGTTCGGCCCGGGGAGGAGCTGCGCGACGCTGAGCACCTCGGTGAACTCGCGGTCGTCGAGCCAGCGCTCGTCGGTGACGATCGTGCGGTGCGCATACGGTAGCACCCCGCCGATGCCGGAGAGTCCGATGCGCGCGAAGCCCCAGGCGAGCGAACGGCAGGTGACCGGCGGCGCCGCGCGCGCCGGGCCGGCCTCGACGCCGGCGGAGGTGGGTTCGCTCATGCGGTCGATTATCAGCGACCGGGAAGCGCCCCGCAACGCGGCGCACGACCTCTGCCGCGCAGGCGGGCGCCGATTGAGAGTAGAGTGCAGGCCGCAAACCTCCCGGAGTCCCGCATGAGCTACGTCATCCCCGCCCCGAAACAGCCCGCGATCGCCGTCGCCGGGACCGCCGACCTCTTCCCGGTGCGCCGCATCTGGTGCGTCGGCCGCAACTACGCCGACCACGCGCGGGAAATGGGGCACGACCCGAACCGCGAGCCGCCGTTCTTCTTCCAGAAGCCGTCGGACGCCGTCGTCGCGAGCGGCGCCACGCTGCCCTACCCGGCGATGACCAAGGACCTGCACCACGAGATCGAGCTCGTCGTCGCGATCGGCAAGGGCGGCACCAACATCCCGGTCGCGAAAGCGCTCGAGCACGTGTTCGGCTACGGCGTCGGCCTCGACATGACGCGGCGCGACCTGCAGCAGCAGGCGAAGGACCTGAAGCGCCCGTGGGAGATGGGCAAGAGCTTCGACCAGTCGTGCCCGGTCACGCCGCTCGTGCCGGCGGCGAAGATCGGCCATCCGTCGAAGGGCGCCATCTGGGTCAAGGTGAACGGCGAGGTGAAGCAGAACGGCGACCTCAACCAGCAGATCTGGCGCGTCGAGGAGACGATCGCCTACCTCTCGCAGTTCGTCGCGCTCGAGCCCGGCGACCTGATCCTCAATGGCACGCCGGCGGGCGTCGGTCCGTGCAAGGCGGGCGACCGCCTCGAAGGGCACGTCGACGGCGTGGGCGACCTCGCGATCACGTACGCCGCCGAAGGGGCCGCGCGAAAGGCTGCATGAGCCCCGGAATCGCGCCCGCGGTCCGGGCGCGCTGGACCGGCCGCCAGTTCCACAACCAGCCCGCGGAGAGCCACACCCACGGCTTCCTCGTGGCGCTGTGGGACGAGGTCGCGCGCGAGACCGACGGCGAGCTCGCGATCACCGTCCACCCGCGCAACGGCGGCGTCGCGGGCTCCGACCCGGCCGCGCTCGCGATGCTCGTCGCGGGCGAGCTCGAGTTCATGACGCTGATGGGCGGCATCATCGGCCAGGTGGTGCCGGTCGCCGAGATCCAGGGGCTGCCGTTCGCGTTCGAGAACCACACCCAGGTCCACCGCGTCATGCAGGGCCCGCTCGGCGATCATCTGCGCGACGAAATGGCGGCGAAGGGCATCCACGGCTTTCGCCACGGCGTGCTCGAGAACGGCTTCCGGCACATCGTGTCGATCGACCGGCCGGTGCGCACGGCAGCCGACCTCGCCGGCTACCGCATGCGGATCCCGGCCGGGCGGATGTTCGACGACCTCTTCCGCTCGCTCGGCGCCGAGCCGGTGGTCGTGAATATCGACGAGCTCTACGGCGCGCTCCGCGAACGCAAGGTGGACGGCCAGGAGAACCCGCTCGTCGTCACCGAGGTGAACCGGCTGTACGAGGTGTGCAAATACGTGAGCCTCACCGGCCACATGTGGTCGGGGTTCAACCTCATCGGGAACCTCGGCTTCTGGCGCCGGCTTCCCGAACGGGTGCAGGAGATCGTCGATCGCGCCGTGGCACGGCACATCGAGCGCCAGCGCGCGTACACCGACCGGTTCAACCTCGAGCTGAAGACGAAGCTCGAGTGCGAGCGCGGGCTGGTGGTCAACGCCGCCGACGTCGCGAGCTTCCGCGCGGCGCTCGCCGGCGATTTCTACCGGCGGTGGAAGCGCGAGCTCGGCGCGAAGGCCTGGTCGCTGCTCGAGGCCGCGGTCGGCCGGACGATCTGAAGCCGGCCGATCGCACGGCTCGGAACGACCCGAGAGGAGGAAGAAGATGACACGACTCCGCAAGCTGCTCGGCATGGCCGCCGCGCTGGGCCTCGCCGCCGCCGCCGGCGCCGCAGCCGCACAGTACCCGACCAAGCCGATCCGGCTCATCGTCGGCTTCCCGCCCGGCGGCTCGGCCGACCCGACCACCCGCATCATGGGCGCCGCGCTCGCCGAGCAGATGGGCCAGCCGGTGGTGGTCGAGAACCGCCCCGGCGCCGACAGCGCGCTCGCCGCGGAGCAGGTGACCCGGCTCCCGGCCGACGGCTACACGCTCATGTTCGCCTCGAACAGCGCGATGACCGCGGCGCTGGCGCTGCGGAAGCAGGCGCCCTACGACCCGCTCGCCGATTTCACGCCGGTCTCGATGGTCGGGCGCGCGACGGTGTTTCTCTACGTGCATCCCGCGGTGCCGGCGGCGACGCTGAAGGAGTTCGTCGAGTACGCGCGCGCCAACCCCGGCAAGCTCAACTACGGCACCGGCAACCCGCTCTCGATCCTCTACAACGTGCAGCTGATGGCCGCGACCGGCATCAGCATGGTCCACGTCCCCTACAAGGGCGAAGGGCCGCTCAATCCCGACATCCTCGCGGGACGCGTGCAGTCGTCTTTCCTGAGCACCGGTACCGCCGTCTCCTACGCCAGGGACGGGCGGCTGCGGCCGCTCGCGGTGCTCCTCGAGCGGCGCAGCCCGCTGCTGCCCGACGTTCCGACGATGACCGAAGCGGGCGTGCCGTCCCTAACGGTGCGCCAGTGGGCCGGCATCTTCGGCCCGCCGAAGATGCCGCGCGAGATCGTCGAGCGGCTCAACAAGGAGGTCAACGCGGCGCTCAAGCGCCCCGACGTCCTCGAGAAGTTGCAGGGCTACGGCTACGCCGCGGAGGGCTCGACGCCCGAGCGCCTGCTCGAGATCAACCGCGACGACCTCGCGCTCTGGCGGAAGCTCGTGCGCGAGGCGGGCATCCCGCTCGAGTAGCGCATGCCCGGCCGTTTCCGGCTCGGCGCCGCGCTCCTCGCCGCAAGCGTGCAGGCGCTCGCGCAGATCCCGCCGACCGAGCCTGAAGTCCGCGCGTACACCGGCCTTCACGCCGCGGCTGCAGCCGGTAACGTCGCCGAGATCGAGCGGCTGATCGCCGCCGGCGCGAACCGCGAGCTGCGCGACGGCAACGGCCGCACGCCCCTCCACGTCGCCGCCTACCGCAGGCAGTACGAGGCGGCACGCACGCTGCTGAAGCGCGGCGCCGACGCGAACGCGCTCGACGCGCAGCGCTACGACATCGTGACGATCGCCGCCGTCGCCGACGACGTGCCGATGCTGAAGGTCGCGCTCGAGGGCGGCACGAGCGCGAAGAACGTCACCAGCCCCTACGACGGCACCGCGCTCATCGCCGCGGCGCACCTCGGCCACGACGAGGTGGTGAAAGTGCTGATCGCCGCCGGCGCACCGCTCGACCACGTCAACAACCTGCGCTGGACGGCGCTGATCGAGGCGATCGTGCTCGGCGACGGCGGCAAGCGTCACATCGAGACGCTGCGGGCGCTGGTCGCGGCGGGCGCGAGCCCGAATCTCGCCGACGGCCAGGGCGCGACCCCGCTCGCGCTGGCGCGGAGGCGCGGGTATACGGAGATGGTGCAGATCCTGGAGAAGGCGGGCGGGCGATAGCGCTCGCGCGCGCGGCCCCGCTCCGCGCCAGCGAAAGGACAACCATGCGACCGCCACCGCATCCTCCCGGCCGCCTCCGCGGCCGCGCCTACCGCGAACCGCCCGACGACGACGAGGAGTTCGACGGGGAAGACGAGGAGGACGAGGAGGACGAGGACGGCGGCTACGAAGAGCCGCCCGCGGAGGACGGCCGCCCGGGCCCCTCTCCCCGTCCCGGCGGTGCATCCGGACCGCCGCCTCCGGGGTAGTGATCCGGATGGCGGGCAGGCGGGACGCGGACGACTTCGACTACGAGGCTGCGCTCGCGGCTTGCGCGCGGGGTGACCGCTACGCCCTGCGGGCGATCTACGAGCGCGAGCGGCGCTGGCTGATGGCGGTGGCGCTGCGCGTCACGCGCCGGCGCGAGCTGGCCGAGGAAGTCCTGCACGACGCGTTCGTGCAGATCTGGCGGAAGGCCGCGACGTTCGACGCCGCGCTCGGCTCGGCCCGCGGCTGGATCTACACGGTCGTACGCCATCGCGCACTGAACGCGGTGCGCTCGTCCGCGCGGGTCGTCGCCGTCGACGACGAGGCGCTCGTCGCGCTCGCCGACGCCCGGGTGGCCTGGCGCCCGGGGGAGCGCGACGTCGACGCCGGCGCGCTCGCCGAGTGCCTCGGCCGGCTCGACGAGCAGAAGCGGACCTGCGTGGTGCTCGCGTTCGTGGACGGCTACACGCACGAGGAGCTGGCGACGAAGCTCGGCGCGCCGCTCGGCACGGTGAAGTCGTGGATCCGCCGGGCGCTGCTCGCGCTCAGGGAGTGCCTCGCGTGACCGACGACGACCGCACCGTCCTCGCCGCCGAATACGTGCTCGGGCTCGCATCGACCGCGGAGCGCGCGCAGGTCGAGCGCGACCTCGGCCGCGATTTCGAGCTGCGCCGCGCCGTCTACTTCTGGCAGGACCGACTGTTCGCCATGACCCGCCTCCCCGATCCGGACGAGCCGTCGCCGGCGCTCTGGCCGCGCATCGAGAAGAGCCTCGCGCCTGCGGGCGAGGCCTCGCGCGCGGACGCGCCCCGGCGTGCGGGCTGGTGGGAAAGCCTCGCGCTCTGGCGCACCGTGAGCGTCGTCGCGGCGGCAGCCGTACTGGTGCTGGGCGTGCGCTTCCTCGCGCCGGCCCCGGCGCCGGAGCGCTATCTCGCGGTGCTCCAGAACGACCAGAAGACCGCCGGCTGGGTGGTCGAGATCGAAGCGCGCGGCCGGCTGCGCCTCGTCCCGCTCGCGGCGACTCCGGTGCCGCCCCAGCGCGCGCTCCAGTTCTGGACCAAGGCGCCGAGCGCGACCGTGCCGACCTCGCTCGGCCTCGTGCCCGGGGACCGGGTGACCGAGCTGCCCGCCGCGCGGCTGCCGGCGCTCGAGCCCGAGACGCTGTTCGAGCTCACCCTCGAGCCCGAGGGCGGCTCGCCGACCGGACGCCCGACCGGGCCGATCCTCTTCGTCGGCCGCGCGGTCGCGCTGTAGCGCCGCGGCCCGCATCCAGACCGTCGGGGGCCGGGTAGTGCTGCCGAGACTCGCCGCGCGAGCGAGCGGGCTCGACCCCTCCCCAACCGATTGGAGCATCCCATGATCAAGCGCTTGGTCGTCGCCACCGCCTGCCTCGCGGCCACCGCCGCGTTCGCCCAGTCCGATCCCGCCGCCGCGCCGGAGGCCGTCCGCGCGCCGGCCGGGCACCGCGTCGCGATGGACACCTGGGGCGTCGGCGAGATCACCTACGAATGCCGCGAGAAGAAGGACGCCGCGGGCCAGTTCGAATGGACGTTCGTCGCGCCGGTGGCGACGCTCTATGACGGCCAGAAGAAGGTCGTCGGCAAGTACTACGGCGGGCCGACCTGGGAATCGAACGACGGCTCGAAGGTCACCGGCAAGCAGGTCGCGGTCGCGCCCGCCCCGGCGCCGCGGAGCATCCCGCTGCAACTCGTCAGGGCCGAGCCGGCGATGGGGAGCGGCGCGATGAGCGGCGTCACCTACATCCAGCGGCTCGACACCAAGGCGGGGGTGGCGCCGGCGACCGCGTGCGACGTTTCCGCCAAGGGCAAGCAGGAGAAAGTCGGGTACGAGGCGCGGTACGTGTTCTACCGGCAGTAGGCCGGAACGCCGGATGCGGGCGGCCCCGGGTCGCGAGGGCCGCCCCGCCGGCGCGACGGCGGGCGCCCAAGTGTGATATATACTTTAGCAATACCAGGACTTTTAGTATGTTTATGTAATGCCAAAGTCTGCCAGGGTTGCCGACTCGTTGCCGCCCGTCGTCGCCAATGCGCTGCGCCAGCTCGGGGAGAACATCGCCATTGCCCGTGCCCGTCGCAGGGAATCGCAGCGGGTGTGGGCTGAGCGCATCGGCATCTCCGTGCCAACGCTGATTCGTCTCGAGAAGGGCGACCCGACGGTCAGCATGGGGGCGTACGCGAGCGCCCTGTGGCTCATGGGGCGTGGGCAGGCCCTGGGCGATCTGGCTGCTCCAGCGACCGACCTCGGCGCCTTGGAACTCGATGTCCGGGAGGCGCGCCGGCTGCGCCCCGTGCGCGCGCCAAGGTCGATCTCCGCGCGACTCGGCCACGCCAGCAAGAGTCGGAGGTGACGAACTATCGCGTAACCGACGAGCTTCACCTCTGGTGGCTGGGCCGTCCGCAGTCTCCCGTCCCGATCGGAACGCTTCGTTTGATGCGCACCACGAACGGCGTGTCGTTGCAGTATGCACCGGGCTGGCGGCGCGATGGATTCGCCCTCAGCGAAGACCTGCCGCTGATCGACATCGAACAGCCGCCCCTGGAGCGCGACGCCGCGGCCGGCGCGGTGGACGACGCGCGGCCGGACCGATGGGGTGAACGCGTCATTCGTTTCGTCCACCACCCCCCGCGCCTGTCGCTGCTCGAGTACCTGTTCTTCGCCGGCGACGAGCGCTTCGGTGCGCTCGGCGTTTCCACGTCCGCCGACGCGTATCGGCCGCAGCGAACCGGTGCCCTGCCGACGTTGCGCGATGTCGATGAGCTGCACGGGCTCGTTCGCAAGGTGCTCGACAACGAACCCGTGCCGGACGGCAAACGTCGCCTGATCGTGCCGGGTACGACGCTGGGCGGTGCCCGCCCCAAAGCGCTCATCGAGATGGCAGGCGCGCCGTGGGTGGTGAAGTTCGCCGAAACGGGTGCGCCGGCGGATACACCGCTCATCGAGCACGCATGCATGACGCTGGCAGCGAGCGCCGGAATCCGCGCCGCCGAGACGCGTCCCATCCGCCTCGTCGACGGGCATGCGGTCGCGGTGCGTCGTTTCGACCGGCAGGGCAGCGGCCGGGAGCTGCGGCGCGTGCACGCGCAGTCTGCGCGCGTCGCCTTGCGCGCCGAAGGAAGCGCCATGGGCTATCCGGAACTGGCGCAGCTGTTGCGCCGCCGCGCGCCGGTGGAGCGGGGAACTGCCAGAGCCTACATGCGCGAGCTCCATCGCCGCATGGTGTTCAACATTCTGCTGGACAACACCGATGATCACGAGCAGAACCACGTCCTCCTGATGGACGACGCACAGCACCTTCACCTGGCGCCGGCCTTCGACGTTCTGCCCACCGCGCAAGCGATGGGCTACCAGCAGATGCGCGTTGGCCGCGATGCGGCCGACGCCACCATCGAGAACGCCCTGTCCGAGGCGGCGCTGTTCGGGTTGTCGGCAGACGAGGCGCGGGCCGAAGCAGCCGAGGTGGCGAGCGTTTGCGGCGGCTGGAGGGCGCACTTCGCGAACGCGGGCGTCACCGCTTCCGACATCGACTACCTGTCGCAGTTCATCGATCGGGAGTTCCTGCTGCGGCAGCGAAGCGACCTGATGAAACGCGTGGCCAGGACTGCGAAAGGCGCGAAGCGCAAGCGCTAGCAAGCGATCGTGCGCGCCCTGCGCGCGCCGCGGCGGGCACGGGATCCACGCTCGCTCGCGCACGATGCCGGCGCCGCGCACGGCCCCGGGCGTCAGTCGGGCACGATGTTCGCCCGCTTCACGATCGGCGCCCACTTCACCTGCTCGCCCTTGATGAAGTCGCGGAACTGCTCGGGTGAGCCCTGGATGACGGTCGAGCCGCGGGCCATGAGCGCGTCGCGGACCTGCGGATCCTGTGTGGTCTTGTTCAGCGCCTCGTTGAGCCGCATGACGATCGGGCGCGGCGTCCCGGGCGGCGCGACGAGCCCGAACCAGGACACGACCTCGTAGCCCTTCAGCCCGGCCTCGTCGAACGACGGCACGTCCGGCAGCACCGGGTTGCGGGCCAGGCTGGTGACCGCGAGCGCGCGCACTTTGCCCGACTTGATGTGCGAGATCTGCGGCGGCAGGTTGTCGATCATCATCTGGATCTCGCCCGACAGCATCGCCGCCTGCGCCGGCCCGCTGCCGCGGAACGGGATATGGACGATGAACGTGTTGGTCATCGCCTTCAGGAGCTCCGAGGACATCTGCGGCGAGGTGCCGTAGCCCGGCGAGCCGTAGTTGAGCTTGCCGGGGTTCTTCTTCACGTAGTCGATGAACTCCTGGACGTTCTTCGCCGGGATCGACGGGTGCACCACCAGCACGTTCGGCACCGACCCGTACTGCCCGATGTGGGCGAAGGCCGCCGGGTCGTAGTTGAGCTTCGGGTAGATGAGCGGGCTGATCGCAAGCGAAGGATTGCCGAGCAGCAGCGTGTAGCCGTCGGGCGCCGCACGCGCCACCACCTCGGCGCCGACATTGCCGCCGGCGCCGGCGCGGTTCTCGATCACCACCGGCTGGCCGAGCTCCTGCTGCAGTCGCGGCTGGATCTGGCGCGCGACGAGGTCGATCAGCCCGCCCGGCGGGTACGGCACGATGATCGTGACCGCCTTGGCCGGAAAGGTCTGCGCGAACGCGGATTGCGCCGCGAGCATCGCGGCGCACCACAGGAGCGCGCGAACGAACGTCTTCATCGCCATCTGGTCGTCCTCCTCGCCGCCGACTCTAGCAGAGGCGCCGCCGGATCGGAACCTGCGCGACCCGTCGGCTGCGCTCAATCGGCCTTGATCCCCGCCGACCGGACGACTTTCCCCCAGCGCGCGAATTCCGCGCGGATGAAGGCGGCGAACGCCTCCGGCGAATCGCCGACGGGATCGGCGCCCTGCGCGAGGAGTCTCTCGCGCACCGCCGGCGCGTTGAGCGCCTTGACCAGCTCCGCGTTCAGCCGGCGCACCACCGGCTCCGGCGTCCCCGCACGCACCATGACGCCGAACCACGGTCCGGTCTCCCAGCCCCGAAACCCGGATTCGTCCATCGTCGGGATGTCGGGCGCGGCCGGCTGGCGTTTGATCGAGGTCACCGCGAGCGCGCGCACCTTGCCGGCCCGCGCCTGCGGGTAGCTCTGCGCGAACGTGTCGAACAGCACCTGGATCTGGCCGCCGATCAGGTCCTGCAGGGCGGGTGCGGCACCCTTGTACGGGATGTGCACGATCGCGACGCCGGCGAGCGACTTGAAGAGCTCGCCGGCGAGGTGCCCGGAGCTGCCGCTGCCCGGCGACGCGTACGAGAGCTTGTCCGGGTGTGCGCGCGCGTACGCGACCAGCTCCTGCACGTCGCGCGCCGGCACCGACGGGTGGACGACGAGCAGGTTCGGCACGGTGGCGAGCAGGGTCACCGGCGCGAGCTCGTCGGGGTCGTAGGCGAGCTTCGCGAAGAGGTGCGGGTTGACCGCATGGGTGCCGATGTGGCCCATGAAGAGCGTATGGCCGTCGGCCGGCGCGCGCAGCACCTCCTGCGCGCCGATCTGGCCGCTCGCGCCGGGCCGGTTCTCGACCAGGATCGGCTGGCCGAGCGCCTCGCCGGCCGGCGCGCCGACGAGGCGTGCGAGCGCGTCGGAGAAGCCGCCGGGGAACGGCACGACGAAGCGGATCGGCTTCGACGGAAAGGCCTGCGCGCCGGCCTGCCCGGCGTGCAACCCGAGCAGCACGGCGGCGGCGACGCCTGCGAATCGCGACATGACGCTTCTCCTCACAGCTCGATGGTGATCTCGCCGCCCGCGGCGGCGGCGCGCGAGCAGCACAGCGTCAGCTTGTGGCTGCGCTCCGTCTTCGACAGCACGTAGTCGCGATGCTCGACCGCGCCGGCGGTGTACGGCGTGGCGCAGACGCCGCAGATGCCGTCCGAGCACTTGGTGTCGACGACGATGCCGAGTTCGGCGAGCACGTCGGTGGCCGAGCGCCCGGCCGGCACTTCGACCGTCCGGCCGCGCTTCGCGAGCCGCAGCACGAACGGGTGGTTCACGTAGTCCGGCGGCTCCGGCACGCTGAAGTATTCCCTGTGCAGCGCCTCCTCCGGCCAGCGCGCGGCCTGCGCGGCGGCAAACACGGCGTCCATGTAGCGCCCCGCGCCGCAGGCGTAGAGCTGGCACCCGGGCGTCCACGCCGGAACGAGCCGCGCAAAATCGGCGCGCGTCCCCTCCTCGGTCACGTGCAGGGTCACGCGGTCGCGCCACGGCGCCCGGTCGAGGTCGGCGAGGAACCCCGCCTCGTTCCTCCGGCGCACGCTGTAGTGGAACGCGAACTCCCGGCCGAGCGCATGCAGGCGGTGCGCCATGGTGAGGAGCGGCGTCACGCCGATGCCGCCGGCGAAGAGGAGCGTCAGGACCGCGTCCTCGGCGAGCGGGAACTGCTGGATCGGGCGCGAGACGAAGACGCGCCGGCCCGGCCGGAAGGCGCGGTGCATGAGCTTCGAGCCGCCGCGGCCCTGCGGCTCGGCCTGGACGCCGAGCACGTACTTCGTCCGGTCGGCCGGGTCGCCGGCGAGGCTGTACTGGCGCAGATACTCGGGCGCGATGACGACGTCGACGTGCGCGCCAGCCTCGAACGGCGGCAGCTCCCGGCCCTCGGGCGCGACCAGCTCGAACCGCGCGATGTCGGGCGCCATCTCCTCGCGCCGCTCGAGGACCACCGGGAACACCGGCGGCGGGCCGTCCGGCACGCGGAACTGCGGCACGAGCCCTGCGGTCTCGCCGCGCGCGAGCCGCGCCTTGTACTCCTCCGGCGCGAGCAGGCTCCGGTACCGCTCGATCCCCCGCTCGCGGTCGAGCGGGTGCGCGACCGGGAACGGCGGCGGCATCACGTCGGCCGGGTACACCGCGAGCGTCTGGTCCTCGTACTTGAGATCGAGCTGCAGGTTGAGGCCGCGGCGGTGCACCTGCTTCGCCCTGACGTACTGCATCGTCTGCGGATCGGCCTCGACGTCCCACCACCACTTCTTCACCGGGTTGATCGCGCCGCGCCCGAGCCGGTCGTCCAGCGCCGCGAGCCCGCGCGCCGCCCACGGCAGGTTCATCGCCGCCCAGCGGAACACCGCGTCGGCGAAGAGGCCCTCGAGGTTCCACGGGCAGGTCTTCATGCAGCGCCCGCACATCCCGCCGCCCTGATTGGTGAGGCGGTAGCGCGCGCACTTCTCGGCGTCGGACTTCCAGATCTCGTAGCCGTTGTACATGCGTTTCGGCCCGGCGGTGATCGCGCCCGACGGGCATTCGCGCGCGCACTTGTTGCACTGCTCGCAGAAGCGCTGCATGCCGAAGTCGATCGGCCGGTCGTACGCCATCGGCAGGTCGGTGGTGACGGCACCCGACTTGAGCCGCGGGCCGAGATAGGGATTCAGGATCACCTCGCCGATCCGGCTCACCTCGCCGAGGCCGGACAGGAGGAGGAGCGGCGGCTGCAGCACGTCGCCGTCGAGCACGGAATGCACCCGCGCCGAGTAGCCGAGGCGGCGGATCTGCTCGGCGACGACGCCGCCGAGGAGCGAGAAGCGCAGGTACGCCCGCATGCTCTGGGCGACCGAGATCCAGTCGTCGCCGCTCGCTCCCTCCATCGTCTCGTGGCCCTGGTCGAAGAGCATCGAGATCGCGTTCCGGTGATAGGCGGCGAGCGGGTTGCCGCCGGCGTCGTGCGAGTAGTAGGTCCACTCGGGCGCAGCCGAGAGACCGACCGCGTCGCAGCAGAGGTAGTAGGACGCCGCCTTGACGTTGTCGGCGTTGCGCGCCGGATCCGCGACGCTCGCGCTCACCGGCCCGCGCGCCTCGCCGAACTGCAGCAGCAGCAGCGCGCCAAGCGCGCGGCGGGCGCAGGCGCCGATCGGGCTCTTCAGCACGTACATGCCGCCCTTCGCCGCTTCCTGGACGTTCTTGCCCATGTCGCCGAAGAGCGCGCGCGCGAAGAAGTCGGCGCGCTTCGGGAAGCGCGGCACGCGCGCGGCGTCGATGAAGGTCGTCGGCTCGTCGACGCGCTTCAGCTTCTCGAACGGGAAGGCGCCCAGGCGGAACTCGCGGTGCCGGTACGGCTCGCGGTTGAACGCGCCGCGCGAGGTGCCCTTCGCGAGCCACCACGACGGGCCGTGCGAGCGCAGCCGGTCGCCGGGCGTCGGGGCGGCGAGCGGCGCATCCGGCGCGAGCGCGAGCGTCGTCGTCACCGCCGCGAGCCCGAAGCGCGCGCCGACATAGGGATTGACGAGCGGATTGACGAGCGCGCCGTCCTCGACCCGCGCGAGGCCGCAAGCGACCGCGAGCCGGCCGAGGTCCACGTCGCTCGAGGACGCGGTGTGCGCGCGCGCCTCGTGGCCGAGCATGCGGAGATACGTGGCGAGCAGCACCGCGGGCAGCGCCGTCAGCACCGCCGCGCGGTGCGGCTGCGAGCCGCGGAGCCAGTCGGTGCCGCGCTCGCCCGGCCACGGGTCGCGCGCGTATTCGACGAGGAACACGAGCGCGTGCGTGTGGTGCGGGATCGGCGTCGGCCGGGTCCGCGCCGAGTCGAGCACGTCGGCGTAGATCACGTCGATCCCGGCGGCGAAGGTCTTCGGCTGGCCGCGCTCGAGCTCGGCGACGATCGCGTCGAGCCCCGGGTTGCGGATCGGCCCGGGCAGAAGCGCCGCCGCGGGCAGCGCGCACGCGCCGACCTGCGAGGCGTCGAAGTAGTAGCCGGCCGCCTTCAGGTGGTTCGCGCGCTCCTGCGGGTCGTCGGGGATCTCGGCGGCGAGCGACGCGGCCTTGCCGTCGCGCACCGCGTCGAGCATCGCCATGTAGCGCGCCATCGCGTTGACGATCGACTCCGGGTTCGCCGGGTCGTCGAACGCGAGGGCGCGCATCGGCGGCACGCGATCGAGGTCGGGCGCGCTGGAGGCGCGCGCGAGACGCTCGAGCGGGAACGGCCCGAGGTGGACCGGGCGGTCGCGGTAGGAGAAGAGCCGCATCGCGCCGGCCGGGCTGCCTCCCGCTCAGGCCCTGCGCGGCAGCGTGCGCAGCGCGGCGACGATCTCCTCCGGCTCGAGCCGGTTGCGGTACTCCGCGTCGACGTTGGCGAGCGCCACGCGCCCGTCGGTGCCGATCACGTAGGTCGCCGGCATCGGGAGATGCCATTCGCCGTCGGCGTTCACTTTCGCGAGATCGTTGCCGCCGGCCGCGTAGAGCGCCTTCAGCTCCTCGGAGAGATCGAAGAAGAGCCGGTAGGACCGGCCGGCTTCCCCCTTGACGTCGGAGAGCACCTCGAACTCGAGCGCGTTCTTCTCCGCGGTCGAGAGCGACTTGTCGGGCGCTTCGGGCGACACCGCCACGAGCGCGGCACCGAGCGCGCGCAGCTCCGGCAGCGCGCGCTGGTAGGCGCGAAGCTGCATGTTGCAGTACGGGCACCAGCCGCCGCGATAGAACGTCAGCACGACCGGTCCTTTCGCGAGCAGCTTGGACAGCGTCACCGGTTCGCCGCGGGCGTTCGGCAGGGTGAGGTCGGGCGCGGCGTCGCCGCGCGCGACCGCCTGCTCGGCGACACCGGCGGCGACGAGTTCGTCCACCCCGCGCTGGAACGCCGCGATCTTCTCCGGCCCGGCCGTCTGCATGAACTGCGCGCGGCGGGCGTCGAGCTCTTCCTTCAGGGTCATCGGTCTTCCTCCTTGCTTGTAGCTTGTAGAGTGACGGTGCCTCACCGAGTGCCGCTCACGACCAGCCCAGGCAGTTCGGCAAGCGAGCGCACTTCGGCGTCGGGCCGCCCCGGCAGCCGCTCGGGCCGCTGGCCGTAGCGGTTGCACCACACGACGCGCATGCCGAACGCGGACGCGGCGTACGCGTCCCACGCGTTCGACGACTGGAACGCGATCGCCTGCGCCGCGACACCGAGCCGGTCGACCGCGAGCTGGTAGACCTTCGGGTGCGGCTTGTAGACGCCCACCTCCTCGACCGACAGCACGGCGTCGAACAGGCCGGCGAGGCCGGCGCCGTCGACCGCGGCCGCGAGCATCCGCGGCGAGCCGTTCGACAGGATGGCGGTCCTGAGGCCGGCCGCGCGCAGCCGCCGCAGCACGTCCGGCACTTCGGGGAACGCCTCGAGCGTCAGGAAGAGGTTCATCAGACGGTCGCGCAGCGCGGGGGTCCCGATCCCGAGCGTCTCGAGCGCGAAGTCGAGCCCATCGCCGGTCACCTGCCAGAAGTCGGCGTGCCGCCCCTGCACCGCGCGGAGCCAGGTGTACTGGAGCTGCTTGTCGCGCCAGAGCTGGGCGAGCTGCCCGAATCGATCGCCGAGCTCGTCGCGGCAGCGCGCCGCCGCCGAGGC
>Ga0187893_10009577_pt1 | contig 14838 bp, 7 predicted proteins | sample MA1701074metaG_FD_139574 | JGI IMG/M metagenome (GOLD analysis project Ga0187893, IMG submission 139574) | White microbial mat communities from a basaltic lava cave in the Kipuka Kanohina Cave System on the Island of Hawaii, USA - MA170107-4 metaG ...
CACCAGTTGTACGCGACGGTTCTCTGCCGGCGCAGGACCGCTCCCTGCACCGGACGCAGCGCGACCGCCACCGCCGCCACGCAGAGGGCGAAGCGCAGCACCGACACGGGCAGCCGCTCGCCGCGCCGCGACTGCAGCACCGCCGCCGCACCGATGACGGCGAGCAGGATCGCCGACGGGAAGAGCTGGATGAAGTAGTGCGGGTAGTAGAAGCGCTGCGCCGCGATCATGGTCAGGTCGGCGGCACACCACACCAGCACTGCGACGCGCAGCCGGTTCGGCCACAGGACCGCGACCACACCGCCGACGGCTGCAGCCAACACCAGCAGCGACTCGCCGCCGACCTGCTCGGCCGTGTGCCGAAACAGTTCGCGCAGTCGAGCGCCGACCGCCAGCCCGCCCGGATCGGTGACACCGTGTCGCGCCAGCAGGTGGAAGACCTGGCAATCGAGGAACGCCGCCAGCGCGCCGTGCCACCAGAAATAGGCGATCACCACCGCCAGCGGCAGCACGAGGCCGAGCGCGAACAGCGCCAGCATTTGCGCCGAACCGCAGCCTGACCTCCCCCGTGGCCAGAAATGGGGCTTTGTCTCAAAACTCACGCGCGCAACGGCTGCGGGCAGCGGCGGCCCTTGTGGCCGCCCCCCACCGCCGCTCGCGTCGCCCGGCCGGGGCGGCGGTGGGGGCCGGCCACAAGGGCCGGCGCTACCCAGAGCCGCAACGAAGACGTTCTGGGCCGCGAGCAAGATCACGCAGGGCAACACGCAGGCGGCGCCGGGGTGCTTGAAGAGGATGGCGGCGCTGGCGGCGGTTCCGCTCACCGCCGCCCAGCCGAGCCCTCCGCCGCGCCAGACCCGCGCTGCTGCGGCAACCGCGGCGATCGCGGCGATCGAGCTGTACTCCTCGGTGTAGAACCCCGCGACGTTGAAGCTCGGATGATGAGCGACATGGAGCCACAGCGCGGTGGCGCCGAGCGCCAGCGGCCAACGCGCCTCGATCGCGCAGAGGCGATAGAAGAGCACGCCGCCGGCGACGTACAGGAGATAATCCGCCACCCGCAGGCTCCACACCTCCGCCGGCAGCAGCGCGAACACCGCCGTCTGGTACGCGTAGATCCCCGGCGGCTTGGTGTCCCACAGGTCGCGGTACAGCAGCAGCCCGCGCTGCATCAGCTTCCCGATGGTCAGGAACAACGCGCTGTCGTAGAGCGGTACGCCGGTGAACTCGAACAGGTGCACCCACAGCGCCGCCGCCGCGACCGCGACGACGATGGCGGTGTTTCGCACGACGGTCACCACGGCGGCCCCGCGTAACACAGCCCAGCCCGCTGGTCACGACGCCGCGCAGCCCGCCGGCCCGCGCGGATTCGAACGGAACCGGAAGACAGACTACGGCGCCTGCTCGATCTGCAGCGCGCGGGAGAGGGCCTCGACAATTGGTTGAGCGACCTCGGCTGACGTGGCGATCTCCTCCAGCTTCCGCCGCATCTCGGGATCGCGCAGGCAGTTCTCGGTTGCCACCGTCAGCGCTTCCTGCTCGCTGAGCGAAATGCCCTCACGGAGAAGACGCTCGGTCAGCGCGCGCGCCTGGTCCTGCGCGCCGTGCGCTGCGGCTCCAGGGGTGCGTACGGCGACCGACACCGCCAGCGCCGCCGCCGTCACCTTGAGCAGGCCGAGCAGAGTCAGCTCCGGCGCCTTGCCCAGCCCGCCGAGCAATTTGCCGAGGAAGTAGGCGATGTCGGGAGCGCTGACGCCCCGCCCGGCAGACTGCAAGGCCTGCCCGCCGAGCCCCTTGAAGAGCAACCACGCAAGTCGCGGGCAGCGGACTGTCAGAGTGCTCAGCCCGGAGAGTACGGTACCGAGATGCGGCGCGGCCCGATCGACCTCTCGCTTGTGCGATGTGTAGAACGTGCCGATCTTGGCGAGGAACACCGTAATGGCGGCGATCGTGCCGATGATCCCGGCCAACGTGCCGACCAGCGCCATGAGGAAGGCCATTTCGGCTTGCGCGATCGGGATGAGCCATGCCGCCCGCCGCGCGCCTTCTCCCAGCGCGATCAGATAGGTGTCGCGGACAAAGCTCCCTGTCGCTTGCGAATAGAGGCGATCGCCGACGACGTACGCGACCCGACCGCCGATGTCCGAAATGAACATCCGGTCGCCACCCCAGACGGTTCCCGGGGCAATCCGGACCTGCGTGCCGAACTGGTCGGTGGTCGACAGTGGCAAGGCGGTGGGAAGCAGGGCCGCGACGCGCTGCACCGCGTCCACCCCGCGCGCGACCTCCATCGCGGCTCCGCGCCCGACGACGGAAATGGTGGTCACCGCCCACACGTGCCCCTGACGATTGGTCGCTTCCAGTCGGCACGAGCCCACTCGCTGGGCACCGATGCTGAATCGCCGCACGTCTGGTCCGGCCGGCGACGCCGGGCCGAGCGCGACGACCCGCGGGTCGGTAGCGGCGATCGTCAGAACCTCCCCACCCGCGCCGCCTCCCCACAACGCCAGATCCACCCGCTCCTCAGACTCGAGTCGCAGCACATTGAGCGCGGGCGAGCTCGGAAACCGCATGAAGTGCGCCATCGACCATTCCTCCCCCGGAAAGCTGACCTTCCAACGGATGCCTCGCTCCGTCCTCCTCCCGCCCTGCTTGCGCCGCGCCCGTACCATGAACCGATTCCAGAGACTAGTTGGGGATTTCCCTTAGTCTCGCTGGCAACCGCGACGATGATCGAGGAGACAACGCGCCAGTCTGCGAATGTGGGCTTGACGAAACAAAATGTGTTTGCCAGGGTGGCGGCGTCGGAGTGATCAACGGGGAGGAACTGCGATGCACGCTCTCGCACGGTTCGCTTTGGTCCTGGGGTTGGCGGTCGTTCTGTGCGCCTGCGGTGGTTCGGGCGGCGGGGGCGGGAATGAGAACGTCGGCGGAGAGCAATCGTGCGGGCGCCCCGATTGTGGGCGCGACACCGACACGCCGGCCGCCGAGCCGCAGCCGAGCCCGACGCCGGATGGCGAGCCCGAGCCCATGCCGCCGCTGGTGTGCGGAGGCACCGACCCGGTTGACTGTCCCGCCGGATACCGCTGCGTCGCCGACCCGACTGCGAGTTGCGATCCGGCCACCGGCGTGCCGTGCACGGGTCTCTGCGTGCTCGGCGACGAGCTGCCGAAATGTGGTGGTCTGCTCGGCGAGCCGTGCCCCGAGGGTCAGACGTGCGCCGACGATCCCGCCGACGACTGCGCCGGCGGGCCGGAGGTGGATTGTCCCGGCGTCTGCCGGCCGCTGGCGGGAGGCGAATGCACGGACGACGCGAACTGCCCGGTGTTCGATGCGCGGTGCAGCGTCTGCCCGGACGGTTCGGAGAGCTGCCCGCAATCGCGCTGCGTGAACGGTGCCTGCGCGGTGGAGTTCAAGCCCTGTGGCGATGCGCTGGTGTGCGGCGGCACCTCCGGCGCGTCGTGCCCGCCGGGATTCGAATGCCTCGAGACTCCGGCGGACGAGTGCGCCGGCGCGACGGGCGAGCCCGGCGGTACGGACTGCCCGGGAATCTGCGTACCCGACACCAGACCCTCGGAGTGCGGCGGCTTCACCGGCGCCGCGTGTCCGCCGGGCTTCGAGTGTGTCGACGCGCCGAACGACATGTGTACTCCGGAGAACGGCGCCGACTGCCCCGCTATCTGCAAACCGGTGAGCGGCGGCGAGTGCGCGAGCGACGAGGAGTGTCCGGCGGTGCGCGCGCCGTGCAGCATCTGCGCCGACGGCAGCGAGGTGTGCCCGCGCGCGGTGTGCGAGCACGGACGCTGCAGCCTCGCGTTCCCCGCCTGCCCGGTCCCGCCCGGCTGCGCCAGCGACGCCGATTGCCGTGCCGGCGAGGTGTGCCTGCTCGCGCCGGACGTCATGTGCGATCCCACCAACGGGCTCAACTGCGGCGGCGTATGCGTTCCCAAGACCGACGAGCGTCCGTGCGGTGAGGAGCCCGGCAATGCGTGTCCGGAGGGGTACACATGCGTCGACGCGGCGGGCGACGACTGCGAGCCCGACGCCGCCGGCAACGGGTGCCGGCGCGTGTGCGTGCCGGAGCCGCCGCCACCATGTAACACGTCCGACGACTGTGTCATCGTCGAGAGCTGCACCGTCTGCCCCGACGACTCGGTGTCCTGCCCGCAGGCGGAGTGCCGGGACGGCATGTGTGTCGTCCACACGCCGCCCTGCCCGGGTGGCGACGTCTGCCGCTCCAATGAGGATTGCGCCGCCATCGAGCTCTGCAGCATCTGCCCCAACGGCGCGTCCTCCTGTCCGAAGGCGGAGTGCCTCAACGGCATGTGCGTTCCCGCCTACCCGCCCTGCCCGGATCCGGAGTTCTGCGGTGGGTTCCCCGGCTTCCCCTGTCCGCCCGGGTTCACCTGTGTCGATCGCCCCGGCGACGAGTGCGATCCGAACCAGGGAGGGGCGGACTGCGAAGGCGTCTGCCAACGCGAGGAGGAGCCGCGCAAGTGCAACGGCTTCGCCGGCGAAACCTGCCCGCCGGGCTACGTGTGCGCCGATGAAATGGACGATTGCGACCCCGACCAGGGCGGCGCCGATTGCCCGGGCGTCTGCCATCCGGCCCCGCCAGGGCCGTGCGCCAGCGATGCGGACTGCCCAGCCATCCTCGCGCCCTGCCAGGTCTGCGCCGACGGCACCGCGGCCTGCCCGCGCTCATTCTGCGAGGCCGGGCAGTGCCAGTTCGAGTTCCCGTCTTGCGAGCGCGCAGAGGATCCCAACGCCGGCTAGTACTCTTGCTGTCCGGTCGCGCGGATCACGCCGCGCGTCTCCGGGTAGCCGCGGGGCTTGTCCCCGCGCCCCACTACCGCGGGCGCGATCTCAGGTGGCCGCGGTGGGGGGCGGCCACAAGGGCCGCCGCTACCCGGAGGTCAAAACACAGGCCCGGCCCTAAGGGGGAGTGCCCAAACGGTCATCTTGGCGTCATGATGAGGCGTACACGCGAACGCGACGCCAATGACGCAAAGCAAGGCGACCCGGGTGGAACCCAGCGCCGCCGTGGTGCTGACACGACGGGCATTGCCGATCCTCGTGCTGCTGGTGCTCGGGATGGAAGCGGTGCGGGTCGTCATCGAACGTGCGGATCTGATCGATGCGACGGTGGGCACGGGGTTGATGACCCTGCTCGAGCTCGGACTGTGCACTGGCGTGCTCTGGTGGGCGGCGGCGCACGTGCGGGCGCGCGAGCGGGCGGCGCGGGGAAGCGAGGAGGTACGGACCCGGGCGCGGCTGGCGACCATTGTCGAGACGTCGGATGACGCCATCGTCAGCAAGGACCTCGACGGCGTGATCACCAGTTGGAACAAGGGTGCGGAGCGGCTCTTCGGCTACACCGCCGCGGAGGCAATCGGCGAGCCGGTGACGATGCTGATGCCGCCGGAACGCTACGACGAAGAGGCCGGCATCCTGGCGCGGGTCCGCCGCGGCCAGCGCATCGACCACTATGAGACGATCCGACGGCACAAGGACGGCACGCTCCTGCACATCTCGCTGACGGTCTCGCCTCTGCTGGACGAAGACGGCACGGTGGTGGGCGCCTCGAAAATTGCGCGCGACGTCACCGAGCGAAAGCGCGCGGCGGCGCAACGGGAGGAGTTGCTGCGCCGCGCCGAGAGCGCGCGAGAAGAAGCGGAGGCCGCGAACCGGGCCAAGGACGAGTTTCTGGCGATGCTCGGTCATGAGCTCCGCAACCCCTTGTCGGCGGTGCGCACCGCGATCGCCGTGGCGTCCCTCGACGAGTCGAGCCGGGACCGAGCGATCGAGATCGTGCAGCGGCAGACCGAGCAGCTGACGCGGATCGTGGATGACCTCCTCGACGTGGCGCGCATCGCGCACGGTCGGGTCGGGTTGCGCAAGGAGCGGCTGGTGCTCGCCGAGGTCCTGCAACGAGCGGTCGAGGGATCCCGCGGGCTCATGGAAGAGCGCCGGCACTCGGTGATGCTGACGCTGCCGGCGCAGACGATCCATCTCGACGCGGATGCCGCGCGCCTCGAACAAGCCGTGGCGAACCTGCTCACGAACGCGGCCAAGTACACCGATCCAGGTGGGACGATCTCCGTCAGCGCCGAGCGAGATCAGGGAGACGCCGTCATTCGGGTGCGCGACAACGGCATGGGGATTGCGCCCGAGGTACTGCCGAGAGTGTTCGACCTGTTCACCCAGGGCGAACGCTCGCTGGAGCGCGCCCAGGGCGGGCTCGGGATTGGTCTGACCGTGGTGCGCCGCATCGTCGAGCTGCACGGCGGGACGGTCGAGGCACGGAGCCCCGGCCGGGGCGGCGGCGCCGAGTTCATCATCCGGATCCCGGCGCTGTCTGCACCGGTGGAGGAGACCTCGGCGAAGCCGCCAGAGGGATCGCGGGGCCCGCTCGCCAAGCGTCCTTCGGCGCGGGTGCTCATCGCAGAAGACCACGTGGATGCGGCCGACAGCCTGGTGATGATTCTCGAGCTGCTCGGACACCGCGTCCGTGTCGTCCACGACGGAGTGGCCGCGCTCGACGCGGCGCGCGCCAACACGCCGGACATCATGCTGATCGATATCGGGCTGCCGGGGATGACCGGCTATGAGGTCGCGCAGGCGATTCGCCGCGACCCCACCCTCCGTCATCTCGTGCTGGTGGCGCTCACCGGCTACGGCGGACCTGAGGACAAGGCACAGGCCTTTGCAGCGGGATTCGACTACCACTTCGCCAAACCGGTGGACCTCGACACCTTGCGGAAACTCGTGGCCCGACTGGGCTCACGAGTCGAAGCGCCCGGCACGGCGACCCGCCATTGATCGGCGCGTAGCGACAATTCGGTAACGAGTCCTTCGGGTCGGATTACGCCAGAGCCGGTAGGGGCGCGCCGTGGCGTGCCCGTGCCGCCCGGAGGGCGGCCGACGTGTTGAATCCCAACGCCGCGCAAGCGCGCGTGCCCCTTCGACCAGGCGCGCCGTCGGCGCGCCTACGGGCCGCCCAAGGGCGGCCCCTACAGCGGACGGCACCGCAGACGTGGACGGCGCGCTTGACTCGCCTCCTGGCATCTCTTAGCGCAGGGCGCTGGTGTTCCGCCCCGCTCTCTCTCGTCCGGCGCGCCGGCCCGAGCTCGCCGCCCTCGCGCTCGCGCTGCCGGCGCTCGCCGCGGCGGTCGGCGCACAGCAGTACGCGCTGAGCCGGCCGTGGTGGAGCGTCGCCGGCTTCGCGCTGGCCGGCGTGCTGATCGCGCTCGCCGCGCGCTGGCTGCCCGACGACCCCGAGCGGGCGCTGCCGGCCCCGCCGCCGATCCCGCGGCGGTTCACCGTCCTGCTCGGGGTCGGTACGGTGCTCTGCCTGCTCGCGGGCGTGCTCGTGTACCAGCACCAACCGGCGCGCCTGACGCATGCGGTCTGGGCGGCCGGCCTGCTCGGGCTGGTCGCCGCCGCCTGCGCCGGCCCCGCCCGGCACAGCGCACTGGAGGGCGGCGCGCCATCGGCACCGCAGCCGCGATCGGCCACCTGGACGCGTGGTCAGACGATCCTCGCCGGTGCGGCCCTGGCGCTGGTGGCGCTGCTGATCTTCGGCTGGGAGCTCACCTCGTTCCCGACCGAAGTGCACGGGGACGACGCCGAGGTCGGCCTCGACGCGGCGCGCTTGCTCAGCCAGTTCAACCTGTTCGGCCCCGGCTGGTTCAAGCTGCCGCGCTTTCACGCCGTACCCACCGCGCTGGGACTCGAGCTCTTCGGTGTCACGTTGTTCGGCCTGCGCGCCACCAGCGCCGCGCTCGGCATCGGCTCCGTCTTGCTGCTCTTCGCCATCGCTCGGCGTCTCTGGAACGACGAGGTCGGCCTGATCGCCGCGCTCCTGCTCGCCGCGCAGCGGTTCTTCATTCACCTGAGCCGCACCGGGTACCACTACGTCGACACCCCGTTCGTCAGCCTGCTCGTGGTGTGGCTCTTCCTGCGCCTCTGGCAGGACCGCCGCCTCGGCGCCGCGGTGTGGTGCGGCATCGCGCTCGGGCTCGGCTTCCAGACCTACTACGCCTCGCGCCTCATCCCGGTGCTCCTCGTGCTCACCTGGCTGGCCTGGATGATCGGCACACCGGCGCGCGAGCGCGCCGCGCGCGTTGCCGGGTTGCTGGTGGTCGGCATCGCCGCGCTGGCCACGCTGGCGCCGATGCTCGGCTACTTCGCCCACGACTGGCACGCCTTCTGGGAACGCACGCGCGATACGAGTCTCTTCAACCCCGCCGCGCTGCGCCATCTGTCTTTCGGGTACCGCACCGAAAACTTCGCCGCGATTCTGCTCATCCAGCTCCGTGCGGCGCTCAGCCTGTTCAACGCCACACCCGACAACTCCGTGCAGTACGGCCTCAAGGGCGCGCTGTTCGAGCCGGTGAGCGCCGCGCTGTTCGTGCTCGGCGCCGCGCTCGTCCTCTTCGGGCTGCGCCAGCGCCGCGCCCAGCTCGCCGTGCTGTGGACGGCGCTGCCGTTGGTCGCCGGGGCGGCGCTGACCATCGACACCCCATTTTACCCGCGCATCAGCGGGCTGGTGCCGTTCGCCGTGTTGTTGATCGCGCTGGCGCTGCAGACCGTGCGCGACGCCGCGCGCGCGGCGGTGCCGACGCGGGCCGGTGCGTGGGTCACCGGCGTGCTCACCGGCGCCGCGCTGCTGCTCATCGGGGCCGAGAACCTGCGCACCTACTTCGTCGACTACGCCCTGGTCCACCGGCACTCGTCGTGCGTCGAGATCGCCGCCTGGGTGCGCGCGCACGGCGCCGGCAAGACCACCTACATGGTCGGCAGCGCGCCGGGCTTCTTCATCCGCCACGGCGCGATCCAGCTGCTCACGTACGGATACGAGACGCGCGACCTGGAAGACCTCGACCGCTTCCTGCGCGGCAGTCAGCTCGACCCGGCGCGCAGCCTCTTCGTGATCATGGCGCACGGCGTCCACATCGTCCCCAAGCTCGAGCAGGCGGTGGGACCGGTGGATCTGCAAACGCACCGCAACAAGCACGGCGACGTCGCCTTCCTGAGCGCCATCCCGCGCGGCCACGGCGGCGACGCGCTCGACCCCGCCGAACAGTTCGACCAGCCGAGCGAGCTGCCCGTGGGGGTGCAACGGTTCGACCGCCTGCTGCGGCTGCTCGCGCGCGCCGCCCAGTGGGTGCTCGCCGCCGGCGGCGCCGCGCTGGTGCTGCTGGCAGTGGTCGGCTGGATCGGACGGCCCCGGCTGCCCGGTCTCTCCGCCTTGGCCGTTCCGCTCCGCGAGCGGTTCGCGCCGTGGCGTCGCCGGCTGGTCGGCCCGGACGAGCGCGACCATCGCGCCGATCTGCCGCGCCTCGCCGTCGTCGTCGGGCTCGCCGCCGTCGTCCTCGTCGGGCTCGCCCTGCGCGTCGTCGATCTCGCCGGCCTGCCGGCGGGGTTCTTCTGCGACGAAGCGGGCAACGCGTACAACGCCTACTCGCTCCTGCGCACCGGGCGTGACGAGACCGGAACGCTCTGGCCGCTGTACGTCTGGTCGTTCGGCGTCAGCTACAAGAATCCGGTCTTCATCTACTCGGCCATGCTGCCGATGGCGGTGCTGGGGCCGACCGAGCTGGCGGTGCGATTGACCGCGGCGCTCTACGGCACCGGCGCGGTCGCGGCCATGTTCTTTCTCGGCCGCGCCCTGATGGGCCCGGCGGTCGGCCTCATCGCCGCGCTGCTGCTCGCGGTCTGCCCGTGGCATCTGCACTTCAGCCGCATGGGATACGAGCTGATCGCCCTGCCGTTCTTCTTCATCCTGGCGCTGACCTGCCTGGTGCGCTGGACGCAGGGCCGGCGCACGCTGCCGGCGGCGCTGGTGCTGTTCGGGATCTGCCTCTACACCTACGTGCCGGCCAAGCTGATCGTGCCGCTGTTTCTCGCCGGGTTCGCCCTGCTGTACTGGCGACCGCTGCTGGCGCGCTGGCGCGAGACGGCGCTGGCCGCCGGGCTGCTCGGCCTCACCGCCCTGCCGGTGGTGATCTTCGACCTGACGCATCGCGAGCAGGCCGGCAGCTACTTCCGCGACACCACGTTGCTCGCCCGCGACGAGCCGCCGCTGGAGCTGGCGCGCACCTTCGCCGCGAACTACGCGGCGTTCTTCTCGCCCGAGTTTCTCTTCGAGCGCAGCAGCGACCGCATCATCCGCCACCGCGTCGGCGAGCACGGCCAGCTCTATCCGTTCTTCGCGCCGCTGCTGCTGCTCGGCGGCGCCGCGGCCCTGCTGCGCGACCAGCGCGCCATGCGGCTGCCGCTGCTCTGGCTCGGCCTCTACCCGCTCGCGCCGGCGCTGATGAACGAGATCCCCAGCGCCTCGCGCGGCATCGCCGGGGCGCCCGCCTTCTGCCTGGTGGCGGCGATCGGCGCCGGCGCGGTGCTGCGGCTCGCCGCCCAGGTGAGCGAACGGCGCGCCGCGATCTTCGCCGTGCAGGGAGCGCTGGCGCTCGGCGGGATCGCGGTGCTGGTGCCGGCGGTGCACCAGTACTGGGTGCTCTACCGCGACCAGTACCCGCTCGAGTCGGCCAAGTATTACACCGGCTTTCAGTACGGGCACCGCCAGGTGGTCGACTACTTCCGCACCCACTACGACGACTACGATCTGCAGCTGCTCACCACCCGCAAGAGCAACCAACCCGACGTCTTCCTGCGCTTCTACGACGGCCTGCACCAGCCGCCGCGCACCGACATCATGCCACCGTTCGAGCACCGCCCCGACATGCTCGCCGGCAGTGCCGAAGCCTACGAGCACTTTCAGCCGCCGGGCCGGCGCCTGCTCTTCGCCGTCCTGCCCGAGGAAGTCCCGCTCTTCGCCGATGCCGAGGTGAAAGAGCGCGTCATCGCGCCCGACGGCAGCGCCGCGTTCGCCATCGTGTCCGCCAGCCGGCTGAAGGATTTCGTCTCGTCGTGGCAGGTCATGGGTCTTTTGCCTGACGACGACCGCTCACCGCCGCCGGCCTGGACGCCCGACGAGCCGCCGCCCGCCGCCGCAGCCCGGCGCTGGCAGCTGTACGACAAGCCCGCGGCCGGCGTGGCGCTGAACGACTTCTTCACCCAGAACGCCGAGGACGCCTGTGCCTGGGCGGTGAACTTCGTCAGCACCGACAGCGAGCGCGACGTGCGGGTGTTCGCCGGTTTCGACGATCGCGGCGAGGTGTTCGTAAACCGTCGGCGCATCCGCCTCGAGCCGGCCGGCAGCGTCGAGACCGATCTGGTCGACAGTCAGACCGGCACCACCCACCTCGTCGCCGGCCGCAACACCATCGCCGTCCGCTCGTGCGAAACCATCGCCGACTGGCGCTTCTACTTCCGCCTGGAAAACCTCGACGGCACGCCGGTGGAAGGCCTCACCTGGGCGTACGGCCCGCGCGCCGAGGTTCCGCCCCAGTAGGGCTCCCCGTCACCCGCGGCGCCAGGATAGCGCGGCACCGACCCGACCGGGTGGCGGAAACGATCGAGGGCCGCGTCCCGCTGGGCAGGGCGACGTCGACGAGGGTCTGATGCAGCACCGGTAATACGGTGGAGCCGGAGTTGAACAGTCAGGATTTTCCCTGATGCCGCCCGGATCGAACAGTACGAGCATTCTGTAGGGAAAGTCCCCAATTGATCGGTACGTGTGCATGCGAGTACGTACGCACGTGTTGATGAGTGTTCGACACAACGAGGGAGGGAAATCATGCAATCGATGTATAGACGCTACCGTACGATAGGTTTCGCGCTTCCGATCCTCATGTGCGGCGTAGCGATGGGCTGCGCCAACACCACGTACCGTGTCGCGACCAAGGCGGATACGAATGGGGTCCGGTACTACTCGCCAGCGACGTACATTCTCGTCAAGCCCGACTACGAGAAGGCCAAAGCGAGTGTGATCTTTCTGACGCTGCCGGACACCACGCAGCTCTTTGCTGTCGATACGTTCTCATGGATGGCAACCAACAAGACCAAGATCGAGTTCAAGAACGGGATGATCTCGAAGTCGACCAGCGAGATCGATGGCACCAAGATTCCCAAAGCCATCCTGCAGGCGAGCGCTGCGGTCGGCAAGGAGCTGCTCGCCGTGGCCGCCAGCGCGGCATCAACAGCGGCGAAGGCGTCCGCGGCGCGCGCGACGCAGCTGCGGGCCAGCGACGCCGTGAAGCCGGTATTCCTATTCTACAGCAACGGGCAGAAGCTCGTGCAGGTATATCCGTGACGGCGCCGATTGCGCCGCTAACGAAACAGGGAGGCCAGCGATGAGCACGTTGAGATCGCTCACCATCGGCATGACGCTCGTCTGCGCCAGCGCCGCGATCAGCGGTTGCTATACGGGCATTCACAGTCAGCAACTGACGGGCGAAACCGACGACGTCAAAGGGCTGCGCTACTATCTTCCGGCGCCGCTCCTGGTGGTCGATGAGATCGCGCCGGGAAAATACGATGCTCGAGTCGAGTTCTCCATCGACCGCAGCAAGGTGTTCTCGGTCCAGCCGACCCAGTACATGGCGACGAGCAGCGCGACGATCGAGTTCAACGACGACGGCACGGTCAAGAGCTTCCAACTCGACCAGGACTCGTCGGACATCCCCGCCGCCTTCGTCGAGGGTCTGCGGGACCTCGAGCTCAAGAAGCTCGAGCTCGAGAAGGCGGCGCTCGACGAGGCAAAGAAAAATGCCGAAAGCGGCAAGCCGAAAAGCGCCGCGCGGGCGGCTGCGGCTGCCGCCGGTGGTCGCGAGGTCTGCGTCTATCGCATCGACGGACCCAACCCCGTCACGGAGATGACGACGCCGTGTCGGAAAGTCATCGCGGGCAAGGATCCGAACAATACAGGCGCGGGCGAGCCCGGTGCAGCGGGGGCGACCATCGATCTCTCGGCGGACGAACAACAGGTCGTCGTCAGCAGGTCGGAAGGCCCGCTGGGGTCTGCAGACTGGAACAAGCTGACGCTGCTCAAGACAGACAGAAAACCCGTCGCGGATGCGGACAAGCAGGCGGTTCGCGCCGCCGCCCAAATCGTCGAGGGCCAGATCCGATTGCCGGTACAGACCCTGCGCGAGCGGGGCGTTGCGACGGTGTCATTCGAAAACGAGGAGTTTTCGGTCCCCACGTCGTAGCCATGGGTATCCTGCGTTTGCACGTCGTAGAGCCGGTGGCACCGAAGCTCTCGCTGCCCACGCTCGACCTGGAGGGGATTCCGCTGCCGCGGTGGTTCTCCGAGGCAAGTAACGGCAAATTGGACTTACGGGTGAAACGCCACGTCGTGAGCTTCGAGCCGCGCGGCTGCACGAGCTCCCGGCTGCACGACGTCGCTATGCAGGTCCTCCCCGCAGATCCCACGCGTCCGACGGACGACATCGCGCTGATCTTCGCCAAGTCGTGGGTCGCATCCGACGTCCAGCTCTTCGGCTTGATGTTTGACTTCGATGGCGAGGAGCCGGCGCTGGGATCGACGATGACGAGCCGTGGCATCCCGCGCCAGGCATGCGCGGTCTTTCTCGACGCCTTTGGAGCGAGTGAGGCGGCCAAAGTGGTGCACACCGCCCTGCACGAGCTCGGCCACGTATTCAACCTCCAGCACGATCCCGACCAAGCGTCGTTCATGGGCGACGAGGTGTTCGTCTCCGGATTCAGTGGAGCCGACGGCCAGCGGTTGAGTGAGGCTGCGGAGAAGCACTGGGACTTCGCGCCAGGCGGAGCCAATTTCTCGTTCCAGTCGGGTCCCATGCGGGCGTCCGGGGCGCGGGCCGCGGATGGGTTGGGGCTTGAGGTGCGGCCGGACCGGAGGAGGTATCTGATCGGGGAACCAATCGTTCTGGATACCGCCCTGAAGGCTGTTGGCGGCCGCCGCATCCGTGTGCCGAACGACCTCGATCCAGGCTATGCCACGCTGCGCATCTGGTACGAGAACCCACTGGGCGAGATCCGACTGTACCGGTCACGCAGCGTATTCTGTCGAACCGCTGCGGTTCACCGCGAGTTGTCGCGCGGAATTTCGCTGCGCAACAATCCGAAAGTCTCACTGGGCCGGTCCGGGCCGACGATGTTGATTCCTGGCAGCTACAAAATCTGGGCCGAGTTCGGCGGTGTCCCCGGCCGCTTTGCGCGCATCGTACGCGCCCAGGCGCGGCGCTTCACCGTGTATGCGCCGCGCAACAAGGACGAATTCGAGATCTCGCGCGTGCTCCGGCTCCCTGGGGTGGCTGCCTGCATCGTCGACAAAGGTGGGCGGCTTCGTTGGCGCGAGCGTCGACTGCTCGAGCGGTTGATCCACCGCTATCCTCGCCACAGTGCGTTGCAGTACGCGCGCTACGCGTTGGCGACGCATTACTATCGGTCGCGCCGCCCTCGCCACGCGGCGCGGTTGTTGCACGGCTTGTCGTTGCCCTCTGGTCTCGCCAGGGAGGGCGTCAAGGACCTGCGAACGATATTGAGGGAGCGCGGTTATGTCTGAGGTGAGTATGCACACCACACTTCCGTATGCGCGGCTCGGCAAGTCCGTCGTGTTGGCGACTCTCGTGTACCTCTTGGTCTTTCCTGCACGGGGATTGGATGAGCCGCCGCCGGCGGCCCCAACAAAGTCAGAGCTCGTCGTCGTGGGTCGTAAGAACGGCGACGCCGCGGGTGATTCTCGGTACACGATCGGCGATACGCTGCAGATCAGGGCAACTGGCGACTACGTCAAGAAGCTGCAGACGGCATGGACGAGCGCGGGGGTGAAAGGGCTGAGCCTGTTCCTGGGCGACGTCAAGATGGCGAACCTACCGATGACCATCCAAGACGGCGGTAGCGGAACCGAGTTGCGGTTGGACACATATCTCGTTCGCAACTCGCAGGACGACG
>Ga0187893_10009578_pt1 | contig 14837 bp, 9 predicted proteins | sample MA1701074metaG_FD_139574 | JGI IMG/M metagenome (GOLD analysis project Ga0187893, IMG submission 139574) | White microbial mat communities from a basaltic lava cave in the Kipuka Kanohina Cave System on the Island of Hawaii, USA - MA170107-4 metaG ...
CCACGCCGCGTCGCTGGCAAACGCGCGCGCGCTGGTGGCCCGCAATGCGCCCGTGCGCCACAGCCGCTCGAGCTCGATGACGACCAGGCAAACCACGCCCAGTGTCAGCCCGGACGCCTTGGCGAGCACCGCGGCGGCGAAGCAGAGCATCGGGAGCGCAACCCGTCTTCCCCACGGCGTGCCGCGGCCGATGCGAAAGCAGTACGCGAGCAGCAGCAGGCAGGCGCTCACTGCGACGTCGGTGGTCGCCAAGCTCGCATGCGCCAGCAAGCTCGGCTCGCAGGCCAGCAGCGCGGCGACGACGCGCCCGCCCCATGGCCCGGCGAGCTCGCGTCCGGCCAGCATCCCCGCCGCCAGCAGCAGCCACCAGAAGAGGAGCGTCATGGCGCGCGCCGACGGCACGGCCGCCGGGAGCTGGAGTGGGAGGTCGATGAGGCGACCGGTCCAGCGCTTTTGTAGGTACAGCGGCAGGGTCTGCAGATCGGGCGCCAGCGGCATGGCGCCCTTCCTCATCAGCGCGCCATGGCTGCCGGTCTGCCAGGCTTCCAGTCCGGCCGACAGGTAGAACGGCTCGTCGAACGTCACGCCCAGCTCGCGCCCGGCGGAGAGGCACCACGCCGACGAGAGCGCGGCGCAGAGCAGCAGCCACAGTAGATCGAGCCCGGCTGTCCGCCGCATTGGCTTGTCGGCGGCGTCCGTGTCGCGTGGTTGTCTGGGCAGCGCCGGCCCTTGTGGCCGGCCCCCAGAGCCGTTTGCGATTGTCGCAGGCGGGGGTGGGGGCCGGCCACGAGGGCCGGCGCTACCCAGGCCAGCGGGCCGCGTTCTCACCAGGCTACTCCAGGCGTGCCTTCAGCGCGTGCTTCAGCACCTTGCCGCTGGCGGTGACGGGCAGCTCGTCGACGATCTCCACGCGCTCGGGGAACTTGCGGCGTGACAGCTGGCGCGACTCGAGGAAGCGGCCGAGGTCCTCGAGCGTGGGCGGATCGTCATGGCGGGCGGGAACGACGACGGCGCAGACGCGCTCGCCGACCAATGCATCGCGCACCGGCACCACGGCGACGGCGCGCACCTTGGGGTGCTCGAAGAGCAGATCCTCGATCTCCTTGGCGCTGAACTTCTCGCCGCGCCGAATGATGATGTCTTTCACCCGGCCGGTGATGGTCAGGTAGCCGTCGGGGTCGAGCACGCCGAGGTCGCCGCTGCGAAAGAAACCGCGCGCATCGAAGGCATCCCGGTTCAGCGACGCATCGCGGTAACCCAGGCACAGCTCGGGGCCGCGCGCCCAGATCTCGCCCTCGTCGCCGGCCGCGACCAAAGTCTGGCCGTCGGGACCGCGCAGCTCGAGCTCGCTCGGCGGCACCGGCGCGCCGTCGGTCTCGGCCCGCTTGGGCTCGGGGACGCGCGGTCCCGAGGAGCTGGTGATGCTGGGGAACTCGGTCGAGCCGTAGCCGCGGCCGCTGCGGATGCCGAGTCGGCCCATGGCGCGCCGAATCAGCTCCGGCGGCACGTCGGCGCCGCCGCAGGGAAAGCGGCGCAACGAGCTGAGGTCGTAGCGCCCGAGGTGCGGCGATTCGACCACGCCCTGCAGGAAGGGCGTCGCGCCGGCCGAGTAGGTGCCGCGCTCGCGCTCGACCAGGGCGAGGAAGTGCTCGACATCCCAGGTCTCCATCAACACGCTGGTGGCGCCGAGAACGATCGGCAGCATGATGCCGTAGAGCAGGCCGGAGATGTGGCTCACCGGCGACGGCATGACGAACACCTCGTCGTCGCCGAGCCCGTGGTAGCGGATGGTGTTGTGACACTCGGCGAGCAGCGTGTTGTCGCTGTGCAGCACGCCTTTCGGATCGGCGGTGGTGCCGGACGTGTAGAGGATGACGCTCACCCGGTTCGGATCCCCAGCATCCTGACGGGCCGGCTGTGCCGGGCGGATGACGTCGACATCCCGTTCCGCGACGTCGAACAACGCCGCCGACTCGGCGACCAGCACCTCGCGCAGGCCGGGCAGATCGGGACGCAGCGAGGCGAGCAGCGCGGGGAAATCGGTCTGGCGGAAGCGGGCCGGCACCACCACTGCAGCGCTCTCGGTCTGGTGCAGGATGAAGCGGATCTCGCGCCCGCCGTAGATCGGCACGATCGGGTTGAGGATCGCGCCGAGGCGATTCACGCCGAAGAAGAGCGCCACCGCCGCGGCGCGGTTGGGCAGCAGCGAGGACACGACCGTTCCGCCCTTGACCCCGCGTCCGCGCAACCCCTCGGCGACGCGCGTGGCCAGGCGGTCGAGTTGCGCGTAGGAGAGCCGCACGGAGTCATCGACCACCGCGATCTTGTCTGGCCGCGCCGCTGCGCGCGCGGCCAACACCGCGGAGAACGAGGTGTTGGGCCAGTAGCCGCCTCCGCTGAGCTCGGCGGTCATCTGCTCGGTGAGCCGGGTGGTGAGCGGGGTCATCGGCCGGGAGAGGCCGCCGGCTTTGAACGGATTGCGCGATGCCGACGTGCAATCCGTCTAACGGCTTGTAAAGGCTGCGTCGAGCCTGTGCTCGCGCCGCTATCTGGACGCATCGATCCGCACCGCCGACGCTGGTTCGACGCTTGCTGCGAATCGGCAGGGCAGGGCTGGTCCTGCACTGAGGAAACGGAGGCTTCGATGTTCACGTTCACGCGTATGCGACAGGGGCTATGCGCCGCGGCCGCACTGCTCTGGCTGGCGCACCCGGCCTTCGGCGCGGCGGCCGATGAAACGAACGGCCGGCTGCAGGTCAAGCAGCACAACGGAATCGCCTACATCTCCGGCGGCGTCGGCGATGAAGAGCAGGACGCGCTCAACCAGATGAAGGGACGCTTCAATCTGGAGCTGACCTTGGCGACCTCCACTGGCAAATACGTTGGGGCGACCGCGCTCCAGATCGAGGACCAATCGGGCACGCCGGTGCTCGACATCCGCACCGAGGGTCCGATCTTCATGGCCAAGCTGCCGGCCGGAACGTATCGGATTCACGCCAGCGTCGAAGGCGAGACCATGCACCAGACCGTGACGGTGCCGGGCACCGGGATGAAGCAGTTGACGCTCACCTGGCCGGCGGCGTCGGGATCGCGCGCCGGCGACGCGCCGGAGTAGCAATTCTCGAAGGAGCTCTGGAGGGCGGCGCGCCGTCGCCGCCGAGGGTGGCGGGGTTGGTGAAATCGACCATTTCGCCCGCCCGCCCCCGCCCCGGCGGCGACGGCGCGCCACCCTCCAGTCGGACAGCGTGCGTCAAAGACCCATCGCACGAGCCACGCGCTCGCGGTGCGCCGCGGTCGACCCCCACTGCAACTCCGCCGCCTTGGCGCGGCGGGTGAACAGATGCAGATCGTGCTCGGTGGAGAAGCCGATGGCGCCGTGCACCTGGTGGGCGTGCAGGTAGATGCGGCGCAGGGCCTCGTTGCCGTAGGCCTTGGCGGCCGCGACCTCGAGGTCGGACGGACGCCCCACCGCCAGGCACCAGGCAGCCTGGTACACGAGGTAGCGCAGCGCATCGAGGTCGCTGCGCATGTCGACGCAGCGATGCGCCACGGCTTGAAAGCTGCCGATCGGGCGGCCGAACTGGGTGCGCGTCTTGGCATACTCCACCGTCATCTCGAGCACGCGCTCCGTGCCGCCCACCATCATGGCGAGCGTGCCGACCGCGGCGTGCTGACGCGCCCGCTCGAGCGCCGCGGCGGCTCCGCCTGGCGGCCCGACGAGATCGCCGGCCGTCGCCGCGACCGCGTCGAACGCGACTTCGTGGAGCGGCTCGCCGCCGAAGGTGGACAGGCGGCGGCAGGCAACTCCTGGCCGGGTGGGCTCGATCGCCAGCAGCGATGTCCCGGCGCCGGCGATTCGCGCCGCGACCAGCAGCAGGTCGGCGTGCGCGGCGAAGGGGACGAAGAGCTTGCGCCCGGAGAGTCGCACATCCTCGCCGTGACGCTGCGCCTCGAGTGCGACGTTTTCTGATTCGTCCCGCCAACCGGGCTCGGCGAGCGCCAGCGCCACCACGAGCTCGCCGGCGCCGAGGGCAGGCAGCCAGCGTCGTCGTTGTGCGTCATCGGCCAGCTCCTCCAGGAGCGGGGCCGCGACGACGACGGTCGGGAGAAACGGCGACGGCGCGAGCACGCGTCCCATCTGCTCGAGCAGCAGCACCAGGTCGAACACGGTCTGTGCGCTGCCGCCGTACTCCTGTCCGAGCGCCATGCCGAGCCAGCCGAGCGCGGCCATCTCGTGCCAGCGCACCGGATCGTACCCACGCGCGTCGCTCTCCATTGCCCGCACGTGGGTCAGGTCGCGATCGCGCGCCAGGTAACTGCGCGCACTGTCGACCAACAGGCGCTGCTCAGCGGTAAGCGAGAGATCCATGACGCAAGAACATCGGAACCACAGATGAACACAGATGAACACAGATGGGATTCGGAGTTGGGGTGAAGACCTGGTTGAGCGACGAGCTCGCTGAGGTCTGCGCAGAGGTGCGGAGCTCGCGGTGCGACGACGTGTATCTGTGTTCATCTGTGTTCATCGGTGGTTTCCGGAACGCTAGCGCACCCGCGGTAATCCCAGGCCGCGCTCGGCGATGATGTTCTTCTGCACCTCCAGTGAGCCGGCCGCGATGGTGGTGGGGATGTTGCGGACCCACTGTCGGTAGAGCAGCCCGGCGAGCGGCGCCTCGGCGGCGTCGTCGGTGAGCTGGGCGGCAAGGCCGAGGATCTCCAGCCCGAGGTGGCCGGCGAGCTGCTCGAGCTGCGTGTTGTGCAGGCGCGCGATCGACGCTTCGACCTCCGCCGTTCGACCCTCGGCCTGCAGCGCGAGGACGCGATAGCTGAGCAGGCGGGCAGCCTCGTAGCGGACGCGCAGATCGGCGAGGCGCGCGCGCACGTCGGGGTCGTCGGCCAGGCGGCCACCGGCGGACGGGGCGGTGGTGACGTAGGCGACCAGCTCCTCGATGATGCGCCCGGCGCGGGCGTAGCGCGCGATGCCGACCCGCTCGAACGTCAGGCCGGTGGTGATGATCTCCCAGCCCTGGTTGGGGCGGCCGAGCACGCAGTCCGCCGGCACGACGACGTCGTCGAAGAAGATCTCGTTGAGCTCGTGCGGGCCGGCCATGCTGCCGATCGGGCGCACGGTGATGCCGGGCGTGCGCATGTCGACCAGCAGCACCGAGAGCCCGCGATGGCGCGGCGCCGACGGGTCGGTGCGGGCGAGCAGAAAGCACCACTCGGCGGGGGCGTCGGCGTAGCTGTTCCAGATCTTCTGCCCGTTGACCACGTACCCGTCGCCGCGCGCCTCGGCGCGGGTGGTGAGCGCGGCCAGGTCCGAGCCGGCGTTGGGCTCGGAGAATCCCTGCGTCCAGATCACCGCGCCCGCCGCCATCGGCGGCAGAAACCGCTGCTTCTGCTCGGCGCTGCCGAAACGCATGATGCAGGGGCCGATGTAGTTCAGGTTCATGTACTGCGGCCCGCGCGGCTCGTCGTGCGCCCACATCTCCTCGCGCACGATCGCCTGGCGCCACGCGCTCGCCTCCGCGCCGCCGAATTCCCGCGGCCACGCCATCGTCAGCCAGCCGCGCGCCGCCAGCGCGGCGCAGAAGCGTCGGGTCTCGGGGAAGACGCGCGCATCGTCGACGAACATCCCGCGCCACCACGCCGGCAGCTCGGCGGCGATGAACGCGCGCAGCTCGGCGCGAAAGCGCTCGTCGTCGGCGGAGAAGGCGAAGTCCATCGGGACACCTCAATCTGACAGAAGAGACTTTCACCACAGAGGCACAGAGACACGGAGGCCTCGGTGTCGACGCGCATCCGCGGAGCCTCTCCGCAACTCAATTCTCAATGAGTCTTGGTCGTGCCGCTGAACTGCTTTTGAGGTCAGCACCCTCCGTGTCTCTGTGCCTCTGTGGTGAAAAGTATCAGAAGGCGGTCGGGACGATGCCGCCGTCGACGGTGAAGGTGCTGCCGGTGATCCAGGCGGCGCGCGGCGAGGCGAGGAACACGACCAGGCCGGCGACGTCGGCGGGCTCGCCGAGGCGACCGACCGGGATCGGCCGCTTGCGCAGCGTGGCCGCGAAGACCTCCTCGACCGTCTTCCCCGTCGCGGCCGCGCTCTGCTCGGCCGCTTCCTCGACGGCGGCGGTGCGGACGAGGCCCGGAACGACGCAGTTGCAGAGGATCTGATCCTTGGCAAAGGCGTTGGCGAGGCTCTTGGTGAAGTTGATCAGCGCCGCCTTGGCGGCGGCGTAGGGAGCGAAGTACGGGTCAGGCTGGCGGGCGACGCGCGAGGAGATGTTGATGATGCGCCCGCCGCCCTGCGCCTGCATCACCGGCACACAGGCGAGGCTCAGGCGCACGGCGCTCATCAGATTGAGCTCGAAGCTCGCCTGCCAGTCGGCGTCGGTGAGGTCGAGGATGGGTTTCGGCGTGCCGCGGCCGGCGTTGTTGACCAGGATGTCGACCCGCCCGAAACGCGCCCGCGCGCCGTCGAGGACGCGCACCGCGCCGTCGCTGGCGGCGACGTCGGCGACGATCGCCTCGGCTATGCGGCCGCGCGCGCGGATCTCCTCGGCCACCGCGTCGAGCCGCTCGCCACCGCGCGCGCAGACGACGAGATCAGCGCCGGCGTCGGCGAGCTCGAGCGCAATCTGGCGCCCGATGCCCATGCTGGCACCAGTGACGATCGCGACCCGCCCGGCGAGACGAATGTCCATGAGAGCGCGCCCGCTTATCGCATACCGCGCTCATCGAACCAACGAATGAAAATGATCACGCTCCACCCGTGCCCGTGCCCGTGCCCCTGCCCGTGCCCGGATGAAATAGATCAGTCTCGATCCCCGCCCCCGGGTCCGCCGGATCAGTCTGATCCGGGCACGGGCAGGGGCACGGGCACGGGTGGAGCGTGATCAATTTGAACAACTGCGCGTTTGCGGTAGAGGCTGGGCCCTATGCGTCGCGCCTTAGTCTGCATGTTCCGCTCGCTCGCGGTCGTCCCCGCAGTCATCTCGCTCCTCGGCTGTTCGGACGGCGACGACGCGGCCACTCCCACGCCGAGCGCGACGCAGACGAGCACCGCGTCGGCGACACCGACCCTGGCCCCGCCGACCTCGACCGTCACCGCCAGCGCGCCGCCGAGCGCGACCGCGCCGCCGACCCCGACCGCTACCGCGGATCTGCGCCTGGGGACGTTGGCGCGGGCGGCCGGGGTGTTTGTCGGCGCCGGGTTTGTCGAGGGCAGCCACGACCCGCGCTTCCGCGAGCTGCTGGTCAGCGAGTTCAACTCGGCCACGGCGCCGATCTACTGGTCGCAGATCCAACCACAGCCCGGCGTGTTCGACTTCACCGCGCCCGATGCGGCGGTCGAGATCGGCGAGGCCAACGGGCTGCGCCTGCGCGGCCATCCGCTGATCTGGGGCCGGCTGGCGCTGCCGGACTCCGTCCAGCAGGCCAGCGACGCCGACAGCCTGCGCGCCATGATCACCGAGCGCATCGAGACCGTGCTCGGACGCTATCGCGGCCGCATCGTGCAGTACGACGTGGTCAACGAGCCGCTCACCGTGCTCGGCGGCCCCGGCGTCACCGGCACTGGACTGGAGGACTACGTGTTCCTGCGCCTGCTCGGTCCCGGCTACATCCGCGAGGCGCTCGAGCTGGCGCACGCCGCCGATCCGGACGCCGAGCTCTACATCAATGAGTTCTTCGTCGAGCGCCCGGGCCCCAAACAGGACGCCTTCTTCGAGCTGGTACGCGGTCTGGTCGAATCCGGCGCGCCGCTGCACGGCGTCGGCTTCCAGGGACACATCATGCTGCCGTTCTTCGAATACTACCTGCCCACCCGGGACGAAGTGGCCGCCGCCGTGCAGCGCTTCACCGCCCTCGGGTTGGACGTCGAGATCACCGAGCTGGACGTGCCCGTTGCCGATCCCGCCACCCAGCTCGAGACGAAGGCGCGCATCTACGCCGACATGTTCGCCGGCTGCTTCGAGACGCCGGGCTGTCGCGGCATTACCACATGGGGCATCAGCGACCGCTACACCTGGATCCGCGATTCCTTTCAACGCGAGGGCGCGCCGTTGCTGTTCGACTTCGAGTTCATGCCGAAGCCGGCCTACTTCGCCGTGCGCGAGGTGTTGCGAGGATTGTCAAAACCACCGATGAACACCGATGAACACAGATGAGTTTTGAACAGAATCCGCGCCGATGAAAGTCTCGCTCTTCTACCTGCCGTCGATCGGCAGCCGCGCCGAGATGGAACGCGGCATGGCCGGTCTGCGTCCGGACCTCTACCAACGGATGCTCACCGAGCTGGGCGAACAGGCCCGGCTCGCCGACGATCTCGGTTACGACTCGATCAGCTTCACCGAGCACCATTTCCATGTCGAGGGCTTCGAGCTCTCCAACAATCCCATCCTGCTCGATCTCTTCGTCGGGCTGCAGACCACGCGCATCCGGGTCGGGCAGCTCGGCATCGTGCTGCCGGCCGACAACCCGATCCGCATCGCCGAGGACATCGCCATGCTCGACCACATGACCGGCGGCCGTGCCAACGCCGGGTTTGCACGCGGCTACCAGCGCCGCTGGGTCGACATCATGGCGCAACAGATGCACGGCATTCACGGCGCGCTGCCACACCAGCACGACGCCATCGACGCGGCCAACCGCGCCGCCTTCGAGGAGTGCTTCCAGATCATCAAGCAGGCGTGGACCGCGGACCTGCTCAGCTTCGAGGGCCGCTACTGGCGCATTCCCGCCGGGGCCACGCCGTGGCGGATGGACTACACCGATCGCTTCGGCGCCGGCGTGGTGGACGGCATCGTGCGCGCCGTCGGCGTCGTGCCGAAGCCGCTGCAGCGGCCGCATCCGCCGCTCTTTCAGCCATTCGCGTCGTCGGAGCGCAGCATCCGATGGTGCGCGCAGGAAGGCGTCACCGCCATCCTGCCGCCGCTGCATCCCCTGCTCGAGCGCCGGCTGTTCGAGATCTATGCCGAGGTGTCGGGCCGGCCGTTTGGCGACGGCGTCGGCGTGCTCCGCGACGTCGTGGTGGCGGACACCGACGATGACGCGATGGCGCTGTGGGCCAACAGCGGCGCCTACTGCGGGGCGGCGTGGTTCGAGCCGTTCGGCTTCGCGCAGGGCATGGTCGATCCGGACACCGGCGCCCGCGCCGACCTCTTCGCCGACGGGCTGGCCCTGGTCGGGTCGGTCGACACCGTAACCCGTCAGCTCGAGCGCCTGCTGGCCCGGCTGCCGGCGCGCTGGCTCTTCGCGTGGACGTACAACGCGCTCATCCCGCACCCGGCGCTGCTGCGCTCGATCGAGCGCTTCGCGACCGAGGTGCTGCCCCGGGTCGGAACCACAGATGAACACGGATGACCACGGAGAACACGGAGCCCCGGCCCAGGCGACTACGGGGCGGGGATGGGCTCAGTGTTCTCCGTGGTCATCTGTGTTCATCTGTGGCTCACGGGCAGCTGGTGGTGACCGGCACGTCGAACGTGGCTTGCGTGGTCGTGATCGTTCCGCCCGCGTCGAGGCCGATGCAGCCGCCGGTCTCGACCTCGAACCTGCCCTTGGCGACGATATCGCCGCCGCCGGCGGCCTCGATGATCCCACCGCCCGTGCCACCGAGCTGAAAGTCCGAGTTCGTCGAGTTGCCGAGCTCGATGTTGCCGACACCGCTGACGCGCAGCTCGCCGCCGGCGGTCTTGCCCTGCATGCGCGCGTTCCGGATCGACACATCGCCGGCGGAGTCGACCGTTGCGGTGCCGCCCGCCCCTTGCGGAGAGCGCGCCACAAGGCGCTCCAGGATGCTGACGTCGCCGGTCGTGCTCTCGAGGTCGATGATCCCGCCCGCCCCGCCTTCCTGGCCGTTCACCACGATGTTGCGGACCGCCACCACCGCGCCGGTGACCGCGACCGTGCCACCCGGCACGCCCACTCCGTTGGCCTTCAAGAGGTTGGCGTCGACCGCGTTGGTTGCGGTCAGCACGATCGTGCCGGCGTTTGGTGCATTGCCCGTGGCGATCACCTTGCCCGCGCCCGCCGGAATGTCGATGTCCCCACCGGCGGTGACGGACACGGTTCCTCCCCCACCGACCCGCCACCCCTGCACTCGCACCTCGGCGTCGACCGTGACGTCGCACGCCGGACAGGCGAGGTTGATCGTGCCGCCCGGTGCACCGCGTGCATCGATGCGGCCGCCCAGGCTGATGCCGGTCGTCGCGCTGATCGTGACCTGCCCGCCGCTGGTGTTGCTCTTCTTGCCGCGGACGTCGATCTTCCCCTTCTTGGCCGAGGAGACCGCGGCGCTCGCCTGCAGGGTGACGGCGCCGCCGGTGGCGGTGGCGCCACCGCCCTTGGCGCGGGCGCGCAGCTGACCCTGCAGATCGATCGTGCCGGCATCGAGCAGGATCGCGCCGGTGCTCGACCTCCCCGAGGTATCGATGCGCTTGCGGATCGTGATCGTGCCGGTGGCGATGAGGGTGACGTCCGAGCCATTCGGGTCGCTCGAGCCGCTGTGCTTGCCGTCGATCTTCCTTTGCACCTCGATCGAGGCGGCGGTGAGCGACAGCGCGCCGTTGTCGGGGAGCTCGACGTTCTTGCCCAGCACCAATGCGCGCGCGCCGAAGTCGAGGACGCATGACGCGGCCGTCACCTCGATGCTCTTCGACGTGATGCAGGGATTGCCCGTGCAGAAATCGTCCGGCGTGTCGCAATCGACCTGCACGGCCGCGCTGGCCGCCGCTGTCAGGGCGACACAGCCTGCGAAAGCTCCGGCGAGTGTCCAACCCGTACGCGCGCTCGTTCCGCGTCGCATGGCAACCCCCTCTGTTGCGTCCTGGTACTGGTCTATTCCCGCCGCCGTTCGCCGGTCAACGCATGTTCTCGTCGTCGGCCGGCCGGCGATCTGTTAGCCGTGCTTCTATTCCTGTGGAGGGCGGCGCTGCCGTCGCCGCCGGTGGGGTGGCTGGGTGAAGATTGCGTGCGAGACGGTTACACCCGTCGCGTGCGCGGCGGCGACGGCGCGCCGCCCTCCAGAAGAACCGGCGACGGGCGCGTCGCCGCTACGCGCTGCGGGCGCGGCGCGGGGCGAGCTCGTCGCGCGCGGCCGGAGCGACGATCGGCAGCTCGATGATGAACTGGCTGCCGAGGGCGAGCTCGCTGGTGGCGGCGATGCGGCCGCCGTGCAGCTCGACGATCTTCTTGGCGAACGCCAACCCGAGGCCGGTGCCGCTCGGCTTGCCGGTGACGAAGAGATCGAACAGATGTGGGAGCTGGGTGGGATGGATGCCGGCGCCGGTGTCGGCGACGGTGATGCGCAGGCGCCGCCCGCCGTCGGTGCGCTGGGTGCTGACCGCCAGGCGGCCGCCGCGCGGCATGGCCTCGATGGCGTTCGACATGAGGGCGAGCAGCACCTGCTCGATCTGGGCAAAGTCCAGGTGCGCCTGCGGCAGCTCGGGGTCGAAGTCGGTCACCACGTTGATGCCGTGCGCGCTGATCTGATTGCGCAGCGAGGCCAGGGCGTCGCGCACGATCTGGGCGACGTCGCACGGCGCCGGGTGCGGCTCGAACGGGCGCGCGAAGTCGAGCAACGCCTTGATGCGGCCTTCCAGCTTGTCGACCTCGGTGATGATGTCGGCGATGTTCTCGTGCAGCGGGTGATCGCTCGGCAGGTCGAGCTCGGCGTATTGCGCCGCCGCCTTGATGCCGGCCAGCGGGTTGCGGATGCCATGCGCCACCAGCGCCGAGAGCTCGCCGATGGCGGCGAAGCGCTCGGCTTCGATCAGGCGCGACTGCGCGTCGCGCAGCTCCTGGTTCACCCGCTTCAGCGTGTGCACCGAGCGCGCGTTCTGCACCGCCACGGCGCCCTGGTTGGCGAGCGTGCGCATGAGCGCCAGGTCCTCGCCGGAGAAGAAGCGGCCGGAGCGCTTGGCGCCGAGCGCGATCAGTCCGACGACGCGCCGCTCGAACGTCATCGGCACGAGCAGCCGCGTCCCCAGGCGCAACAACTGATCGGCCGGCGGCTCGTCGCGGCCGACCAGCGCTTCCTCGCCGAGAATGTGCTGGGGCTTGCGCGCCACCCGGCGCAGCAACGGACTGCCTCCCTCGAGCTCTTTCGGCAGGCTGGCGGCGGCATGGCCTGCCTGCGCCTGCAGGCGGTAGCCGCCGCCCTCGGCGCGCAGCCACACGGCGCCGAACTCGACGTGCGTCGTGCCGGTGATCGTGTTCAGCACCCGCTCCACGACCGCATCGAGATCGAGCATGGTGGCGAGCGCCTGGCTCGCCTCGTCGACGATCTTGCGGTAGTCGTACACGTCGCGCGCGAACAGGTAGTCGAGCGCCGCCTGGACCTGGTTGCGCAGGGGGTTCAGCGCCGCCACCAGGGCGAGCAGGAAGAAGAGCTGCGCGACCCGACTGCTGCGGCCGGCGAACCACACCTCCAACAAGCCGACGGTGCCGAGATAGGTGGCGGCGATCAGCCCGGTGAGGATGGCCCAGGCGACGGCGTGGCGGATGATCGCGTCGACCTCGAAGAGGTCGTCCTTCACGATCGCCCACCCGATGGCGACCGGGAAAATCGCCAGCGGGATGGCGAGGAAGTTGAACGGAATGCTCACGCCCATCACGGACGAAATGAAGTAGCCGGCTACCGGCGACAGGAAGGCGAGCACACCGCCGAGCGCGGCGATCTTGGTTCGCTGGCGCGCTGCTGCCGAGGGCGGGAAGAGCAGCCCGTGCACCAACAACCCGATCAAGACCGCGCCGCCGACCATCATGGCCGCCGCGTGCACGTCGTTGAGGGCGATGAAGATGCCGAACTCGCGCTCGAAGGTCAGCGTATCAGCCACCCCGAGGCCGGCAGCGCAGAAGTACACCGCCGGCAACACCCAGCGGCGGTCCAGGATGCGGCGTTGGACCGGGAAGCTGAGCGCCAGATGCACGAGCGCCGCCGGGGCGATGGCGCGCAACATCAGATAGAGCGGCTGGAACCACGCCGGGCCGATCATATCGGCCGAGGTGACCAGATAGAGGCCCCAGATGACGCTCGCGACCAGCATCGCGCGCGCGCCGGGCCGATCGGGGCGGATCAGGTAGACGGCGAAGCCGAGCAGGGTGAGCAGGCTGCCGATCGCCAGATAACTGCCCAGGCTCCACAGGAAGTCGACCACCCGCAGCCGCATGGTCCGCACGGTGATCTCCACCGTCCCACTGTCCGGCGACTCGAAGGCGTAGGTCAGGTCTTCTTCGGGCCCCTCCGAACGCACCAGCGCATACACGTCCTTGGCGGTCTCGATCGGTTCGTCGTCCGCCGAGATCAGACGCCACTCATACGGGACCTGGGCGTCGTAGCCGGTCCAGTTCGGTCCCCCGACCGGTGGGACGTACAGGTTCGGCCAGACGAAGAAGCCGGGAAACGGCCGGTTGATCCAGAGGAGCGCATTGAATGTACAGGTCAGCGTGATGGCCAGAGACAGCCCGGCCACTGCCACGAACTTCCAGCCCAAATAGGGCCATTTTTGCCGACGAGCGGTCACGTGGAGCCCAGCAATGATACCCAACTGGGTGATTTCAACCGGGGTTGGTGGGTGATTTCCCCCACTGAGCCTTGAAACGCTGGTAAGATACGACGGCCATCCTGGTTCCCAACTTTGGCATCCCGCTTGCAGTCTAGAAAGACTACCTGTCACTCTCTCGGCGCAGTCCTCGAAAACTCATCCCCCCGAGTTTAGTACGGACAGCGCCGCTAAAAGCGCCTCGAGGGCGGTGTCCCCCCGCCCTCGAGGCTCCCCCCCCTCCCGATGACAGGTGCTTCACCCCAGTAGGGGCGCGCCTTTGGCACGCCCGTGCCGACCGGAGGGCGGCCGAGTGTTGAGTCCCAACGGAGCGCAGCGCGCGTGACCCGAGCAGGCGCGCCGTCGGCGCGCCTAGGGGCCGCCCAAGGGCGGCCCCTACAGGGACGCTGTCGACCGTCATTCGCCGAGCCCGAACTTATCCATTCGATACCGCAGCGTATCGCGTGACACCCCGAGCAGTCGGGCGGCGGCGCTCTGATTGCCGCCGGCCTTTTCGAGCGCGCGCACCAGGAGAGCCCGCTCGACGGCCTCCAGTGAGAGCCCGCTGTCGGGAAAATCGATGCGGACATCGCCCGAGGGCGCGACGGTGACTTGACCGCTGGCGGGCGCGCCGACTGACAGGCCGAGCTGCTCGGCGGGGACCGACTCGCTGTCGGAAAAGAGCACGATGCGCTCCATGGTGTTGGCGAGCTCACGGACGTTGCCGGGCCAGCTGTAGGCGGCGACCCGTTCCTCCGCCTGGCGCGACAGGGTCCGCTGCGGTACGCCGTAGCGGCGGCAGGCATCGTCGAGCAGGGCGCGGGCGAGGAGCACCGCATCGCCGTTGCGCTCGCGCACCGGTGGAATGCGGATCACGGCGACCGACAGGCGCTGGTACAGATCCTCGCGGAACTCGCCGAGGCGCACGGCCGCTTCGAGGTCGCGGTTGGTGGCGGCGACGATCTGCACGTCGGCGCGCCGCGCCGCGGTGGCGCCGACGCGGCGCACCAGCTTGGTATCGATGACGTTGAGGAATTTGGCTTGGAGGGGAGGGGAGATGTGGCCGATCTCGGCGAGGAAGATGCTGCCCCCCTCGGCGGTTTCGAACAATCCAGCCCGGGCCGTGCTGGCGTCGGTGAACGCGCCCTTCTCGTAGCCGAACAACTCCGACTCGACCAGGGTCTCCGGCAGGGCGGTGCAGTTCACCTCGATGAACGGCCCGTCGCGACGGCCGCCGAGGGCATGCAGCGCGCGGGCGGCGTGCCCCTTGCCGCTGCCGGTCTCGCCGAGCAG
>Ga0187893_10009579_pt1 | contig 14836 bp, 13 predicted proteins | sample MA1701074metaG_FD_139574 | JGI IMG/M metagenome (GOLD analysis project Ga0187893, IMG submission 139574) | White microbial mat communities from a basaltic lava cave in the Kipuka Kanohina Cave System on the Island of Hawaii, USA - MA170107-4 metaG ...
CGCGACCCCGTCCAGGCCGTCTTCGATAAACGTCCCGTCGATCGCCGGCCCGCTCCCGTTCAGGAGCTGCACACCCACCCCGAGTCCCAGGTAGGCCGTGACCACGCGCCCCTGGGGCAGCACGTACTGCAGGTCGAGGTCCGCCGTGAGCGCGGTCATCCGCACCTCGCCCACACGGATGGTGTCGTCGCCCGACGGGTCGATCACGAAATCCCGGATACGCCGCTCGAAGCGGCTGCGGGCGTCGGCATCGAAGTCCGACCGGAAGTACGAGAGGCCGACGAGCACCCGCACCCGGGGCGCGATGCGGCCCGCGTCGAGCCGCACGCCGCCCGTGAGCGTCCGCTCGAGATCCGACGACCCCAGCGCCCCGACATCGATCTGGATCCCGGAGGGCCGCAGGCTGTCATAGCTGAACTCCTCGAGCACAGCCTGGCCGGCGGCGGGCGCCGGGATCGCCGAGAGCAGGAGCAGGACAGCCTTGCCGCTTGAGCGGCAGCGGCCGAGGCGCGGCTTCAGCCGCGAACATGCACGACCCCTAGTATGCCCGCTCAACACGCGCCCCCGGGAAATAGGTTTCGAGGATCCGCCGGTAGTCCTGCCCGGCGCGTGCCCGCCCCACCGCCCCCCATTGGCACATGCCGACGCCGTGCCCCCACCCCGCACCCGCGGCGACGACCGCCGCGACTTCGCCCTCCCGCCGGGTCACCTCGAGCTGGAACGCCGAGCTTCCCAGCCAGCGTCCCGTGTCCGGGCGCAGGACCCGGCGCACGTCCGAGGCCGCGATCCGCACCTCGCGCCCACCCTCCAGGTCGATCCGCAGCTCGCCCACGCGACCCGACCGTGTCGTGCGCGTCACCTTGAGGTCGATGATCCGCGGCAGCGCGTCGCCCGACGGCCCCGTGTCGCCGACATTGGCGTAGGCCGGCAGCGTGTGGGCGAGGACGGCGCGCAGCGCCGCCCGGTCCCAGGTCGCCCGCCACCGGAAATGCGGCGCGATGTCGCAATAATACCGGTCCTTGCCGCTGGCATCCGACACCGGGCGCAGGTAGGAACGGCCCTGCGCCGTCGCGAACGCCTCCGCCAGCCCGGCCGTCGAGAACCCGCAGGTCGAATGGAAGAACGCGTCGATCACCTCCCCGCGGTAGCGGATCACCTGGCCGGCCGTTCGCCGGACCGCCTCCGCCACGGCCGGGTGCTCGGCGCCGACCCCACCGTACGCCTGATCGCGCACGTCGCCCCAGAGATCGAACCCCAGGGACTCCCACCGTCCCCGGTTCCGCAGCGCGACCGTGCGCGACACCACCGCCTGGGCCAACACGGCCTGCGTCTCGTCGGGCCGACGCGGCCCCATCTCTACCCCGACCACCCCCGCGAGATAGCTCTCCAGCCCGACCCGGTTCAGGAGTGTCAGCCCCGCCCGGTCCCGGAAGACCTGGACCCGCCCGCGATAGCGGCGCCCGTTGGCGGACGCGAACCGCCCTTCCGTGACGTTGACCGCGCTGATGCGGCGGTGCGCCGCACTGCGCGACCCGTCGGGCCGCACCACCCGCAGGCCCGCTGTGTCGGCCACGACCGTCCAGCTGGCCCCCGCGGGCACGGAGCCGATCGGCTCAGGCGCGTCGGCCGTCACGATCAACTCACCCCCGTCGGCGCCGCCCAGGGTGACGCGCGACAGCCCCACGCCGAGGCCGATGCGTAGCTCGGGCTCGCCGGCCGGCGTGGGGGCAGAAGGGCCGCGGCACGCCCCCGTCCCGAGCACGGCGATCAGCCCTGCGAGCGCCCGCCCGGTCACGCGAGCGCGACCGCCCGGAAGTCGTAGTCCTCGCTGCCCGTGATCCGAACCCGGACGAAGTCCCCCGGGCGCGCCCAGCCACCCCGCTCGATGTACGTCACGCCGTCCACGTCATCCGCTTGCCACTTGACCCGACCAATGCGCGTCACTGGTGCCCCCTCTCCCGATAGGGAGAGGGGGTCAGGGGGTGAGGTCGGTGAGGCCTCGACCAGCGCCTCGGTCTCCCGCCCCACGAGCCACGCCAGTCGCTCCGCCGAGATGGCCCGCTGCACCTCGAGCAGCTCCTCCAGCCGGTCGCGCTTGAGCGCGTCGGGCACGTCGTCCTCGTACTGCGCCCCGCGGGTGCCGTCCTGCGCCGAGTACGCGAACCCGCCCAGTCGATCGAACTGTGCCTCCTCGAGAAACGCGAGCAGCGTGCGGAAGTCCTCGTCGGTTTCGCCCGGGAAGCCCACGAGACACGTCGTGCGCACGGCCAGGTCCGGGATCGTCTCACGCAGCCAGGCGAGCTTCTGGCGAATCGAGTCGCGGCGCTCCGGCCGGCGCATGCGCTCGAGCACGCGATCGCTGGCGTGCTGGATCGGCATGTCGAGGTAGGGCACGAGGCGCGGGCGCGTGGCCAGGCGCCCCACGACCTCCTCGGTGAGCCCGGCCGAGTACACGTACAGCAGGCGGTACCAGGGTACCGTGGTCTCGGCGAGCAGGGCGTCGAGGAGATGGTGGAGCTTCGGGCCGCCGGCGCCGAGGTCCCGGCCGTAGTGTCCCAGGTCCTGCGCCACCAGGTTGATCTCGCGCGCGCCCTGGGCCTCGAGGGTCTGGGCCTCGCGGACGAGGCGCGTGAGCGGCTCGGAGCGGTGTTTGCCGCGCATCAGGGGGATGGCGCAGAAGGCGCACGTGTGGTCGCAGCCTTCGGAGATCTTGAGGTAGCGGACGTGGGGGCCTTCACCAAGGAACCGGCGCTCGCCGGGGTGGCCGGCGACCGGGTCCTTGAGCAGCCCGCGGCGCCCCAGCTCGGGCACGAGATGATGGAGATCGGAGAACCCCAGGAACAGGTCTACCTCGGGGATCTCGGTCCGCAGCTCGCGCTGGTAGCGCTCCACCAGGCACCCCACGGCGACCACGGCCTTGACGTCGCCGGTGGTCTTGAGCCGCGCGGCGTCGAGGATGGCCTCGATCGACTCGCGCTTGGCGGCGTCGATGAAGCCGCAGGTGTTGACGAGGACGACGTCGGCGCGGGCGAGGTCGCGCGTGACCACGGCGCCGTGCCCCACCAGCTCGCCCACGAGTCGCTCGGAGTCGACGGTCGCCTTGTCGCAGCCGAGCGACACGACGCCCAGCTTCATCCGCGGTAGTTCCCGAACCTCAGCTCGACACCGAAGTCCTGGCCGCGCAGCAGTGCGATCACGGCCTGGAGCTCGTCCTTCGACGGGGCCTGCACGCGTACCTCGGCGCCCTGGATGGCCGCCTGCACTTTCTTGAATTTGCGGTCCTTGATGGCGCGAACGATCGCCTTCGCCGTGTCGGCGGAGAGGCCCTGCGTGAGCGTGATCTCGCGGCGCACGGTGTCGCCCGCGGCCGGCGTGACCGGGCCGATCTGGAGATTCTTCACCGGGACCCCGCGCCGGATCAGCTTGGTCTGCAGGATGTCGAGCAGCGCCTTCATCCTGAAATCATCGTCGGCGACGAGCGTCAGGGCCGCCTTGGCGCGCTCGAAGGCGATCTGGGCCTTGGAGTCCTTGAAGTCGTAGCGCTGGGCCACTTCTTTGGTGGCCTGGTTGACGGCGTTATCGACCTCCTGGAGGTCGGCGCCGGTCGAGACGTCGAACGAAGCGAGTGACGCCATGGTCTCGTGACACGGAGCAGGGAGCAGGGAGCAGTACCCGACGGTGCACCGCGAGGTACTGCTCCGTGCTCCCTGCTCCGTTACAAGAGGAAGCTCTCCAGCGCCCGCGCGCGCGACACGTGCCGCAGCCGCGCCAGCGCCTTCTCCTTGATCTGCCGCACCCGCTCCCGCGTGATGCCGAGCAGCGAGCCGATCTCCTCGAGCGTCATGGGCTCCTGGCCGTCCAGCCCGAAGTAGAGCCGCAGGATCTTGGCCTCGCGCTCCTTCAGGGTGCCGAGGACCTCTTCGATCGACTCCGTGAGGGCGTGCTCGAAGATCTCGTCGTCGGGGCCGCGGTTCTGGGTGTCCGGCAGGTAATCGAGCAGCTTGTTGTCCTCGCCCGGCGTGAGCGGGGCGTCGAGCGAGAGGTGGGCCTGGGAGATGGAGAGGGTCTTGGCGACCTCCTCCTCCGAGATGTCCATCCCCTCGGCGATCTCCTCGACGGTCGGTTCGCGGCCCAGCTCCTGGAGCAGGGCGGACGAGCGTTTGCCGATGCGGTGCAGCGTGCCGGCGCGGTTGAGCGGCACGCGCACGATGCGGGATTGCTCGGCCAGCGCCTGGAGAATGGCCTGGCGGATCCACCACACGGCGTAGGAGATGAACTTGATGCCCTTGGTCTCGTCGAACTTGTGGGCCGCGCGGATCAGGCCGAGGTTGCCCTCGTTGATCAGGTCCGAGAGCGAAACGCCCTGGTTCTGGTACTTCTTGGCCACCGAGACGACGAAGCGGAGATTGGACCGCACCAGCTTGTCCAGCGCTTCCGCATCGCTCTGCTTGATGCGCTGCGCGAGCGTGACCTCCTCTTCCCGCGTGATCAGCGGGTACTGGCTGATCTCGCGCAGGTACTGGTCGAGCGATCCCTCGTCGAACGACGCGCGTTTCGACGTATTCAGTTGCATCGGGGCTCAAGTCCTCCAGGCCGCCAACGGTGCTGCACGGCGCGCCGGACGGCGACGGCGCGCATCGTCGGCGTAACGGCGCAGCTCACCGGATCAGCGAGCCGAGCCGGCTCCAGCGAATCTCCGTGAGCCAGGGGAGCCGGTTGCCCGCCTCCCGATCGTAGCTGAAATACACGACGAGGGGCCGTCCCTTGACGGCCCCCGCCTCGACGAACCCCCAGTACCGGGAATCCGAGGAATTGTCCCGGTTGTCGCCCAGCACGAAGTACCTGCCTGCCGGCACGACGATCGGCCCCCAGGTATCGCGCGTCGGGTGGTACAGGCGTCGCGCCTCCGGGGAGGCGGCGGCCAGGTACGTGCGCTGCCAGTTGAACTGGGCGTCGAACAGGTCGCGCGTCTGATCCATGCGCTGGACGTAGGGCTCGGGATGCGGCCGGCCGTTGAGCAACAACCGGCCACCCGTCATGGCGAGCGTGTCCCCGGGGATGCCGACGACGCGCTTGACGTAGTTGAGCTCGGGATTGCGCGGGTAGGCGAACACGATGATGTCGCCGCGGCCGGGCGTGTCGAAGCCCGGCAGGCGCGCATCGATGCCCGGAATCTGCGCGCCGTAGACGGCCTTGTTCACGAACAGGAAGTCCCCGGCGAGCAGCGTGCGCTCCATGCTCGCGCTGGGAATCTGAAAGGCTTCGATGAGGAACGTGCGAATGACGAGGAAGAGCATCAGCGCCATGCCGAGCACGCGCATCCAGCTGTCGAACCAGCGCGCGAGCCGCGAGCGCCGCTCGGGGGGAGCGAGCATGTGGCTTACGTTAGTCAGGCCAATGGGATGGCGCAACGCCCCGGGAAGGGGTCGGGGTCCGGTGTGACCCGCGTCACGGGACGGCTACTCGGCCGAGTAGGTGTCGATCTGCGCTCGTTGCAGCGTCCCCGAGTAGTCCACGTAGACGACCTTCGTCTCCGAGTAGAAATCGTAGACCTCCCACCCGCCCTCCCGGTGGCCGTTGCCGGTCTGCTTCACGCCGCCGAACGGGAGATGCGCCTCGGCGCCGATCGTCGGGGCGTTGACGTAGGTGATCCCCGTGTCGAGATCCGTCATTGCGCGGAACGCGGTCGTGAGGTCGCTCGTGTAGAGGGCGCTCGACAGCCCGTAGGGCACGTCGTTGTTCACGCGGATCGCTGCGTCGAGCGACGCGACCCGGATCACCGACAGCACCGGGCCGAAGATCTCCTCCTGCTCGACCCGCATCCCCGGCGTCACGCCGGCCAGCACGGTGGGCCGGAAGAACCACCCGCACTCCAGCGCCTGGCCACCGGGCGCCTCCCCCCCGATCGCGACGGTCGCCCCCTCCTCACGCGCGATGCCCACGTAGGACGCGACCTTGTTCCGGGCCTCTTCGTGGATCAACGGGCCCACCTCCGTCCGCTCGTCGAGCCCGGGGCCCAGCCGGAGGCGCTCCGCCCGCTCGCACACCATGCGCAGAAAGCGGTCGTGGATCTGCTCGTGCAGGATCAGGCGGCTCGTCGCGGTGCAGCGCTGCCCCGTGGTCCCGAACGCGCCCCACAAGACGCCGTCCAGCGCCAGCTCGAGGTCGGCGTCGGGCATCACGATCACCGCGTTCTTGCCGCCCATCTCGAGCGAGAGGCGCTTGTGCATCCGGCCGCAGGTGGCCCCGATGACCGCGCCCGTTTCGGTCGAACCGGTGAACGAGATGACCGGCACGTCCGGGTGCTCGACCATCGTGCGCCCGACCACGGATCCCGGGCCGTGCACGAGCTGGATCACGTCGGGCGGCAGGCCCGCCTCCAGCAGCACCTCGACCAGCAGGTGGGCCGTGTGGGGCACGTCTTCGGCCGGCTTGAAGATCACCGCATTCCCGCAGAGCAGCGCCGGGAACGCCTTCCACGCGGGGATCGCGAGCGGGAAATTGAACGGCGTGATCAATCCGGCGACGCCGATCGGACGGCGGTAGGACATGGCCCACTTGCTCCGCAGCTCCGACGGCACGACGCGACCGAACAGCCGGCGTCCCTCGGTGGCCGCGTAGAACGCCGTGTCGATCCCCTCCTGCACGTCGCCCCGCGTCTCGGCGAGGACCTTGCCCATCTCGCGCGTCATGGCGCGCGCGATCGCCTCCTTGCGCTCGGCGAGGAGCTGCCCCACCCGCAACAGCACCTGCCCACGGAGCGGGGCGGGCGTGCGCGACCAGCGCTCGAAGCCGCGGCGCGCCGATTCGACCGCGCGCGCGACGTCGGCGGGACCGGAGCGCGGAAACAGACCGATGAGATCGTTCCAGTCCGCCGGGTTGCGATTCTCGAAGTGCTCGCCGGTCAGCGGCGCGCGCCACTCGCCGGCGATGAAGTTCTTGAAGGTCTCGGGATGGGGAGGCATCAGTTGTCAGGCTGCGCCGGGGCCGACGCACAGCGCCAGGGGGCCGACTGCCCGGCATCGCCGAGGCGCGGCAGGGCCGCCTGCGCCGCCAGCGCCACACCGCCGAGCAGCACGAGCAGACCGAGGATGTGCGCCACGCCGAGGCGGCTCGTCCAGCTCGCCACGAGGCTCCACATGCCGGACACGATCACCGTGCCGACACCCACGAGGTAGAACGTGAGGCCCCACCCACAGTGGTTCGGGTAGGGCCACTGCCACACGGCGACGGCGAACACGGCCGCCAACCCGACCTTCACCCAGGTCGCCACGGGGCGGGGCCGGCCCGCCCGTTCGCCCGCGGCCGGGGCGGTGCCGGGCCCGGGGGCGCCCTTGCGGCGGCCACTGATGAGGTCGGGGTTCGCTTCCGGCAGCCTCGAGAGCAGCCGGTTCACCTCCCGCATCTCCTGATCCCAGTTGGGCTCTTTCTCGGGCGGCAACTATCCCTCCCGTGCCAGCCGGTAGCGCTCGATCTTCTTGTACAGGTTGCTGCGCGGCATGTCCAATGTGCGTGCGGTTTCGGAGACGTTCCAGTCGTGCTCGCGGAGCTTGGCGAGCAGATAGGCGCGCTCGGCTTCCTGCTTGAACGCCTCGAAGGTCGGCGCCTCGAGCCACGCGGCGCCGCCTGCCCCACCTGTCCCCCGTCCCCCGTCCCCGGTCCCCCCCGTCGCCCCCACCGAAAGGCACCGCTCGACGTCCGCCTCCGTGACGGTCGTGCTCGTGGTGAGGATCAGCAAGCGCTCCACGGCGTTGCGCAACTCCCGGATGTTGCCGGGCCAGTCGTGGGCCTGCAGCCGCTTGATGGCGGTGTCGTCGAAGCGCCGGGCCGGCACGCCGGCACCGCCGGCGAGCAGGCTCACGAAATGAGCCACCAGCTCCGGCACGTCGCCGCGCCGGGCGCGGAGCGGTGGGACGTCGATCGGCACGACGTTCACCCGGTACAACAGGTCCTCGCGGAACCGCCCCGCCCGGATCTCGGCCTCGAGGTCCTTGTTCGTGGCGGCGATGACCCGCACGTCCACGCGCAGCGGCTTGGCGGAGCCCACCCGGGTGATCACGCCTTCCTGGAGCGCCCGCAGGACTTTCGCCTGGGCTGCGAGGCTCATGTCGGCGATTTCGTCGAGCATCAGCGTGCCGCCATCGGCCAGCTCGAACTTGCCCGCCCGATCGGCACTGGCGCCCGTGAAGCTCCCCTTCAAGTGCCCGAACAGCTCGCTCTCGATCAGCTCGGTGGGGATGGCCGCGCAGTTCACCTCGACGAATGGCCCGGCGGCGCGCGGCGACAGGCTGTGGATCGCCCGCGCCACCAGCTCCTTGCCGGTCCCGTTCTCACCCACCACGAGCACGCGCGCGGGCGTGGGCGCCACCTTCTCGATGCGCTCGATGACCTGGCGGATCGCGCGGCTCGATCCGACGATCTCGTAGCGCACCCGCACTTCCGCCTTGAGACGCAGGTTCTCGCTCGCCAAGTCCACGCGCTCGAGCGCGTTGCGCAGCGTCAGCAGGACGCGATCGGTGTCGAGCGGCTTCTCGAGAAAATCGTAGGCCCCGAGCTGGGTCGCCTCGACGGCGGTCTGGATCGTCCCGTGCCCGGAGATCATCACGACGTGCGCGCCCTGATCGAGGTGCCGCAGCTTCGCCAGCGCCTCGAGCCCGTCCATGCCCTGCATCTTCACGTCGAGGAAGACGAGGTGCGGCCGGAACTCCGGATACACCTTGAGCGCGTCGATGCCCGAGGCCACCGCCTGGACCTCGACCGATTCGTACTCGAGGAGCTGGGTCAGCGCCTCGCGGATGCCGCGCTCGTCGTCGACGATCAGGACGCGGCGGCTCACGCCGCCCTCCGGCGGTACAGCACGACCCCGGTCGGGCGGACGGCCACCCGGGCGACCGCGCGATCCACCCGGATCGCCACGGCCCCCGCCCCATCGGCTCCCGCGGCGCGCCGGGCGATCTGCCGGACCGCGAGCTCCGGGAACGCCACGCCGCGCAGCGACAGCTCCCGAATGGTCCAGCGCGCGACGCCGGGCCGCTCGATCGCGACGGGCCCGGCGAGACGCAGCGCTTCCCGTGGCTCCAGCATGTGGGCGATCGGCCCCAGCGCCTCTCGGGGCAGCTGCCGCGTATCGAGCCGCGCGTGCACCGCGAGCACGCCGTCGAGCAGCTCGACCCGCAGCGAGTCGAAGGTCTTCCGCACGTTCCAGTCGATGCCGCCGCCCACCAGGGAGGCGGTCTCGTTGGCATCGAGGACGACGGAGTCGGGGCCGCCGTCCCGCGCCAGCTCGCGCAGCTTCGCCGCTCCCGAGGCGAGCGCTCGGGGCGTCGGGGCGCCAACGGCCGAGTCCGCCACGGGCGGGAGATCCGGCGCCCCCGGGCCGAACCAGCTCGCTGCCGTGCGCGCGATCGGCACGCGGTACCACCATGCCAGGCCGATCCCGGCGAGCGCCGCCAGCAGGCAACCGAGTCGCATCACGCCGCTAAACAAGGGGCTCCCGGTGGAGCACGTGATACACCGCCCCGTCGCGCCGCAGCTCGCTGCGCATCAGGTCGAGCGTCTCGATGAGGGCCGTCTCGGCGAACTCGAGGCGTTCCAGCACGGCCTCGAGCCCCGCGCGAGCGAAGGCGGCGGCGCCGGCGTCGCGCGTCGCCCGGGCGAGGGTGACGTGCGGTCGGAAGGGCCGGGCCTCCGTCGGGAAGCCGAGCGGGGCCAGCTCCCGCTCGACGCGGTGCTGCAGCAGCTCGAGGCCGGCGTCGCCGGTCACCCCGGCCCACACGACGCGGGGCCGCCGGACGTCGGGAAAGGCGCCGAACCCACCGACGGCTACCACGAGCGGGCGCGCGGCCCGGGCGCTCCCGTCCGCCCCGACCGCCCGGCCGAGCGCGTGACGCAGATGCGGCGCGCGATCATCGGGCGTGTCGCCCAGGAACTTGAGCGTCAGGTGGATGCCATCCGGGCGCACCCAGCGCAGCGGGAGACTGAGGTCTCGCAGCGGCGCCACGGCGGCCCACAGCGCCTGCCGCACGGCCTCGGGCAGGCTCAACGCGACGAAGAGTCTCACGGCCCCACTGGCGGCTCCGCGAGCAGCGCGCCGCGGCGGTATCCTCGCGGGTCCACGTGCACGGCGGTGAAGCCGAGCTGCACCATGCGCGCGGTGATCCCGCCAAGGCGCTCCTCGACCCACGCGATCCACCCCGGCTCCAGCTCGATGCGGGCGGTCGTCCCGTAGTGCCGCACGCGCAGGTCGCCCGCCACGCCGAGGCCCCTGAGGTACGCCTCGGCGTCCTCCACCTGCCGCAGACGCGCGGGCGTGATCTCCAGACCGTAGCGCACGCGACTCGACAGGCACGGCGCGGCCGGCGCGGCCCACACCGGCAGCCCCAGCCGCCGGCCCTCCGCGCGGACGTCCGCCTTGGTCATCCCGGCCTCCAGGAGCGGCGAGCGCACGCCCGCCGCGCGGCCGGCGGCCATACCCGGCCGATGCTCCCCGACGTCGTCGGCATTCGTGCCATCGCACACGATTGCCAGCTCCCGGCGCCGGGCCTCGGCGCCGAGCCGGGCCCACAGCTCGGTCTTGCAGAAGAAACAGCGGTTCGTCGGGTTGGCCCGGTAGCGGGGGTCGTCGAGCTCACGCGTCTCGATCTCGACGACCGGGACATCGAAGCGCGCCGCCATCTCGAGCGCGGCCTCATGCTGGGCGAGGGGGTAGGAGTCGCTGCGGCCGATCGCCGCCACCATGCGATCACGCCCGAGCTCCTGTCGCAGCACCACGGCGAGCAGCGCGGAATCGACGCCCCCCGAGTAGCCGACCAGCGCCGAGGGGAATCCCCGCACCAGCGTGCGCAGCGCGTCGAGTCGGGCGGCCGGGGGGGACACGCCGCAATACTAGCCAGCGGCGGTGTCCGAAGTAAAGGACAGTCGCGGGGCGGCAACCAATTCGCGTGCTCGAGCGTTATCACCCGAGCATCTTCGCCAGCGGTTTTCCCCTGCCCCGCGGGTGGTGACCATGGCCGGCCTGCGTGGCAAGGCCCTCGTAGCCTATCTGCTCGTCTGCGTCTTCTGGGGCTCGACCTACCTCGCGATCCGGATCGGCGTCGCGGAGCTGCCGCCGTTTCTGTTCGCCGGCCTGCGCTTCGTGGCCGCCGGAGCGCTGCTGGGAGTGGGCGCGCTCGGCCTGGGCGACCGCCTGCCCCGCGACCGCGCCGCGTGGCGCACGAACGCGATCGTCGGCGTGCTCCTGTTCGCGGGCGGCAACGCGTTCGTGGTGTGGGCCGAGCAGTTCACGCCATCGGGCGTCGCGAGCGTGTTCGTGGTGACCGTCGCACTATGGATGGCGTTCTTCGATGCTACGATCCCCGGAGGCCACGGCGCGCTTGGCTGGCGTGTCGTGCTCGGGCTGGCCCTCGGGTTCCTGGGGAGCGCGCTGCTGGTCGGTGCGACGCCGGCGGAGCTCGTCGCCGCGGACCTGCGGGGACCGGTGGCGTTGACGCTCGCCAGCACGTCATGGGCGCTCGGCTCCGTGTACTACAAGCGGCATCCGTCCACCGTGAGCCCGTATGTCGCGGCCGCCATCCAGATGCTCGCGGGTGGTGCCGTCGTGGCCGTCGCCGGGTTCGTGCTGGGAGAGGCGGCGGCGTGGCGCTTCTCGACGCGCGGCCTCGGCGCGATGGCCTACCTCACGGTGTTCGGCTCGATCGTCGGCTTCACCGCCTACGTGTACGCCCTGCGCCACGCCCCGGCCACCATCGTCGGCACCTACGCCTATGTCAATCCGATCATCGCCGTCGCCCTCGGCTGGCTGCTGCTGGACGAAGCGGTGACGGGCCGGACGGTGGCGGCCATGATGCTGATCCTCGGCGCGGTCGCCTGGATCCAGCTGGCACACCGCAGGCCCGTAGGTAGGGAGGGGGCCGGGACCACCGTGGCGGCGCGCGTCTCAGTCGATTGACGGACGCGTCCCTCGCAGCCCGGGCTTGCCCTCGCGCGAGTAGTCGATGGCACGGCGCGTGGGGTAGGCCAGGTCGATGTCCGGCGCCGCCCGGAACTCGTCCAGCACGTCCTGCCAGATCGCCTGCTCACTGCCGCGCCGCGCGCGCGGGTCGATGAGGTAGCGGATCGTGAGGCGCACGCCGTCGTCCACGACCTTGGTGTAAACGATCGGCGTGAGCTTCTTGAAGTAGATCAAGTACTGCCGCGACGCGGCCACCAGGTCGCGCTCGGCTTCGGGCGTGAGGCGCTCGGCGTGGCGTGTCGCGATCGCCTCCAGCACGGCCTTGGCCTTCTTCCAGTCGCTCTCGAACGTGATCAGCACCGGCACTTCGTTCCAGATGTAGGGGAAGCCGCGATTATAGTTGGCGAGCGGCTCCACCAGGGCCCGGCCGTTCGGAATGTGGATCAGCCGGCCGGTGCTCTGATCGGCGTCCACCCAGCCCCCGATCTCCAGCAGGGTAAACTGGAACAGCTGCTGATCGATCACGTCGCCCTTGTGGGGGCCGACCTGGATGCGGTCGCCCACCTCGAAGGGGCGCCGCCACAGGATAAAGACCCACCCGGCCAGGTTCGCCACGACATCGCGCAGCGCGATCGCGAGGCCGGCCGAGACGAGCCCGAAAAAGGTCGCGAGGGAGCCGAGGCCGGCAATCCACAGCCGGCCGCCCACGAGGGCCCCGGTGATCACCGTCACGTACAGCGTGACCTTGCGCCAGCGGTAGCGGGCCCAGGGGTCGATGACGTTGCGGTAGACCAGGGTCAGGGCGACGCGACGCACCAGCCACAGCGCGGCAATGACGAGCAGCGTGCTGAGGAGCCGCGCCTGGATGTCGGGGCGTAGACCGAGGTTCTGCTGGAGCCATTCCCTCACGAGGACCACCGGCGTGCGTGCGCTCCGAAGCTAGGGGCGCGCCAACGCGCTCGCCAGCGGCCGCGGGCCGCTGTCCCCGCCCCATGCCACGGCTATATTGGGGGACATGTCCGTCACCGGCACACCGACGTGTGGCCGCTGCGGCACCACGGTCACCCCCGGCTCCCGGTTCTGCCCCAGCTGCGGGGCCGACCTCTCGGGCCCGCCGGGCGACGTCGCCACGGCCTTCATCCCCGGGGCGGAGGCCTCGCGGCCCGGACGCGGGCAGGCCGGCCTGCTCGAGGCGCTCCGCGTGGCCACGCTCGGCGACTACGAGATCCTGGGGGAGCTCGGCCGCGGCGGGATGGCCACCGTCTACCTGGCCCACGACATCGCGCTCGACCGCAAGGTCGCCATCAAGGTCATCTCGCCCACGCTGCTCGAGGGTGAAGGAATGGTCGAGCGCTTCAAGCGCGAAGCGCGCACGGCGGCCGGGCTCAGCCACCCCCACATCATCCCGATCTTCGCCGTCAAGGTGAGCGAGCGGATCCTCTACTTCGTGATGAAGTTCGTGCAGGGGCGGCCGCTCGACTCCATCATCCGCGAGGTCGGGCCGCTCCCCATCCCCATGGTGCAGGCGATCTTCGCGCAGGTCGGTGGCGCACTCGGCTACGCGCACCGCCGCGGCATCATTCATCGAGACGTCAAGCCCGCCAATATCATGCTCGACGACGAAGGGTGGGCGGTCGTCACGGATTTCGGCATCGCCAAGATCACCGAGGCACAAGGACTGACGGTCACGGGGGTGACCGTCGGGACGCCGGCCTACATGAGCCCGGAGCAGTGCGCGGCGAAGCCCGTCACCGGCGGGTCCGACCAGTACTCGCTCGGGGTCGTGAGCTACGAGATGCTCACCGGCAAGGCGCCGTTCGCCGCCGACTCGATCATGGCGCTCATGTACGCGCAGTTCAACGAGCAGCCGCGGCCGATCCGTGAGTTGCGTCCCGATTGCCCGCCCGCGCTCGGGACGGCCGTCATGCGGATGCTCGAGAAGGCGCCCGACAACCGGTGGCCGCACATCGAGGACGCGATCGCGGCCGTCGGCGGCCACGCCCTGGCGCACGACGATCCCGTTCGCACGGGCATGATCGAGCTGGCCCGGTCGCGCGCCAGCATCCCCGCGCTGCAGCACCAAACGCCGACCAGCCCGATCCCGCCGGCCAAGCGGCCCTCGGCCGCAGTGGTGGCGATCACCGTGTCGCCGGCCGCGGGCCGGCTGGAGGCGGGCGCCACCCTGCAGCTCGCCGCCGCGCTGAGCGGCGCCAAGGGTGAGACGCTGCCCGACCGCCCGGTCACGTGGGCGTCGAGCGCCCCGCTGGTGGTGACGGTCTCCGCGCGCGGCCTCGTCACGGGGGTGGGCGCGGGTTCAGCGATGATCACGGCCACGAGCGAAGGCGTGAGCGGCAGCGCCAAAGTGACCGTGACGCCGGCGGCCGTCGCCTCGGTCGTCGTGGCCCCGCAGACGGTGTCGGTCGCCGCGGGCGAGACCGACCGGCTCACGGCGACTGCGCGCGACGCGCGCGGCAACGCCCTTCCGGGCCGCGCCATCACGTGGCAGTCCGGCAACACGGCGGTGGCGAGCGTGTCGAAGGATGGGGTCGTGACGGCGCGCGCGGTGGGTACGGTGGCCATCAGCGCCGTGTGCGAGGAGCGGCGTGGCACGGCCGAGGTCACCGTAACGCCGGTACCCGTGGCGGACGTTCGCGTCGCGCCGGCCGAGGTACCGCTTCCGGTCGGCGACACGGCGCAGCTCCGCGCGACGCTCACCGACCCGCACGGGGGCACACTGACGGGCCGCACCGTGACGTGGAAATCGAGCGATACCACGGTGGCGGCCGTATCGGCGGGCGGGCTCGTGACCGCGGTAGGGCCGGGCGCGGTGAAGATCAGCGCCACGAGCGAGTCGCGGAGCGCGAGCGCGACCGTGCTCGTCACCGC
>Ga0187893_10009582_pt1 | contig 14831 bp, 8 predicted proteins | sample MA1701074metaG_FD_139574 | JGI IMG/M metagenome (GOLD analysis project Ga0187893, IMG submission 139574) | White microbial mat communities from a basaltic lava cave in the Kipuka Kanohina Cave System on the Island of Hawaii, USA - MA170107-4 metaG ...
GCCGGATCCCCGCCGAGCGGGTGAGACCGGTCGCCGAGAAGGGCGGCACGAGCGCCGCGCGCAGGCCATCGTCCACCTTCACGATGCGCGGCTGCGAGGCATCCTCCGCGTCGTCGTCCTCGAGCGGCGGCGGCGCGAGCGACAACCACTCCGGCGCGAGCTGCCAGCCCCCTGAACCGCCGGGCGCCGGGATGCCGTCGAAATCGTCGACGAAGAGGAACGAGCGCTCGCGTGCCTCCTCGCCCGCCGTCGCGACGGCCGGCCGCGTCACGGAGTCCGGGCGAAGGCGCTCGAGGAGCCGGATCGGTGCGTGCGGCGGCGGCGCCGACTCGCGCGGGCGCAGGTCGCGCACGCAGCGCGCGAGCGCGGGCCCGATCGCCGCGAGCGCGAGCAGGGTCGGCGCCAGCCGGCGAAGGGTCGATCCTTGCGCGTTCGGGACGGCCACGCGATGGCTCCGGGAGGGCGCGGCGAGCGGCGGACGATATCGGAGCGCGCGACCGGTCCCGACCGATTCCTCGCGCGGGCCGGAATCCCTTCCCTCGCCGGGTCGAGCGAAGTAGTACGGGACGCGCCGCGCCCGCTGCCGGCGACCGGCGCGGCCGACCCCGAGGAGTTCCGGCATGCCCCCTCTCGCGATACGGCGCGGCTCAACGCGGACCGCCCTCCCGCTCGTCGCGGCGCTCGCGATCGGCGCCACGGCCTCCGCGCAGGCGAGGCCGCCGTCGGCGTCGCCGGTGGAGAAGGCGCGCGACGAGCGCCTGCTCCTGCTCGCGGCCGCGGAGTTCGACCCGCTCTCCGGGCGGCCGCCGCTGCCGCGCGAGCTCTCGTGGGCCGAGGGCGACCTCGCGGAGATCGACTACTTCATCGTGCAGCTCCGGTCCAAGGTCGCGCCGGGCGACCGCGCGGAACTCGCCGCCCTGGGCGCGCAGGAGCTCGACTACCTCCCGCACAACGCCTTCCTGGTGCGCGCGCCGGTCGCCGCGCTCCCCGGGCTGTTCGGGTGGGTGCGCGTCCGCGCGCTGGTGCCGTTCGAGCCGGCGTTCCGCGTGAATCCCCGGCTCCTCGAGCGGGCGTCGGCCGTCGGGCGGGCCGGGCTCGAGGTCGCGATCCGCCTGTTCGGGGGCGCCGATCCGGCGGCGGCGGCACGCGAGCTGCGCGGCCTCGGCGTCGACCTCCTCGAGCCCGACGCGGGCACGCGCGAGCGGCTGCTGGCGCGCGTCCCGGCCGACCGGCTGGTCGCGCTCGCGCGCATCCGCGACGTGCAGTGGGTGGCGCCCGCCTCGGTACCGGTGGTGCGCAACGGCACCACCGCCTGGGTGATCCAGAGCAACTCCTCCGGGAACACCCCGGTCTGGAGCCAGGGCATCCTCGGCGCGAATGTGATCCTCGGGCACATCGACGGCGCGCTCGACCTCGATTCCTGCTACTTCGAGGACCCCAACGTCTCCAAGCCGGGCCCCACCCACCGCAAAGTGGTCTCGCATCACGGCAGCCGGACCAATCCTGACCGCCACGGGACCCACACGGCGGGAACGTCGGCGGGCGATCGCGAGCCGATCGACGGCACGATCGTCGACAACGGCATCGCCTACCGCGCCCGCATCGCGCACACCAACCTCGGGCTGATCTCGTCGACGAATCTCGGGGCGAAGCTCACCGAGCTCCACGACGACGGCGCCACCATCTTCACCAACTCGTGGGGCGACGACACGACGACCGACTACAACGACTGGTGCCAGGACATCGACCAGTTCTCGTGGGACCATCCCGACTCGCTGGTCTGCTTCGCGGTGACGAACACCTCCACGCTTCGCAACCCCGAGAACGCCAAGAACCTGCTCGCGGTGGGCGCCACGCGCCAGGCGCCGAGCCAGGCCTCCCACTGCTACGGCGGGACCGGTCCGACGGCCGACGGACGGCGCAAGCCGGAGCTCTACGCCCCGGGCTGCGACATCGACTCCGCGCGCGAGAATCAGGGCTGTGCGACGACCGCCGACTCCGGCACGAGCATGGCGTGTCCCGCCATCGCCGGCGCGGCCGCTCTCGCCAAGGAGTACTTCGAGGCCGGCTTCTGGCCGTCGGGCGTGGCGGTCGCGGACGATTCCTTCACGCCGTCGGGCGCCCTGCTCAAGGCGGTGCTGCTCTCGTCGGCCGTGGACATGACCGGCGTCTCGGGATACCCGAGCGACAAGGAGGGGTGGGGCCGGCTGCTCCTCGACCGCGGCCTCTGGTTCAGCGGCGACGCGCGCACGCTGTGGCTCGCCGACGTGCCGGCCGCGGGCGGGTTCGCCTCCGCCGGCGAGTCACAGGTGCATCACATGGAGGTCGTCGGCTCCGGGCCGGCGCTCGAGATCTGCCTCTGCTTCATGGACAAGGCGGGCTCGCTGAACTCGAGCGCGCCGGTGGTCAACGACCTCGATCTCGAGGTGCTCGCCCCCGACGGCCGCCTCTACCTCGGCAACGTCTTCTCGGGCGGCGCGTCCGCCACCGGTGGCGCCGCCGACCCGCTCAACAACGTCGAGCGCGTCCGGATCAACGCGCCGGCGACCGGCTGGTACACGCTCACCGTGCGCGCGACGACGATCGCCTCGGCGCGCCGCCAGGGCTACGCACTGGCGGCGAACGGCGACCTCGACCTTCCCGTGGAAGGCGGATTCGAGCCCTACGGCGCCGGGACGCCGGGGAGCGGCGGGTTCGTGCCCTCCCTCGCCGGCCGCGGCTCGCCCACGATCGGCGACGACGTGACCTTCGACGTCGGCAACGGGCTCGGGGGCGCGAGCGCGCTCCTGCTGATCGGATTCTCGCGCGCGAGCCTCCCCTTCGCCGGCGGCCACCTCCTCGTGCGACCGCCCTGGCTCGTGCTGCCGCTGACGCTCGGCGGGTCGCCGGGCGTCCCGGGCGCCGGCGCGCTCTCCATCACCGACACGCTGCCGGCCGACCCGGCGCTGGTCGGCCTGTTCGTCGACTTCCAGGCCGCCGTGCGCGACCCGGCGGCGCTCGAGGGGTTCGCGCTCTCGAACGGCCTGGAGATGACGATCGGGAGCTGAGCGCGCCGCCGGCGCGCTTCACCGCTCGCCGGGCGCGACCACCGCGAGATGGTCGAGCTCGCGGAAGCGGCCCGCGAGGTCCATCCCGAATCCGACCACCCAGCCGTCCTCGAGCTGGAAGCCGACGTAGTCGAGCGGCAGTTCGACGCTGCGGCGCGCGTGCTTGTTCACCAGCACCGCGGCGCGCAGCGAGCGCGGACCGGCGGCGCGGACGCGGGCGAGCACGGCGGCGAGCGTGCGCCCCTCGTCGGCGATGTCGTCCACCACCAGCGCGTCGCGGCCGGCGCAGCGAGCGACGTCGAACGCCTCGACCGCCACGTCGCGCAGCTCCGTTCCCGCGGTGCGGCGGGCGCGGACGACCAGGATCTCGCCGTCGACTCCGCGCGCCGCGGCGCCGTGCGCGAGCGCGCCGGCGAAGCGCCGTGCGCCCTCGGCGATCGCCACGAAGAGCGGCCGCCGTCCGGCGAAGTCGCGGGCGACCTCGGCGGCGAGCTCATCGACGCGCGCCCGCACCGCGGCCGCCGAGACGAGCTCGCGGACGGAGGGCTCCTGCGCGCGCGGCGCGATCACGTCGAGCTCCCGCGCCGGCGGAACGCGCGCGCTCCTCCCAGGCCGAGCTTCTCCATGCGGCTGCGCAGCGTGCTCGGCGGAAGACCGAGCCGCTCGGCGGCGCCGCCGGCGCCGTAGATTCGTCCGTCCGTGCGCGCGAGCGTGCGTTCGATGGCGCGGCGCTCGACCTGCTCGAGCGTCGCGCCCGCGTCCTCGGTCGCGGCCGACTCCGGCGCCGCGGTCGCCGCGGGCCCCAGCAGCAGGAGATCGGCCTCGATGTCGGGTCCGCGCGCGAGGATCGTCGCGCGCTCGATCACGTTCAGGAGCTCGCGCACGTTTCCGGGCCACGGCGCGGTGCCGAGCGCGCGCCGTGACGCGTCGGTGAGCCTCCAGGGCGGGCGCCCGGCGCGCCGTGCGAGCTCGGCGAGGTGGCGCTCCGCCAGGCCGGCGATGTCCTCGGGCCGGTCGCGCAGCGGCGGCATCTCGATCGGGAAGACCGCGAGCCGCCAGTAGAGGTCCTCGCGGAAGCGCTTCTGCTGCACCGCCCGCGGGAGGTCGGCGTTGGTGGCGGCGATCACGCGCACGTCGACCCTCACGGTCCGATCGCTGCCGACCGGCTCGAAGCAGCCCTCCTGCAGCGCGCGCAGCAGCCTGGCCTGCAGCTCGAAGGGCAGCTCGCCCACCTCGTCGAGGAAGAGGGTGCCGCCGTTGGCGGCCTGGAAGCGGCCGAGCCGGTCGGCGGACGCGCCGCTGAACGCCCCCTTCACGTGGCCGAACAGCTCGCTCTCGACCACGCCGGCCGGGAGCGCCGCGCAGTTGAGGCTCACGAGCGGCCGCGCCGCGCGCGGCGACCAGTCGTGCAGCGCGCGTGCGAGCAGCTCCTTGCCGGTGCCCGTCTCGCCGGTGACGAGGACCGGCGTGGTGGCGGGCGCGACGCGGCGCGCGAGCTCGACCGTGCGGCGCATCGCGGCGCTCTCGCACGCCTCGAGCCGCGCGCCCGCGCTCGTGGGCCCCTCGACCTGCTCGCGCAGCAGGCGGTTGTTCTCCAGGAGCTGCGTGCGGAGCCGGGTGAGCGCCGCGGTCTGCTCGCCGAAGCTCATCGCCACGGCGAGCAGCCGCCCGAACACCTCCGCCAGCTCGACCAGCGCCGGCTCGTAGCCGCCGCAGCGGGCGCGGTCGAACGTCATCGCGCCGAGCGTGCCGTTGGGCGCGCGCAGCGGCACCACCATGCAGTGGTGGCCGTGCGGCAGGTCGAGCACGCCGTCGTAGGGGTCGCCGTCGCCGCGAGCGTGATCGGACTCGGTGAAGGCAACCGCGCGCCCGTGCTCGAGCGCGGCGCGGACGCTCGGGAAATCGGCGAGCCTGAGACGGTGGCGGCGCACGCTTTCCCCGTCGAGGGGCCCGCGCGCGACCCGCACGCGCAGCTCGTCGCCCACCAGCTCGAGGATCGCGGCGAGGTCGAACGGGACCAGTCGCCCGAACGCCTCGAGCGCGTCGCCGAGCAGCGCGTCCACGCCCTCGATCGACGTGCCGAGCTCGAGCGCCTGCGCGAGGCCCGCCGTCAGGTCCTCGATCGGGCGCGCGAGGGCGGCCGCCCGGGGGGGCGGGCCCTTCCGGCGGGAGCCGGCGGGATCGCGGGCGTTCGTGGTCCGGGAACGCGGCATGTCGCGGGATCTTAGGGACCGCGGCGGATTCCCCCCGTTGCGCGGCGGCACGGACTTCGCCTTGATCTACCGCTCCCGCGGGGTCGCCGCGGGCGCCTCAGGAGGAGCCGCCATGTTCACGCTCGATCTGCTGCTGTCCTTCGCCTCGGTCCTCTGCGCCGGCGAGCCCTCGCCCGGCGACGACTTCGCCCGGATGGTCGAGAAGCTGCAGAAGGAGAAGCCGGCGTTCACGGCCAAGCACAAGACGCTGCTCGAGATGCGCTACGACCTCGGCGATCGCCCGGTCGCGGGCACGACGATGTCGCGCGGCAAGCCGGTGCAGGGCGGCGTGCGGGTGAAGCTGCCCGCCGGCCACAGCTGGGAGTCGCTCGCGGCGATGGCGCCCGAGGAGATCCGCGCGAAGAACCTCTGGCCCGAGGGCTTCCACGCGCTCCCGCACCCCAACCACGACCTCGGAGGGATGGTCTTCCCGCAGATGGTGATCGACGACGTCCGCAAGCAGACCGGGCGCGACCTCGCGCGCTTCGACGTGGAGTTCGACCTGCCGCAGCACCTGCTGCCCGAGTTCCCGCCGCCGATCTACCTGACCACGCGGCCCGACCTCGGCGACCTCTCGAAGGGCCAGCTCATCACGCTCGCCAACTACTACGAGCTGTTCAAGGACGCGCTCAACCCCAAGCAGCTCGAGGGGCTGCGTCTGCTGGTCACGCCGTTCGCCCAGGCGCAGTTCAACGCCACGCCCGACCGCCGCAGCCTGCTGCCGAGCCAGGGCGTCTCCTGCCTCGACTGCCACGTGAACGGCCACACCTCGGCCGCCACGCACACGGTGGGCGACATCCGTCCCAACGAGTTCCGCCACCGCATCGACACGCCCTCCCTGCGCGGCGTCAACGTGCAGCGGCTGTTCGGCTCGCAGCGCGCGCTCAAGAGCGTCGAGGACTTCACCGAGTTCGAGCAGCGCGCCGCCTACTTCGACGGCGAGCCCGACCAGGCCACCCGCAAGGGCGTCAACATCCTCGAGCGCGGGTCGCAGGTGCACTTCATGGGCGAGTTCCAGTCGCTGCTCGACTTCCCGCCCGCACCCAAGCTCTCGTGGGACGGCAGGCTCGACCCGAAGCTCGCGAGCGATCCGGAGCGGCGCGGCCAGGCGCTCTTCTTCGGGAAGGCGCGCTGCGGCGAGTGCCATCCGGCGCCCTACTACACCGACAACCTGATGCACAACCTGCGGGTCGAGCGCTTCCACGCCCCGAAGAAGATCGAGGGGCGCATGGCGGTCGCCGACGGCCCGATCAAGACTTTCCCGCTGCGCGGCATCAAGGACTCGCCGCCCTACCTGCACGACGACCGGCTGCTCACCCTCGAGGACACGGTGGAATTCTTCAACCTGGTGCTCGGCGTGCAGCTCACGGCGGCCGAGAAGGCCGACCTGACCGCGTTCCTGCGCGCGCTGTAGCGGGCTTGCGCGCGATCGATCCGCCTCCGCCCCGCGCCGGCGGCCGCCGGCGCGCCCCGTCTCCAGCCGCTGACGGCGCGCGGGGTGACCGGGCGCGCCGCCGCGCCGATCACTTCTTCACGAAGATGCCGGTCGCGACGACGGTGAGGTTGCCGTGGTCGTCCTTCTCGGCGCGGCCGGTCACCACGACCTCGGCGAGGTGGTCGATGCCGTGCACGCCGATCACGCTTCCGGGGTAGAGCGCGCCGCCGTCGCGGAACTCGACGTTGGCGGCGACCCTCGCCATCTCGTCGGCCGGCGTGCAGCAGAAGTCCCACGGCGTGGGACAGTCGTCGTCGAGCTCGGTGCAGCTCTTCTGCCCGGGATCGACCAGCGAGAACCAGGCGCGGTCGCTGCCCTCGCGGCCGACGCGGCCGGCGAGGACCACCTCGTCGCCGCTCTTCGCGCCCGCCACCACCTCCCGGACCGGTCGTGCGCCGGCCGGCTCGCTCGGGAGCACGAGGGAAGCGGGCAGCGCGGCGCGTCGGGCCGCCGCCGCGGAGCGGGCGCCGTCGCCGTCCCCGCCGCAGGCGCTCGCGAGGGCGCCCCCCGCGAGCAGGAGCGCAGGGCTCCACCATCGCGGGCGTTGAGTCGATCGCATCGGGCAGTCTCCAAGCTGGAGCGCGGGATTCGGCCGTCGCCGGGCGATCCGTAGCGTATCCCTGCTCGCGACCGGGTCGATACCCCCCCCGATCGGAGGAGCCCGATGCCCGTCGACCGCGAGAGCCCGCACGGAGCGCACGCCGCTCACGAGACGAAGACGGCGCCCACGGCCGGGAGCGGGGGCGGGTCGGCCGCATGCTCGCACTGCGCCGAAGGAAGCGCACAGGCCGTTTCGCCCCCCGCCGGCGCGAGCGGCGAGTGGACCTGTCCGATGCACCCCGAGGTGGTGCGCGCCGCGCCCGGCGACTGCCCGGTCTGCGGCATGGCGCTCGAGCCGCGGACGATCTCGTCGGCCGAGGAGCCGGAGAGCCCCGAACTGCGCGACATGGCGCGCCGCTTCTGGATCTCGGCGGCCTGCTCGGCGCCGCTGCTCCTCGTGTCGATGGGGGACATGCTCCCCGGCCACCCGGTCTCGCGGGTGCTGGCGCCGCCCGCGCGCGGCGCCGTGGAGCTCGCGCTCGCCACGCCGGTCTGCCTCTGGGCGGCGTGGCCCTTCTACGTGCGCGCCGTGCAGTCGGTCGCGCGCCGCAGCCTCAACATGTTCACCCTCATCGGGCTCGGAGCGGCGGTGGCGTACGCCTACAGCGTCGCGGCGGCGCTCCTCCCCGGGTGGTTTCCGCCGTCGTTCCGCGGCGGGTCGGGCGAGGTCGCGGTCTACTTCGAGGCGGCGGCCGTCATCGTGACGCTGGTGCTGCTCGGGCAGGTGCTCGAGCTGCGCGCCCGCCGCAGCGCCGGCGCGGCGATCCGCGGGCTGCTCGGACTGGCGGCGAAGAGCGCGCGACGCCTGCGCGACGACGGCTCCGAGGAGGACGTCGCGCTCGACGCGGTGGCGGTCGGCGACCGGCTGCGCGTCCGCCCGGGGGAGAAGGTGCCGGTCGACGGCGTGGTGCTCGAAGGCGGGAGCGCCGTGGACGAGTCGATGGTCTCCGGCGAGCCGATCCCGGTCGAGAAGCGGGCCGGGGACCGGGTCGTGGGGGCGACGGTCAACGGCACCGGCTCGCTCGTGATGAGGGCCGAGCGGGTGGGGGGCGAGACGCTCCTCGCGCAGATCGTCGCGAGCGTCGGCGCGGCGCAGCGCAGCCGCGCGCCGATCCAGCGCCTCGCCGACGTCGTCGCCGGCTGGTTCGTGCCGATCGTCCTCGCCGTCGCGGTCGCGACCTTCCTCGCGTGGGCGAGCCTCGGACCGCCGCCGCGCATGGCGCACGCGCTCCTCAACGCGGTCGCGGTGCTGATCATCGCCTGCCCGTGCGCGCTCGGCCTCGCCACTCCGATGTCGATCCTGGTGGCCGCCGGGCGCGGCGCCCGGCTCGGCGTGCTCTTCCGCGACGCCGAGGCGATCGAGCTGCTGCGGAAGGTCGACACGCTGGTGGTCGACAAGACGGGCACGCTCACCGAGGGACGGCCGAGCCTGGTCGCGGTGCACCCCGCCGCCGGCGTCGACGAAGCCGAGCTCCTGCGGCTCGCGGCCGGCGTCGAGCGCGCGAGCGAGCACCCGCTCGCCGCGGCGATCGTGCGCGGCGCCGAGGAGCGCGGGGTGGCGCCCGCGGACGCCGGGAGCTTCGAGTCGCTGACCGGGCGAGGGGTGAAGGGCGTCGTCGAGGGGCGCATCGTCACGCTCGGCAGCGGCGCGCTCATGCGGGAGGCCGGCGTCGACCCCGGCGAGCTCGATGCCCGGGCCGAGTCGCTGCGCCGGGAGGGCCGCACGGCGATGTTCGTGGCGGCGGACGGCCGCGCGCTCGGCGTGCTGGGAGTGGCCGACCCGATCCGCGCGACCACGCCCGAGGCGATCGCGGCCCTGCGCGACGACGGTCTCCGGATCGTGATGGTGACCGGCGACAGCCGCGTGACGGCGGCGGCGGTGGCGCGCCGGCTCGGGATCGACGAGGTCGTCGCGGAGACGGCGCCCGCGGCCAAGGCGGAGGCGGTCCGGAAGCTGCAGTCGAGCGGTCGCACGGTCGCGATGGCGGGCGACGGCATCAACGACGCGCCGGCGCTGGCGCAGGCGCAGGTCGGGATCGCGATGGGGACGGGCAGCGACCTCGCCATCGAGAGCGCGGGGGTGACGCTCCTCCGGGGCGATCTGCGCGGCCTCGTGCGCGCGCGCCGCGTCTCGCGGCGCGCGATGGCCAACATCCGCCAGAACCTGGTCTTCGCGCTGGCCTACAACGTGCTCGGAGTCCCGATCGCCGCCGGCGCGCTCTACCCGGCGTTCGGGCTCCTGCTCAGCCCGATGATCGCGGCGGCCGCGATGTGCGTCAGCTCGGTCTCGGTGGTCGCCAACGCCCTGCGCCTCAACCGCGCGTGACGCCGCCGGCGCCCGGGACGAGGGCGTCGAGCTCGGCCCACGAGGCCAGCGCCTCGCGCATCGCGTCGAGCGCCGCGATCTCGCCAGCCAGGCGCTCGCGGCGCACCGCGCCGAGCGCGGCCGCGGTGGCGTCGCCGGCGCGCACGCGCGCCTCCTCGATGCGCACCAGCTCGGCGTGGCGCGGCAGCACCTCCTCGCGCAGGAACCGCTGCATCTCGAGCGCCGAGGCGAGGCGCGCGTGCGCGCCGCGGAGCGCGCCGGCCAGGTCGACGCGTCTCGCCGAGGCGCGCGCCGCCGCGGCGTCGACCTGCGCCTGCGCCTCGCGCGTGCGCGGAGCCTGCGACTGGAACAGCCGCAGCGGGAGCGAGATCCCGACGTCGAACGCCGGCGTATCGGCGTTGCCGAGCTGGCGATAGAAGAGGTCGAGGTTCACGTCGGGGATGCGCTGCTCGCGCGCGAGCTCGAGCGCCGCGCGCGCCAGCGCCACGTCGGCGTCCGCGGCGCGCAGCGCCGGGTGGTCGGCGAGGCGGGCGGAGAGGGCGGCCAGGTCGGGCAGCGCGAGGGTGGGCCCGAGGGCGCCGGCGACTCCGTCGAGGGCCGCGTCGGGCAGTCCGATCGCGGCGGCGAGCGCGCGCAGCGCCGCGTCGCGCAGCCGCGTCGCGGCGAGCAGCTCCTGGCCGGCGCGAGCCGCGTCGAGGGCGGCGCGCGCCTCCTCGTCGGCCGGGGCGTCCCCGGCGGCCGCGCGCGCGCGCACCGCCGCCGCGAGCGCCGCGCCCTCGTCCGCGAAGCGCCGGCGCAGCCGCTCCGCCTCCTGCGCGAAGAGCGCCGTGGCGAACGCCCCGTGCACCTCGGCCGCGACGCGGGCGCTCTCGACTTCGAGCCGCGCCCGCTCGCGCGCGACCCCGGCGGCCTCGACGCTCCGCTCCGCTCCGCGTCGATCGGAGAGCGGGAGCGCCTGCGAGATCCCGGCCACCAGCTCGGCGTTGTCGACCGTCCTGCCGTCGAGCGGCGCCGACTCGACGCGCGCCACGAGGACGGGATCGGGGAAGCGCCCCGCCCCCTCCGCCCGGGCGATCGCCGCCGAGAGCTCCGCCCGGGCCGCGACGAGCTCGCGCCGGTGGGCCGCGGCCTGCTCGCGCGCACTCTCGAGCGTGAGCATCCCGAGCGCGGCGGCCGCGCGGTCCGTGGCGGCTTCCGGCTCGCGCGCGCCTGCGCCGGCCGCTGGCGCCGGCTCGCCGGAGCGCGGCGGCGCGGCCTCGCCTCCGGCCGCGCAGCCGGCCGCTGCGAGCAGCAGCACGAGGATCCGCGGATTCACTCGTGTCATGACGCGTCTCCCGTCACGCGGCGCCGGCCGAGCTTCAGGTAGAGCGCCGGCACCACGAACATGTTGAGGACCATCGACGTGAGCAGGCCGAAGAGGATCACGATCGCCATCGGCTTCTGGATCTCGTTGCCGGGAGCGTCCCCCGAGAGCGCGACCGGCAGCAGCGCGAGGCCGGCGGCGAGCGCCGTCATCAGGATCGGCACGAGCCGCTCGCGCGCGCCGCGGTGCACCGCCTCGCGGAAGTCGACCACGCCCTCCTTCTCCAGCAGGTGGCGCACGTGCGAGATCAGCATGATCCCGTTGCGCGTCGCGATGCCGAAGACGGCGACGAATCCCACCAGCGAGGCGACCGAGAGCACTCCGTCCGAGAGGAAGACGCCGGCGACTCCGCCCACCAGCGCGAGCGGCAGGTTCACCAGCACGAGCAGCGAGTCGCGCAGCGAGCCGAACGCGAGGTAGAGCAGGAACCCGATCGCGGCCAGGACGCAAAGCCCCAGCAGCGCGAGCCGCCGCCGCGTCTGCTCGGCGCTCTCGAACTGTCCGCCGAACTCGACGTGGTGGCCGGGCGCCGCCGCGACGATCGGCACGACCCTCGCGCGGCACTCCTCGACCACCGAGGTCACGTCGCGCCCCGCCACGTTGCAGCTCACCACGATCTTGCGCTGCACCCGCTCCCGGCTCACGGCGTTGGGGCCGGTCTCGTCCACGACGCGCGCCAGCGCGCGCAGCGGCACGCGCGCGCCCGAGGGCGTGTCGACCGGGAGGTCGCCGATCTGGTCGGGCCGCAGACGTCCGGCCGAGGCGAGGCGCACCACCACGTCGTGGACGCTCGCCTGGTCGAGGATGCTCGTCACCGGCACGCCGGCGAGGGCCGCCTCGAGGGTGTGGGCGATCTCCTCGATGCGCACGCCGTGGCGCCCGAGCGCCTCGCGGTCGAAGCGCACCATGACTGTGGGGACCTCCATCTGCGCCTCGAGCGAGAGATCGACCACGCCGGGCACCGTCTGCATCGCGTCGCGCACGCGGCCGCCGAGCTGGCGCAGCTCGGCGAGGTTGTCGCCGAACAGCTTGACGGCGACGCTCGCGCGCGTGCCGGAGAGCATGTGGTCGATGCGGTGCGAGATGGGCTGCCCGATGGTCACGTTCATGCCGGGCACGTGCGAGAGATCGGCGCGGATCGCCGCCAGGAAGTCGTCGCGGCGGCGCTCCTTCATCGCCAGCGAGACCTCGATCTCGCCGGCCTCCACGCCCTGGCCGTGCTCGTCGAACTCCGCGCGCCCGGTGCGGCGCGCCGTCGCGACCACCTCCGGGTGCGCGAGCAGGATGCGTTCCGCCTCGCTCCCGAACGCGTCCGACTCGGCGAGCGACGTCCCGGGCAGCGTCACGATGCCGATGGTGAGAGCGCCCTCGTTGAACTCGGGCAGGAACGCGAGCCCCAGCCGCGGGATCGAGAGCAGCGCCGCCGCCGTGACCGCGACCGCGCCTCCCGCCACCCCCCAGGGATGGCGCAGCACGCGGGTGAGCAGCGCGCCGTAGCCGCGTTTGAGCGCCGCCACGCCGCGCGGCTCGTGCCCGCGCTGCACCGCCGGCGCGAGCGGGAGCATGAGCAGGCAGAGCGCAGGCGTCACGGTGACCGCCACCACGAGGGAGGCGAGCAGCGCCACCACGTAGGCCACCCCGAGAGGCCGCAGCAGCCGGCCCTCGACGCCCTCGAGGAAGAGGATCGGCACGAAGACGAGCGCGATCACGAACGTCGCGAAGACGATCGACGCGCGCACCTCCACGCTGGCGTCGAAGACGACGTCGATCGCCCTGCGGCGGCGCTCGGGCGGAAACGACGCGTTCTCGCGCAGGCGGCGGAAGACGTTCTCGACGTCGATGATCGCGTCGTCGACGAGCGCCCCGATGGCGATCGCCATGCCTCCGAGCGTCATGGTGTTGATCGACTCGCCGAGCCACTGCAGCACCGCGACCGCCGTCAGCAGCGAGAGCGGCAGGGCGGTGATCGTGATGAAGGTCGAGCGCAGGTTGAGCAGGAAGAGCCCGACGATCACGACGACGAGGATGGCTCCGTCGCGCAGGGCCGTGGCGACGTTGGACACGGCGGTCTGGATGAAGTCGGACTGGCGGAACAGCGCGCGGTGGAGCGTCATCCCCGCCGGGAGATCGCGCTCGAGCTCATCGAGCACGCGGTCGATCTCGCGGGTGAGCGCCAGCGTGTTGGCCCCCGGCTGCTTCTGCAGCCCGATCACGACGCCGGGCCTCGCGTTCACCGAGCCGGTGCCGCGTCGCGGCGCGTCGCCCTCGACCACGGTCCCGAGATCGCGCACGCGGACGGCGATCCCGTCGCGCGCCGCGACGCTCGTCTCCGCGATGTCGTCCACGCCGCGCAGCCGCCCGACGCCGGTCACCATGTGCTCGCTGCCGCCCTCGTCGAGGAAGCCGGCGGAGACGTTGCGATTCGCCGCGGCGAGCGCCTCGAGGATCTCGTGAAGCGTGACCCCGTGCGCGGCGAGGCGTTCGGGCTCGAGCTGCACCTGGTACTGCTTCAACGCGCCGCCGATCGGCGTCACCTGGGCGATGCCGGGCACGGCGAGCAGCCGCCGCCTCAGCACGTTGTCGGTGACGGCGCGCAGCGCGCGCGCGCCGTGCCGCTCCGACGTGCGCCCCAGGAATACGATTTCGCCCATGATCGACGAGGCGGGCGCGAGGATCGGACGCTCCGCCTCCGGCGGGAGCGCCACGGAGACCAGCGCGAGCCTCTCGTTCACGACCTGCCGCGCCGCCTGCAGGTCGACGCCCCACTCGAACTCGACCCAGACCACGGCGATGCCGACGACGGTGGAGGAGCGAACGCGGCGCACCCCTGCCGCGCCGTTGAGCGCGGTCTCGATCGGGAAGGTGATCTGCCGCTCGATCTCGACGGGCGCCATCCCGTGCGCCTCGGCCAGCACGGTGACGGTGGGCGCCGTGAGATCGGGGAAGACGTCGATCGGAAGCTGCAGCGCGGCGCTGCCGCCGAGCACGAGCAGCACGAGCGCCGCCGCGAGCACGACGGCGCGGTGGCGCAGCGATCCGCGGATGATGGCGTCGAGCATCGTCCGGCCCTCAGTGCGCATGGCCATGGGCCGGGAGCGTGGTCGACACCGAGGCGAGCCGCACCGAGTAGGCCCCGTCGACCATGACGCGTTCGCCGTCGGCGAGCCCCGACTTCACCTCGACCAGACCGCGGTCGCGGATTCCCAGCACGAGATCGCGCTTCTCGAACGTCTCGCCCGCGAGCTGCACGAAGGCGACCGGGCGCCCGTCCTCGTCGACCAGCGCGCTCTCCGGCAGCGCCAGCGCGTCGACGGCCGCCTTCGTGGTCAGGTGGGCCACCAGCGCCTGCCCGATCGCGAGCCTCCCCTCCGGGTCGGGCAGCTCGAAGTGGAGGGTGAGCGTTCGCGTCGCCGCGTCCATCTCGACGTCGCGCCACGCCAGCCGCCCGCCGCCCTCTCCGGTGATCGGAGCCGGCGGCCCGCCGGCGCCCGGCACCGCGTAGGCCGCCTCGAGCGGCGTGCCGAGGCGTGGAAGGTCGATCTCGGGCACTCTCACGTCGACGTGCACCACGCGCGGGTCGAGCAGCGCGAAGAGCTCCTGACCGGGGGAGGCGAACTCGCCCACGACGGCGCCGACGCGGGTCACCACGCCGTCGATGGGGGAAACCAGCGCGAGGCGCGGCAGCGCCGCGCCGGAGCCGGAGGGCAGGAGCCCGCTGCGGCGCCAGGCCGCCTGCACCGCGAGCGCC
>Ga0187893_10009584_pt1 | contig 14828 bp, 11 predicted proteins | sample MA1701074metaG_FD_139574 | JGI IMG/M metagenome (GOLD analysis project Ga0187893, IMG submission 139574) | White microbial mat communities from a basaltic lava cave in the Kipuka Kanohina Cave System on the Island of Hawaii, USA - MA170107-4 metaG ...
CGGGGGGCATGGCGCTCTCCTTCATCCCCCTCGGGGTCGGCGACGCGTTCACGGCGCTCCACTACACGTCGTGCCTGCTCGTCGAGAGCGGCGACGCGCGGATCCTCGTCGACTGCCCGCACCCGATCCGCAAGATGCTGCGCGACGGGACGAACGCGACGATCGACGCCGACCGGGTGGACGCGGTCGTGGTGACGCACCTCCACGCGGACCACAGCTCGGGCCTCGAGGGCTTCGGCTACTTCTCGCACTTCGCGCTGCATCGCAAGGCGAGGCTCCTCGCGCATCCCGTCGTCGCCGCGCGGCTCTGGGACGGGCACCTCGCGGCGGGCATGGAGTCGCTCATGAACCCGGCGTCGATGCACGTCGCGCCCCGCTCGTTCGCCGACTACTTCGAGCTCGTCCCCCTCGACGAGGCGGGGGCGGTCGCGGTCGGCCCGTTCTCGATCGAGTGCCGCCGGACGGTGCACCACATCCCGACGACGGCGCTCCGGATCCGCGCGGGCGGGCGGACGCTCGGCCTGAGCTCCGACACGGCGTTCGACCCCGGGCTCATCGAGTGGCTGTCGTCCGCGGACCTTGTCGTGCACGAGACGAACTTCGGCGTGCACACGCCCTACGACAAGCTGGCGGCGCTGGATCCGCCGCTGCGCGCGAAGATGCGGATCACGCACGCGCCCGACTACTTCGAGAGCGACGCGATCGAGATGCTGCGCCAGGGACGCCGATACGAGGTCTAGACGCGTTCTCCGGCTAGAACTCCCTCCGCTCGATCAGGGCGTCGATCGGCTTCGCGTACGCCCCCGCGACGAGGTGGCGCGTCTCGCCGAGCGCCATCATCGCCATCGCGGTCCCGTACACGCGGCCCCACGCCTCGTGGTCCGTCCACGTGCCGTCCTTGCGCTGGCCCTTCAGGATCGCCTCCTGCACCTGGGCCGCCATCTCGGCGCGGCGCTTCGGGTCGCGCACGAGCCGGATCGCCCGCGCGCCGTAGTAGTGCGCCCAGAAGTAGTAGTAGGGCGAGTTGAAGAAGCTGTTGGCGACGTGGTTGCCCGGGAATCCGAGCACCTTGTCGAGCTCGCCGCGACGCTTTACGAAGACGTCGAGCGACTTCTCGAGCTCGTCGATGTCCGCCTTCCCCGCGCGGTGGAGCGCGAGCGTGCAGGCGGCCATGCGGCCGATCGTGGCGCGCACGTCGAGCGCCTGCGCGCGGTCGTTCATCGTGTAGCGGTAGCCCTCCTCGTCCGACCCCTCGCGCACCATCTTCATCGCCGAGAGGTAGCCGACCGCGCGGTCGAGCGACCCGCCCGGCACCTCGATGCCGACCTCCTTGGCGTCGAGGAGCGCGACGATCGCGGTCGCCGTGCAGTTGCCGGCCGACTCGCTCCACGTGTAGTACGACCAGCCGCCGTCGTCGCGGACGAGCCCGCCGCTGCGGCGGCCCGGCGTCTTCGGCGCGCCGCGGAGGATCTTCACCCTGGCGATTTCGCCCGGCGCGAGGTCGGCGACGGCCTCGTACAGGTGCTCCATGCCGCGGATGGCGACGCCGTTGATCTCGAGGATGCGGTCGCCCGCCTTGATCCCGCCCTTGCTGGCGGGCCCGCCGTTCTGGACCTGCTGGATCGGGATGCCGGGCTGCTCGGGGTCCTCGGGCCCGGGCGTGACGCCGAAGTAGCCCTTGTCCGTCTCCTTCTTCTCCTCCTTCTTCGGGCCGTCGTCCTTCGCGGCGGAGATCTTCGGGGGCGGCTTGGCCTGGCCGGCGCGCTGGTTCATGAGGAGCGCCTCGACCGTTCCGCGAAGCGACGTCGTGATCCGCTCCTTCAGCTCGTCGCTCTTCGCGCGCTTGAACTCGGCGACGAGGAACTCGATCGCGAACGACCAGGTCCAGACGCCGTACGTCTTCTTCGTGTGCTTGGGCGCGTTCTCGATGACGAACGCCAGGCCGCGGGCGACGGCGGCGCGGATGCGCTCGGGCGAGAGCGCCTCGTGCGCGCGCAGCGCCATGCAGCACAGCGACGTCAGCACGACCTTGTTCATGCTGTCCGCGGCGGTCATCTGGAAGTACCGCTCGTTCTGCGGAACCTCCTCGCGGATCTGCTTCTTCGCGTCGAACTTCCACGTGCCGTCCTCGAGCTGCGTGTCGAGGAGGTACTTGATCGGCTTTTCGAACGCGGCGCGAAGCGCCTCCGTCTCGGCGACCTTCCCCTCGAGCGCGAGCGCCTCCTTCAGCTTGAAGCGCGGCTGGGGCACGAGGCCGCCGCCGCCTCCGCCGGCCGGGCGGTTGCCCACCGTGATCTCGAGCTCCAGCGTCTCCTCCTTCTTCTCGTCCTTCGGCGGATCCTGCTGCTTCGGGGGATCCTGCGGCGGATCCTGGAGCGAGCAGAAGAGGGCGTCCGGCGATTCCGGCGACGCGGGCACCGACAGCGTCGCGACCGCGGCGAAGAGCGGGATCAGGGCGGCGATTCTCACGTGTCCTCCTCCAAGACTCGACCCTCCTTCGCCGGCGACCGCGCACCGCGGCGGCTCACGGGCTCCGGAGGTCTGGACATTGTACGGACAAGCGCGGCCCCGCGCTTGTTCGCGTCACGGCTTCTCCCGCTTGACGGCGGCGATCTTCGCCTTGAGCCGCGGGTCCTTGTCGAGCGCGCGCTGGAAGGCGACGTCCGCCTCCTCGGGCCGCTTGAGCTTCCAGAGGGCGCGGCCGCGCTCGAAGTGCGCCGCGGCCAGGTGCGGGTCGAGCGTCGCCGCGGCCGTCGCGTCCTCGAGCGCGCCCTCCCATTGTCCCGCCGCCGTCCGCACGGCCGCGCGGGCGAGGCGCGCGAGGATGTCGTCGCGGACGGCGAGCGCCTGTCCGAGCGCCTTTTCCGCCTCGTCGCCCCGGCCGACCTCCGCGAGGGAGAGTCCCCGGCCCAGGAGCGCCGGGTACGCGCGGGGCATCGCCTTGAGCGCGTCGGTGAAGTCGGCCACCGCGTCGGCGTGCGCCCCCTGCGCGGCGTTCGAGCGCCCGCGCTCGATGAGCGCCGGCGCGTAGTCCGCCCGCAGCTGGAGCGCCCGCGCCTGCCAGCGGAAGCTCGCGCCCGGGTCGTCGAGCACGACGCCGCTCCAGCGGTAGCCCTCGGGCGTCTCGCGCCGCCGGATCGCGTCGGCCAGCACGCGCTGCGCGCCGGCCTTGTCCCCCTTCAGGTAGAGCTCCAGGGCCGAGGCGATGAGCTCGTCGGACTCGTCCTCCGCGTGGCGCGGCACGCGGCACGACCAGCTGAGCGACGCCTTCGCGAACGCGTCCCGCGCCGCCGTCGTCTCCCCGCGCTCCATCGCGATGAACGCGAGCACCCGCCACGCCGGCGAGGCCGCCGCGTCGAGCGCGATCGCGCGCTTCGCGTGCGCGACGGCCGCGGCCAGGTCGAGCGTCCGCAGCGCGCCGCGCGCGGCCACGACGTGGCCTTCGACGTCGTCCGGATGCTGCCGCGCGTATCCCTCCGCCGCCTTAAGCGCGGCCGTCACGTCCCCTTCGCCGGCCAGCGTCTCGCGGGCGGCCGCCAGGTCGCGCAGCGCGCGCTCGCGGGCCGAACCTCCGTCCGACGTCGGGGTCGGGACCGCGCCGCCCCCTCCCGACGACGGCGCCAGGAGCACCCCGCGCACGACGAAACCGCCGATCGCCAGCAGCGCGACGAGCGCCAGCCCCCCCAGGATCATGAGCGCCCGGCGCGCCCCCGGCGTCTCCTCCTCCGCCGCGTCCGCCTCCGCCTTCGGCGCCGCCGCGACGTACGCCGGCTGGACCGTCGACGAACCCGTCTTCCTGTACGCCGGGATCTTCTGCGACGACTGCATCTGCGGGCCGAGGCCCGCCATGAACTCGCGCGGGCTCTTCGCCGGCTGTCCCCGCGACGGCTTGCCGAGGCACGCGTCGAAGATCGTCGCGAGCGCGGCCGTGTCCGCCGCGCGCGCGGCCGGCGAGTCGGGCACGAAGCCGAAGCCGCTCACGAACGGACGCTGCTCGCGGTCGAACCGGACGTGCTCGACGCCGAGCGCCCCGTGCGCGAGCCCGGCGTCGTGCGCGGCGGCGACCGCTTCCGCGATCACGCGCGCGATCTGCACGGCCTGCTCGCGCGGGAACGGAGCGGCCTGCTCGAGCGTGGGCCCCTCGATGAGCTGCGTGACGACGTACGGGAGCGCGTCCGCCGTGCCCGCGTCGTAGATCGCCACGATGCCGGGCTGCGAGAGCTTCATGGCGTCGCGCGCGCGGGCGACCATCGCCGGATCCGCGAGCGTGATCAGGAGCACGTTGTCGCCGCCCGGCTGCCGCGCGCGGTAGACCTCGCCCAGCCGGTCCGCGCCCACCTGGGCGACGATTTCGTACGGGCCGACCTGCTCGAGCGGCGGTTCCGGCTCCAGCGCGAGCCGCAGGAGACAACGCGGGCAGAACCCGGAGTACACCTGCTCCGCGACGCGGGTCGCGCACGCGAGTCCGCAGCGCGGACACGTCTCGGGTCCCGGCGGCACCGCGGTCCCCGCGACGGCGGCGAGCTCCGCGTCGACCTCGGCGGCCAGGCCGACGGTGCCCGCGACGGTGCGCCGGAGCGTCCGCCGGAAGCGCCCTTGCGCGCGGCGCTCCTCGCGGTCCCCCTCCCCGCGGGACGGCCGCGCCCACCCGAGCCGCGTGCTCAGGAGGTCGTAGAGATCGCTGCGGCCGTCGCGCATGCAGTCGGCGTAGAACGTGCCGAGCGCGCGGCGCACGAGCTCGGCGAGCCACGCCTGCTCGAAGGCCTGGCCGGGTTCGTCGGCCAGGAGCGGGAGGTCGGCGTCCGCGCCCGACGTGTCGGCCAGGAGCGGTTCCGACGGCGCGACGTCCGAGGAGACGTTGTCGATTGCGTGGCGGAGGCTCTCGCGGAGCGTGCGCGCGTCGGCGCTGTACTCGAACGCGACCTTCGCGAGCGGGAGCGCGAGTTCAGGCTCCAGCCCCTGCCGGCGCATGCAGACGTAGACCGGCCGCCAGTAGGCCGTCGCCAGCCACGCCCGCGCCTCCTTCGCGCGCTCGGGGCTCGACTTCACGAGGGCCCACCCCTCGGCGGCGGGGACGAGGGCGCCGGGCTTGACCGGGGCCGGGGCGGCCGACGCGGCGCGGGGAGGTTCGGTCCTGGGTTGCGGCCGGGGCTCCGGTTTCGCCGGCGCGGAAGGCGGCGTCGGGGCCGCCGGCGCGGGCGCCTCCTCCAGCACCTGCACGACGTAGTCGAGCGTGTCCGCCACCTCATCGGCGGTCCGCGGACGCATCGACCGCTCCTTCTCCAGGCACTGCAGGCAGAGTTCCTCGAGCTCGGCGGGGATCGGACGGCCCCCGAACGTCTTCAACGCGCTCGGACGCGCCGGCATGTCGGCGATCGCGTGCTTGAGGGTGGAGATGACGCTGCCCACGAAGGGCGGCCGCCCCGTCAGGAGCTCGTACATGAGCGCCCCGAGCCCGTAGACGTCGGTGCGCGCGTCGATGTCCTCGGGGTGTCCGGCGGCCTGTTCGGGCGACATGTACGACGGCGTGCCGGAGATCGCCTGCTCGTCGTCGGCCGTCGCGGACTTCAGGTGGCGCGCGAGGCCGAAGTCGAGGAGCACCGGCCGGTCGGTCAGGTCCAGGAACACGTTCGACGGCTTCACGTCGCAGTGGATGACCGGCTCCTTCTGCGTGTGCGCGTACTGAAGGCCGCAGGCAACGTCCCGGATGATCCGGACGTAGCGTGCCGGCATGCGGTAGAACGGCGGCTCGCCCCCCGCGCGCGCCTCCTGGAACTCGTCGGCCAGCGTGTGGCCCTCCAGGAACTCCATGCTGATGTAGAACTTGTGCTCGATGCGGCCGATGTCGTAGACGTTGACGATGTTGGGGTGGCGCAGCGCGACGGAGCTTCGCGCCTCCTGGAGGAGGCTCATGTTGACGCTGGCGGTCGCGCGCTCCGGCAGCTTGATGGCGACGTAGCGGCCGAGGTACGTGTCCCAGGCCTTGTAGACGATGCCGATGCCACCCCGGCCGACCTCGGAGACGAGGACGTAGCGGCCGAACTTCTTCGCCGGATCGGCGGCCGAGGACTGCACCTCGTCGGGCATCGTGTCCCGGATGATGAGCATCGTCGACGAATCGACGACGTGCACATGCTGGGGCGACGGCGGGTCGCACAGCGGAGTCTGGCAGTTGCCGCAGCGGAGGACGACGCCCTTGTCCGTCTCGAGGGCGACGTTCACGTGGATCTCGCACGTCGGACAGTAGAGGATCCGGCGTTTCTGCTGCGCGAGCGCCTCGTGAATCCGCTCGGCCGGAACGAGACCGCGCTCGATGAGCACTTCGCCCAGCCGCGGCGCCTGCGGTCCGCGCGTACGTGCCAGCTCGCGCTGGTCCTTCACGCATTCCGCCAGCGCCGCTTCCGAGATCAGCCCGCGCTCAACGAGGATGCGCCCGATCTGCCTGTCTTCCGCGGCGGTCTCTTGTTCCACGGTGCCGCAAGCAGTATAGCGTGCGGACGCCTTCCGGGGCGCCCGGCGACCCATGCCGCGCCGTGCGTGCTATACTTATGGGTACACAGGGGGTGCGTGGGTGACAAAAAAGATGAGGGAGACGTACCACCGGCTGGGCGAGGTCCTCGTCCGCAAGGGACACGCCCGCGCGAGCGACGTCGACGAAGCCCTGGCCCTCCAGCGCGCCGCCATCGCCGACCGCCGGCCCGCTCCCAAGCTCGGAGACATCCTGGTCGACCGCAAGGTGCTCGACCGCCAGACCATCCGCGAGATCCTCGAGGAGCAGAAACTGATCCGCGGCGAGAAACGCCGTCTCTCCATCGACCTGCGTGAGGCCCGCGACGTCGCCATCGTCGTCCTCGAGGGCCGGCTCGACGAAACCAAAGAGGATCACCTCACGCGCGTCTTCGAGCGCCTCATGAATCGCGGGTTCGCCCGAGTGGCCGTCGACTGCACGAAGCTCGTCTATCTCAACAGCCACGGCGTTTCGAGCTTCGTCCGCTACATCGACGAGGCTCGCGCGCGGGGCGGCGACCTGAAGTTCTTCGGCCTCAGCCCGGACGCCAAGTTCACGCTTGACCGCCTCGGCGTGTCCAAGTTCCTGCAGACCTTCGTGACGGAAAGCGACACCCTGCATCACTTCGAACTTCCCATCGACGAGTACATGTCCCGCGGAACGCTCGGCGAATACGTGTCGGCCAGCGACAGCCGCTCCTTCCATCTCTCCTATTGCAGCGCCATGTCCAAGATCGGCGACGACGACAAGGTCTTCTTCGAAAGCAAGCGGCACGCCCGGGACGCCAATCGGACACCCTGCAAGCGGTGCAAGCCGTAAACGGACCGAAGTAATAGGAAGATCCTATTTCCAATAAGATCTTCGTCTTCGTACCCCGGCTTGTGAGGCGTCGCGAAGAATTGTGAATAATGCGGTTAACACGTTGACCCGCAACACCTAACACCGCCACGAGAGCCTGGAGACTTGTTGAAGTTCTCCGGGGTCGCCTGGTGGACGGGGCCCGGCGGGTTGGTGGGAAACGCAGGAGTGCCGGAAAGCCGCGAAAAAGGCCGGGCCCGATTGACCGAACTTCAACCGGAGATCAACTGGCGGGATAGGGCGTCCACCTCGGCCTTGATGGCGGGGTCGGAGGCGAGCATCTCTTCCACCCGGCGGATCGCGTAGAGCACCGTCGAGTGGTCCTTGCCGAAGGTCGCGCCGATCTCGGTGAGCGACAGCGGGGTGAGCCGCTTGCAAAGGTACATCGCGACCTGGCGGGCGCGCGACGTGGACTTGCTCCAGGTACGGCCCGTGACGACGTCGGGCTTCTTGCCGTAGTAGCGGGACACCGCCTCGACGATCTGTGCGGGGCGGACCTGGACGGCGGACGGCGCGATCGAGAGGTCGTGAAGCGCCTCCTGGGCCAGGTCGAGATCGAGCGTCCGCCCCGTGAGCGAACGGTAGAACGTGATCCGGTTGACGGCGCCGTCGAGCTCCCGGATGTTGGTCGTGATGCGGCTGGCGACGAAGGCCGCGACGTCCGCGGGCAGCTCGAAGCCGCGCACTTCCGCCTTCCTTCTGAGGATCGCCACGCGCATCTCGAAGGTGGGCGTGTCGACGCGGGCGACGCAGCCGGAGAGAAAGCGCGAGACGAGCCGCTCGGAGAGCGCCTTGATGTCGCGCGGCGTCGAATCGCTCGAGAGGACGATCTGCCGCTGCGCGCCGTGGAGCGCGTTGAACGTGTGGAAGAACTCCTCCTGGCTGGCGTCCTTGCCGGCGAGGAAGTGGATGTCGTCGATGACGAGCAGGTCGGCCCCGCGGTAGCGCGCGCGGAAGGTCTCGAACTGCTTCTTCTGCATCGCGCTGATGTAGTCGTTGACGAAGCTCTCGCACGACAGGTAGATGATCCGCGCGAACGGGTTGCGCGCGAGCGTGGCGTGGCAGACCGCCTGGAGGAGGTGCGTCTTCCCGAGACCCACGCCGCCGTGGATGAAGAGCGGGTTGTGGTCGCGGCCGGGCGTTTCGCTGACGGCCAGCGCCGCGGCGTGGGCCAGGCGGTTGGTCGGTCCGGCGACGAAGACCTCGAACGTGTAGGCCGGGTTGAGGGGCAGGCTCGATCCGTCCGCGGTCCGCGCGAGCGCGGGCACCGGCGCGATGGGCGTCGGCGCCTCGGGGGACGGGACGCGCGGCGGCGCGGGCGCCTCGGCGTGCCGCGTCTCGTCGAGGGGCGGCTCGTCGACGCCGCCGTCCTCGCGCACGCGGAAGACGAGCTCGGGCACGCGGCCGAAGGCGATGAGGAACGCCTCCTCGAGCGGGCGCCGCAGGTCGCGCTCCAGCCAGTCGCGGTAGAACGCGTTCGGCGCCGGGACGTGCACGACGTTCTCGTCGACCTGGATGAAGTCGAGGTCGCGGCACCAGGTGCGGAAGACCTCGGGCCGCACGCGCGGCTCGAGGGCGGCCATGATTTTCCGGCGGTTCTCGGTGATCACTTCGCCACCACGCGCACGAGGGCCCACGCGAAGACGAGCTTGAACCCGTAGACGCCGGCGCCGAAGGCGGCGAGGAGGACGAGGTTCATGACCAGGCGCGAGAACGCGCCCGGCCCGGCGGGCTCCGACTGGACGGCGCGCGCGTGGGCGGCGACCTGCTCGCGGCGTTCGCGGGCGGCTTCGGCTTCGGCCGCCTCGGCCGCGGCGCTCGGCCGCGGGGCGGGGGCGACGTCCGGCTTCGTCGCGGGCCCGCGCGCGTCGGCGGGGACGTTGGCGTCGCGGTTGTCGAGGTGGAAGGTGACGGCGACGTCGCCGAGGCGGATCTTGTCGCCGGGGCGCAGCATGCGCGCCTCGCGGAGGAGCTGCCCGTTGAGGTAGGTGCCGTTCTTCGACTCGAGGTCCTGCACCATGTACACCCGTCCGTCGAAGAAGAAACGCGTGTGTTCGCGGGAGAGCTTCTTGTCGTCGACGGCGAACGTGCACCCCTTCTGGCGCCCGATGGTGACCGGGCCCTGGACGGGGACTTCCCTGCGCTCCCCCGCGACATCGACGACGAGGTAGGCCACGCCTGATTCTCTCTCCGCTCCGCGGCGCGCCCCCGGCGCGGGCCGACGTCGCGCGACCCTCGCGCGCGGGCCCGCTGGGTCCGCTCGCGCTTCCCCAGCTGTTCGGATGGAAGTATACGCGGGGGGAAACGGGAGTCAACGGGTTTCGGGGCGGAGCGCATGAAGTCTGGGTGGCGCGCGCGTTCGCCCATGCGGAATGCCGGCGGCGCGCGCGGGGGTATAATAAATGCAACCCATGTCCAACCCGCGCACCCTGCGCTGCGCCGCGTGCAACCACGAGATCGAGGTCCAGGACCACGACGCGTCGCGCGTCTACCGCTGCCAGAAGTGCTCGGGCATCCTCCTCGTGCCGGGCGTCACGACGCGCCGCCGCGTCCCGGCCGGGACGCGCTTCGGCCGCTTCCAGCTGATCAACGTGCTCTCGCGCGGGCCGCGCTCGACGGTCTACCGCGCGCTCGACACGGAGAAGCTGCGGCTCGTCGCGCTCAAGCAGCTCGCCTTCGCCGACCAGGACGCGGCCGCGATCATGGAGTGGTCGGAGCGGACGCGCGCGGTGGCGGCGTTCGACCACGCGGCGCTCGTCAGGGTGGCCGAGGTGGGGATCGAGGAGGGGCTGCCCTATCTCACGATGGCGCTCGTCGAGGGCGTGCCGCTCACGTCGATGACGCAGACGGTCGGGATGCCGCTCTTCCCGCTCCTGACGGCGATGCGCGACGTGTCGCGCGCCCTCTCGTACCTGCACGAGCGGTCGTTCGCGCACGGTCGCGTGACGGGCGAGCACGTGATCATCGGGGAGAGCGGCGCGGCGGTGCTCGTGTCGGTGGACGCCGCCGCGCGCGGCGGCGACGGGGCGACGGACCTCCGGGCGCTCGGGAAACTCCTCTACGAGTCGGTGGTGCGCCAGCCGGCCGACGCGGCGACGCCGCCGAGCGACATCGGCGTGGAGATGCAGCGCGACCTCGAGTACCTCGTGGTGCGAGCGGCGCGGTGCGAGTACCCGCGCGCGGCGGAGCTGGCGGCGGACATCGACCGCTACCTCGCCGGCAAGCCGCTCGTGAAGGACAACCTCTGGCGGAGGCTGCTCGGGGGGTGATCGGAAACGGGCGGCCTTCGACTCACTCCCGCAGCGACTCCGCGAGGTCCGGCGCCGTGCCGCGCGCCTCGATCGCCTCGCGGATCATCCGCCGGTCGAGCACCGTCGAGGTCGACGACTCGTAGAGCGCCAGCGCGAGTCCGATCGACGCCGCCTCCGCGTCCCGAAGCGCCAGACACACGTTCGCGCGCGCCCACTCGCGCTCGCACGCCGGGCCGATCGTCCACTGGCGCAGGAGCCACGCCTCCGCGCGCGCCCGGCCCCACGCGCGCACCATCGCCGACAGGAGCCGCGCGCAGAAGCGCGGACTCCCCGACTCGTGCGACAAGAGCGCCGCCCACGCCGCCCGCGCGGCGCGGTCCGGCTGACCGGCGACGAGCGACTCGAGTTCCGCGAGCGCCCCGTCGTCCGGAAGACGCAAACGCTCGACGAGCGCGTCCGACACGCACACCCTCCACCCTTCTGTTCGACGCCCGCGGCCGATCCCTTGGACAAATCGCCCGCAGTTCGTATAAGCGACGTTGAGCTTCCGCACCGAAGCCCATTTTTCAGGAACCTTTCCGGGGACCCGCTTGTCGCAACTGGTGGACGAATCGCCGGAGGAGGCGCGCGACCGCGACTGGGCGCTCGTGCGCCGGCACGTCGAGGGAGATCGCGACGCCTTCCGGCAGCTCTATGAAAACTATCGCGACAAGGTCTACGCGTCGGCCCTCCGGATCGTGGGCGAGGCGGCGCTGGCGGAGGACCTCGCGCAGGAGATCTTCGTGAAAATCCACGAGGAGCTGCGCGGGTTCAAGTTCGAGAGCAAGTTCTCGACCTGGCTCTACCGCATCGCCGTCAACCACGCCATCAACAAGGCCAACGAGATCGAACGGCGCGGCCGCATCCGCGAGCGCATCGCCCGCGAGCAGCCGCCGCCGCCCGACGATCCGCCCCACCTGCGGGCCGCGGACCGGTTCGTCGACGAGCGCGTGCTCGGCGCCGTCGCCGGCCTCTCCACGAAGCTCCGCGCGATCATCGCGCTGCGCTACCTGGAGGGCCTGAGCTACGGGGAGATCGCCGACGTGCTCGAGGTGTCCATCGGCACCGTCAAGTCGCGCCTCTTCCTGGCGCACGAGACGCTGCGGCCGATGATCCAGGACCTGTACGAGGAAAAAGAGGAGAAGACCGAGGGCAAGCCATGAACTGCGAGATGTTCCGCGAGCTGATGTTCGACTACGTGAGCGGCGCCGTCGACGCCGACTCGCTCGTCGACTTCCGCAAGCACTACGGCGGCTGCACCGCGTGCGCCACGACCATGCGCATGATCGAGGCGCAGGAGACGATCCTCACCTCGCTCCCGCGCCCCAAGGCCCCGCCCACGCTCTGGGGCCGCATCCAGGACCAGGTCCGCGACCGCGAGATGCTGGAGAGCCTCGACGCGGCGCCGCGCTTCCGCCTGGCCGGCTGGGCCGCCGCGGCGGCGGCGCTCCTCATCGCGCTCGGCACCGTCTTCATCGTCGGCGGCACGCGCCCGGCGGCGACCGTGCACGAGCTGCCCGTCCGCGTCGTCGACATCGCGCCCCAGCAGCCGGACGCCGCGGCCATGCGTCGGCTGGTCCCCGGCTACGAGAACGCGCGGCCGGCGAACCCACTGGCCGACTCGCTCATGGGGATGAACCGGTAGATGAAACGCGCGCGCACCGTCGTCGGGCTCGTCGGGTTCGCGGCGATCGGCGGCTCCATCGCCTGGGGGCTCCTGGGCGAGGCGTCCGCGGCGCGCGACCTCGAGACGCTCCTGGACGTCCAGCGCGCGGAGGACGAACTCTCTTTCGCCGGCCGGCGCACGATCACGACCGACGGCCCGGACGGCGCGGTCACGACGGTGCTCGACGTCGCGGGACGCGCGGGCCTGCGCCGCGTGAAGTTCGTCGAGGCGCGGCTTCCGGGCGGCGAGGTCCGGCGCGACCTGAAGCCGTTCGGTTTCGTCGACCGGCTCGGCTCCGTCGCCACGGGGCACACCGGCTTCATGGCGCGCTTCGCCGAGCCCGCGCTCATCCTCGAGAACTACCGGCTCGTGCGGCTCGGCCGCGAAGGCGTGGCCGGGTGCCCCTCCGACCGCTACGCGCTCGCGCCGCGCCACGCGGGGCGCGCCTCGTACCGGCTGTGGGTGGACGCGCGCACGCGGATGCTCATGCGCTTCCAGGTGATCGGCCTCGACGGCCGCTGCCCGTTCGACATGTCGCACGAGTCGATCGCGTACGACCCGGACTGGACGCAGGTGGCGCCGCCGACGGCGGCCTCGACGCCTCCCGCGCGGCTGGACGCGCCGCTCAAGCTCCCGTGGCAGAAGGTGACGGTCGACGACCTTCGCGGCGTGGAGTTCGCGGCGTGGCTGCCGGCCCGGCCGCCGGCGGGCTTCAAGCTCCGGTCGCTCGAGTACATTTCGCTCAAGCGGATCGGCCAGGCCGTGCAGGCGTGGTACAGTGACGGGATCGCGTCGGTGATGCTCTTCGAGTTCCCCGCGAACCTGAAAATCTGGCAGCAGTGGCGGAGCGTGCTCTTTCCGGCGTTCGGAAAGCCGGAGGAGAACGTGGCGCGCCGCATGTCCCACGCGGGCGGGACGTTCATCAACATCACGCTCGGCGGCACGGAGGTGTTCATCGCGGGGCAGCTCCTGCCCGACGAGATGGAACGGGTGGTGAAGTCGCTGTCGAAATCCAACTGACGGTGGGAGGACGTATGCGCGTGATCGTGGTGCTGGCGGTTCTCGGTCTGGCCTCCGGCCCGGCGTGGGCTCAAGGCGGCGATCGCGAACTCAACCGCCTGAAGGAGCGCCTCGGCCTGACCGACGAGCAGGTCGAGAAGATCCGCGAACTGAACAAGAACCAGCGCGAGGGCGAGGACAAGCTCCAGAAGGAGCGCGACGAGAAGTTCAAGGAGGTCCTCACCGAGGAGCAGAGGACGAAGTACGAGGAATACCGCCGGAACCCGCGCGGCGGCGGCGGCGGTGGCGGCGGGTTCGGCGGCGGCGGCGGACAGGGCTGGATGGAGCGCTTCCAGGCGCCGCCGATCGACCTCCTGAAGAAGGACGTCGGCATCAACGACGAGCAGGCCGAGAAGATCAAGCCGCACCTCGACCACTTCAACGAGGTCGGCCGGAAGAACTTCGAGGAGATGCAGCAGAACGGCTTCCAGGGGTTCAACTGGCAGGACGAGACGAAGAAGTTCCAGGACCGCGTGAAGGAGATGGGCGAGAAGGTGAAGGAGCACCTCTCCGACGAGCAGAAGGAGAAGTACGACAAGCTCTCGCAGAGCCGCTACACCGTGGGCGGCTTCGGCGGGTTCGGGGGCGGCGGCGGGGGCGGGAACCCGCGCCGCGAGGAGCGCGGCCCGCAGCGCCCGTCGGTCGACGACCGCGTGCGCCGCGTGATGGAGGCGTTCAAGATGGAGAACGCCGAGGAGGCCGCGGTCGTCCGCGATCTCGTGAAGAGGGTGGTCGAGGCGCAGTACGCGCTCGAGGACTACGAGAAAACCGCGAAGACGTCGCTCGACGAGCTTTCGAAGAAGGCGGAGGCGACCGAGGACGAGATCAAGACGAAGATCGACGAGCTGCGCGGCGGCCGCAAGGAGAAGGACAAGGCGGTGAAGGACGCGCAGAAGGCGCTCGCGGAGATCGTGACGTACCGGCAGGAGCTGGAACTGATCAAAGCCGGCATCCTTCGATAACCGATAATCCACGGAGAGCCCGGGGGAACCCGCCTTCGCCGTGCCACCCGACGCAGGTCGGTTGACACGGCTTCGGCGGGGCAGGCCTGCCGGGCTCTTTTTCTTTCCGTATCAACTCAGGGACATGGACGAGACGGCGCTCATCCGCCGGGCGAAAGCCGGCGACCGCGACGCGTTCGGCGCGCTCGCGGCGCGCTGGCAGGACTCCGTCTACCGCGTCGTGCGCGGCGTGCTCGGCGACCCGGCGGAGAGCGAGGACGTCACGCAGGAGGCGTTCCTGCGCGCGTTCGAGGCGATCGGCCGCTTCCGCGGCGAAAGCGGCTTCTTCACGTGGCTCTACCGGATCGCCGTCAACGCGGCGTTGCGCGCGCGCGAGCGGAAGCGCCCGACGGCGGCCGAGGCGCCGGAGCCCGAGGCACCGGCCGCGGAGCCGCGCGACGACGACGGGCCGACGCTCGCGACCCTCGAACGCCTCCTGCGACAGC
>Ga0187893_10009585_pt1 | contig 14828 bp, 14 predicted proteins | sample MA1701074metaG_FD_139574 | JGI IMG/M metagenome (GOLD analysis project Ga0187893, IMG submission 139574) | White microbial mat communities from a basaltic lava cave in the Kipuka Kanohina Cave System on the Island of Hawaii, USA - MA170107-4 metaG ...
CAATCAGCCGTTGGCTGACAATTGGCTGACAATCGGTAGCGGCTCGCGGTTTACTGCAGTTGCCCCAAGTTGAGAATTTCCTAATAAAAACGAGGGGCAGCGGTCTCCCGCTGCCCCCAGTTGCGTGGGTTTCTTCGCCTTGGGCGCAGGGGGGCGCGAATCTGGTGAATCTGGGAGTCTAACTACGACAGTCAACGCTCCAACGCATCAGCAATCGCGCTCCCCACACCTGACGCGGCCGGCGGATCGATGTTCGCCATCACAATCACCGTCCACTCCCCACGCGCCTCGACGATGGCGTTGATACCCGGGGCGCCGCCGGCGATGCCAATCTCGGAATTGGTCCCGGAAAATTTGCCGGCGCGCACGGCCTTCACGTAAGTCAGCAAATCGAGCGCGGTCGAGTAGCCGCCTCCGGCAGCGCTGCCGGTGACGCCATGCATCGTGATGTTGCTCTGCCATCCATCGCTGCCGCCACGGCGGGTATAGCCGAGCGCGATGTCTGACTCGGGACAATCGCTGCGCGGATAGCCCGTGCTGGTCATTTCGGCCCGGCCGAAGACGTGCTCGGCGACGTATTTCTCATACGGCATCCCCGATGCCTTCGCGATGATCTCGCCGAGCGCGATGTAGCAGCCGTTGCAATACTGGTTGCGCTCGTTAGGCGCGAAGGCGGGCGGCTGGGCGCCGATGAAGCGGAAGTAATCCGCATTCGAAGCAAACTGCGACTTCGACGCGCGCGTGAAGGCGTCGCCGAAAATATCCGCCAGGCCGCCGCGCATGGTCAGCAGCTGCTCGATGGTCGCCGCGCGGCTGACGGCCTGCGGATAGTCGGGGAAGAACGAGCCGAGGGTGTCGGAATACGACACCTTCCCCGCCTCCACCAGCTGACGGATCGCGACCTGCGTGAACGCTTTGTTGACGGATCCGAGATTGAAGCGCGTCCTGATGGTGTTCGGTATCTTCTTGTTCCGATCGGCGAGGCCGTACGCCTTGAAGAACACCGGGACGCCGTTGCGCGCGACGAGCGCCACGCCTGAGAACTGATCGCTCGCGGTGAGGTTGGTAAAATAGGCATCGAGCCGCCGATCGATCTCGTCGGAGGTCATCGACGGATTCATCGGAACGCCCGCGCGATCGTTCGACGCGGCTGTTGGATCGTCGAGCTGCAAATCGATGATGCGACGCGGTGTGCCCTCATCCATCTCGAGAACGATCACGCCGCTTGCCTTCGAGCCCTTGATGTTCATGCGCATCGGCGCGTCCGGCCCGGCGCGCATGACGCCGCCAATGGCGATGGTGCCGAAGCGATCGACGATCTGCTGATAGAGCCGCGCGCGATCGTCACGAGATTGTTTCTTCAGCCATTCCGGCGTGAAGCGCGCCTGCGCGAACGCTTCCCACGTTTCCGCCGAACCGCCGTTGACCGCGGCCAGCAACGCGTCGAACAGCTCGCGCACTTCCGGCGGCGGACCGGCCCGCCGCGTTTCCTGCGCTGAAGGAGCGATGGCCGCGGCCAGCCACATGACGAGCATCGCCGATCGAAAGCGTGTCCATCGAGTCATCCTCGATGTTCTACACCCGCTCGCTTTGCGGGCGATGCTAAGAAAACGTCAAATGATTGTTAAACGCCGGGAACAAGTAGAATGTCCGGATGATTTTGAAGCCGGAGGACGTCGGTACCCTTGTCGAGCACACCGTCTGGAAGCGCGGCAAGGTGATCGAGATCGTTTCTCCCTATGCCATCATCCACTTCCCCACCCTCGCCGATTCACCGCAGGGCCCACAACGCAAGCTGAGAGAAGACGCGCCGCAGCTGACCAAGTCGAGCGTGCAGAGCGACCCGGAACTCGATCACGTCGAGACCGGACCGGCCAAGCCGAAGAAGGCGACCAAGCGCAAGGCGAAAGACGTGACGCACGCGCTCGACGAGACCATCGCCTGGTTCGAGCAGACTTACCCGGCCAAGTTCGCCGACGAGAAGTTCGTCGACGCCGACCTGCGCAACAAGCGTGCAGCGCAGGAGGTGTTCACCGCGAACTTCGGCGACGGCCGCGCGGCGCAGATGGTGGACGGCGGCAAGCACGCGGACGTGGCCAACGCGCTCGACAGCATCTATCGCGCCACTAACATCCTGTCGCCGTTCGAAGTGAAAGCCGTGCACAAGGCGTTCGCGAAAGGCGACGAGTCGGCGACGAAGGTGCTCGGCACCACGCTGGCGTTCGTCAGCAACCCCGGCCTGCCGACGTTTCGGGCGATGGCCGACGCCGTGAACCAGTTGCCAGCTGAGGGCGGCAAGGTGTTCACGTGGCCGATCGTGACGCTGCTGCCGTTCTTCGCGCACGCCAACCGGTTTCTGGCCTTGAAGCCGACCAACACGGAATTGATGGCGGCGCGCATGGCGCACGACCTGAAATATGATTCGACGCCGAACTGGGAGACCTACGACGCGTCACTGCGCATGGCGCAGAATCTGTTCGAGAAGCTGGCCCCTCTAGGAGCCAAGGACATGATCGACGTGCAGCAGTTCATGTGGGTGACGAGGGACTTGTCCTAAGGTGCCTCGTGCCTCGTGCCTCGTGCCAAGGGGGAAGGGCTATGAATAGACGCGAATTTCTCGCCTCTGCAGGAGCAATCGCGGCGTCTATCCGCCTGAAGGCGGACACCATTAGTGCGCTGGGACAAGTTGCGCGGACCGGCGTCTTCCCCGCTTCGGTTCGCGCCGACTTCCCATCGGTGGCACGCGACACGTATCTCAATTCGGCAGCGCTGCATCCAGTCGGCACATTTGCCGCCAACGCGATGAAGGGCGTCATCGACAACCGGCTATTCGGGCCGGGTGAAGGACGCGCCGATTTCAGCGGCCGCGCGCAGGAAGAGCTGAAAGCGAAGTTCGGCGCGCTGATCAACGCCACCGCGAAGGAGATCGCCTACACCGCCAACACCTCCGACGGCGAAAACATCGTCGTGCTGGGTCTCGACCTGCCGAAGCAGAAGGGCGTCAACGTCGTCATCGACGAGCTCCACTTCACGACCTCTCTCTACATGTACAAGGAGCTCGAAAAGAAAGGCATCGAGCTCCGCATCGTCAAGCACAAGAACTGGAAGATCGACCCCGAGGACATGGCGCGGGTGATCGACAAGAACACGAAGCTGGTGTCGATCGCGCTGGTGTCGAACGTCAACGGTTTCATGCACGACTGCAAGTCGGTGGCGGCCATCGCCCACGCGCGCGGGGCGCTGGTGTTTGCCGACATCATCCAGGCCGTCGGCGCGGTGCCGATGGACGTGAAGGCGCTCGGCATCGACTTCGCCTCGTCGGGCACCTACAAGTGGCTGATGGGCGAACGCGGCATCGGCTTCCTCTACGTGCGGGAAGATCTGCAGGGCACTGTACTGCCGACAACGAGATATGGACACCGGCAGGTGTCGAACTTCAATCGCGCGCAGCTGACGTGGGAGCCCATGCCCGGCGCGGCGCGCTACGAGACCGGCGGCATCCCGGTGGTCCTCGCCGCCGGCGTGAACGCAGGCATCGACTACGTCAACAAGCTCGGCTTGTCGAACATCCGGACCCACGCAAAGCAGTTGACCGACCGGTTGCAGACCGAGCTGCCGCCGCTCGGCTACAAATCGCTCACACCGCGCGAAACGCAGACGCCGATTGTCGCGTTCGAGCTGAAGGATGGCGCGGCGACGCAGAAGGCGCTGCAGGCCGGCAAGGTTGTCGGCACGGTGATTGGCAACGAGAATCGCCTGCGACTCGCGGTGTCGGTGTTCAACACCCACGACGACATCGACCGGGTCGTCGCGGTCCTCGGCGGAAAAACCAGTTCGCTCTAAGGTGCGGACGCCTGCGTACCGTGCGTTCGAGTGCCTGAGGATTAGTGCCTTCTGCTCGCGCGCAAGGGCGTTCGCTCGCGCGTAAGCGCGCGGGTCCGTCTGACTAGCGAGATGATGTGGCGCGGCGGCCGGTGATGCGGGCGCTCGACAGGCGGCGTTTCACGGCAGGACGACCGGCTGCAGCCTGTCGCGCCGGAGACTTGGCGCAGGCGAACTGCCACGCCAACGTCACCGCCTCGCCCACGACCTCCGCATCCGCGTTCGCCAGCACAACCATCGTGCAGCCGCTGCGGCCCCAGGCGCCGGCGGCGGGAACGAACACGCTGGGCGCGCGCCTCACGAATTCAGCTTGCTGGTCGGGAGTCAGCGTGGCCATGCCGCGCTTCTCGTCCTCGGTGAGCGAGGCGAAGATCTTCCCGTTGCCGGCGCGGAAATCAGGATGCTGCATGTGGGCGCGCTCAACCGCGCCCGCCATGCCTAACGCGATTCGACGAAACTGAGTAGAGGTCATATCCCTCGTTTCGCTATTCGCAACGTCTTCGCTACTTCTTCTTCCGCGCAATCACCACCAGCTCGCTGCCACCCAGCGCCGTCTTCCCCACCGTCATGCCAAGCGCCTGGAAGCCCTCGCGACCGATCTCGTTGGCTTCCTTCTGCAGGGTCGACGTCTTCGAGGTGGCAATCAGCTTGTAGACATATTCCGACTCGGCCGCCGCGCCTCGCTCGACGATCGACACCACTTCCTCGCCGCCGAACAGACTTTCGAATACCGTCTGGCCCACGTAGTCGTAACCGTCCAGCGCGGCCTCGCTCATCTCCTTCTGCATCGTACTGGTGCGGCTGGTGGCGAGCAGCTTGTAACGATACTTGCCGGCAACGTCGCCGCCCTTCTGCATCAGGACCACCACTTCGCTGCCGCCGATGGCGGTCTCGCCGCCCATCACCGCCATGAATTTGTAGCCGGCGGCGCCCGCCTCATTCATCTCCTTCTCCATCGTCGAGGTCTTCGACGTGGCGAGGACTTTGTAGTCGATGGCCTGCGCGAAGGCCGACAACGGTAACAGCGAGAGCGCGAACGCGAGGGACAAAGAGTTGCTCACAAATCCTCCTGATGGGCCTGATGGCTGGCTCATCAAATTGTCGGGCCGATGCCCCGAACTCTGCAATACCCGATGGACAAGTAGCGGTTTCAATATGGATCCGAAATGGAGCCATAATGGTGCCATGGCGAAGACGGTGACGCTGTCAGTCAAGAACGTGCCTGTCGACCTGGCCAAACGGCTGAAGGAACGGGCGGCGCGAAACAATCGTTCCCTGCAGGGTGAACTGCTGGAGATTCTCGACGACGCCGGCCGCTACTTGACGCTGGATGACATCGCCGAGATCGCGAAGAAGCTGGGCATCAAGAGCGATCGCAACGAGTCTACCCAATGGATTCGCGAAGACCGCGATGCGCGTAGTCGTTGACGCATCGGCGGTGTCGGCAGTGGTGTTGTTGGAACCAGAGGGTTCCACGATACGCGCCCACTGCGAGGGGGAAACGATCCTGGCCCCGACCTTGCTCGATTACGAGTTGGCGAACGTCGTCAGGACTAGGCTCAGGAAACATCCGCAGGACGAAGTTGCCGCCCGAGCCCTTTCGTACGGGTTGCCGGCATTGGGCATCCAGCGTGTGGGCGTGCGATCGACTGACATTCTGAATCTGTCGCTCCGCACGGGGTTGACCCCCTATGACGCCGCCTACTTGTGGGTGGCAATCAGCTTCGACGCGGAACTCATCACACTCGATCGCGAGTTGGCCAAGGCTGATCGCCTGCTGCGCGGCGACCCTGCGTGATCACGCTCGCCAGAGCGAGCCGATGACTCGCAGCAGGCCGGCCCCGCTGAGCACCCACACCACGCCCCAAGCAACCGCCTGCATGGTGTGGCCAAACAGCGCACTTCCGGCGCCGAATAACGTCGCGTAGACGAACGCGCAACCCAACACCCACCCGAGAAGCTGCAGGGGAATGCTGTCGGGGGAGGGGGCCTCGTGCCTCGTGCCTCGAGCCAAGGACGGAATCGCGCCCCAACCGGGGCCGGCCGGACGAACCAGTCGATAGAAGCCGACCAGCGTGGCTTCATTCTCAGGACCTGTCATCAGCGTCACCGTGATCCAGGCGAACGTGGTGGTGAACACGGTCACGAGCAGCGCCGTATTCGGCGGGAACATGACGCCCATGCGGCCCGCAACGAAGAAACCAATCGCGACGCCAAAAGACACCGCCATCGCCGCGATCTCGCTCCACGCGTTGATGCGCCACCAATACCAGCGCAGCAAGTAGAGCAAACCCGATCCGGCGCCAATCGACAGCAGCAATTCAAAACCCGTGCGGGCGGTCTCGAGCAGGAACGTCATCCCCGCCGCGAGGAGCATCAACAGCGCGGTGACGATGCGCCCCATCAGCACGTAGTGACGCTCATCGGCATCGGTGCGAATGAATCGTCGATACAGATCGTGCACGAGATACGACGTGCCCCAGTTGAGATGCGTGGAGATGGTCGACACGTAGGCCGCCAACAGACCGGCCACCATCAATCCGAGCATGCCCGAGGGAAGAAAGACGAGCATCGCGGGATAGGCCATGTCGTGGCCGATCAGCGCGCGATCGACATAAGGAAACGCGCGCGCGATGTCGTCGAGCTGGGGGTAAACCAGCAGCGACGACAGCGCCACCAGAATCCATGGCCAGGGACGCAACGAATAGTGAGCGACGTTGAAGAACAGCGTGCCGCCGAGCGCGTCTTTCTCGCTCCTCGAGGCGAGGATGCGCTGCGCGACGTAGCTGCCGCCGCCGGGCTCCGATCCGGGATACCACACCGACCACCACGCCACGGTCAGCGGCAGGATGAAAATCGACACGGCGAGCGACCAGTCGCCGAAATCGGGCAACAGCCGCAGCGTCGACGGCGGCATCTGCGATATCAGTCCAGACCAACCTCCGACCTGCGGCTGCTGCAGCGCGTAGTAGGCAGCCGCCACCGACGCGGTCATCGCAATCACGAACTGAAAGACATCGGTGATCAGCACGCCCCACAAACCAGCGATGCTCGCGAACGCTACATTGATCAGCGCGCACGTGAACAACGTCTGCCACATCGGCCAGCCGAGCAACACATTCGCGATCTTGGCCGCGGCCAGATTCACCGTCGCCATGATGACGATGTTAAAAAACAATCCGAGGTACACAGCGCGAAACGCCCGGACCATCGCCGCCGGCTTGCCCGAATACCTGATCTCGTAGAACTCGAGATCGGTGAGTACGCCCGACCGCCGCCACATGCGCGCGTAGAAGAACACCGTGCTCATGCCGGTGAGCAGAAACGCCCACCACACCCAGTTGTTGGCGACGCCGTTCTCCCGCACCAGATTGGTCACAAGATTCGGAGTGTCGGTGCTGAACGTGGTGGCTACCATGGAGCTGCCGACTAGCCACCATGGCGCGGCGCGCCCCGACGTGAAGAACTCTGTGGTACTGGATCCGGCGCGGCGCATCAAATAGATCGCCGGCACGAACGACAGGATGATGGAGATGATGACGATGACCCAGTCGAGGGTCGTCAGCTGCACGCTGGAATCTTACAAGGATTAGACTGTTTTGATGCCGCCAGTGAATTCTGTTCTGCAGACCATCGGTCACACGCCGGTGGTCCGCCTTCAACGTCTGGTCTCGCCAGGCATGGCCGACGTGCTCGTCAAGCTCGAGTACTTCAATCCGACCGGTTCCTATAAGGACCGCATGGCGCTCGCGATGATCGAGGGCGGGGAACGGCGCGGCACACTCAAGCCGGGCATGCGCGTGGTCGAATACACCGGCGGCAGCACCGGGTCGTCGCTAGCAATGGTGTGCGCGATGAAGGGCTACCCGTTTCATCCGCTCTCGTCCGATGCGTTCTCCGAAGAGAAGCTGAGCACGATGCGCGCGTTCGGCGCCGATCTCGAAATGGTGGCAAGCGACGGCGGCAAGGTCACGCCCGCATTGTTCGATCGCTTCAAGGCGCGCATCGCCGTGCTCGCGAAAGAACCGAACACGTTCTTCACCGATCAGTTCAACAACGGCGACGCTCTGGACGGCTACGCCAACATCGGCCGCGAACTGGCCGCGCAAGTTGGCCGCGTCGACGCATTCGTCGGCGCGGTGGGATCGGGTGGCATGTTGTCTGGCGTTTCGCGGGCGTTGAAGGAGGCGGGGATCAACGCGCGCATCGTCGCGCTCGAGCCGGCGACGTCGCCCCTGCTTACCGCCGGCAAGGGCGGACCGCATCGCGTGGAAGGCACGGCGCCGGGATTCTGGCCGCCGCATCTGACAGAAGACGTCTACGACGAGGCGCGAGCGGTCGACGAATACGAGGGCCGGGCCGTGGCCCGCCGCGCCGCGCGAGAGGAAGGCATCTTCGCCGGAACGTCCTCGGGACTGAATATCAAGGCGGCGCTCGATGTGGCCCGCGAGCTCGGAACCGGCAAAGTGGTGGCCACGGTCGCGGTGGATACAGGATTGAAATATCTCGCCGGTGATTTATACCGAACGAGCTGAAAGAACTGTCACACCGCCGACAACCGCGCGATCAATATTGCGCGCCATGCGTGCTACCCCCTTTAAGTTTTTGTGTGCCCTCGGCTGCGCATTTTTTGCGTACGCAATTAATGCGAGCAGTCAGTCGACCGAGCTGATCATTTCTGAGTACATCGAAGGCAGCTCCAACAACAAAGCGATCGAAATCTACAACCCCACCGGCGCCGCCGTGAATTTGGCAACCGAGGGCTACACCGTCCAGATGTTCTTCAACGGCAATCCCGTGGCCGGGTTGACGATCAATCTGACCGGCACGGTCGCCGCCGGAGACGTCTACGTGATCGCGCAGGCTACGGCCGACGCGGTGATCCTGGCCCAGGCCGATCAGGCCAATGGCTCAGGATGGTTCAACGGCGACGATGCCGTGGTGCTGCGACGCGGCACGACCGTCATCGATTCGCTCGGGCAGGTCGGCTTCGATCCAGGAACGGAATGGGGCAGCGGCTTGACGTCTACAGCCGACAACACGCTGCGCCGAAGAGGCACAGTGCTCACCGGCGACACCAACGTGACGGATGTTTTCGATCCGGCGGTTGAGTGGGAAGCCTTCGCCGCCAACACGTTCGACAACCTCGGCGTCTACTCGGTCACGCCGCCGCCACCGCCGCCGACGCTGCTCGAGATTTATCAGATTCAGGGCAACGTGAACGCGTCGCCTTACGTTGGCCAACGCGTGCAGACGCTCGACAACATCGTCACCGGCCGGGCGACGAATGGCTTCTTCGTGCAGATGCCGGCCGAGCGTGCCGACAGCGACGACAGCACGTCGAATGGAATCTTCGTCTTCACCGGAAGCACGCCTACGGTGCAGGTCGGCGATCAAGTGGATGTGACGGGAATGGTGCAGGAGTTCTTCGATCTCACCGAGATCTCCAGTCCCGAATCCGTCACGATCGATTCGTCGGGGCATGCGCTGCCGGCGGCCGTGATGTTCGGCGCTACCCTGCCGTCGCACACGCCGCCGACTAACCTCGAGCCGCTCGAAGGGATGCGCGTGCGCGTCGAGAACGCGCTGGTGACTGGGCCGACCGATGGGTTCGGCGACACTGCGGTCGTCGCCGGTGCAACGCGACCGTTCCGCGAACCCGGCATCGAATTCCCTGGAGTGCCGGGTTACGCGACCACGTGGGACGGCAACCCCGAGATCTTCGAGATCAATGCCAATGGCGCCGGCTTGCCGGATGCGTCATTCGTGGCCGGGTCGATCATCGACGTCGCCGAAGGGCCGCTCACCTTCTCGTTCGGCGACTACCAGATCTGGCCGACGACGCTGACGCCTGGCGGGCAGCCCTCGATCCTGCGTCCGGTTCGCGATCGCGTCGCGGGCGAGCTGACGGTGGCGAACCAGAACATGCTCCGCTTCTTCAATACGCCCGTGGCCGCGTTCGAAGCGCGGCTCGCGAAGGCGTCGCTGTACATCCGCACCGTGCTCGGGTCGCCTGATGTGCTGGTGCTGCAGGAAGTGCAGGACATCACGGCCGCCAACGCGTTGGCGACGAGGATCACCGCGGACGATCCGGCGTCGAGCTACACGGCACACCTGATCGAAGGTCACGACCCCGGCGGCATCGACACCGCGATTCTGGTGCGCAGCACCGTTGTGGTCACGTCGGTGGCGCAGCACGGGTTTGACGAGACGTTCACCTTCAACGGCTCCACCGATCATCTGCACGATCGTCCGCCGCTGGTGATGCAGGGTGACTACATCGGCAATGGCGCGCCTTTCCCGCTGACCGTGATTGGCGTTCACAATCGATCGCTGAGCGGAATCGACGGCAGCGATGGTCCGCGCATCCGCGCCAAGCGGCTGGCGCAGGCACGAAGCCTCGCGCTCTATGTGCAGGGCATTCAGACAGCGGAACCCAATCGGCGCGTCGTGGTTATTGGCGATTTCAATGCGTTTCAGTTCAGCGACGGTTACGTTGATGCGGTCGGCATCATCACCGGCAACCTCGACCCGGCCGGCGCGATTGAGCCCGGTCACGAAGACGTCGTTGATCCGGACCTGACCAATCAGGTTCACACCGCAGCCGAGTTTGAGCGCTATAGCTTTGTATTCGATGGCAGCGCACAAACGCTGGATCACACCCTGACCACCGCCAACTTGCAGGCGTACATTCGCGGGTTCCAATTCTCTCGCGGGAACGCCGACGCTCCAGAGTCGTTGAGAAACGATCCGTCGACGCCGCTGGCGCTGTCGGATCACGACGGCCAAGCGCTGTTCGTGATGACCGACCACGACGCCGACGGCCTGCCGGACGATGTGGACAACTGTTCCACGACCGGGAACACGCGACAGGATGATTTCGATCACGACGGCACCGGCGACGCGTGCGATCCCGACGACGACAACGACGGCGTGCTCGACGACGCCGACGCCTGTCCGGCCTCGAAGCCGCTAGGGATGTTCGTCAGCGTGCTGACGTGCAATACCACGGTTCCGGATCAGATCCTGGAGAACGGCTGCTCGATCACCGACTCGTACACGAAGATTGCGGCTGCCAGCCGCAATCAAGTGGAGTTCGTGTTGCGATCGTTGTTGTTCACCACGAAGCTGCGACTCGACCGCACGATCAACAACCGCGACTGGCTGGCGCTGGTGAAATGCAGCGCCACCACGAAGCCTCGCTAGCTATTTGACGAGCGCCTGATAGACCAGCGGCTGGAACGCAGCGGCAACCGGCGACCCCGGGTACCGCTGCGCCAGCACGATGCCGATCAGGCGCTCCTTCGGATCCACCCAGAACTCAGTGCCGTAGATTCCGAGCCAACCGTAGCGGCCATCGGATCCGATGGCGCCCGTTTGCGCAATGTCGGTGACAACTCGGAAGCCGAGGCCGAATCCTGTTCCCGGGCCTATCAGTCCGCTCGGAGGTAGATCCGCCGTGTGGTTGCGCGTCATCAGCTCGATCGACTTCGGGCTGAGCAGCTGCACACCATCGAGCGATCCGCCGTTGAGCAGCATCTGCGCAAACCGCGCGTAGTCAGCGGCTGTGGACACCAGGCCCGCGCCGCCAGAAAAATAGGTGCGCGACTTGTAGTAGGCAATCGGAGAGAACGTTGCGTTGCCAAATGTCTCCGGATCTTTCATCGGACGGATGCCGCCGGCGCCGTCCGGTGAGTACACGGTGGCCAGCCGTGACCACTTCGATTCAGGGACGGTGAAGTCGGTGTCCACCATTCTCAGCGGCGCGATGATGCGCTCGCGCATGAACACGTCGAACGGTTGACCCGACGCGACTTCGACGACGCGACCGAGCACGTCGGTCGAAAGACTGAAATTGAATGCGGCCCCCGGCTGCGCCACCAGCGGCTCCGCGGCCAGCTTGTCGATGCCCTCCGCCAGGGTCATCGGCGTTGTCGACAACCCGTCGGTGACGCCATTCTTCCGATAGCCGCTGCCCACCGCGCCGCCGTTCATGAAGCCGTACGTCAGGCCGGAGCGATGCGACAGCAGATCGCGAATCGTGATCGGACGCTGCGCCGCGACGGGTTTGTCGGCCCCTGCGGCCGCCACGGTCATGCTCTTGAAACCGGGGATGAACCTCGACACCGGATCGGTCAGGAACAACTTCCCTTCTTCATAGAGCATCATTACCGCGACGCTGGTCATCGGCTTGGTCATCGAGGCGATGCGGAAGATAGTGTTGGTGCGCATCGGTGTCTTGCTGTCGATGTCCTGAAAGCCAGTCGCGTGGATGTCGACGGTTCTGCCGTCGCGCACCACCAGCGTCACCACGCCGGCCACTTCGTTGCGATCGACGAATGCCTTCATGCCGTCGTGCAGCCGGTGCAGGCGGTGCGCGGATACGCCGACTGCCGGCGGCGCCAGCGACTGAACCGGCGCGGCGACTTTCTTCGGCGGCGGCGATTGCTGGGCGCTGAGAGCAGCCGCGGCGACAAAAACGCAGACGGCCAGGGTGCGGAGAAATGGCTGGAGCATGCGGCTTTGTAACACAGCTGGAGGCTTGACCAACTTGACCAACTCGCCAGACGATGGTAGCGTCGTCGGTATGACGCTCAATCTCTACGACGCCAAGACGCAGCTGTCGGCGCTGGTGGACAAAGCGGCGGACGGCGAGGAGATCATCATCGCCAAGAACGGGCAGCCGATGGCCAAGCTGGTGCCGTTTCGGGAGAAACCGAAGCGGAAGCCAGGCCGCCTCAAGGGCAAGATCTGGATCGCGGATGACTTCGACGCACCGATGAGCGAAGAGGAGCTGGCGTTGTGGTACAGCAGCCCCTCCGACAAAGAGCTGTTTTGAAGCTCATTCTCGATACCCACGCTCTGTTGTGGTGGGTCGCCGATGATCGGCGGCTCCGCAGCGATGCTCGTCAGGCCATTGCCACCGCCGATTTTGTGTGGGTCAGCGCTGCGTCAGGCTGGGAGGTATCGGTCAAACAGGCGGTGGGCCGCCTTCGCACGCGTGAGCCCTTGCGGGTAACCGTCGCCGCCGACGAGTTCACCGAACTGCCCTTCACACTCAAGCATGCCGAAGACCTGCAGCGGTTGCCACGGCACCACGTCGATCCGATCGATCGGATTCTGGTCGCGCAAGCTCGGGTCGAGGGCGCGACGATCGTCACTCACGATCGCGCCTTCGAGCCCTATGGCGTACCGGTGATCTGGACCTAAAGCGTCCAGATCTCCTTCAGCACGCGGTGGAAGTTGCCGCCGATCACCTTTTCAATCGAGTCCGTCGAATATTTTCGTTGCCGAAGCCCGCGGACAACGCCTTCGAGCCGGCGCGGATGATTCAACTCGGGAATGAAGAGGGGCCGCGATTCCTCGGGCGCGGAGATTCCACGGCGAGCGCGGCCTTCGACAAACGACTTGTGCTCGCGCAGGTATTCAGGCGTCTCTTCAATCGGGGTTACGCTGAGATCGCTGCCGATGCCGACGTGATCGGCGCCGCAGACCTTCACGGCGTGATCGATTTGCCGTAGCAACATGTCCACGGTCGGCGCTCCCGGTCCGGGGCCGATGAACGGCATGAAATACACGCCAATCACGCCGCCCTGGTCGGCCATCGCCTTCAACTCGCGATCTTCCTTGCTGCGCGGATGACGGAACACTTCGCGGCAGCCGCTGTGGGTGATCAGCGGCGGCCTGGTCGATGCCGCGATTCCATCGGCGGTGGTCTGCGTGCCGCAGTGACTGAGGTCCACGGCGATGCCGAGCTGATTCATCCGCGCCACCACGTCGCGGCCGAACGCGCTCAATCCGGCGTTGCCGGCCTCGAGGCAGCCGTCGCCGACGAGGTTGCGGTCGTTGTAGGTGAGCTGGATGATGCGGATGCCGAGGCGATGGAACAGATCGAGACGCGAGATGTCGCGCTCGATCATGTCGGTGTTCTGAAATCCCAGCATCAGCCCGAGTGTCTTGTCCTGCTTGGCCTTCGCGATGTCGGAATGCCGGCGCACGATCGACAGCAACGTTGGATATCGATCCGCTTCGCCCTGCCAGAGCGCGATGTTGCGCGCCGAGCCTTCGAAGTCGGCGCTGACGGTGACGTTGATGGCGGTGATGCCTGAAGCCGCGATCGCATCGCGCTGCTTCTGCGACAACGGCCCGCGCGGCGGCCACGACACGTTCATCGATCCCGGATTGGCCAGCGCGTCGATGACAATCGATCGTTCGTACAGCCCGGCGACGTCATCCTGGGCGGCCGCGACCCGAGCGGCCGCAAGGACCGGCGCCACGCCGAGGGCGAACCCGAATTCACGCCTGGTGATCATCGACTACCCCTTCGCGCCACCCACGGTGCTTTGATCAGCTGCGCCGGATCGGCGCCCTTCTTCGGCACGAACTTCTGTGTGCGCCCGTACTGATTGTCGCCGCCGTAGAGGTTGCCGTCCGAATCCACGGTGAATGTGTGGACTTCGAGATAGCCGTCAGGCAGATCCGGCGGCACCATCCACGTGTAGAGCCGCTCACCCTTGAAGTTCAGCTTCACGAATCGCAGCGGCTTCAAATCGGTCATCCACACCGCATCGTCATTGACAATCAAGTCGAGCGGCAGCGAAAAACCTGGCCACGCGTCGACGAACTCCAGCTTCGCGGGATCGGTCGTGGTTCTGAAGACGTTGATGCGTCCACCCGATCGATCCAGCGCGAAGACACGGCCCTCGGGACCAATGGCCACCGCGTGCACGCCGTTGAATTGTCCCGGTCCCTTGCCGTTGCCGCCGGCTTCGCCGAGATACTTCAAGGCGCGGTCGAGAATCATCACGCGATGATTGTCCAGGCCGTCGGCGATCAGAATGCGGCCGTCTGGCAGGAACGCGACGTCTTGCGGTTTGCTGAAGTGCGTGCCATCCGCGCCGGGCACGTGCTTCTCGCCGAGCGTGTGCAAGAGGCGCTTGCCGTCG
>Ga0187893_10009586_pt1 | contig 14826 bp, 14 predicted proteins | sample MA1701074metaG_FD_139574 | JGI IMG/M metagenome (GOLD analysis project Ga0187893, IMG submission 139574) | White microbial mat communities from a basaltic lava cave in the Kipuka Kanohina Cave System on the Island of Hawaii, USA - MA170107-4 metaG ...
CGCCGCCGCCTCCTTCGGACCCGGACTCCCTCTGTCCCGCGCCGGCCCGCTGGTGGGCACACTCGTGCGGGGCATCGGAACTGGAGATGCTCGAGCGCCTCGCGCGCCTCGTGGACGAACGCTCGGCCGTCTGGTCGTACGGTGGCACGACCTCCGGGTTCTGCGAGCTGGTCCACGCCCGCAGGCGCACCGCGTTCCGGGTGGTGCGCCGGCAGTTCGCGGCGGTGCACGCGAACCTCGCGGCCGGCGAGCTGGAGCTTCTCGGCCCGGGCGGCGAGCGCATCGGGCTCGATCCCGACATGACGCTGGACCACGTTCCGGGGGTCGCCGACGGCACGACCCTGCGCGCATGGGTGTCCGCGACCGAGTCGGCGCTCCTCGCGATGAACGGGCGTTCGATGCACCACCGCTCCTCGCGCGAAGCCTGCAAACGGATCCACCGCCAGGCGCGCGCGATCAACGCCGGCTCCGACGACGGGTGTTTCCGAAAGCGTCGGATCGCGCTGGACGATGATGGCGAGGCCGAGGACGACCTCGTCGCTGGCGATCTCGAGCCCTCGGCCAGCTTCGAAGCGACGGCAGCGGCCGGCCCGCTCGCGGGTGCGCACCGGCTCCGCTGGACGCTCGAAGGTGCGGGCGTCGTCCAGCTCGACGTGCTCGACCTGACCGGCCGGCGCGTGCGACGACTGGTGCGGGACGTTCTTCCACCTGGCACGCATCAGCTCGACTGGGACGGCCGCGACGACGGCGGGCGGCTGTTGCGGCCCGGCGCCTACTTCGTCGTGGGGCAGGTGGCGGACCTGGCCGTGGGCCAGCGGCTGATCCTGCTGCGGTGACTCCGGCGCGCCGGCGGGTGGAGATCTCCGCCGGCGCGCCGGGCGAGGGCGAAGGAGTGGTGAGCCCGAGGCTCACCGGCCGGGCACGACCCGGGCACGCGGCCACCCCGCTCACGCGGTGGTGGCCGCCGCGTTCCGGGCGCATCCCCGCCTACGACGCAGCGGGCCGCGGGAGCGTGCCCCGTGCCGCGCCCGCCCGCCGGCGCGCTTGACCGGCCCGGGCGGCACCCCTAACTTGCTGCGCGCACGTTCGCAGCACCCCGGCCGGGCACGCGGCCCGCCGGTGGGGCGCCCGTCCGGGACGGGTCCGCCCCCTTCCCAGGCGCCCGGATCCGCAGCCCGACTCGACGGCTGCCCGCGCGCCGGAGCCCCGCACCCCCGATGCCTTTCTCGTTCCAGCTCGAGGCCGAGGATCCTGCCACCGGCGCGCGCGCCGGCCGCATGGGCACGTCGCACGGCGACGTGCTCACGCCGGCGTTCATGCCGGTCGGGACCGCGGGCTCGGTGAAGACGCTCACGCCCGACGACCTCACCGCCGCCGGCTGCGACGTCCTGCTCTCCAACACCTACCACCTGCTGCTCCGGCCGGGCGTCGAGACCGTGGCGCGGCTCGGCGGGCTCCACCGGTTCATGGGCTGGGACGGCGCGATCCTCACCGACAGCGGCGGCTTCCAGGTCATGAGCCTCACCGACCTGACGCGCGTGCGCGAGGAGGGCGTCGAGTTCCGCTCACACCTGGACGGCTCGCGGCACGTGCTCACGCCCGAGGGCGCGATCCGCGCGCAGGACGGGCTCGGCAGCGACATCGCCATGTCGTTCGACCATCTCGTACGCCTGCCGGCGCCGGCGGACGACGTGCGCGAGGCCGTCTCGCGCACGGTGCGTTGGGCGCGGCGCGGGCTCGAGGAGCGCGCGCGGCTCCGGAGCGAGGGCCGCGGCGGCATGGCGCTCTTCGGCATCAACCAGGGCGGCACCGACGCCGCCGAGCGCGCGCGCTGCTTCGCCGAGCTGGGAGAGCTGCCGTTCGACGGCTTCGCGCTCGGCGGACTGTGGGTGGGCGAGGGGCGCCGGCTCGGGCTCGAGATGGTCGAGTGCGACTGCCGCGAGTTCCCGCGCGAACGGCCACGCTACCTGATGGGCGTGGGCCACCCGGTGGACGTGCTCGAGGCGATCGCGCGCGGCGTGGACATGATGGACTGCGTGCTGCCCACGCGGAACGCGCGCCGCGGCACGGTGTTCATCGGCAGCGGCCGGCTGGTGGTGCGGAACGCCGCCTACGCGCACGACGAGCGCCCGCTCGACCCCGACTGCGCCTGCGCCACCTGTCGCAAGTACACGCGCGCCTACCTGCGGCACCTGTTCGTCTCGGGCGAGATCCTGGCCATGCGCCTCGCCACGGTGCACGCGGTGCACCACATGATGTCGCTGGTGCGGCGCGCCCGCACCGCCATCCAGCAGGGCCGTTTCGCCGAGTTCCACAGACGGTTCCTCGAGCAGTTCGCGAGCGGCGAGACGCTCGCGCAGGCCGCGTCATGAGGCGCGGCATCCCCTCCACAGGAAAGGACACGGCATGTTCGTGACGGACGCGATGGCGCAGGCCGCGGGGAGCCCGCCGGCGGACAGCTCGCCACTGACGCAGTTCTTCGGCGGCGGATTGAGCTTCCCGGTGATGATGGCGATCATGTTCGCCATCCTCTACTTCATGGTGATCCGCCCGCAGAGCCGCGAGCGCAAGAAGCTCGAGCAGCGGGTGAACGCGCTCAAGAAGGGCGACAAGGTGCTCACCACGAGCGGCATGTACGCCACGGTCGTGAGCCTGGAGAACGACCGCGCGGTGCTGCGGATCTCCGAGGAGACGAAGGTCGAGTTCACGAAGAGCGCGATCGCCCAGGTGTTGACTCCGGAAGCCAAGTGATGCCTCTGCGACCCGTCCGCATCTACGGCGATCCGGTCCTGCGCACGAAGGCGCGCGAGGTGCGCGACTTCGACGCATCGCTCCAATCGCTCGTGGCCGACCTCTACGAGACCATGGCCGCGTACCACGGCGTAGGCCTGGCCGCGAACCAGGTGGGCGTGGCGCAGCGGGCGTTCGTGGTGGACGTGCCGCGCGAGGACGGCTCGCGAGACCGCTTCGCGGTGGTGAACCCGGTGCTCGACCGGCGCTCGGGCCGCGAGCGGAGCGAGGAGGGCTGCCTGTCCATCCCCGGGATCACCGCCGACGTGGACCGTGCGGCGAAGGTGCGCGTGCGCGGCTTTGACGAGCACGGCCGCCCGCTCGAACGGCTCGTGGACGGCTACCTCGCGCGCGCGGTGCAGCACGAGACCGACCATCTGGACGGCGTGCTTTTCACCGACCGGCTCTCGCCGCTCAAGCGCGCATTCCTGCGCCGCGAGCTGGACGCGCTCGCGCGCGGCGAGCTGCCCGCGGGCTACCACCCCGGTGAACGCGAGGGCGCGGTGTGAGGCCGCGCGTCGTGTTCATGGGCACGCCCGAGTTCGCGGTCCCCGCGCTGCTCGCCGTGGCGAACGCTTGCGACGTGGTGCGCGTGGTGACCCGGCCGGACCGCCCGCGCGGGCGCGGCCTCGTGACGAGCGGCTCGCCCGTGGCCCGGGCCGCAGCGTCGCTCGGGCTCCCCGTGCTGCGCCCGGCCGATCCGCGCGCGGATGCCGTGCGCGACGAGCTGGCCCCGCTCCGCGCCGACATCTTCGCCGTGGTCGCCTTCGGCGCCCTCCTCACGCCCGAGCTGCTCGCGCTCCCGCGCGCGGGCTGCATCAATCTCCACGGCTCGTTGCTACCGGACTATCGAGGGGCCTCGCCCATCCAGCGCGCGCTGTGGGACGACCGCGCCGAGACCGGGGTGTGCACGCTGTTCATGGACGAGGGGCTGGACACGGGCGACGTGATCCTGTGCGAGCGGACCGCGATCCGCGACGACGACGACGCGGGCGCGCTCGCGGCGCGGCTCGCCAAGATGGGCGCGCCGCTGCTCGCCACGAGCGTCGTGCTGGCCGCGGCCGGCCGCGCCCAGCGCGCGCCACAAGACCGCTCCGCGGGGAGCTACGCGCGGAAGCTCCGCAAGGAGGACGGCCTCGTGGACTGGTCACTGCCGGCGCGCACGGTGTGGGCGCACGCCCGGGCGGTGACCCCGTGGCCCGGCGCCACGACCGCGTTCCGCGGCCGGCGACTGCTGCTGGTGCGCACGCGCCCCGAGCCCGGCGCGCCGGGGGAGCCGCCGGGCACGCTGCTCGGCGCGGACGACGACGGACTTCGCGTGGCGTGTGCCGACGGCGTGCTGCGCGTGACACGACTCAAGCCGGACGGGCGCGCGGAACTCGACGCCGCCGAGTGGGCGCGCGGCGCGCGGCTGCGTCCGGGGGAACGGTTCGAGAACGTGAAGGAGATGGCGACGTGAAGCGAGAGCGGAAGGAGAGCGGCAAGAGCCCGGCGCGGCGTCCCGCGAAGGGGCCCGGCAAGCGCGCGGGCGCGCCAACGCGGCAGCCGGGACGCGGGCGCCCCGGCGAGGCCCGCGCCGAGGGTCCGGCGCGCGGTCGTCCCGGGAAGGGCGCTCCCGAGCGGGCGCCGCGGCGGCGTGCCGAGCCCGGGCCGGGCTCGGCCACGTCGCGCCGGCGGTTCGCGGAGCGCCCGGCGGAAGCGCCGGCACGACGTGGACGCTTCACGCCGCGGCCCGAGCGCTACGGCAGGCCCCGGCCCGAGGGTCCCGGCCCGGCGCGCGAGCGGCGCTTCGAGCGTCCGCGTCCCGAGCGGTTCGAGCGCCCGCGTGCGGACCGGACCGGGCGACCGGGTCCCGCGCGGTTCGAGCGTCCCGGTGCGGCCCGTGCCGAGCGTCCGCGCCCGGGGAGGTTCGAGCGCCCGCGTGCGGACCGGACCGGACGGCCCGGTCCCGCGCGGTACGAGCGGTCGGAGAGGTTCGAGCGTCCCGGCGCGGCCCGTGCCGAGCGTCCGCGCCCGGGGAGGTTCGAGCGCCCGCGTGCGGACCGGACCGGGCGCCCGGGTCCCGGGCGGTACGAGCGGTCGGAGAGGTTCGAGCGTCCCGGCGCGGCCCGCGCCGAGCGTCCGGGCCCGGACAGGTTCGAGCGCTCGCGTGCGGACCGGACCGGGCGCCCGGGTCCCGCGCGCTACGAACGTCCGCGTCCAGAACGATTCGAACGGTCGCGTCCCACGCGCTTCGAGCGTGCGCGCCCGCAGAGGTTCGAGCGACCGCGTCCGGAGGGAGCCGAGCGTCTGCGTCACGACCGCTCCGAGCGCCCGCGCGCCGGGCGTCCCGAGCGCGCGATGCGGCCGCGCCCGGCCGCCGTGGACGAGGCCGGCGACCAGACCGGCGCGGTGAACCGCTCGCGCCCGATCTTTCCGCGCGGGCCGCAGGTGCGCTGGCGTCGCGACGGCAAGCCCTCGACGCCGCCGACGGGCTGGCGGCCGGAGGTGGGCGCGGAGCGCGGCGGGCCGCGCGGGCCCGGTCCCGGCGTGCGTCATGGCGCCGCGGGCCCCGGTACCCGCCCTTCGCGCCCCGCCGTCCGCGTGCGCGAGCAACGCCATGAAGGCGCACCGGTGTCGGGTGAGGGCCCGGCGCTCCCGGCCGATCCGCGCGAGGCGGCGCTCCGCATCCTGCACGCCGTGGACACGCGCAGCGCGTTCAGCGACCGGCTCCTGGACGGCGCGCACGCGCGCCCCGGCGCCGACCCGCGCGACCGCGCGCTGTTGCACGAGCTGGTCAAGGGCTCGCTCCGCTGGCGCGGCCGGCTGGACGCCGCGCTCGATGCGCGCGTCCACGTGGGGCTCGCGAACACGCAGCCCTGGATCCGCAACATCCTCCGCCTCGGCGCCTACCAGATCCTGTTCCTGGACCGCGTCCCCGCGCATGCGGCCGTGGACGAGTCGGTGAAGCTCGCGCACAAGTACTCGCACCCCGGCGCGGCCGGGCTCGTGAACAGCGTGCTCCGCCGCCTGGCCGAGGAGCGCGCCGGCATCCGCTGGCCCGAGGGCGACGACGCGGACTCGCTGGCGGTGTGGGGCTCGCACCCGCACTGGATCGTGGAGCGCTGGCTCGCCCGCTTCGGCCCCGCCGAGACACGGGCGCTGCTCGAGGCCGACAACCGCACCGTGCCCACGGGCCTGCGCGTGAACACGCTGCGCAACCCGCGCGAGGAGCTGATCGAGATGCTCGCGCGCGAGGGCGTCATGGCGCGGCCGGCCGCGCTCTCGCCCGACTTGGTGTGGGTGGAGGGCCACCACTCGCCGGGTGCGCTCCACAGCTTCCGCGCCGGGCTGTGCACGGCGCAGGACGAGAGCGAGGCGCTGGTGGCGCGCGTCGTGGCGCCGCGACCGCACGAGCGCGTGCTCGACCTGTGCGCCGCCCCGGGCGGCAAGAGCACGCACCTCGCCGAGCTGATGGGCGACGACGGCGAGGTGTGGGCGCTGGAGCGCGACGCGCACCGCGTCGAGACGCTGCGCGCCACCGTCGAGCGCCTGGGGGTGCACTCGGTGCACGTCGTGCACGGGGACGGGCGCCACTATCCGTTCCCGATGCCGTTCGACCGCGTGCTCGTGGACGCGCCTTGCAGCGGCCTCGGCGTGCTGGCGCGGCGCGCGGACGCGCGCTGGCGCAAGGGCCCCGAGGTGCTGGCCGAGATGCCGCCTGTCCAGCTCGACCTGCTGCGCGCCGCGGCGGGACACCTGGCCCCGGGCGGCCGGCTCGTCTACAGCGTGTGCTCGTTCGAGCCCGAGGAGACCGACCAGGTGGTGGCGCGTTTCCTCGCCGAGCACCCGGGCTGGACGCTCGAGAGCGCGGCCGGCTCGGTGCCGGACGCCGTCGTCACGCCCGAGGGCACGATGCTGGTGCTGCCGCACCGCCAGGGCTGCGACGGGGCGTTCGCGGCGCGGCTCCGGAAGCCGTGATGCGGCACGCGCCGCCCGCGCGGCGGGCAGGCCGGGGCGAGCGCGCGTGAGCCGCCGCAAGGCGCGCCCCTGGCGCGAGGTGCTCACGAGCGCCATCGTCGCCGTGGTGGCGTTCGCGGTGGGCATCCTCGTCTTCGACCACGTGCTCATGCCCCGGCTCGTGCATCGGGAGGGCGAGGTGCGCGTGCCCGATCTCTCCGGGCTCACCGTGGAGCAGGCGCAGCGGGCGCTCGCACCCTCCGGCCTCGAGCTCTCGCGCGCGGGCGAGCGATTCCACCCCGAGCTCCCGCGCGGGCTGGTGGTGCAGCAGGACCCGCCGGCCGGGACGCCGGTGCGCGGGCGGCACGGCGTGAGCGTGGTCGTGAGCCTGGGCGAGGAGTCGAGCTCGGTCCCGGCGCTCTCCGGCGAGACGCGCCGCACCGCGGAGCTGCTGCTCGGGCGCTCGGGACTCGCCGTGGCCGGCATCACGTTCGCTCCGAGCGAGGCCGTGGGAGAGGGGCTGGTGGTCGCCACCGACCCGCCCGCCGAGACCGTGCTCCGGCGCGGGAGCTCGGTGGCCCTGCTCGTCTCGACCGGGCCCGGCGAGGAGGTCTATGTGATGCCGGACCTCGCGGGCCGCGAGCTGGGCCGCGTGCGCCGGCAGCTCGAGGCGCGGGGCTTCGAGGTGCTCTCGCCCCCCGCGGGCCCGAGCCAGGGCCCGATCGTCGCCCAGGACCCGCCCCCCGGGACGCCCCTCACGCGCGGCATGAGCATCACGCTCCGCGCCTCGGGCCGGCTCGTGCGATGACGAGCGCCGCGCTCCGCGGCTCGCCGCGGTCCCGGCGTTCCGGCTAAGCTTTGCCCCGGGAGCGCCGGCGACCGCCGCCGCCCACCACAATTCCGGAGACCGCATGCCGCCCCGGCCGCCCATCGTCGCTCCGAGCATCCTGTCCGCCGACTTCTCGCGCCTCGGCGCCGAGCTGGCCGTCGTGGATCCGGCGCGCGACTGGGTGCACTGCGACGTGATGGACCACCAGTTCGTGCCCAATCTCACATTCGGCCCGCTGGTCGTGGCGGGGGCGCGGAAGCTCAGCAGCGCGCCGCTCGACGTGCACCTGATGATCGAACGCCCGTGGCTGCTGGTGGAGGAGTTCCGCAAGTCCGGCGCCGACTGGATCACCGTGCACCTGGAAGCCTGCCGCGAGACGCGCGAGGTGCTGCGCCAGATCCGCGCCACGGGCGCCCGGGCCGGGCTCGCGGTGAGGCCCGGAACGCCCTACGCCGCGGCCGCGCCCTACCTGCCGGACCTGGACCTGTTCCTCGTGATGACCGTGGAGCCCGGCTTCGGCGGCCAGGCATTCATGCCCGAGACGCTCGAGAAGGTGTCGGCGGCCCGCGACGAGCGCGCACGACGGAAGCTCGACTTCGTCATCGAGGTGGACGGCGGCATCGCCGAAGGCACCGCCCGGGAGGCGCGCGCGGCTGGCGCCGACGTGTTCGTGGCCGGCCACGCCGTGTTCCGCGCCCCCGACCCCGTGGCGGCGCTGGCCGGGCTCCGGGCGGCCGTCGGCGCCTGATCACGGGCCTCCGGCCCCGGGTGCACGTCGCGGAGCGGGGGCCGCCGAGGATGATGCTGCAAGCGCGCGGGCGGGTGGTGCAGGGTGTGAGGGGCCGGCGGCGCGCCGGCCCCGCGCTCCGGCGCGAACGACCCGCTCGCCGGGAGATCCGCATGCGACCGATCGCCGTTCGATCCGCCCTGTCCGCCGCCCTGCTGGTGCTCGCCCCCGGGGCCGGGAGCCGTGCAAGCCTTCCCGAACCGCCCAACGCCCAGGTGCCCGCCTGCATCACGCTCGTGGGCAGGAACGGCGGTGTGCCGTCCGACGCGGGCACGTTCATCGTCGTCATCCGTGACCTCGCGGGCAGCCCGGTCCCGGGCGCGGTCGTGACCCTGGATCTCTCGCTCGCCACCGACGTCAGCCTGTGCGCCGACGCCGCCGTGCCCGGCCTCGTCCTCGACTGCCCCGACATGCAGGTCATGGCCGTCACCGACGCCGCCGGCATCGCGACGTTTACCGTCCCAGGCGGCGGGAACGCGACCGGAGAGCGCACGTTCGGGGGCGCCGGCCGCTTCTACTGGGATGGCGTGGTCCTCGGCTCGCCGGTGGTGCGGACGTTCGACCTGGACGGCGCGGAGGGCCTGGGGGCCAACGACCTTTCGCTCTGGCTCGAGGACTTCGGCACCGGGCAGCCCTTCGCGCGCAGCGACTACGACTGCAGCGGCGTCCTCGGCGCCAACGACCTGTCGCTGTGGTTGAGCGCGTTCGGGCAGGGCACGCAGACCGCTTCCTGCGCCACGATCTGCCCCTGAACGCAGGCCCGCCGGCGAGGGCGTGGTAGGCTCGGGGTTTCGCCGCCACCTCCGGGGGTCCCGCCTTGTTCGAAACGCTCGCCGACCGCCTTCAGGGCGTGTTCCGCACGCTCACCGGGCAGGGCCGGCTCACGCCCGACAACGTCCGTGAGTCGCTGAGAGACGTGCGCCGCGCGCTGCTCGAGGCGGACGTCCCGGTGCAGGTGGCGAAGGACTTCGTCGCCCGCGTCGAGGAGCGCGCCGTGGGCGAGGCGGTGCTCAAGAGCCTCACCCCCGGCCAGCAGGTCTTAGGCGTGGTGCGCGACGAACTGGTGCGGCTCCTCGGCGAGTCGCGCGTCACGCTCGCGGGCTCCCCGCACCTGCCCACGGTGGTGCTCCTCGCCGGGCTCCAGGGCTCGGGCAAGACCACGTTCGCCGGCAAGCTCGCGGTGTGGCTCAAGGCGCGGAGCAAGCGCACGCTGCTCGTCTCGGCGGACGTGCACCGCCCGGCCGCCATCGACCAGCTCGAGCAGGTCGCGCGCGACGCCGGCGCCTGCTCGTGGCGGGCCCCCGCCGGCACCTCGCCGCATGACATCGCCGCCGGCGCGCTCGAGCAGGCGCGCACGCGCGGCTTCGACTTCCTGGTCCTCGACACCGCCGGCCGGCTGCACGTGGACGACGAGCTGATGGCCGAGCTCGAGGACCTGAAGCGCACGGTTCGAGCCCACCAGGTCTACCTGGTGGTGGACGGCATGATCGGCCAGGAATCGGTGCGCGTGGGCCGGACGTTCGCGGAGCGGATCGGCGTGGACGGTGTCGTGCTCACCAAGATGGACGGCGACGCGCGCGGCGGCGCGGCGCTGTCGCTGCGCGAGGTGACGGGGAAGCCGATCCTGTTCCTGGGCGTGGGCGAGAAGCTGGACGGACTGGAGGTCTTCGACGGCGCGCGGCTCGCGGGGCGCATCCTCGGCATGGGCGACGTGGTCGGGCTCGTCGAGCGCGCGCAGGCGGCGGTCTCGGCCGCGGACGCGGAGAAGCTCGCCGCGCGCATGCGCAAGGCCGAGTTCACGCTCGAGGACTTCCTCGAGCAGCTCCGGAGCGTGCGGAAGCTGGGCTCGCTCGAGGACCTGGTGAAGATGCTCCCCGGCGTGCCGAAGGCCGCGATGGAGCAGGTGGGCCCACAGAAGGACAAGGCCAGGCGCTACGAGGCGATCCTGCTCTCCATGACGCTCAGGGAGCGCCGGAGCCCGCGCCTCCTGGACGGCAGCCGCCGGCGGCGGATCGCCGCGGGCAGCGGCACGTCGGTGCAGGAGGTGAACCGGCTGCTCAAGGACTACGAGCAGGCGAAGGTGATGATGAAGGCGCTCAAGCAGGGCCCGCGCGGGCTCGCGGCGCTCCGCGGCCGGATGAGGTAGACTGCGCGGCCACGTCCCAAGGGCCGCCTCCGGACCCGCCGGGCACCCCGGCGCGAGCGTCCATCCGCGCGGCCCCCCGAACCCACAAGGAGATACACGAGCATGGCGGTGGTCATTCGCATGATGCGGGCCGGAGCCCGCAAGCGGCCCTTCTACCGGATCGTCGTGGCGGATTCGCGGCGCCAGCGCGACGGCCGCTTCGTCGAGATCCTCGGCTATTACGACCCGATGGCGAAGCCGTTCGCCGTGAAGATGGACGAGGAGAAGGTGAAGGGCTGGATCGCGCAGGGCGCGCAGCCGTCCACGCAGGCCGCCTCCCTGTTCCGCCGCGCCGGCATCATCGCCGCGCGCCCGAGCCGCCCGCACAAGCGGCCGTCGGCGAGCGCGGCCGGGGCGAAGCGGGCCGTGAAGCGCAGCCGCCCGCGCAAGGTGACGCCCCGCAAGACGCGGGCGAAGGCCACGCGCGCGAAGCACCGGGCGAAGGCGGCCGCGAAGGCCTGAGGCGACGGCCCGAGCGGCCGGCGCCCGCGCCGGACGGCGGGCGGAAGGCGGCCGGGCCGGGAGGGACAGCGATGGCGGACCTGCGCGAGGTGCTCGAGAAGAACCGCCGCTGGGCCGAGCAGATGCGCGCCCAGGACCCGCGATTCTTCGAGCGCCTCACCGCCATCCAGCGGCCGGAGCTGCTGTGGATCGGCTGCTCGGACAGCCGCGTGCCCGCGAACCAGATCACCGGGCAGGAGCCGGGCGAGGTGTTCGTCCACCGCAACGTGGCGAACGTGGTCGTGCACACCGACCTGAACTGCCTGTCGGTGATGCAGTTCGCGGTGGACGTGCTGCGGGTGCGGCATGTCATCGTCTGCGGCCACTACGGCTGCGGCGGCGTGAAGGCCGCGCTCGCGGGCGAGCGGCACGGGCTCGTGGACAACTGGCTCCGTCACGTGACCGACGTCCGCGACAAGCACGCCGCGGCGCTCGCAGCGCTCCCCGACGACGGCGCGCGCTGGGACCGCCTGTGCGAGCTGAACGTGGTCGAGCAGGTGTTGAACGTCTCGCAGACCACGGTGCTGCGCGATGCCTGGGCGCGCGGGCAGGCGGTGAGCGTGCACGGCTGGATCTACGCGCTCAAGGACGGCCGGCTGCGGGACCTGGGCGTGACCGCCGACTCGGCGGACGAGGCGGCTCAGCGGGTGGCCGCGGCGCGGAACGGGGTGCCGGTGCGGTGAGGCGCGCGTGACGCGGCGCCACGGAGCCGGCCTGGCCCTCGCGCTCGCGACCGTGCTCGCGCTGGCCTGCACGCGCACGCCCGCGCCCGCGCCGGTCGCGGAGGACCCGCGGGTCCGGGCCCAGGCGCTCATCGACTCGGGGAACGCCGCCTACCGGGCCGGGGACTACACCGGGGCCGCCAAGCGCTTCGCGAGCGCCGTGGTCGTGAGCCCCGAGGACCCGGCCGCGTTCTACGGACTCGGCATGGCGCTCGCCAAGCTCGGGCGCGACAACGAGGCGCGCGCCGCCTACGCCCGCTCGCGCGAGCTCTCGCGCGGCGAGGTGAGCGGCGACGAGATGCCGCGCGAGGTGCGGCAGCGGCGGACCGTGCACCCGTAGTTGCGCCGCGCGCCCGCATCGCGTTCACTGGCGCGCCACGCTCCGCACGGACCCGGGACCCCATGCACGATCTCAAGTTCCTCCGCCAGAACCGCGACAAGGTCGAGGCCGGCATCGCGCTGAAGGGCGCGCAGCTCGACCTCTCGCGCTTCTACCAGATCGAGGAGCGCCGGCTGGCGCTGCTGCACGAGACCGAGCAGTTCAAGGCCCGCCGCAACGCCGCGAGCGACGAGATCGCGCGGCTCAAGAAGGACGGCCAGGACGCGACCGGCCCCATCGCCGAGATGCGCGAGCTGGGCGAGCGCGTGAAGCTCCTGGACCAGGAGCTGCGCCAGCTCGAGGAGGAGTCGCTGCACCTGGCCTCGTGGATCCCGAACCTGCCGCACGCGAGCGTGCCGCCGGGTTCGGACGCCAAGCAGAACCAGGTCGTGCGCACGTGGGGGGAGATCCGGAAGCTCGGCTTCGAGCCGAAGGCCCACTGGGATCTGGCCACGAACCTCGGGCTCCTGGACTTCGACCGCGCGGCGAAGATCTCGGGCTCGGGCTTCCTGCTCTTCACCGGCATGGGTGCGCGGCTCGAGCGCGCGCTCATCAACTTCATGCTCGACTTCCACGTGCAGAGGCACGGCTACACCGAGGTCTCGCCGCCGCACGTCATCCGCCGCGCCGCGCTCTTCGGCACGGGGCAGCTCCCGAAGCTCGAGGGCGACATGTACCACATCGGGGAGGACGACCTGTTCCTGAACCCGACCGCCGAGGTGCCGGTCACGAACATCTATCGGGACGAGATCCTCGAACCCGGCATGCTGCCGATGAACCTCACCGCCTACTGCGCCTCGTACCGGCGCGAGGCGGGCGCCGCTGGGCGCGACACGCGCGGCATGGTGCGCGTGCACCAGTTCGACAAGGTCGAGCTGGTGAAGATCGTGCCGCCCGAGACGAGCTACGACGAGCACGAGAAGCTCGCGCGCGACGTCTCCGACATCTTCGAGGCGCTCGAGCTCCCGTACCGCGTGCTGCTCCTGTGCAGCGGCGACTTGAGCTTCGCGGCGGCCAAGTGCTTCGACTTCGAGGTCTGGTCGCCCGGCCAGCAGGCGTGGCTCGAGTGCAGCTCGTGCTCGAACTTCGAGGACTTCCAGGCCCGGCGCATGGGCATGCGATTCCGCCGCGAAGTGGGCGCGCGCGTCGAGCACCCCCACACGTTGAACGCCTCGGGCGTGGCGCTGCCGCGCACGTACGCCACGCTGCTCGAGAACCACCAGCGCGCCGACGGCTCGGTGGCGATCCCGGCCGCGCTGCGTCCGTACCTGGGCGGGTTGGAGACCCTGGCGCCGAGCGGCTGACGCGTGGGCCGCGCGGGCGCCCGCGCGCGGCCTGCGATACGCTGCCCGCCGGCGCGTCCCGCGCGTCCCACGCGAGCCCCGGAGCACGACCCCCATGATCCGGCCCATCACCACCACGTCGTCGCGCGGCAAGCAGGTGCTCAAGACCGCGCTGTTCACCGGCGGCAGCGTGCTGGTGGTGGCGCTGTTCCTGTTCACGCAGAACGCGGTGCGACGGCTGACCATGGAGGTGTCCACCACGTCGGAGCTGCTCGCCCAGGTGGCCGCGCAGGCGACGCTGCCCTCGGTGGGCAATCCCCAGCTCCGCGACCTCCTGAGCGACATGCAGCAGGGGTTCAGCTTCCCGATCATCATCACGGACACGACGGGCACGCCGCGCGCGTGGAGCCGCGTGGGCGTGGACGGGGACCTGGTACCGCCCGAGTCGCTCGACAGCCTCGCGGACGGGATGCCGATCGCGCCGGCGATCGCCGCGCGCGTCGAGCGCGTGCAGGGGCAGCTCGCGGGGCTCGACCGGGCCCACGAGGCGATCCCGTTGCGGCAGTCGCCGGCGGCGCGCGTGATGGGCTACCTCCATTACGGGAACCCGCCGGTGCTCGAGCAGCTCCGCTGGATGCCATGGGTGGCGCTGGCGGGCACGGGGCTCCTCATGCTGCTCGGGCTCTCGGGCCTCGCCGGCATCCGCCAGGCCGAGAAGCGCGTGATCTGGGTGGGCATGGCGAAGGAGACCGCGCACCAGCTCGGCACGCCGCTCTCGAGCCTCATGGGCTGGGTGGAGCTGATGCGCGCGCACGCCGAGAACGCCACGCCCGCCGGGGACGACGTGCGCCTGGGCAAGGCCGAGCTCGCGGAGACGCTCGCCGACATGGAGGGCGACATCGAGCGGCTGAACAAGATCGCGCAGCGCTTCAGCCACATCGGCTCCGCGCCGCAGCTCGTGCTCCAGGACCCGGTGCCCGTGGTGCGCGAGGCGGTGGCGTACGTGCGCCGGCGCGTGCCGCAGGCACAAGGCGCGGTGGAGCTGCGCGAGCGCTACGAGGAGGTGCCGCCCATCAATCTCAACCGCGAGCTGCTGGAGTGGGCGCTCGAGAACCTGCTCTCCAACGCGCTCACCGCGCTCGACAAGCCGCAGGGCCTGATCGAGGTCGTGGTGGAGCGGCGCGGCCAGACCGAGGAGGTGGAGATCTCGGTCACCGACAACGGCCGCGGCATGTCGCGCGAGGAGCAGCGCCGCGCGTTCGAGCCCGGCTACAGCACGAAGCGCCGCGGCTGGGGGCTGGGGCTCCCGCTGGCGCGCCGCGTGGTGGAGGAGTACCACGCCGGCCGGCTCGCCATCCGCCACTCGGCGCCGGGCGAGGGGACGACGGTGGTGATCCGCTTCCCGACGTAG
>Ga0187893_10009587_pt1 | contig 14825 bp, 6 predicted proteins | sample MA1701074metaG_FD_139574 | JGI IMG/M metagenome (GOLD analysis project Ga0187893, IMG submission 139574) | White microbial mat communities from a basaltic lava cave in the Kipuka Kanohina Cave System on the Island of Hawaii, USA - MA170107-4 metaG ...
ATTCGGCGGCCGAAAATGACCCCGGTGTGGGTGTGTAGGAAGGGACCGGGCGGCGAGGCCTCACATCGACCAGCCGTACACTCGTGATCTTCAGCTTGCTCTTTTCGCCCTGGAAAGGCGGCGCGGCTTCCGCGCGGTTATCGAGTGCGAGACCAGCGAGCGGTCCCAACGAGAGGAATTGTCCACGATCCATAAAGGCTCCTTTCAAATGGTAATTTCAGTCACCAGTACAGCTTGCCCGCCAATTGCAGGATGCGCGGATCTAGGGCGCCGGTGACGATTCCGAAACTCACCGGAACGTTCGCCGTAGAGGCCGGGTTCAGGAATTGCGTATGGTTGAAGAAGTTGAACCACTCGGCGCGGATTTGCAGCCTCGAGGATTCTCCGAGCCAGGAGACGGGGAAATTCTTGACCGCTGAGAAATCCCAGTTGTTAATGCCGAAGCCCGGCTGAGTATTTGGCCCGAGGTTGCCAAAGGCGCCACGAGGTGGCACGCTGTAGGCAGAGATATCAAAACCCCGTAAGTTGTTTGTCCGAGGGTTGAGCTTTGTGGGCTTCACGCCGGTGGCATTGGCTCGCTGGCCTCCGGTGCCGACATTGGCGATGTCGTTGGCAGTAGTGATGCTAAAGGACATTCCGGATCGAAAGCTAGTGATTCCATTAACCTGCCAGCCGCCGACGACTCCGTCCAGCAATTTGTTCTGGATATGGAAACTTCTCCCTCTGCCGATCGGAAGCTCATAGACGTAGCTGGCGATGAAATTGTGCCGCACATCGTTGCCGGCCAATCCATGTTCCAGACGCCGGTTGTACATGTTCTGCCCCGCGCCGCCGCTGTCGATCATTTTCGCGTAAGTATATGCCGCCGTATAAGAGAGACCGTTGCTGACTCGCTGCTCGAGCTTCACAAACATGGCGTTATAGTTGGACCACTGATAGTTGCTTGTCTGGCTGAAGCCCGGAACGAGGTTCGGATAGGGCATACGCGCGGAGAACGGCTCGGGCGCCGCGGGGTCGGACGGTAGCCGAGGTTGATTCACGAAAACCGTACCTTCCTGCTTGTGCGCGGTGTTTCCCATGTAGCCGGTTTCGACCAGAAGGCCGGGGCGTACCTGGTGCTGGATGTTGAAGTTGTATTGGTAGATGTATCCTGACCTTTTACCCAGATCGACGTTGCCGCTGACGGTCGCGGAGGTGGCTTCCGGCGCGGGAAACAGCTCGGACATAAACAGGTCCGGCCTGCTGGGGCTCGACACCAGGTTGGCGCTGACGAGGAATGGAACCGTAACGGTGGACCGGGACAGCGTTGCTCCGCTCGAATCGAGGGCGTAGAAAACTCCCGTCCCCAGGCGGATCGTTGATTTGGCGCCCAGCCGGTAAGCAATTCCCAGGCGCGGAGCGAGGTTGTTTTTGTCGGTTCTGCCAGGACGCTTCGGTAAGAGGGGCGGTCCGGATCCGCGGATCAAGCCTGTCCCCGGAATGTAGTAGTCGGCGCTGCCGGCCAGGAGTTGCCGCCCGCTGGGGAGGTCGAAGTTGGCCATCCTGCCCCGCCAAGGCAGGAACAGTTCATGGCGCAGGCCGATGTTCAGGGTCAGTCGGCTCGTCAGTTTCCAGTCGTCCTGAACGAACCATTGAAACTGGGTACCAATGGAGTATTTGGCCACTCCTCCAAAATCGCCGACACTGCCCAAACTCCCAGCGGCGGACTGGGGCAGGCCGAGCAAATAATCAGCAAATGCGTCCCCACCGAAATTTCCGCTGAAACTGAAAATGCCGCCCTGGTTGATGGCATCGCGGAAGCCACCCATCAATCGGCTCACGTCACCGCCGAATTTGAAACTGTGCCGATCCCGGATGTAGGTTACGCTTTCGCCGAGCCGGTAATAAAGGTTGTTCTGAAAACCGCGTCCGCCATAGCCGACAAACCCGCCTGGCCCGTCTGAGGGAGTTCCCGGAGCATAGCCGGTCAGACTGATGGATGGCTCAAAGTAATCTCCGGGGTCGGGCGCCAGGTTCTTAATCCCTAACTGGCGGGCATAGTTGGTCGAGAACCGGTCTCCGTCGCCGAGGCGTGCGAGGGAAGCTTTTGTGAGACCGGCCCGCGTTTCACTGATCAGATTAGAACGGAACAGATGGGTGTGGCCCAGGGCGATACTTTGAGTGCGATCGGGGCGAGTTTGTCCCCTGCCTACCCGGTAGGCTGCGTTCCCCAAAGAGTTATCACCGAAGCTGTACCGTCCGAAAAGTGTGCCCCCCGCCGAGATCTTATGATCCATGCGGACGGTGAACTGATCTCGGCGTTCCGAGTCGCTCGGCGTAACCAGGAAGTTGACCCCGGGGCGCTGGTTGAGGAAGTTGGGTAACGGGAAATACTGGAGCAACTCCTGGCTGATACGGTTGAACCTGCTGCTTGGGATCCGGTTCCCGGCAAAAGGAAGTTGATTACTGTTGAGCGGGTCCCGGATGGTCCTCCCGGTAGCGGAGAAGTCGCCGGTGTGCATCTCCGCCGTCGGCACAAAGCCCTGCAAAATGGTGCCCGTTCTGCGTCGCCGGCCTTCGTAGTTGCCAAAGTAGAATGTCCGGTCCTTCACGATGGCCCCGCCGCCGCTGACGCCGAACTGGTTAAAACTGAAGCGGGGAGCTCCTCGCGCAGGACGGAAGAACTGGCCCGCTTGGAAGGCGCGGTTGCGAACGAACTCGTAGAGCGCCCCGTGGAATGCGTTGCCGCCCCGCTGGGTCACCATGTCGATACCGGCCGCGCCGTGGCCGTAGGAGGCGTCCATGAAATTCAGCTGAACCTTAAACTCTTCAATCGTGTCGAGCGAGAGGGCGATCGCCGGGTTGTTGATGTTGACCACCGAGAAGTCCGCCCCGTCCACCATCATGTTTGTCGAGATGTTGCGGATGCCCCCGATCTCTGCGGACCGGTTGTCCATCGCGCTGCTCGCTCCGGTCACTTTGAGCACCCCCGGGGTCAACGCGATCAGGTCGAAAAAGTTGCGCGCGTTCAAGGGGAGCTCAAGTATGGTGCGGCGGTCGATTACGGTGCCCAAAGCCGCTGTATTAGTCTGCAACTGCGGCGTCGTGGCAGCAACCCGCACGGTTTCCGCAACCACCCCGAGCTGCATGGAAATGTCGGCCCGCACCTGGGTGTTAACGCGGAGCGATACATCGGAGACCGTAGCGGTCTTAAACGACGCGGAGGCCGCCGTCAGGGTGTAGGTTCCGCTGGGCAACGCGGTGAATAGGAAGTCTCCCGCCGTATCCGTCACAAAGGAGCGCAGTTCATTTGTGGCGTTGTTCTTCACAGTGACTTTGGCCCCCGGAACAACTGCGCCGCTGGGGTCCGTAATCGTGCCGAGGATGGTTCCGGCGCCGTACTGGCTCCATAGAGTAGGTGGCTGGAAAAGCAGGGCCGCAAGGACTAGTGTGTACCAAAGGGAAGTATGCATTGTCCCCTCATTTCATCTGGAATAACCGCTTCAGTGGTAACCGAAGCATCTAACCAGAAATTTCCATCTTGATCCTGGCCGGCAATGAGTATACATCCAATCGCCCCCAGTGGGAAATATTTTTTCACGCCCTTCATCCCGATCGCGGGCCATGAACGGGCCAGCCGGTTCCTCCTCCGGATACGGAAACAGGAATCGCCTCATTTGCAAGCGACACCCCTCGATCCCCTGCCATGCTCCCCCTACTGTTTCTTTTCCCGCAAATCGCCTCGCTAGGGCTTGCAAACAGGCTGCTGGAACGTGTTCTTGGGAACCTCAGGTGGCAGGTGTGGGCCGGCGCCTCGTCAGCCGCCACGGTCGCACCGGATCTTTATCAGGGTATCCTCCAGCCCAGGAGTAGGAAATTTCCTTTCACGAAGCGAACCATGGTAGCAAAAACTTTCCTTGACTTATATCATATCGGCCTGTATTATTAGGTCCGCCTAAGCGACTCGTCTCGCTGAGGAGTGATCCATGAAAATCGATAACATCCTATTGACTCTGTTGTTTACGCTCTCAGTTCCCCTCCCAGCACAGGTAGCGACTGGGACCATCACAGGGACGGTTGCCGACGTCAGCGAGGCGACGGTTCCTAATGCCGAAGTCCGGATCGTCAGCGAGGACACCAGTACAGCGCGCCAGCTTACGACCGCCACAAACGGCCTCTTCATCGCCACCAACTTGCTGCCGGGCCGGTATCGCGTGGAAGTGAGCCTGGCTGGCTTTCAGCCCCAGGCCAGGGTCGGATTGGTGCTCACGCTCGGCCAGACGCTCGTGGTCAATTTCGCGCTTCAGCCGGGACAGCAAACGCAGTCGGTGATTGTCGTCGCGCGTGGCGAGCAACTGGTCGAGACCGCAACATCCAGTCTGGGGCAGATTATCGAGGAAACTCAGATCCGCGATCTGCCCTTGAACGGCCGGAACTTCCAGCAGCTCATCGGACTGAACACGGGCGCCCAACCCATAGGGGCCAGGTTTTCCCTCAACGGGGGCCGCGCCGAAGGGAACGCATTTACGATTGACGGGCTGGACATCAGCGGCTACGGCAACGATCCCCTTCGTTCAGTTCCATCGCTCGAAGCGATCGGCGAATTCAAGATCATCACAAACAGCTTTACCGCGGAGTACGGCCGCGCCATGAGCGGAGCGGTCAGCACTCACATCAAGAGCGGGACTAACGAGCTTCACGGAACGCTGTTCCATTTCCTCCGCAACAAGGCGCTCGATGCGCGGAACTTCTTTGCCCCCACCAAGCCAAAATACATTTTCAATCAGTTCGGCGGCTCCGCCGGAGGTCCGATCATGAAAGACAAGCTTTTCATCTTCGGCGACTTTCAGTGGACGAGAATTCGGCAGGGCGGGCCTCAGCAAGTGAGACTGCCCACGCTGGCGATGCGTGAAGGCGATTTCTCTGCCTTGCTTCCGGGCACGGTCATCTACGATCCGCGAACGCTGAACCCCGCGACCCGGCTGCGGACGCCCTTTGTGGGGAATCGCATTCCGGCCAGCGCATTCGATCGACCCGCCGCCTTGATGTTATCGGCCCTGCCGCCGCCGAACCAGTCCGGACCGCTGAACTTCCTGAAGGTCCAAGGGGTCGCCAACGACACCGACGCCTTCGATATCCGGACGGACTATCATCTTAATGAACGAAACCGGCTCTCGGTCGTGCTGACGTACTCCCAAAGTCCGTTCAACAGGGAACCGTTGTTTGCGCGTGTCAATGGCAACATGGTTGGGGGAGGAAAGAACTCAATTCTATCGCGGACCGGTTCGCTCAACTACACCAGAGCTTTTGGACCCACCGCGGTGAACGAGTTGATCGTCGGCTGGAAGCGCGACAAGCTGAATGGGACCCCGGAAGAAGGTCACCAATATGAGCCCGACGCCGGTGTCCGATTTCTGAACACGAGCCCGGATGATCGCTTCACTACTGGTTTTCCTATGTTCTCGATTCCTGGTTACTCGCCCTTTGGCGGCCCACTGGGCATACCAGCCTTCCAGGCGCACAATATTCCGCAGCTAAGCGACTCCTTCTCCTTCAACCGCGGAAGGCACGCCTTCAAGACCGGTCTCGCCGTTCGCTTCAGGCAGTTTAACCTGGGCCAAAACGTTGCGCCTCGCGGTTGGTATTTCTTCGCGAGCCTGCAGACGAGCAGCGGCGCGCAATTCGCTGGCGGGGAGCCCGTAGCGAGCGCTTTGCTCGGCTACCCAAACCAGGCCCGGCGCGATCTGGCGCCGTCATGGGGCGAGCGTCTGAGCGAGTATGGCGCTTATTTCCAAGACGACTGGAAAGTAAGCCGGCGGCTGACCTTAAATCTGGGCGTCCGCTGGGACTTGTACCCGCCAGCCACGGAATCCCACAATCGAGTAGCCAATTACGATCTTGTGTCAGGCGGCATGATCCTGGGAGGAAGGGACGGAGCATCAGCAAGCACGCTCCAAACCAACAAGCGGAACTTCAGCCCTCATGTTGGCTTTGCCTATCTCCTTACCGGCGACGGAAAGACTGTCATTCGTGGAGGGTATGGAATCGGCTATTTGCTACTGCAATCGGCCGGTGTTGGCACGGCGAACGACAGGCTCACGACGCAACCGCCCTTCCGAGTCAACTTTGCAACGGTGTTTGATGCGCTCAACCCCACGACGCGGGTTTCCGACGGGCTGGCGCTGCCGGTCGCCGATCCCAAGAATCCCAGTGGCGACGTGATTTTTCAGTTGAAAGGAGATCCCACGCCGTACATGCAGCAGTGGAATCTCAACGTCCAGCGAGCGTTGCCGGGGGACTTCCTGGCCGAGATCGCCTATGCGGGCTCGCGCGGCGTTCATCTGAGCGGACCGGTCAACTTGAATCAGGCCCCGCCCGGTCCCACGGCGCCTGGGCCGCGGTCGCTCATCAATCCGAAGGTCAATGCGATCTGGGCCATCCTGAACCGCCAAACCTCGCTGTACAATTCGCTTCAGGCCAAGGTTCAGCGTCGTTTCGCGCGAGGGTTTTACCTGATCGGCGCTTACACCTACTCGAAGTCGATGGACGATGGTTCGTTCACAACGTCGGGCAATAGCCCGCAAGATTCGCTGGACTGGAAGGCGGAAAAAGCGGCTTCCGACTTCGACTTCACCCACCGGCTGGTTACCAGCTACATCTACGAGCTTCCCGTTGGCAAAGGACGGCGCTTCCTCGGCGATGCGCCGGCCGTTCTCAATCACGTTCTGGGCGGCTGGCAGATCAACGGAATCACAACTCTCCAGAGCGGTAACCGGTTCACGCCCACCGTGGCCAACCCACGGACGAACGCCGGACTTGGCGGCGCAATCCGGCCCGATCGCATTGGTGACGGCAAGCTCTCCGGTTCCAGCCAGAGCATCCAGCGGTGGTTCGATATTTCCGCTTTCGTTCCCCAGGGAGCGGGCGGGACAGACCCGTTCCATTTCGGCAACTCCGGCCGCAATATCCTACGCGGACCGAAGCTGATCAACTTTGATTTCTCCGTGTTTAAGGAATTCCCGATCCAGGAGAAGAAGCGGCTGGAATTCCGGACGGAGTTCTTCAACCTCTTCAACAAGGCGAATTTCGGTTCGCCAAACCCGTCAGTGGATCTGCCGCAGGGCGGCGTCATCAGCTCGGCCGCCGCCGCGAGGCAGATCCAATTTGCGTTGAAATTTGTCTTCTGACACAGGGATGAACGCAAGCGACTTGCGGAAGCATAGGCCGGGTTGGCCCGGCACCGCTCCAATTGTTCCCACATGGCGAGTTTCCGGCCATAGCCGGGGCTTTCATCGAAGGCGTCGGCTTCGAACTCAGCTCGCGGCTTTCGTTTTTCCCTTGGAGCAGCATTTTGTCGGTAGCGCCCGTATGTGCTAGCGTCGGCAAGGATCGGAAGGAAAGTCATGCGCACAAAGAACTGTCTGCGACAGAAACTATGGGCGATTCCGGCGTTGCTGGTCTGGCTGCTCGGCGCCGTAGCGCAGGAACCCGCGCCCGAGTTGACTGGGACCCTTTCATTCGACATAGCGTCCAGAAGCGGCCGTGTGGAGCGCCTGGCCGTCACCGTCGGCGATGGTGGGACGGGCCTTTACAAAGCGATCCTTGCGGGTGAGCCGGGCCTGCCGACCCACGCAATCTACCGCCCGAGGGACTTAGGGCCGTTTGGAGGGCGGAATCTGCTCCCCATCGTGGCGTTCGGCAACGGCGGCTGCCGGAACACGTCCGGCGAGTTTCGCAACTTTCTTTCCGACCTGGCGTCGCAGGGATTTCTGGTGGTGGCCATCGGGCCTGCGGGGAATGTGGTCGTGATGGGATCGGAAGAACGACCCCTCATGACGGCCGCGTCCCAACTGCTCGATGGCGTGACATGGGCGATCGAGGAGAATGCTCGCGCTGGGGGCGCCTACTACCAAAAGATCGATACTTCCAAGATTGCCGTTGCGGGCCAGTCTTGTGGCGCCATGCAGGCCATTGAGGTTTCTTCCGATCCCCGGGTCACGACAACCATCGCGCTCAACCAAGGGATCGATACGGACGCTGGCGGCGGGCGCGGACAGAACCCAGGCGCCGGGGCGGCCAACAGCCCGGCTACCGCCCAGGGCAACCCGGGAGGCGGAGGGCGCGTGATTGCGGCTCCTCGTGGCCTTGACCTTCGCTATGCCCCGCATGCCCCAACTCTGGTCCGGGCTCCCAATCCTCTGGACGACTGGCTCTTTGCGAATCGCGCCGGGATGCTCGAAAAGCTGCACGCTCCCATCCTCTTCCTCAACGGCGGGCCGCGCGATTCCGGCTATCGCACCGCGAAGGCGAACTTTGACGCAATCCAGAAGGTACCGGCCGTCCATGCTCACACGGACGTGGGACATTATCCTGCCACTTACCGGCAACCCAATGGAGGCGAGTTCGCCCGTGTCGTGGGCGCTTGGCTCAAGTGGCAGATCAAAGGGGACCGGATAGCAGCCAGAACCTTCGTCGGGGAATTATGCGGACTCTGCACCGATCCCAAGTGGACCATCGAGCGCAAAATGCTGCCGCAGTAACGCCTCAGGAGGGTTCTTGTTGGCTTGCCTACTGTCGGAAATCGGCGTTTTGCGAAATGTAGAAAGGTTAGCGGGCCGCCGCCAGGGCCGCTAGTTTCTTTAGCATGTCCGTGCCCGCAGTGTTCCGGACAACCTTCTTCAGCTTTTCCGGGTCGCTTTCCGCGTTCTCGCGCTGGATCGCTTCCCGATAGCGCTCCTGCTTATCGGCCAGATCCAGTGGAGTTTCGTCCATAGAGTTCCGGGCGTCCAGGGCGGCGCCTTTGGAGTAGAGATATTCGAGCATCTCCGGTTTGCCTCCAATGGCCGCCAGGTGGAGGATCGACTGATTCCGCCGGGCCCGGGCGATGGCTTCGACGGGATCAGGGATTTTGTCTTGCGGGTTCCAGCGGCCGTTGACATCAGCGCCACGCGCCACCAATTCCTTGACGACGGGCAGATCCCCTGCGATCACGGCGACGGAAAGTGGAGTGTGTCCGTCCTTGCGCATCAGGTTCGGATTTCCGCCATGATCGGCGAAGATTCGAACCAGTTCCACGCTGCCGGAACCGGCCGCGATGTGCATGGCCGACGAACCGGGAGAGGCGGGGTTGAGTCGTACGTCACCCGCTGGTCCTCCGGTGGGATAGACGGTTTGCTGATTCGGATCGGCGCCGGCATCGAGCAGGCGGCCAACCAGGGCCAGCGCATCCTTTAGGGCTGCCGCGGAGCTAGCGGCACCGGCACCGAGGGCCAGCGTCGCCGCGTTTCGCCCATACACGCCTCTCTCCCGTTGAGCGCCCTGCGAGTATTTCGCCACTGCCAGGGCGGCGCCGTGCAGAGGCGTGTAACCAGCGCCGTCGACTGCTTTCACGGACGCGCCGCGATGAAGCAGATATTTGGCGAGGGGAAGATCCGGACTGAATATCTGCGAACGGCCGGCCGTGGAGCGGGTATCCGGCTCGCGTCCCAAGGGGCCCGTGGAGGGGTCCCACTTATAGAGAGCGGCCAACAACGGGGTGGTGCCGTCGGCGGCGGTGGAGTTGACGTCGAGGTCGGCGTCGAGGAGGATACGCGTGGACTCGACGTCGTTCTTCTGCACGGCGAAGAACAGGGCGTTCTGACCACCCTTCTTGGTGGTGTAATCGCCGTCGTTGTCGTAGGGGATGCCGGTTCTGCCGATTGTGCCCGTGGGGGGGAGATAGATCGTGTACTTGATGTCCCAGGTCCTGGTAACGGTGCGAATATCGGCTCCGTGCTCGATCAGTAGGCGGACCGCTTCCGGGCGGCCGGCGGCCCACATGAGCGCTGTTTGGCCAAACTTCTTGTCGCTTACGTTTACGGCGGCTCCCTTGGCCAGCAGGAGCTTCATCATGTCAACGCGCCCCTGGCGCGTGGCCGTCATCAGGGGTGTTTCACCGTTCTCGCGAACCATGTTGGGATCGGCCCCTCGGTCGAGGAGCTGGCTCATGATCTCCACCGAGTCGTTGGTGATGGCGAGCCAAAGGGGCCCGATGCCGAGTTCGTTGGTCAGATTCGGATCGGCACCGGCTTTGAGGAGCATTGCGGTAATCTCGGGATTCACCCGTACGACGGCCCATGCTAAAGGAGTGGTGCCGTCGCTGTCACGCCCGTTTGGATTCGCGCGCAGCTTGAGGAGCCGCTCGACCGCGCCGCGATCATCGTCGCGAACGGCGTCAAGCAGCGCTCCGGCGTCGCGTCCAAATGTCACTGCCGTCAACGCGAGGGCGAGAAAGTACCGCATGATGGCTACACCTCCAACCGGTTGAGAGGGCCGGTGCTGTCGCCGAACTTTTCGGTGGGCACACCCACCTTGTCGAGCATGGTGAGGTAGAGATTGGTCAGCGGCGTTTCGTCCCCCGGGAACTTCAGATAACGGCCTCCGGCAATGCGGGCGGAACCTCCGCCGGCGACCACGATGGGCAGATCGCGCTGACTGTGCGACGTGGGAACGCTGAGGTTGCTGCCGTAGAGGAGGAGCGAGTGGTCGAGGAGCGTGGAGTTGCCCTCCTTGATGGAATCGAGTTTACCAAGGAAGTAGGCAAACAGGCGCGACTGACTGACGTTGATCTTGGCGAGGGCATCGAGCTTTTCCTTCTCAAAATTGTGGTGGGACAGCTCGTGGTGGCCCATCGAGATACCCAGATGGGGATAGTTGATGGTCGTCGACTCGCGGGTGTACATGAAGGTCCAGACACGCGTCAGGTCCGCCTGGACGGCCAATGTTTGCAGGTCAAACATGAGCTTCACGTGGTCGGGCCAGGAATCAGGAACCCCGGCGGGCCGTGACATATTAGGCAGGTCCGCGGGGCGTTTGCTGGAAGCAACTTGGATGCGGCGTTCGACGTCGCGGATTGACTCGACATACTCATCGAGTTTGCGGCGGTCGCCAGCGCCGAGTCGCAACTTGAGCTCGGCAATTCTCCCAGTAACGCTATCCAGACTGCTACGGTCGGCGGCATCGCGGGCCCCGGAAGCCACGGGATCGATGCGGCCGCCTTCACCGAAGAGGCGTTCAAAGACACGCCGCGGGTTGTACTCGAAGGGCAGCGGAGTAGTGGCGGTTTTGAAGACGGGGCCCACACTGGGGCCGGAGCCGCCGAAATGATCCTCCGTGGAGAGTTCGAGCGAAGTGAACGGCGTGTCCTCGCATAGTGTCTGGGCGGCCAGTTGATCGACAGAGATTCCGACGTGGATTTTTCCCCGGCAAAGCTCAACGCCAGTGAGAAAGGAAGCCAGGGCGCGGTCATGGAAGCCTGCTTTGGTACGGTCCGGGTCCGATGAGAGGCCGCTGATCACGATCAGTTTGCTGCGGAACGGGGACAGCGGCTCGAGCGCCTCGCTCCATTGGAAGCTCGCGCCTTCGCCTTTCGGACGCCAGCGTTCCTGGTCAACACCCAGGGGATAGATGATGAATCCCAGACGGCGGACCGGCGCGGCGGCCGTGCTCTTCTCGGCAGCGAGAGCCGGAATCATCGCGTCGAGCAGCGGAAGGCCCAGGGAGATGCCGGCGCCTCGCAAAAAGGTGCGGCGGGGAAGATACCGTTGTCGAATAAACATGTCGTCTCAGATCTCCTTTTTCTGTTTCCTCTCAAAAGGTGCGCTTTTCACGATAGCGAGTACGATATCGTGGAATCGATACCCGGCGGCTTCGGTTTGCCGCATAATGGCCCTGATTGTGGGCTGGTCGCGAGCGTCTAACTCGCGGCCGAGCGCGTAGGTCATGAGGCGCTCGATGAAAGCGTGGACAAATTCATCGGACCGCGCGAGAAGCATGCCCTTCAGGCCTTGTGGACCGGTGAACTGCATGCCGCCAACTTTCGCGGATGCATCGATGGGACCGCCGTCGTCCTTGGCGCGCCAGCGCCCAATGACGTCGTAGTTCTCTAGCGCAAAACCTAGTGGGTCAATGCGGTTATGGCAGGAAGCACAGCCCGGGTTGGCCCGGTGCCGCTCCACTTGTTCGCGCGCGGTGAGTTTCCGGCCATTGCCAGGGCTTTCATCGAGGGAAGGGACGTTCGCCGGCGGGGGTGGAGGAGGAGAGTTGAGGAGGTTATCCAGGATCCATTTGCCGCGTAGCACCGGCGAAGTCCGAGTGGAGTGCGAGGTGAACAGCAGAATGCTTCCTTGCGTGAGCAAGCCGCCGCGTTCCGGCGTGGCATCGAGCGGCACGCGGCGAAAGCCTGGCCCGCGGACGCCAGGGATGCCGTAGTGCTTGGCAAGCCGTTCGTTGAGATAGGTGTAGTTTGCCCCGAGCAAATCGAGCACGCTGCGGTTTTCACGAAGCAGGCCGTTGACGAAGAGGCGGGTTTCGGTACGGAACGCGGCCGCGAGCGCGGCGTCGAACTCCGGGAACAATCGCCGGTCCGGCGCGGGGAGGCTGCGCAGCCCGAGCCATTGCGTGGCAAAATTGTCCATCAGGGCGTCGGAGCGGCGATCGGCAAGCATCCGGCGCACCTCGCGTTCGAGCACCTTCGGATCGCGAAGATGATCGCTTGCGGCGTCGTCCAGAAGTTGGTCATCCGGAATACTGCTCCAAAGGAAGAACGAAAGCCGCGAGGCGAGTTCGAAGCCGGTGACAGGCTGTGCGGTGCCCGGCGCGCCTTCGCGGGGGTCAAACTCGATGCGGAAGAGGAAATCGGGAAATAGAAGCACGTCGCGAATCGCCGCGCTCATAGCGGCGTCAAACGGCTTCTGTTTGCGGGCGGCGGCGAACGTTTTGAGGAACGGATCGAGGTCCGTTGGCCTGAGATTACGCCGGAATGCGCGGCGCACAATCGGCGAGAGGATACGCCTGGCGCAGTCGCGCTCGTCGGCTTGTGCGGCGCTTGGACGGCAGGCGAAGATCCGGGCGCGGCTCGGAGTGTCGCCGGGCCCTGTGGGGTTGTAGGGCCCCGCGATTTCAATTCGGCCCAGGGTCGGCGGGCCGGGCTGGCCATCGAAGGCAGCTTCCCCCACCGTCATTCCGTGGATCTCGAAGAGTTTGACCCGCCGGCCATCGACGCGGAACTCGAGGGTTGGGCGAACGGCCGTGCCGAGGGCGTCCACCGGGCCGCCGAGGGCGGGGCCGCCGGGGCCACGTACGTTGAGAGCCGGCCCTTCCCGTTCGGCATACTCATCCGGGAACGCAACGATGACCGTGTGCGAACCGGCCTTCATCGTGAGGCGCGTGCGGAAAAAACGCACGCCTTCCAGCAGGGAGAGGCTCTCCCTGGCCAGGAAGGCGCGCAGATCGTAATCGCCGTCCCGCGGGAAATAGTGGCGGACGCGAATGCCGCCGCGAGTTCCAAACGGCATGCCCTCCCCCTGCCAGGTCGCCTGCGTTCCCGTAGCCCGAAAGATCTCGACGACGGGCGAGTCATCACCGGTTCCGGTGGCGAGATCACTCATGCGGCGGGCCACTTTCAGGTAACGTTCCAGCAACAGGGGAGACATGGAAAGCGCGTCGGCGATATTGTCGAAGCCGGCCACCGTCTGGTCTGGCGGAAGGTCCGCGTCCGGAGGAAGTTCCAGGTCCAGGAGGTCGCGAATGGCATTGGAGTATTCGGTCCGATTGAGGCGGCGAATCACGGGAGAGCCGGCGTAGGGCGAGCCTTGGGCGGCGCGGTCGAGGTCCGAGATCAACCCGTCGACAAACGCCTGGACGGAGGCCTCGTCGGGCCGCGGCATTCCGGCAGGAGGCATTTCTCTCGCCCGGATTTTTTTGGTCACCCTCTCCCAGACGTCGGGCCGGGCGGACGGCTCGGCATGGGGAATTCCTTCGAGAACGAATCCGCCCGATTTGGAGCGCTGGTTGTGGCAGGGCATGCAGTACTGGCCGGTGAAGGCTTCCCGGCCCCCGGACTGCGCCCGTACGAGGACTGCGAATGTTGCCGCAGTCAGTATCGCGCGGAGGAAGACTGCTATCCTCATGGATCTTCTCGGCCTGGAATTCGGTGATCCCTCATGGCCACGTCTCAGAATACCACCTCCATCGCTGTTGTGGAAATATTTTTCTGCATAATAGGTCCATAAGGAGTCTTTTTTTCATCCCGATCCAGAGACTCCGGCTGCCTGGGGACCGCCAGTTCCGCCTCTTCCAGAAGGCAAGTAAGCTATTCGTTTACATCTACTTACTGGGGCCCTCGCGCGCCACAGCCATCCCGCAAAGGGAGGGTTTGGGAGGGAGACGGCCCAAGGCCCGCCGAGCCACCCGTGATAGAAAGGGATAGACAAAACAGCTTCGACGGAAGTGATTCGAGCATGCTGAATCCCAGCCAGGATCAGATCGCGATCTTCGCGCCGGGCGACCCCGAGTGGCGGAACTAAGCACGGATGCGGAGGCCAACGTGGGCTTGTTGGCGTTCGTTGTGGCAGGCTGGCAGTTCTTGATGAGAACCGGCCGGCGGCAATACCATCCGCAGACCAACTTGCGTTCTGTGAAATGAACATCGCAGACCGGCGAACTGAAAACGCCGACGGGCGGCAACTGCGCGACTCACGGAAATCGCAGTGAAGGCAAGGCGACCATTGTCGCCGTGCACATGCCGTGCAGCAGCGATTCGTGAGACTCGACAGAGAACCAGAGAACCCGCTGGTTGCGTTGGCCAATTTCAGCGACCTGGGTGGACCAGCATTGGCGTGGCCACGGTCGCAAATAGACGCTATCCGCCAGTGGCTCGAAATGGGCGCGCCCTGGCCCGTCGATGCCGAAGTAACCCGCAAGAAGGCCAACCGGCCCGGCCTCAATCACTGGGCGTTCCAAGCCCCCGTCGCCGCCGAACCCCCACAGGTAAAGAACACCGCCTGGGTCCGCAACGCGATCGATCG
>Ga0187893_10009588_pt1 | contig 14822 bp, 8 predicted proteins | sample MA1701074metaG_FD_139574 | JGI IMG/M metagenome (GOLD analysis project Ga0187893, IMG submission 139574) | White microbial mat communities from a basaltic lava cave in the Kipuka Kanohina Cave System on the Island of Hawaii, USA - MA170107-4 metaG ...
GGATCTCGAGGGCTTCGACACTTTCCTTCGTTTTAAGGGTCACACGGCCGACACCGAGAAGGTGTTTCAGGTCCGGGACGGGGTGATTCACGTGTCCGGCACCGACTACGGTTACTTCATTACGAAGAAGGAATACGAGAACTATCACTTGAAGGCCGAATTCAAGTGGGGTGACCAAACCCATCCACCACGGAAGGATCTGGCCCGCGATAGCGGCATTCTCTTTCACGTGGAAGGCCCGGACCAGGTATGGCCCAAGTCCATTGAGTTTCAGATCATCGAGGGCCGAACCGGAGAGGTGATTTTGGTCGGTAATGGATCGTCGTGGACGAGGGACGGGGAGACCAGGACGCGAGGGCAGACGAAAATCACGCGGTTCGCCCGCTACGGTCAAGGTCCCTGGAAGGGAGTGGTGGGGTTTCGCTCGCCGGAGAACGAGGTTGAACTCGCCCACGGGGAGTGGAATCTGCTGGAAGTGATTGCCGACGGTCACCGAGTCACCTACAAGGTGAACGGCAAGGTAGTAAACGAAGGAACAGGCGTGAGACCCTCTCGCGGCCGCATCTTGTTCCAGTCGGAAGGAGCCGAGCTCTTCTTTCGAAATCTCGATCTGCGTCCGCTCAAATGAAGTCCAAGGAGGATTCCGTGCCAATCTGCATGAGGCTGTTGCTTGCTGGGTCGTTCCTCAGCCTGGTTCTTCCGGGTCAGGAAAGTCTCTCTACCCTTCGAGGCACCGTGAAAGACTCCTCCGCCGCCGCCGTCGCCGGCGTGGAGATCACAGTTACCGAGGTAGCTACCAATATCAGAGCCCGTGTAATCACTTCCGACACCCAGGGAGACTTCGAGATTCCTGGGCTCAAAGCCGGCCTGTATCAATTGCGGGCGGTTCAGCCCGGATTCAAGACATTTGTGGCTGATGACATCCGGCTCCTCAGCAGTCAGATCCGTCGTGTCGACATCACCCTCGATGTGGGCGCCGTCGAGACCCAAGTCACCGTCAGCGAGAAGGCAGCCACTATCGAGACCGAGCAGGGGAAGATCTCGTCGGAATTTACCGGCGCTCGTTACAAGGACATCCCGATTCCGGGCAACCGCTTCAGCGGCACGGCACCGGTGCTGGTAATCCTACCGCAGGTGCAAGGAGGCAGGACCGGTGGAAGCGGTATCACCTTCGCCGGCCAGAAGTCTCCCCAGCTCAACATGGGAATGGATGGGGTCAAGGAAGAGACCCTCAACACCCAGACGGTCAATCTCGAATCGGTGGACGAAATCAGGCTCGTGGCCGTCAACAACACCGCCGAGTTCAGCCGTCCCGGATACTTCGATGCTGTCACTAAGCGCGGCTCCAACCAGTATCACGGTGAGCTGTCGTATTACCAGCAGAACTCTGCCCTGTACGCCAGAGGCTTCTTCGAACGGCAGAAGACCTGGGACCTGTACCACATCTTCAACATCGCCGCCTCGGGACCGGTCATCCGCGAGAAGACATTCTTCTACGCCCTCTGGAACGGGGAACGAGTCCCGGGAAAGACCTTCCGGAACAACACCGTCCCTACCGAGGCGATGCGCCGCGGTGACTTCTCGCAGCTTCTGGCCCTTCCCACGCCGGTAACCGTGCGCGACCCGCTCACGTCAATGGCGTTCCCGGGCAACATCATCCCGTCTAACAGGCTCAGCGCAGTCTCCTTGAAGGTCCAGGACCAGCACATGCCCCGCCCCAACGTCGGTGCAGCGAATTTGCTCGTCAACAACTTCGACTGGGTCCATCCATATCCGAGCGATCAATTCAGGGCTGACGTCATCGTCACTCGCATCGATCACCACTTTTCGCCGAACAATTCCTTTTACGCCCGCTTCTCGGGTTACCTCCCTCGCTATATCACCCCTGGCAACTACCCGACCACGGCCTCGAGCAGCCGGCGCCAGAGCCATTCCTGGGTATTTGTGGACACCCACATCTTTTCGCCAAGAATGATCAATACCTTCACCTTTGGCGGGAACCATGACGGCCGGGACGTTGGAATCGAAATCAACGGATACCAGCCTCCCCAAGGCGCCCAGGTGGTTGCCGACCTCGGATTGACCGGCCTCAGCCCGAAGGTCCAGTCGTTCACCGAAAAAGGCAGCGGCTTTCCCGTGATGAATATCACCGGCTACTCGACGATTACTGCCGCGCACGGAGGCCGCGCCGACCCGAGGAGCTTCACCTTTGCCGACGCGATCACCCGGTCTTCTCCACGGCATGTCTTGAAGTTCGGCGGTGAGATGCGTACCTATCGGGACTTCAACGGCCTGGTTCCGGAGAGCACGTACGGGCGATTCACCTTTAACAACACTCTGACCAATCACGCCTATGCCGATTTTCTACTCGGCCTGCCATTTCAGAGTGAGCGGCTCGACCCGATTGTCGATCGCGTGCGCAACTCCTCCGAGCTCGGCCTGTTCGTGACGGACACCTTTAAAGTCAACAGCCGCCTCAACCTTGATTTGGGTCTCCGCTGGGACTACTTCACATCCACGACATTCGAGGACGGATTGATGTTGAACTGGGATCCGGCGACCGGCAATATTGTGGTGCCGGCCAATGTTCGGGACCGGATCAGCCGAAACTATCCAACCAACATCGGGATTGTGACCGGAGATGTGGTACCGCGGCCGGAGCGGAGCAATTTCGCTCCGCGGCTCGCAGTGGCTTACCGAATCACGGATCGCACCGTGTTTCGCGGCGGCTACGGTATCTTCACCGAGTTCTTCGGGAAATGGGTGCGCGCCGAAGGAGGCGGCCCCTTCCAGATCGGGGACACGTACTTCAACAGCATTCAGAACGGGCAGCCCCTGCTGCAATTCCCGAATCCGTTTCCAAGCGCCGGCGTCGCCTCTACGATCCCATCGCAGAGCGCCAATGGATACCCGAACGAAACCTCCAATGGATACATCCATCAGTTCAACGCCACACTGGAACAGCAGTGGCGCGACGTTGGCGTTCGGCTTTCCTACATCGGCTCCCGCAGCACCGGCCTCAATTACAACCTTTCGATCAACAAGCCGGCGCCGAGCCTGATCGCGTTTACCGCCGCGCGGCGGCCCTACCCGCAGTTCGTGAACCTCAACTATGCGCAGACCGACGGCCGTAACAAATACGACTCCTTCACGCTGGAGGCCAAGCGGAGGACCGGATGGTTCACCTTCGACGGTGTGTGGACCTGGGCGAAAAGCATGTCGGATTTCCTAAACCTCGAAAACCCTTACCAGCACACGTTCTGGAACCGGGAAGATTCCACGCCGCGGCATCGGGTGGTGATCAATAGCCTGTTCGAGGTCCCGGTAGGGCGCGGGCGAACTTTCCTCTCGGGTATGCCCAAAGCACTCAATCACGCGATCGGAGACTGGAAGGTGGCCTGGATCGCCTTCCTTCAGACAGGTCAGTTCTTCTCGCCGAGTTTCTCCGGCAGCGATCCATCTCGCACCAACACCTCCGGCGGGCTGCCGGACCGGATCTGCAACGGCAATCTTCCCGCGGGAGAACGGAGTATCGCCCGCTGGTTCGACGGCTCTTGTTTTGCCGTGCCTCCGGCGGGGCGGTTCGGTAATTCGGGGGTGAACATCCTCGAAGGTCCGGGCCTGCACAGCCACGCCGTCAGCATCACGAAGCGGTTCCTCTTGACTGAGCGTTTCTCTCTCGACTACATGGCGACCATCTCGAACGTGCTCAACCATCCCAATTTCGAATTCCCGGGCAGCAACATCTCAGTGCCGGGTCAGCTTGGGATAATCACGGCACAGCATAATAGGTTCCGGGCGGAGAGAAGCGGGGCCAGGTTCGTTGACATGCGGCTGCGTCTCCAGTTCTGAATGGAGCAACTCGGTTGAGGAGCTAAGTCTCAATGTCCAAATCCACTGCTCGAAGCGTTCTTGCGGCCGGCCTCGGCCTGGTAGCGCTGATCCTGGTGGCGAGTATTGCCTTGATCTACTCCAGGCGGCCCGAAACGCAGAAGCAGGGCAAGACCAAGTCGCAACCTTACTGGCAACGGACCGGCTTTCTGAGCAAGTTTCTGGAGGACCTGAACTCCGCCGGGCCTAAGGGGCTGAAGGCCATTTCGCTTCCGGATGGTTTCACGGCGGAGTTGGCCGCTGGTTCAGGCATGGTGGTTTACCCGATGTTCGTCTCCTTCGATGATCGCGGGCGGCTGTTTGTGTGCGAGTCCGCCGGAAGGAACATCAGTGACGAGGAAATGAACCGCAACCACGAGATGCGCATCCGTCTCTTGGAAGACAGCGATGGTGATGGTGTTTTTGATCGCGGTAAGATCTTCGCGGACAGGATCAGCATGACCATGGGCGCACAGTGGTATCGCGGGAGTCTTTATGTTGCGGCCCCGCCCGACATACTGCGGTTTGAGGATACCAACGATGACGGCGTGGCGGACCGTCGTGAGGTCATTCTCACTGGGTGGCCGCTGCATTCTAACGGCACGACATTGCACGGTCCCTACCTCGGTCCCGATGGCTGGATGTACCTCACCTACAACCAGGGCCGTTACAACATCAAGACCAAAGAGGGAACGACGCTTCAAGGTCCCGGCGGAAGAGTGTTCCGTTTCCGTCCGGATGGCAGCGGCCTCGAGTGGATCATCGGCGGCGGCTATGACAACGGTATTGAGATGGTCTTCACGTCGGCCGGCGAAATGATCGGAACGATGACTTATTACCGCAATCCCAAGATGGGCGAGCGCGACGCTCTGTTGCATTACGTCGAGGGTGGTGTCTATCCGAAGCGTACGGCGGCAGTGGAGGAGCGATACAAGCGCACCGGCGACCTGATGCCGGCTCTGACCAAGTTCGCGCGGGTTGCTCCTGCCGGCTTGGCGCTGTATCGAGGGGCAGCGTTCGGCCCCGAATTTCAAGGTGACCTGTTTAGCGCACACTTTAATCCGCACCGGATCTTGCGCCACGACATGGAGCGAGATGCTGCCACATTTCGAACCAAAGATGAAGATTTTCTGGTGTCGAGCGACCCTGATTTCCATCCTACGGATGTCGCGGAGGACGCGGATGGCAGCCTGTTGGTAGTCGAAACGGGAGCTTGGTATCTGCACAGTTGTCCCGTTTCCCGGATTGCCAAGCCCGAGTTTCAGGGCGCGATTTACCGGGTCCGGCGCAAAGGGGCGCGGAAGGTCGAAGATGCATGGGGGGCCAAGCTCAAGCTGGAGACAAAGACGCCGTCCGAGGTCATACGATTCCTGGATGATCCGCGCCCCGCGGTGCGGGACAAGGCGCAAGACCTGCTGATGCAGGCTGGAGAGGCGGCGGTCGAGCCGCTGATCGGCGTGCAGCAGATTCATGCCTCGCCGGATGTACGCGCGGCGGCGGTTTTCGCGCTCTCGAGGATTGGCGCGCCGAAGGCAGCGAGCGCGGTGCGCGCTGCGCTCAGCGACCCGCATTTCATCCCACGCGTGGCAGCGGCGCGGATGGCCGGGTTGAATCGAGACCGGGAGGCGTTAGACCGCTTGATAGAGATGGTCCAGCGGGATCATCCGGCGGCGCGGCGCCAAGCCGCGACGGCCCTGGGACAACTCGGAGATCCGCGCGCGGCGCCGGCCTTGGTTGCAGCCTCCGTCAATCCGGAAGACCGCTTCGTTGAGCACTCTATTATCTACTCGCTGATCACTCTCAAGACTCCCGGACCGGTCCTCGAAGCCCTGAAGAATCGCAGCCCCAAGGTTCGAAAGGCCGCTTTAATCGCACTCGACCAGATGGACGATTCGCCGCTACGCCGGGAGCACCTGCCGGCGCACCTGAATGATGCCGACCTGCAACTGCGGCGAGCCGCGCTGTGGGTCGTTTCGCGTCATCCGGATTGGTCCGGCGAAGTGTTGAAGTTTCTCCGGACGCGGTTTCGAGCGCCGGAATTGGCGCCTGAGGAAGCGGAGCTGATTCAGGCATCTCTCGTTTCTCTCTGCCAGAACGATCAGGCCCAAGGACTAATCGCCGAAGTCCTGGCTGACTCGGCGACCTCGACTAAACAGCATCTCTTTCTGCTGGACGCGATGGATAAGTGCGGCGTAAAAGAGATCCCGGCCCTCTGGGCCGAACGGCTGCGTCAGCACCTGCGAGGCAAGGACGCTACGCTGCGGGCGCGTGTCATGGCGCTCATCCGATCCCGTCAGGTTCCGGCGCTCGACGGCGAGATCGAGCGAGTGGCCTCGAATGCATCCGAATCGAACGATCTTCGGGTTCTGGCGCTTGGGGTGTTGGCTTCCCGGCGGCCGTCACTGCCCGATGCCGATTTCGACTTCCTGCTTCGGCTGTTGCGACCCGAGACCAACGCGGATCTCCGCCAATCAGGCGCGCAAGTGCTCGGGCGCGCGAAGCTCAGCAATGGCCAGTTGCTGACGCTGGCGGGCCAGCACCTCGGACGCGCTGATCCGCTAATCCTGCCGCATCTGCTGGACGCGTTCCAGGGCGCACGCTCGGAGGACATTGGCAAGGCTTTCGTCGCCGGACTTGTCGAGTCGCGATATTCGCAAGAGGGCATCGCCGCTGAGCGCATTCCCGGAATGCTGAAAAACTTTCCAGACACCGTGCAGCCCGCGGCGGGGCCTCTGCTGGAACGAATCAGGAAAGAAAAGGAATCCAGGGCAGCGCGGCTGAAGGAGCTGGAGCCGCTCCTGAAGGCAGGTGACATCGACCGTGGGCGCGAAGTCTTTTTCGGCCAAAAGGCCGGTTGCGGAAGCTGTCATACCATCATGGCCGAGGGCGGCGATGTGGGTCCCGATCTGACATCGGTCGGGGCGGTTCGGTCCGGCTTCGATCTGCTGGAGGCTATCGTGTATCCAAGCGCAAGTTTTGTCCCCGGCCATGAAGTCTATCGTGTGGAAACGGACCGCGAGGTTTACACCGGAGTGCAGGGAGAGAGTTCGCCGGATGCCGTGCTAATCATTAGCGGGCCTCGCGACCGGGTGCGGATCCCCCGCAAGGAGATCCGCTCCATGCGGCCCTCCAACGTATCACTGATGCCGGATGGCTCAGTGGAAAACCTGACGCGGCAGGAGCTCGCTGACCTGCTCGCTTTCCTGCAAGCCCAGACGTCCCGCGCTGCAAGCACCGGAGGCACTGAATGACTGGTGTGGATCGTGCTGGCGAACAACTTACCGGGCCACGACTATAAGGAAGTGGTTAAGAGTCTAGTACGTCCGAGTCCCATTCACGCGGGTCTCGACATGGTACACAGACGTGCGGGCGGTGATGTAGAGTCCCCGGAAGCCTGCTCCCCAACAGAGGTTGCTGGGCGCTTCCGGTGGTTTGACCGAGCCCAAGGGTTCGCCCTGCGCTGAAAAGACCTCCAGTGCGCCGCCCGAGGCAATCCACACGTTGCCGGCCTCGTCTGTCTTCAAACCATCTCCTCCGATGGGGGCGAAGTCGCGGCCCGGGCGGAGCGAGCCGTCCGGCGCAATATCGTAGATGCGAGTCTTTTTGCCCCGGCCATCCGCCACGTAGAGCTTCTGCTGATTCGGCGAGAGCGCGACGCCGTTGGGCCCCTGGCAATCGTCTGCCACAACTTTCACGTCACCTTTGCGCGTGATCTGGTACACGCGCGACTTCGGGAGATCCGTGAAGTAGATATGGCCGTCGATCGCGTAGACGAGATCGTTGGGGCCTTGCAGTCCTTCGGAAGCGAGAACAGTAATCGACCCGTTCTTCTCCGTACGGGTAACACGCCCACCTCCCTCGCAGGTGAGAAGGCGGCCTTGGTGGTCGAATGTCAGCCCGTTGGCGCGGTTCGAGTTCTCGCGGAATACCGCGAGTTGGCCTCGCTCCCATTTGTGGATCCGTTGATTCGGAATGTCGCTGAACAACAGGTATCCGCGGCGACTGAACACGGGCCCTTCCGTGAACTTGAAGCCGGTGGCCGTACGGTCGATCTTGGCGTCACGATCGATGAACTTCCAGAACGATTCCGATTTTGCTTCGATCATGGTTAGGACCCCATTCCCGGCGCAAAGTATGACTTCGCCGGCGCCTTGTACGCGATCTTCAGCTCCGGCGTCTCGATGCGCTTGCCGCCCTGATGGCCGGACTCCATCAGGAACGAGAGCGCACCCGTGGTGAGCAGAGTTCGCTCGACGGGATAGAACTTCTGGCCTGTCTGGATGGTATGGGTAATGGCATGCACAAGCGGGCTGAAGTTGTTCGAGTTCTCGGTGGGGATGTAGCAGAGCACGGCATCCGGCTGCGCCTTCCCCTTCACCTTGACCGCTGCGAGGTACCCACTCACAAGCCCTCCCATCGCAAGCGCCGCGGCGCGGAACCCATCCCGGTACTCCACCACACACGCCACGGGTCGCTTCACATCGCGAGCTTTCCTCTCGCCCGGGTGCTGTTCCTTTGCCAGCACCGCCTGGAGCAGATCCTCACGCCAAAGGCCGTCACTAGCACCCTTCCAGACCGCGTCATCCTTCAACAACTGTACGGACTTCACGCCGACTTCCCCACCCTTGCGACGCTCCACGAATGCCTGTAACGTTTCGAGCACATGGAACAAACCGCCGTCGGCCACCCAACCTCCACCGACCGCTACCGCCGATTCCATCTCGACCCCCAAGGGCGGATCGAGCTCAGGACGACGGAAGGTCACCGACACCGATGAACCGGCCGTCAGCGGGAACTTGAGTTGCCGGGACCAGTCATACATCTGCTTGGCCTTTTTCCAGTCGTAGGAAAGGTGTTTGTCCACGAACACCGGACACGACTTCCCGGACTCCCGAAACACCTTCACCACCTGCTCGTAGTACTCATATCGCGGATAGAGTTTCTGATTCTTCTCGTTATCTGGGAAGGTGCCGTGCTCGCACACGAGAATCACTCCGTCCACCGCCAGCTTTCTCGTGCCGAGGGTGAGTGCTTCACGAATCGATTTCATGACTGGCACGCTATACGCCGATGCGAGCTTGTTTCCAATGTCGGCCGGATGGATCTGATCCATCCAAAGCGAGGCGACCTCGAACGGCGGCTCGTGATACTGCTCGCCGATCCAGTAGCCTTCGAGGAACCTGGTAATGAAGTTGTCCGAATGCGACCGCACGTGATACGTGCTCGACAAACAAGCAATCTTCTTGCGGCCATTGGCTCCCATCAATGGCGCCGCGGCCATAGTGGCCAGGAATTCACGTCGTTTCATTTGCCTGCTACCTCCTCGTTTGCTTTCAGTACTCGCAGTAGGTTCAATCCCATGACTTTCCGGATGTCGGTGTCCGAATAACCCATCTCGATCAGACCGCGCACAATCGCGGGATACTTCGAAACATCTTCGGCGCCGACAGGAACCATCCCGGAAATCCCATCGTAGTCGGATCCCATGGCGACATGGTCAGCGCCCACGAGCTTGGTTACATAGTCGATGTGCCGGAGAAGCGCTTTAAGGGGCACTTTCGGCATCAACGCATAATACTTGCGTTGGATACCTCGCACCAACTCCCACCGGCCCGGATCATTGGCGCGCATCGTGAGAATATCTCTGATCTCGGCGTCGCGCGCGGGACGATTGGCGGCGAACACATCGTAGGCGCGTTTGTCGAGGTATCCAGCGTGAAAGTTGATCGCGATCACGCCACCTTTCTTTGCGATTGCCTGAATCACATCGTCCGGCATATTGCGCGGAATCGGCGCGATCGCCTTGACGGACGAATGCGAGGCGAGCACTGGCGCGCGCGACTCGGCCACCGCGTCGAGAACGGCCTTGTCCGAAATGTGCGACACGTCCACCATCATGCCCAGACGATTCATCTCGCGAACGAGCTGTTTGCCGTAGGTCGAAAGTCCGTTATGCGCGGCCACATCCGTCATCGAATCGGCAAAGACGTTAGTCGCGAAATGAGCCAGTGTCAGATATCGTACGCCGAGCTTATGGAACAGGCGGAGAACCCCGAGACTATCACCGATGAGGTGACCGCCTTCAAGGCTCGCGAGCGCCGCCACTCTGCCCGAACGGTGGATGCGTTCGATATCTGCGGCAGTGTAGGCGAATTCCATGTCCTTTGGGTTGCGCTTCACCTCCTCATGCAGTGCGTCCAGACAATCGAGCGCACGCGGCAGCCACAAGTTGGGAGGATAATCCTGCGGTTGGGCGTAGATTCCAAACAATACCGCACCGACACGTCCTTTCCGCAAGCGTGGGAGGTCGAGCTCGTGGTAGCCATGCTCGTCGGCAAGACGGTAGCCTTCGTCGATGAAGTAGCGCGGGGTATCGATGTGGGCGTCGAAGATCAGAATGTCGCGGAGGAGACGTTCCTGCCGGGCGTCCGTGTTCTGAGCCGCCAGGGACCCGATCGCCAGAAAGACAAGAGCCGAGACAATACGCATCGCCGGAAGTATACACCATGACGGCCTGTTTGTTCGGCTCGTGCTCAGTACCATTACTAAGTTATTGAGCAACGGTACCTTTAGGTGATTCGAGGGTTGGAGGGACCGGGTGAGATTTTCACCGCCTGGAACCCCGGGAGCGCGATTTGCGTCTTCCTGAACGACATTTGCGGCATGATGGCGCTGAGTGACGAAAATCTTCGCTCGCTTCCTGGGGCAACGCTCGCAAGCCTGGGTACGGCGCCCGCGTGCGACATAAGTTCCAAGGGCAGCATCGACATTACAGACATACGAATCGTGCAGGCGTCGCTGAACACGCCCGCGGTGAAATGCGATCCGCGCGATCCGGATGGCGATGGAACGATTACCGCGAACGATGCGCGCATGTGCGTTCTTCGATGCACTAAACCCGGCTGCGCGTAGGAGGAATCAGGATGTCACGATTACTTTTTGCTGCCTGAATGTAATACTGCGCACGCTCGTGCACACTGTCCCACGCCTCGAGCGGACGAACCAACGCGAACCGTCGCTCGAATCGCTCATCACACAGTTTGTGAGTGGGATCGTTAGGATCGGTGACAGGATACGGCACGTGTCCTCGCGACGAAACGAGCAGGTGAGCCGCGCGGTCTGAGAAAGCGGTTGGATATCTCAAACAGGACTGTGCCGTTCCCGCGCGCTGGCTCGCGCGGCTTCAACACGTAGACATCAGCCGAAAACTCGAGGAGCCCCTCATCGTTGCGAGCGGCGTGCTGGAGGTCGGCAATGATGCGGTTGGCTGTCGGACCGTTCTGCGACGTGTATCGTCACCAGGCCGCAGAGGCGGGGAGAGGAGGAGTGGGAGCCAGAAAGCAGTGCGCACCGAAGATTCTACTTCATAAGAAAGTGGGGCAGGATTGCATCCTGGCGGTTCACAACCGCCGCTGTTAATTCGCCTCGTCGGAGAAATCTGTGGGTCACCGATACGCTCCAATGGGCGCCGGAAGCTCGGCTCGCGCAGTCCGCGAGCCCGATGTGGGATGGCGCGGCTTCAGCTTTTCCTGTTCGTAGCCAGTTGCCTTTCGAACTAATTTGCCCTCTCCGGTAAACGCTACGCCATTGATCGCGATCAACCGTCTCAAGGCTGATTCGTAGCGGCAGGTACGGAAGTACGCTTGACACGAACGCAAAATGGCATATACTCAGATGCATAGGTAAGGTATCGTAGTATGCCTCGGCCAAACTTTCCCCAAGGCTCACTGCCACTACTGGTGCTCAAAATCCTTGCGGGATCTGGGCCCTTGCACGGCTACAGCATCACTCTCAAGATTGAGCAGCTTTCTGAAGACGCTCTGAGCGTCGAAGAAGGCTCTCTCTATCCGGCGCTTCACCGCCTGGAAGAGGCCGGATCGATCAAGGCGAAGTGGGTGATCACGGAAAACAAACGCCGTGCCCGAGTGTACGAGATTACCCCAAAGGGCAAGGAGCAGCTGCAGGTGGAGGAAGAACGCTGGCGAAGTGCGACGGCGGCGGTAGCGCGCATTCTCCGGTACGCGTGAGAGGTTCGAATGTCCTGGTTCTCTCGAATACGCAACATCATCCAAAGTGACCGCATCAGCCGTGAACTCGATGAGGAGATGCAGTTCCACATCGAGCAAAGGGCTGCGGATTTTGGCCTAACTCCAGGGGAGGCTCGACGGCGGTTCGGGAAGCAATTGCATCTCCGCGAAGAGAGCCGCGATATCAAGCTCGCCGCGTGGGTCGATTCGCTCCGCGCCGATGTTGTCTTTGGCTGGAGGCAGTTGCACAAGCAGCGTACGGTGAGCGCGGCCTCGATCGTGTCGCTTGCGCTGGCGATTGGCGCGGCGACCGCAGCGTTTCGTCTCGTCGATGCGGTGCTCCTGCGACCGCTGCCCGTGGCCGAACCAGAGCGCCTGTATTTCGTCGCGACGACGTATTTCGATCGTGAGGGCCGACCCGACTATAGCGACTATTTCGACTATCCGAGCTATCGAAGCTACCGCGAGCTCATCACGAATCGCGCGGAACCAATGGTCGTCGGGATGGTCAACAACCAGCAGGAGGTTCGATTCGAAGGCGCCGACAGCGAGCGTCTACGCCGCCAGTACGTCTCCGGCAACGTCTTTCCGTCGTTCGGGCTCAAACCCGAGCTTGGACGCCTGCTCACTCAAACGGACGATGTCAGGCCCGGCGGCCATCCAGTCGCCGTCCTCAGTTACGATTACTGGACCCGCCGCTTCGCCCGCGATCCCGGGGTGATTGGGCGCACGTTTCAGATGGGGAAGTATCGGCTCGAAATCGTCGGCGTCGCGCCGCGAGGCTTCATCGGTAGTGAGCCCGGCGAGATCGTCGACCTGTTCGTCCCCGCGATGATGAACGCCGAAGCGCTCGACAGCCCTGGCTGGTCGTGGTTTCGGATGTGGGTGCGCCTCAGGCCGGGAGTATCTCCGGAAGAGGTCCGCCAGCCGCTCGAAGCCGCGCACATGCAAACGCTGCGGGATAACCTGAAGAACTTCGCATCTGATAGGCCACTCGAGGCGATCCAGCGCCACCTCAATCAGAAGCTGATTCTCTTGTCGGCCGCCTCCGGAGCATCGAATCTGCAAAAGGACTATCAGCGTCCGCTGCTGATTCTCGCACTGCTGGTTGGGCTGGTGCTGTTGATCGCGTGTGCAAACGTCGCGAATCTGATGACCGCGCAAGCGGCGGCGCGCTCCCGCGAGATGACATTGCGTGTTTCCATCGGAGCCGGACGGGCACGGCTGATGCAACTCGTGCTCATCGAGTGCGCGATGATCGCAGCATTCGCTTCCGCCCTCGGGGGCGTGTTCGCGGCGTGGTCGGCGCCGCTGGTGGTCTCTATGCTCCGCATGCCGGAATCTCCGGTCCGCCTAGTGCTCGAAACCGGGTGGCGGGAACTTGGTTTCAGCTTCGCGCTCGCGTTACTGGTGACGCTGCTGTTCGGACTCGCGGCCGCGCTCCGGGCATCGGCGGTGCAACCGGTCCACGCGCTCAGGGGTGGCGAAGATTCCGGTACGCCGCGTCGGCCCATGAAGCTGCTGCTGTCGGCGCAAGTCGCTTTCTGCGTCACGGTGCTGTTCGTCGCAGGCCTGTTCCTGGCGACCTTCCACCGCATGTCCACCCGGCCGCTCGGATTCTTGCCGGACAATCTCCTCGTCGTGGATATTTCCGCTGCGCAGGGCCAGCTTTCGCCAGAAGTGTGGTTTCAAGCTGCCGACGAGCTCCGTGCCGCGCCGGGTGTTGTATCGGTCGGAGCGTCGGGATGGCCTCTGCTCTCCGGCAACCGCTGGACCGGTTCTGTGCGACTTCCCGGCAAGCGCGTCGAGGCCCAGGGACCGTACATGCTGGACGTGTCTCCGAACTATTTCGAGGTGATGGGTATCTCGCTCATCGCCGGACGTGACTTCCGTCGCGGCGACAGGCAACATGGTCTAAAAGCGCCGGCCGAGCCCGTCGCCGGAGTCGGAATTGTGAACGAAGCCTTCGCGCGTCTCTATTTTGGTGGCGCGAATCCAGTCGGCCGAACTGTGGACCTGCTCCAAAAGAAGGATCTGACAGCGTCCATGGAGATCATCGGTCTGGTGCGCAACGCAGTCTACTACGACCTGCGGGAAGCGATGCGTCCCATGATCTTCGTGCCGATGAAGGACCGCGGGCATGTAACGCTGCTCGTGCGCACCGCGGTCGAGCCGCCGTCACTCGTGCCAGCTCTGCGCCAGAAGATCTCATTCGCCGGTGGAGGTTTGCGGGTACAACAGATCCAGCCGCACAGCAGTTTCATTCGCTGGCGCTTAGTGCGGGAACGGCTACTGGCGACGCTGTCGCTGTTCTTCGCCGTGGTCGCTCTGGTGCTCGCCGCGGTCGGTCTTTACGGCGTTTTGAATTACTCCGTGACCCGGCGGCGCCGTGAGATCGGCATTCGGATGGCGCTCGGCGCCCGAGTCGGTCATGTCGTGCGCATCGTGACCAGTGATGCGGCACTCATCGTCTGCCTCGGTTCGCTGGCCGGCGTCGCTGCAGGCGTGATGACCGGTCGACTGATCGAGGCGATGTTGTACGAGGTCAAGCCTACGGGCCTGGACGCGATAGGTGCCCCGATCTTGATACTCGCTCTCGTCGCGCTGGTGGCTTCACTGCCTCCGGCGTTTCGAGCGGCGCGAGTGGATCCGGCGCAGACCTTGCGGAGCGAGTAAGCATGTTCCTCCTGGCTAACACCGGCCGAAGTCCGCGAGCGTTCGGCTCGCGGATCCGGATGCGCGAGGAAGGCTGCAACATGACCTCGCTGAATAGTTCGATTCGCTCGACGCCGATGTCGTGTCAGGCTGGCGCCAGATCCTGAAATGAAAACAAAACCGCCGACGGCCCCGGCCACATAGGTCCTGCCCGGTCGCCTAGCGTTTATCGATCCCGCGGCTCGCGGGTCTGGAGCGGTTTATGGTAGA
>Ga0187893_10009589_pt1 | contig 14820 bp, 15 predicted proteins | sample MA1701074metaG_FD_139574 | JGI IMG/M metagenome (GOLD analysis project Ga0187893, IMG submission 139574) | White microbial mat communities from a basaltic lava cave in the Kipuka Kanohina Cave System on the Island of Hawaii, USA - MA170107-4 metaG ...
AACTGCGGACGCTTCCTTGCCACACAACGACTTTCGCGACTTGTCGCGCGACTCCTGCACGATCCTCAACATTTCTTCGACCGACCCGAGACAACGGCATGTGCGGAACCCGGGACTAGCTCGCGCGGGTCGTCTCATCCGGCGCCAGCCCCTCGACGGCGGCCACGAGCTCGTCGGTGGGCCGGAAGGTCAGCCCCGCCGTGGCCCGGTGCGAGTAGCGGACGATCCCCTCGCCGTCGATCACGAACGCGGAGCGGCGGTAGAACCCCAGCGGGCCGAGGATGCCGTAGGCCCGGCCGACGTCCTTGCCCTCGTCGGCCAGCAAGGGGAAGGCGAAGCCGCCCTCACCGGCCGAGAAATCGTCATGGCTCTGCACCGATTGGGGGCTCAGAGCCAGCACCACGGCACCGGTGGACCGGAAGCGCTCGATGTCGTCGGAGTAGGTGTTGAGCTGCAGGGTGCACACCGGCGTGTGGTCGCCGGGGTAGAAGACGAGCACCACCGGGGAACCGGCGAACTCGGCCAGGCTGTAGGTGCGCCTGCCCCCGTCGGTGCCGTCCGTACCGGGCAGGGTGAAGTCGGGGGCCCGCTCCCCCACTGCGATCGCCACGGTTCAGACCTCGATCGTCTCGAGGATCGACTCGGGGATGTCGAAGTTGGCGAAGACGGCCTGGACGTCGTCGTGGTCGTCGAGGCTGTCGACCAGGCGCAGCACGGCCCTGGCCGCTTCGGCCGTTTCGAGCGCGATGGTCGAGATCGGGACCATCGTGAGGTCGGCGGCCTCGACCGGCAGCCCGCCGTCCTCGAGGGCCCCACGCACGCGCTGGAGGTCGGCCGGTGCCACGGTGACCCGCCACAGGTCGCCGTCGTCGACGATGTCGTCGGCACCGGCCTCGAGGGCGAGAAGCAGGAGATCGTCCTCGGCCACCGAGCAGGGTACGGTCACGATCCCCTTGCGCTCGAACTGCCAGGCCACCGCGCCGGGCTCGGCCATCGACCCCCCGTTGCGCGTGAACAGGCTGCGGATGTCGGGGCCGGTGCGGTTCCGGTTGTCCGTGAGCACCTCGACGAGCAGCGCAATCCCGCCCGGCGCGTACCCCTCGTAGGTGATCTGCTCGTAGGTGACCCCTTCGAGCTCGCCGGTGCCACGCTTGACGGCTCGTTCGATGGTGTCGGTGGGCACCGACGCGTCGCGCGCCTTCTGGTACATGGTGCGCAGGGTGGGGTTCATGTCGGGGTCGCCACCGCCCTCACGCGCGGCCACCTCGACCTGGCGGATGAGCTTGGCGAAGAGCTTGCCCCTGGCCTTGTCGACCGCGCCCTTCTTGTGCTTGATCGTGGCCCACTTGGAATGTCCGGACATGATCTCTCTCCTACACCGTTTTCAGGAACAGTTCGTGCAGTCGCGAATCGTCGGACAGCTCGGGGTGGAACGAACAGGCCATGACCGGTCGGTCGCGGGCGCGGACCACCACGGCCCGGCCCTCGAGGGTGGCCAGCACCTCGACTCCGGCGCCGCAGCGCTCGACCACCGGGGCCCGGATGAACACGGCGTGGAACGGCCGCGCCGGTGCGTCGACGTCGTCGAGGGAGATGTCGGCCTCGAAGGAGAAGACCTGGCGACCGTAGGCGTTGCGCCGCACGCCGATGTCGAGCGCCCCGAAGCTGGCCTGGTCCGCTCGACCGCCGGCCACGTCGTTCGCCAGCAGGATCATTCCCGCGCAGGTCCCGAGGACGGCGAGGCCTTCGGACAGGCGCTCGGCCACGACGTCGAACAACCCCGACGTGGCCAACAGCCCGGACATGGTGGTCGATTCACCGCCCGGCAGGACGAGCCCGGCCACGCCCTCGAGGTCAGCAGGCTGCCGGACCTCGACCGGTGCTGCCCCCAAGGCGCGCAGCACCTCGGCGTGACGAGCGAACGCGCCCTGGAGGGCGAGCACGCCGATCTTCACCTGGGGGCCTCACGCGCACGACCGGGTCAGCCTACCGGTGGCCCGGAGCGGCGATCGGACTACCAGCCGCGATCGGCGAGCTTGGTGACCAAGGCGTCGATCTCCAGCCCGGCCATGGGCGGGCCGAGACCGCGGCTCACCTTGGCCAGCATCTCCGGCGAGCGGAAGTGGGTGGTGGCCTCGACGACGGCCTTGGCCACGCCCGCCGGGTTCTCGCTCTTGAAGATCCCCGAGCCCACGAAGACCGCCTCGGCCCCGAGCTGCATCACCAGGGCGGCGTCGGCCGGCGTGGCGATGCCTCCCGCGCAGAACAGGGGCACCGGGAGCCGGCCGGCCTCGGCGATCTCCTGCACCAGCCCCACCGGCGCCCGCAGCTGCTTGGCCCAGTCGTACACCTCGGCCGAGTCCGCTTGGGTGATCCGGCGGACGTCGCCCAGGATCGACCGTAGATGGCGCACGGCCTCGACGATGTTCCCGGTGCCGGCCTCACCCTTGGAGCGGATCATGGCGGCACCCTCGGAGATCCGCCGTAACGCCTCGCCCAGGTCGGTCGCCCCGCACACGAAGGGCACCGTAAAGGCCCACTTGTCGATGTGGTGAGCCTCGTCGGCCGGGGTGAGCACCTCGCTCTCGTCGACGTAGTCGACGCCCAGCGCCTCGAGGATCTGTGCCTCGACGAAATGGCCGATGCGGGCCTTGGCCATCACCGGGATCGTCACGGCGGCCTTGATCCCCTCGATCATGTCGGGATCGCTCATACGGGCCACCCCGCCGTCGCGCCGGATGTCGGCCGGTACCCGCTCCAGGGCCATGACCGCCACCGCGCCGGCCTCTTCGGCCAGCACGGCTTGGGTGGGGGTGACCACGTCCATCACCACGCCGCCCTTGAGCATCTCGGCCAGGCCCCGCTTGACCCGCACCGTCCCCGTGTCGCGACCACTCATCTGATCGCCCGTCGCCCCGGCACCGTCGCTCTGCGTCATCGGGCCGAGTCTACGGGCGGGTGAGCGCGTGCCGGTCAAGGATTGCGCCCCGTTTGCGCTCAACCGGTGACGGTGGCACCGCCCGGGGGCGCCAACGCCACCCACGTACGCCCGGGGGTGAGCCCGATGGGTGAACCGGACGCATCGAGGTACTGGGTAACCGCCTCCAGCGTCGGCTTCGCCCACCGACCCTCGATCAGGTGCCCCGCGGTGAGCACCCACACCGGGCCCTCGCCCACCAGGTTGGCTTCGGGCACGGCCGACCCGCTCACGTCGACGTAGCCGGTGTCGACGTAGTCGACGAACTGGACCACGACGTTCTGCGGCGCCACCTGGACTCCCGCCTCGTCGACGTGGGCAGTGCCGCGCTGGGAACGGGCGTAGACGCCGGCCGCCGCGTCCCACAGGTAGTCGACCGGCGCGCTTCCCGGACCGGCGCCGTAGTTCACGTTGAGGGCACCGACCGGGGTGGCCCCCGCTGCGAGCGGCGCACCGTCGGGCCGGAACAAAAAGAGCGGCGGTGGCGGCGGCGCGCCGGGTGGGGCCATGGCGTAGAGCGACGAGGTGGAGCTGTAGAGGTTCGCCGGCGCCCGGCGGTCGCCCCGGCGCATGTAGCTGCCGGGCGCCGCGTCGACGCCGACGTCGATGAGCGCGGCCGCCCGGATGGCGGCGGCGAAATCTGCGTTGGCCCCCGACCACGCGAAGAGCGGGTTGTCGAGCGGTGTCGCCAGCGCGATGTCGGTGGTGCGGGCGGAGCGGACCGGCCCGACCGGGTCGACGTCGGTCGAGTGAAAGATCGCCGCCAAGCGCGTGACACTGCCCTCCACCGTTTCCTCCACCACCACGTCGGCCTGGTTGAGGCCCATCTGCGGCCGCGCCAATCCCTCCGCGTTGTCGATCTTGACCACCAGGGCGGGGCGAGCGGCAACCGCGGGATCGGCGGCGGGCAGGCCGGTGAGCGGGAAGACGGGCAGGGGCCGCGGCACCGTGGTGGTCGCGCCGTCAGGCGCACCACCGGTCGAGGTGCTGGCGGCCGCCGGCTCGCGGTCGCCGGAGCCGTCGGAGCGCGCCACCACGGTGGCCACGCCCGCGCAGAAGACGGCGATGGCGGTGAACACGGTGACCGGTACGAGCACGGAAGGAAGCGGTCGGGCGAGAGCGGGCATCGGCTAATGGTCCTTGGTGCAATGGGGCTGGGCCGATCGGCGCAGCCCTGGGCCCGAGCGGCCCGGCGGCGACGCCGCCAGGAGCGGAAGGTACAGCATCGAGCGCCGGCCCCGACGCGGCCGACGCTCCGGTCAAGGTCGCCCTTGCGCGGCGGCTCAGAGCTCGCGGAGCGCGGCGATCCGCTCCTCGAGAGGTGGATGGGTGTCGAAGAGGCGGTTGATCCGAGACAACCGACCCTCGTCTCGATCGAGGGCGATGGGGTGCTCGATCCACAGGTGCGCCGTGGCCCGTGAGCTCGAGGCCACGACCGTGTGGTCGTCGCGCAGCTTCTCGAGCGCCGAGATGAGGCCGGGCGGGTAGCGCGTCATCTCGATGCCGGACATGTCCGCCAACGCCTCCCGGCGCCGGCTCACCGCCGCCTGCATGGCCTTGGCGATGAACGGCGACAGGATCAGGAGCACGAACCCGGCCACGGCCAGGAAGGCCGCCGGGCTCGAGCCGCGGTCGCCGCCGTTGTTGTGCCGGCGCCCGCCGCCCCACCACAGGGCGCGGATGCCGATGTCGGAGAGGATGGCCACGACGCCCACCATGGTGACCGCCAGCGTCGACACCAAGATGTCGTAGTTCTTGATGTGGCTGAGCTCGTGCGCCACCACCGCTTCGAGCTCGATCCGGTTCATCTTGTCGAGCAGCCCGGTGGTGACGGCGATGGCCGCATGACGCGGGTTGCGGCCCGTGGCGAAGGCGTTGGGCGCGTCGTCGGCGACGATGTAGACGCGCGGTTTGGGCAGGCCCGAGGCGATGCAGAGGCCCTCGACGAGGTTGTGCAGCCGGGCGTACTCGACCGGGTCGGCGGGGCGGGCGCGACTCATGGCCAGAGCCACGGCGTCGGACTTCCAGTACGCCACCGCCGAGCTGACCCCGGCGATGGCCAGGGCGAAGACGATGCCCACCGGTCCCCAGCCGATGAGCTGGTTGAACCCCAGCGCGACCAGCACCACCAGCGCGACGAACGCGGCGACGAGCAGCGCCGAGCGGCGCTTGTTGGAGGCGACCTGGTCGTACAGCGTGGACTACCGGGCTAGAACGAGACCTGGACCGGTCCGCGTGACCCGTCGTCGGTCTCGAAGTACTCGCGTTGGTTGAAGTGGAACATGTTGGCCAGGACGACCGTCGGGAACTGCTGGATCTTGGTGTTGTACTTGTACACGGTGTCGTTGTAGAACTGCCGCGCGTAGGCGATGCGCCCTTCGGTTCCCGAGAGCTCCTCTTGCAGGTTCAAGAAGTTGGCGTTGGCCTTGAGGTCGGGGTACGCCTCGGAGAGCGCGAACAACGACTTCAGCGCGCCGCTGATCATGTTCTCGGCCTGCGCCTGCTGAGCCGGGCCCTGGGCCGACATGGCCATGTTGCGAGCGGTCGTGACCGCCTCGAGCGTTTCGCGCTCGTGGCTGGCGTAGCCCTTGACCGTCTCGACCAGGTTGGGAATGAGGTCGTACCGGCGGCGGAGCTGCACGTCGATCTGGGCCCAGGCGTTCTCGATACGGTTCCGCAGCCGGACGAGGCCGTTGTACATGACGACCAACACGATCGCCAGCACGGCGACGACGCCGAGCAGGATGAGTAGTGCGACCAATCTGGCTCCCTCTCGTCGAACGAAGCCCGCCGTTCGGCCTCGGTGATGGTACAAGACACCCGGCGACCGTCCGGTCGCCCGAGGTCACTAGTCCGTTCGGACTAGTCGAAAATGGCCCGATCGGGCCATGGTCAGACCGGTCGAGACCTGCGCAGACTGGGCGCAGCTTCCAACGCCGCAAACGTCACTGACCACACCGCACCAACGCAGCAGTCGCAACACCACCGGTCGCACGTGTCGGGAGCCGCACCAGGAGGGGTCGCCCCCAGCAGGCTCCTCCTGTGCTCTCACCGGATGGGAGGGGTCGCCCCCAGCAGGCCCCTCCCCCGGTTCCCGCCAGCCGGGAGGGGTCCCCCAGCAACCCCTCCTGGCTCGCGGTGAGCTTCGAGGGTCGCCTGACCCGGAGGCCCGCCGCCCGGCTCGCCCTCGGTCCGTCCCTCAGGAGACGCCCAGCAGGTCGACGACGAACACGAGCGTCTCGTTGGGCCCGATGGCCCTGCCTGCGCCCCGACGCCCGTAACCCTTGGCGGGAGGGATCGTGATCTTTCGACGGCCCCCGACGCGCATGCCCGCCACCCCCTCGTCCCAACCGGCGATGACCTCGCCGGCACCCAGGCGGAACCGGAACGTGTCGCCGCGGTCCCACGAGGCGTCGAACTGCTTGCGGGTGCTCCACGCCACGCCGACGTAGTGGACCTCCACGCTGCACCCGGGGATCGCCTCGGCGCCGTCGCCGGGCTCGGCGTCCTCGGTGAGCAACTGGGCGGGCGGCGTCTCCCCGGGCGGGACGTAGACATGAGGCTTTTCGATCGCGGGCATGGCCGCCGACCCTACGCCCTGCCCGGCGCCCATCGGAACTACGAGATCCCCCACCACCCCTGGCGGGGCGGCCTGCGACGCACGAGAATGGCGCCGGCGGTTTGTCGCTCCTGGCGGCTGGCGCCGCCGGGCCGCATGGCCCGGGACCGGCGGGGGGCCCGGGGGGCAGAGGCTTCGCCGGAGCCCCCCGGCTGCCGATCGATCCGCCCTCGCTGCCGCTCTCGGCGGCTGGCGCCGCCGGGCCGCATGGCCCAGGCCTGGTCGATCGGCGACAGGTGTTTCGGCGCCCGCCGAAGGCGGGCACCATCCAGCTCGCCCGAACGGAGTGAGCGCAGCGAACGAGTGAGGGCGACTCTCGTCACAGTTCGGAGTACATCGCCTGGTACAGCTCGGCGAGGCGGTCCATCGAGAACTCGGCGGCCCGGGCGTCACCCGAGGCCACCAACGACTCCGCCAAGGTGGGCTCTGCGAGCACTCGCCGCAGGGCACCGGCCAGCCCGGCGGCGTCACCAGGCGCCACCAGCAGCGCGTCGACGCCTCGTCGAGCCACATTGGCGTAACCGGGAAGGTCGCTGGCCACGATCGGCACCTGGGCGGCCATCGCCTCCAGCAGCACCACACCGAAGGACTCCCCGCTCAGGGACGGCGCACAGAACACGTCCGCCGCCCGCATCCGGGATGCCTTTTCGGCATCGTCGATGCGACCGAGCCATTCGATGCGGACGTCACCGTCGGTGCGGGCCCGCAACTCGGCCGTGTCGATCCCCTCACCCGCCACCCACAGGCGCACATCGGTGCTCATCGAGGCCATGGCCTCGATGAGCACCGACAGACCCTTGCGTGGCTCGTGGCGACCGACGAAGAAGATCGTTCGCCGTCCACCCGCTTCGCCGGACGCTTCGTCGCGCCACGGGCTCGCCTTGAGGTACCGGTCTACCTCGATGCCGTTGAACACCGGCGTGTAGTCACCCCCGAGGTACCGCCCCACCAGACGGGCCGCGTCCTCGGACACCACGCAGCGCCGATCGAGTCGGCCGGCCAGCCAGCGCACGAAGGGCCGCAGGTACTTGTAAGACGCGCTGTCCCCGGCGGCGTGGAACGTTCCGATCATTGGCGCGTTCTTGAACACCATGGTCGTCATCGTCGGTCCCGGGGCCAGCGGCTCGTGGAGGTGGACGACATCGAAAGCTTCGTCGCGAAGGGCGCGGATGGTACGGAGCTGGGCGGAAGGGTCGGGCGCCAGCGGCGCCATCGACCCGTTGGCGGCGGTGGGGATGCTGTTGCCCAGGGGCGTCACGCCGGCGTCGGGCGGCGGACCATCGCACGGGCCCAACACCCGCACCTGGTGGCCGAGATGGCGTAACGACCGGGCAAGGCCCAGAACCTGCCCTTGCACCCCGCCCGGCAGCGTCAGGCTGTACGGGCACACCAGCCCGATGCGCATCGTCATCACCGTACCGAATCCAGCCGTGCTGATGGTTGGTTCGCTCGCCGGCGGCTCGCGCACCGGCGCACGTCGCGGTCCCGGGGCTCAGACGTTGGCCCCACCGGGTCGCGAGGACCACTGGCTGACGCAAAGGGCAAGGCGACGGACACGCTGGGCTGGCTGACCGCGGACCGAGAGGTCGAGGCCGACGGCCTGGCGGGCTTGGGTCAACGGCCTGGCCTGCGCGATTGCCGGTAGCCGGGGTCCGACGGCCAGTTCGGCTGCATCAGGTGCCATTGCTCGGGCGCAGGGCGGATGAGCGCCTCGAGCTCGCGGGCGAGGTCCTGGGTGATCCTGGTGACGTCGTCGCGCAGTCGGCCGTGCCGGGCGGTGACGAGTGGAGGGCGCACCAGGGAGTACCGGCGCGGTCCGTCGAAGTAGACCGCGGCGGGCAGCAGCGGGGCGCCCGAACGAATGGCCAACGTCGCCGGACCACCCGGCAGGGTCGTCCGTTCGCCGAAGAACTCGACCTCGACGCCGGCGCCGTCGAGGTCTCGGTCCGACAGCAGGCAGACCACGTGGTTGGCCCGCAGCGCCTTGAGCACGGCTACCCCGGCACCGGGACCGAGCGCCACGACGTGCATCCCGAGCGACCGGCGCAGCTCGGCGAACCACTCGAAGAGCTCGGGAGGCTCCAGCGGTTCGACGACGGCGGTGACCTGGTGGGCGCGCACGGTGGCGATCCAGAACCCCCCCCACTCCCAACCTCCGAGGTGCGGCATGGCCAGGATCGCCCCGCGACCGTTCTCGAGCGCCGTCTCGACCTGGTCCCATCCGTCGATGTCGAAGCCCGCCGCGATCGCCGCCGACGCGGTGCCCGGCAATCGGAACGACTCCGTCCAGTAACGACCGTAGGACCCGAAGGTCACGCCCACCGCCCGGCGCAACGAAGCGCCGGCGAGGTCGCGGCCGACCACGCGCTCGAGGTTCCGCTCGACCTGGCGGCGCCGCTCGCCCCCGACCATGGCCACCGCGCGCCCGAGGATCGGCACGACGGCCGTGGCCACCCCCGCCGGGGCGGCGCGGGCCACCGCGGAACCCGTCTTGAACATGGCGAGCGCCAGGGCGCCCTTCACGGTCTAGCGCACGGCGCCGGGTCAGCGCCCGCGTCGGAACTGGCGCGCCTGGACCCAACGTTGGCGCCGGACGCGAGAGCGCTCCGTCGTGCGCACCGCCCGTCGCGGCCGCCACGGCGTGCGGGCGGGAACGACCGGGACGCCGCTGGCCTGCCGCCACACCGCTACGAAGCGCTGCGCCGCCGTGACGGCACTGAGCACGAGCATCGCCCACAACACGAACACCAGCAAGGAGTCGAACAGCAGCGCAAAGGCCAGCGCCATCAGTCGCTCGGCCCGTTCCATGAGACCACCCTGGGCGTCGAAGCCCAACGACTCGGCCTTGGCCCGCTCGTACGAGATCAGCATCGACAGCGCCAGCACGGCCAGAGGCAGCACCGATACCCGGCCCGTCCGGGTCGAGGCCAGGAACCATGCCACCCCACCGAGCAGCAGAGCATCGGTGAGCCGGTCGGCCACCGAGTCGAAGAACGCGCCCCGGGGCGATGCGCTACCCGAGGCCTTGGCGACCGCGCCGTCGAGCACGTCGGGCACGGCGGTGAGGAACAGGAGCAGGAGCCCGGCCCGGAGCGCGCCGTTGGCGATGGCCAACGAGGCGCCCACGGCCATGACGACGCCCAGCAATGTCAGATGGTCGGCGGTGACACCCGTGCGCCGCAGGTTGTGCCCGATCGGGCGCAGACGCTTTTCGATCGTCGTGCGAAAGTGTTTGTCGAACATGGCTGGCTCCCCCGCCATCGGTACAGACTTCGCGCTAGACGCTACTGCCCCGGCGCGCCATTCCCGGCGATTCCGCGACTGCTTCGGGGCGCAGGAGCGCCGATCTGATCGCAGATTGGCGGGGGACGAGGACGGGGTGACGGGGTGGGGCTGTTGTCGGTGGGGCTGCGTCGGTAGGGTGTCCTCACTGTCGCCGCGGCGAACCCAGGGGGGAACGTGAAGCGCTTCGCGCCCGAGAAGATCCGCAACGTCGCGCTCGTGGGCCACAGCGGTTCCGGCAAGACGACCCTGACCGAGGCCCTGCTGTTCAGGGCCGGAGCGCTCACCCGCATGGGGCGAGTCGAGGACGGTTCCACGGTCTCGGACTTCGACCTGGAGGAGCACAAGCGCGGTCTTTCGCTCTCGCTTTCGCTCGTCCCGGTCGAGTGGAAGGGCTTCAAGCTCAACCTCATCGACACCCCTGGTTACGCCGACTTCATCGGCGACGTGCACGCCGCGTTGCGAGTCGCCGACCTCGCCGTGTTCGTCGTGAGCGCGGTCGAAGGCGTAGAGGTGCAGACCGAGGCGGCATGGAAGCTCGCCGCGGCGCTAGCCCTACCCCGGATGGTGTTCGTCAACAAGCTCGACCGAGAACGAGCCAGCTTCGAGCGCACCCTCGACCAGTTGCGGGAGCGCTTCGGGTCAGGCATCGCTCCCCTGGAGCTGCCCATCGGCGAAGAGGCGGACTTTCACGGGGTGGCCGATCTGCTGACGGACACCGCGTTCCTTTACCGCGACGGCACGGGCACCGGCGTGGTGGCCGACGTCCCCGACGAGCTCCAGGAGCTCGAGCACCAGGTGCACGACAGCTTGGTCGAGGGCATCGTGGTGGGCGACGACGAGCTGCTCGAGCGGTTCCTCGCCGACGACATCGCGAGCTTCGAGGAGCTCGAGCGCGCCCTGGCCGGGGGCGTCGCCTCGGGGGCGGTGTTCCCGGTCACCTGCGGGTCGGCCACCACCAGCGTGGCCATCGACCGGCTGGCCGACTTCATCTGCGAGATCGGCCCCGCTCCCGGTGACCGACCCCCGATCGTGGTCAGCGCCGGCGACACCACCGTGGAGGTGGCCCCCGATCCGGCCGGGGACCCGCTGGCCTTCGTCTTCAAGTCGATCGCTGACCCCTATGTCGGCCACATCAGCCTGTTCAAGGTGCTCTCGGGGACGATCCGCCCCGACGACCACCTCACCAACACCCGCTCCGGCGCCGACGAGCGCCTCCACGGGCTGTTCACGTTGCGGGGCAAGGAGCAGGACTCAGTCTCGGAACTGCCGGCCGGCGATCTCGGCGCCGTCTCCAAGCTCGCTTCGACGGGCACCGGCGACACCCTGGCCCCGAAGGGCAAGCCGGTGCGGATCGAGCCCATCCAGCACCCCGATCCCGTGCTGGGCACGGCCATCACGGCCCGCACCCCGGCCGACGAGGACAAGTTGGCCCACGCGTTGCACCGGATCGTGGAGGACGATCCGACCTTGCGGATCGAACGCAACGACGAGACGCGCCAGACGGTGCTGCGGGGCGTGGGCGAGACCCATCTGTCGATCACCCTGGAAAAGCTGGCGCGCCGCTTCGGCGTCGACGTCCACACCAGCGAAGTGCGGGTGCCCTACCGCGAGACCATCACCGAGGCGGTCAAGGGGGTCGAGGGCAAGCATCGCAAGCAGTCGGGCGGGCACGGCCAGTTCGGCGTGTGCGTCATCAACGTCGAACCCCTGCCCCGCGGGGGCGGGTTCGAGTTCGTCGACCGGATCGTGGGGGGGGCCATCTCGCGCAACTACATCCCCGCGGTGCACAAGGGCATCGAGGAGGCGATGAGTCGCGGCGGGGTCTTCGGCCACCCGATCGTCGACCTGAAGGTCGAACTCGTCGATGGCAAGGAGCACTCGGTCGATTCATCGGAGATGGCGTTCAAGACGGCTGGGCGGATCGCCATCCGCGAGGCCATGGGCCTGGCCGCTCCCGTACTGCTGGAGCCGGTGTCGCTGCTCGAGGTCACCGTGCCCATCGGGTCCCAGGGCGACGTCATGGGCGACCTCAACGCCCGCCGCGGCCGGGTCCAGGGGACCGAGACCGCGGAGCCGGGCGAACAGCTCGTCACCGCCCTGGTGCCGACGTCGGAGATCCTGCGGTACTCCATCGACCTCCGCTCCATGACCGGCGGGCGCGGCCGCTACCGCGCCACCCACGACCACTACGACGTGCTGCCGTCGCACCTTGTCGACAAGGCCAGGCGTGACGCGTCGGGCGAGGACTAGTGCCCCGTGACCGAACGCTGTAGCGAGTGCGGGTTCGACTACGACGGCCTGGCCCTCGCCGACGGCGCCGCGGCGCTGCGAGCCTTCGGCCGGCGCTACCGCGCCCCGCTGACGCGGGTGCTGCCCGGCGAAGACGGCCTGGCCCTTGTGCGAGCCCACCCGATGCCGGGTACCTGGTCCGCGCTGGAGTATGCCTGCCACGTTCGTGACGTCCTGGCCGTGCAACGCGAACGTATCGAGCTGGCCCGCCGCGAGGACACTCCCGCGTTCGAGCCCATGGGCCGCGAGGAGCGAGTCGAGCGCGACCGCTACAACGACCAGGTCCCGAGCGCGGTGGCCGACCAACTCGCGGCGCGGGCCGAGACCCTGGCCGGGGTGGTCGAGGAACTGTCCGACGACGAGCTCGCCCGCACCGCCGTCTACCCCGACCGCGGCGAACAGACCCTGGGCTGGGTGGTGCGACACACCGTGCACGAGGGCGAGCACCACCTGCTCGATGTCGGCCGGGTGCTCCGCGCCGCCCGCGGGCGATGAGCACGCCGGGTACGCGGCCTGGCCTCGACCTGTCGCGCCTGTCGCCCGGCGATGCCGTGGTGGCGCTGCGGTCCTATCCTCGACGCTTCCGGGGCCTGCTCACCACATTCGGCGACGACGAACGGCCCGACGATCTGCTCAACCGCCCAGGCGCCGACGGGTTCTCGGCGCTTGTCCACGCCCAGGGCGTGGCCGAGGACCTGGCGGTCCTGGCCGGTGCGCTCCGATCCATCGGGCGCGACCACCGGCCCGTGCTGGCCGCCGACGCGGTCGGCGCCCTGCGCGTTTTCGGCGACCGCGTGCCCTCGGGCGACCGAGCGGAGCATCGCGACGCCGACGCCGTGCTCGACCGGCTCAGCCGCGAGGCGACGGCGCTGGCCGACCAGGCCGAGGGCACCCCGGCCGACGGCTGGGCGCGTACCGGCGTCGAGGCGGGTGGTACCGGTCGCGAGCTCACCGCCCTTGACGTGGTGCGGGCGGCCGTCCGCCGCGGGGCGCAGGGCCTGCGTACGGTCGAGCAGGCGCTCGCCGCGGCCCGCCGCCCCTGACGTCGACCCCCCCCACCGGCGCAAACCACCGGCGCAAACCACCGGCAAGGTGCGGCGCTTATCGGGCCGATGGCACCGATAGGCGCCGCAGGTTCGGGCTGGGCTCGGGCTGGGCTCGGGCTCTAGGCGGGGTTGCGAGGGTCGAGGGGCGCGGGCGTGGTCTCGCACCCGATCCCGTTGCCGTCGGCGTCGAAGCCGTGGGGGTCGGGGGCAAGCACGGTGAACTCGACGCCGTCGACGTCGGCGCAGGTGAGCTCGGGCGGGGCCGGCGGTATGCAGAAGTCGGGGTAGGCCGGGTCGCAGTCCTCGGTTGGGGTCGGCGTGGCGGGCGCGCGCTCCAGATCCCTGTCGTCAGATGTAACCGTGGTCGTGGTGACGCCATCCTCGACGATACAGACGGCAAGGGTCTCGATCGCCGGCTCGACCACCGCCGTCCCGCCCAGGATCACCATGGTCTCGGCGCCGAGCCGGTCGATCTCGTCGATCACCGACTGCGGAGCGCACTCGCCGGGGACCAGGAGCAGCGGCGCGGCACCTTCGCCGGCGGCCGGTCCGCCGGCCAACGCGTCCGGGAACGAGGCGCCGGTCGCGACGAACACGGTGCTCGACCCGTCGACGAAGGTGGCTGCCGACAACTCGGTCGCGGTCTCGTAACGCGTGCCGCCGGCGACGCGGGTGGCCGTGATCCCGGTGATCTGGTCGATCTCCTCCACCAGCTCGTCGAGCACGATGCCGCTGCCGCCTAAAACCGTGACGGCGGCGGGTTCGAGCCGCACCAGCTCGTCGAAGAGGGCGTCGGACACCGACTCGCCGTCCACGAGCAGCACCGGGCCGCCGAGGTTGGCGCCGGCCGCTCCGCCCGGCAGGGCGTCGGGGAAGTCGGTACCGGTGGCGACGTAGGCCATGGCCACGCCAGGCGCGAACGTGGCCTCTGATATCGCCGCCGCGGTGGCATAGCGATCGTCGCGTGCGATGCGGGTGGTGGCCCGGGGAGCGAGTTGCTCGAGAACGTCGAACACCTCTGCCGACACGACCTCCTCGCCGCCGAGGACGACGATCTCGGCCGGCGCCAGGCGTTCGAGCTCGACCTCAGTGGACGGTGGGACCTCGTCCTGTTCGACCAACAGGATGGGACCGCCGCTCACGCCCGCGGCCGGGCCGCCGGCCAAGGCGTCGGGGAAGTTCTGCCCCGTGGCGATGAAGACCACGGGGACCTCGGGCTCGAAGGTGGCGACCGAGATGGCGGCCGCCGTCTCGTACCGGTCCTCGCCGGCGATGCGCTCCACCGTGGAAAGAGCGGCACTCGATGGGTCGACGGCCAGCAGGAACACGACCGGCACAATCCCTGCCCCGACCATCAACGCCGCGCCGACGCGCCGAATCCGGACCTTCACTGCACCCGCCATGTCGCCTCCTGAGATGGAACCCGCTCACTATGGCCCAGGTTGAACCTAGGTGCGAGGTTGGGCCGAGTCTTCGTCAGAACCCTGATATTGCAGCCATACGCTCCGGCGGCGCGATGCGAGCCGCTAGAGCCGAGGACGGGCGCCGGAGACGGGCGGCCGAACGTGCGGCGGCGCCGCGGGCGCGTCGAGCCAGGGCTCGTG
>Ga0187893_10009590_pt1 | contig 14819 bp, 15 predicted proteins | sample MA1701074metaG_FD_139574 | JGI IMG/M metagenome (GOLD analysis project Ga0187893, IMG submission 139574) | White microbial mat communities from a basaltic lava cave in the Kipuka Kanohina Cave System on the Island of Hawaii, USA - MA170107-4 metaG ...
CAATTCTTCGCTCTTGCCGCTGAACATTGACCCCGTGATAACTTCGATCCAGCCTGAGTCGCTCGAATGACGCTCCAATTCTCCGCTTCCTTTCTTCACCTTATGTTTGTTGGGAATTGCGGCTCACCTTCTACACCAAAACTCATGGGCGCGCAAGAAATCAGAACCAATCGGCGCCGCAAGCGGTTGCGAGAGATGTTTACGGAGTCGGTCTGGTGATGGATGCGCGCTCGCTACCGCGGTACCGATGGCCGTTCAAATCCGTCTTGACAGGCGGATGCGCAAACGATGTAATCGCGCTGGCCAGCCGTGGCGCAATCAACATGACCACTTCATCAACAAAGATCGCTGGCAAAATCACTGGATGGAATCGCGCGAGCGCAATCTCAGGCGCGATCCTGTGGTTGCTTTTACTGCTGCCGCTGTCCGAATGGCTTGAGCTTCCGGTCGAGAGCAGCGGCGAGACGTGGCTGATCGAACGGTTGCTGTCGCTTTCGATCCTCGCCTTCACGCCACTCACGCTCCGGCTCACGGCGAATCAAAACGGCCAACACCCGTTGTCCTGGCGCGCGGCAGTCTTGATTCAACCTTTCGCGGCTTTGCTGGTCGTCGTTTCATTCTACACGCGGACTGGTTTGACGGCAGGGATGCTGACGCTTCCGTGGTCGCTCGTGACAGTGTTGATCGCCTTGTTCGGATTTGCGCGATTGCGGCGACGACACTCGCTCGCGCCGATTGAAGAGCTTTGCATTGACGCTGGTTTGGCTTACGTCACGGTCGGCGGCGGATGGTTGGTTCTATCGCGTTGTGGGCTGAACCCGCTGGGATTTTCAGACTCGATTGTTCTGTTGACCGCGACGCATTTTCACTACGCCGGATTCGCCGCGCCGGTTTTGACCGGATTCGCCGGTCGCAAAATCAACGAGGTCAGACCGTCATTGAAGAAGTTTTTCCGGGTTGCGGCCGCCGGAGTGGTCGCTGGGGCGCCGATGGTCGCGGTGGGCATCACATTTTCACGCGCAATTGAGATGTTCTCGGTTTTCGCGTTCGCCGCGAGCCTGCTTCTTCTCGCGTTGCTGATTCTCTTCGCCATTGTTCCGGCGTTGAAGAATCGTGGCGCCCAACTTTTGCTAATCATCTCCGCCAACGCAGTGATCGTGACGATGATCTTCGCCTGTGTATACGCCATTGGGCGATACGCGGGAATCACGACTGTGACGATTCCGCAGATGGCTCAGGTTCATGGGTTGAGCAATGCGCTTGGCTTTGTTTTGTGCGGGTTGCTGGCGTGGATGATCGAGTTCCGCAAGCGTTGAATCTAACAAGACCGAAAGCAATTTCGGCATTGCAATTTTGCCGGCGTGGTTGAACAATCGCCCTGTTTATCGAAGACCAGGGAGGATAAGTTTATGAGCGTGACCACATTTGAAGGCGTCGTTGATCGTGGGCAGATCAAATTGCCCGCCGATGTCCAATTGCCGGATAAAGCCAGAGTCTATGTCATCGTGCCGGAATATCGGCCTGAGCGCGGCGACCCGGGCATCAGCCCGCATTCGGCGGCCTCTTCAATCGCGCGTGATCCGGAGATGGAGGTCGCCAGCTTCAATCAGGCCAAACCGGAATATCCGCATCTCGAATTGCGCCCGGACAAAGACACTCAAGAGCTTCATCTGCGCGGTAGAGGGATCAAAGCCTCGACCATCTGGCACGACCGTTACGTCCTGCACTATTCGCCGGAGGGCATCGCCTTTGACCGCGATCTGCCGCTGGAAGCCGTTTACGAAGCTCTCGACTATTGCCAGAAACATTGGGAAGACATTTGCGCCGAGAAAGCGCGTGAGAAGCAGTAATTGAATCGGGATTTTGGCGAGGAGTTTTTCGCTGAAAGCCGCAACAGACTTTCGCCTCGGAGAATACCTTGACAGCAAGACGCCTTTACCTGGTTGACCAGACCAGGAATCAGAATTTCAACTCACTTTTGCACGACGAGCAGGTGAAGCGCGCTTTCGACTTCATTGATTTTTCCGACGCGCGGTTCACTGCCGAACTCATCCGCATCTGCGAAATCCCCGCGCCGCCTTTCAAAGAGCAGGAGCGCGGGCGGTATTTCGCCGCGCGCTTCATCGAGCTTGGTTTATCCGGCGTTCACACCGACAGTGAAGGCAACGTGATCGGATTTTATCGCGGCCAGAGCGAAGAGCCGTCGCTGGTTTTGTCGGCGCACCTGGACACGGTCTTCCCGGAAGGAACCGATGTCAGAGTTCGCCGCACAGGTTCGCGTTTGCTCGCGCCGGGAATCGCGGATGACGCCGCAGGACTGGCAGCGTTGATCGGCTTGATCCAGACGTTGAACGCGGCGCAGATGAGATTGCGCGGAACGATAGCGTTTGTCGCCACAGTCGGCGAAGAGGGTGAAGGCGACCTGCGCGGCGTGCGCCATTTGTTCAGCGAAGGGCGATTGGCAGGGCGCGTCTCGGCCTTCGTTTCGTTCGACGGAACCGGAGTTGACTTCATCACGCATCAGGCGCTGGGATCGCGGCGCTATCGTGTGACGCTTACCGGTCCCGGCGGACACAGTTGGGGCGATTTCGGCGTAGTCAATCCGGTTCACGCGCTTGGGCGCGTGATCGCGCGCCTGGCCGATTACCGCGTGCCGGTCGAGCCGCGTACAACTTACAACATCGGACGCATCGAAGGCGGCGAATCAATTAACGTTATCCCGCAATCAGCCTCGATGTATGTCGACCTGCGATCGGCTTCGGAGATCGAGTTGTCGCGGCTGGAGGATTTTCTGCTGGCGGCGGTCAACCACGCGGTGGTTGACGAAAACGCTTTGCGCGCGGCTTCGGGCCGGAGGCTTCAGGTCGAGTTGACGATCATCGGCAACCGGCCGTCAGGCGAAATTTCGCGCGAAAGCCTGCTCGTTCGCACAGCAATTGAGGCGTCGCGCGTATTGGGCATCAACCCGATTCTCAATCGCGCTTCCACCGACTCGAACATCCCGATCAGCCTCGGCATTCCCGCCATCACCATCGGCGCGGGCGGCGAGTCGAACGATTCGCACCGTCTGAGCGAATGGTACGACCCAGTGGGACGGGAGGTCGGTTACAAACGGGCCTTGTTGTTGGCACTGGGAATGGTGGGATTTTTGTGAAGGTATGAAGAGTCGATGGGCCTGATTGGCGCAACTGAAAAGCGCGATGAATTGATAGTGCTCCTTTCATTGGTGTGTGGCTGATAGTGCTGGCACACGCCGGATTCGCCAACAGCCGGGAGCTAACCGCTTTTCGCGTCACGACCGCTGAGCCAATTCAACACGCGATGCGCGATCAACCAACTCAATAGCATAAACGTTGTCGAAAGCTCGGGCGATGTCTTCTTCGTGAGAAACGATCAGGATGCGGGACAATTGTTGTTGCAGTTGGCGCAGTTCCTGCGCCATGTCGTCGCGTCCGTTGCGATCCAGATTGCTGAACCCTTCATCAATGATCACCGATTCCAGGCTTCGGGTCTGCTCGCGTGCGTAACGCCCGATGGCGAGAGCCAGACTCACCGCCAGCCGAATTTTCTGCCCACCACTGGCATTTTCAATCGGCATCGGCATTTGGTCAATTTCGTAATTGTAAGCAACGAGGTCGAGCGCCTTGCCGCTTTTCGCCCCGGTCCCGTCTTCACGCAACTCCAAGCGCATTTGACTGCGCGACAAACCGGCGAGAGCTTCATTCGCCAAACCGACGATGGAGCGTTCGGCGTTTTGCAGCAGGTTCAATTGCAACCCGCCTGGCTCCGCGCCCAACAATTCCATCAACTGTTTGTAAAGCTTCTGCTGGCGGTCTGCCACTTTGTACTCAGCTTCGCTCTGCTGGCGTTTTTGTTGTTGACGTTCCAGGTCATCAAGTCGTCCCTTGGCTAACTGTCGCAGTGCGTCGGCGGCGTCGCGTTCTTGCAAAGCAGTCTGCAACTCTTGGGCGACTGTCTGTACTGTGCGCCTGGCCAATGGCGGGAGCACTTCGATCTGTGCCTGCCGCTCTTCTCGTTGTTGTTCAATCTGAATCAGCGATTGGCGAGCTTTTGCCAGTTCATCAGCGAGTTGTTTGTACTGTCCAAGCTGGCGCTGTTCGGCAATATGCTTTTCAAGTTCTGGCTGACCAATTGTTGCTGCTTGCGGCTGCCACGATTCGGGCAAGCTGGCGCTGGCGTTTTGCATCTGATGTGTTATCTCCGTTTGCCGTGCCCGTGCAGCTTCGACTTCGGCGTGGCAATTAGATAATTTTGTTTGCAAGTCCTGCGCGCTTTGTCTGGCTTGATGCGCGGCGATGCGAGCTGAGTTTTTTTCCTTCTTGCGCAGGTCGAGCGCCTGTTCGATCCGCACTTTCTGCGGCTGCAACTTTTGGCTTTCGGCGCGCGCTTGTTGCGCTTCGGCCAGACGTTCGGCAAGTCCGATTTCATCTTGTCTTTTTTGCGCGGCCTGTCGTTGAGCATCAAGGCTTTGCCAACTTTGATGCTGGTTTTGCACCGTTGTCAGTTGATCGTTACAACTCTTCTTCTCTGTGGCTTCCTGTCGCAACCGGGCTAGATCATTAGCCGTCGGATAGCTGGTTTCCAGCCAGTCAATCTGGTTATTTTGGTCGGGCGAGACCAGTTTTTGATAATCGGGAGGTAAGTTGTCGAAAGCTCGCCTGATCGAGTCGAGATCACCTTTGCACTGGCTTCTCAAGCTTCCCAACTCGCTTTCGATGCGTGTGCGATCTTTCTCGATCTGGCTGCTCTTTTGATTGAGCAAAGACTGCTCGGCGCTAAACTGACCCAATTTCTTTGCTGCTTCTTGTTGGCGTTCTTTGGCGCCACACCAGGCTCTTTCCGCATCTACGATTTCGGCTTCGAGCCGAGCCAATTCGTTTTGCCTGTGTTTGTCGTCAATCTGTTGCCCGCACAAATCACAACGCGCTTGCGCGGCAACATTGGTGAATCGCTTCTTCTTCTCAACGGCTGACTTGTGAGTTTGTTCGGCGCTCGCTTCAGTTTTCACACAAGCGCGCTCATCGCTGGTCGCTGACTCGACCTCAGCTTTGACCCGGGCTTTTTCCTCGTTCAGTTTTTCCAGTTCGGCTTTCAGCCTGTCCAACTCTGCTCGCTTGGCCTGACCGCGTTCGGTAATCTCAGCCAGAATGGATCGTGACTCGGCCAGTTGCTCCAACCATTTCAACGCCTGCTCGACCTCTGCCAGTCGTTGCGCCTTCTCTTTGGCCTCTCTCAACAATTGCGGAAGTTGGTCAGGCAATTTGGCGATTTCGCCGTTCACCCGCTCAAGCTCGGTCTGCTCTCGCCCCCAAGCTTCCAGTTTCGTCAGCCACGGCGACAGTTCATCGAGTCGCGCCCGCACCATATCAAGCTCGACCTGCAAATCGTTGGCTTCGTTTTCCAAACGCTCAGCCGACGCTTCCGACTTTTGGCAAATTGCGGTCGCCTGCTCAACATCTGCCCGCAGCGTTTCAACTCGCTGTTCGGTCTGCGTTATCCGCTGCTGACAATCGTCCAGCCGCTGACGTTGCTCGATGATTGACACGAGCACAGGCAGCACACGATCAAGCTCTTGCCAACGGGCAAAACTTGCGTTGATCTCACTCTCGCGCTTGAGCAAATCGCGCACATCTTGCTCTTGCTTCTTAAGTTGTTTCACTTCGGCACTCAGTTCTTCCCATCTGGCTGCTTGTCCGCGCAACTCGCGCAAACCATCTGCTTTTGACTGAATAGCCTTCCATTCACACTCAGCTTGCGTGGCGGCCTCTTTTGCGGCGTTTAGATTATCGCCGCTGACTTCGGGCGTATTAGCCAACCGCTGTTCTAGAGTCTTGGCTCCAGCCTCCCAGTTTTTGTGTTGACTCTTCGCGCATTCGTGAAGCCGCTGATAGGCTGAAAGGTCAATCACCTGCGCCAGCACCTTGTAACGATCTTTCGGGTCTTTGCTCAACAATGCTTCGGTCTCCCCTTGTTTGAGCAACACGGACGATATGAAGGCGTCATAGCTCAGCCCGATCTTCTTGGCTATCCAATCTTCAAGCCCTCTTTCCAGGTCTGTTCCTTCGATTGGATTAATCTGCATTTCTTCGTTGGGCAAGGGAAGCAGATGACAAGCCTGGAAAGTTGGACGCCCGCGTTTAGAGCAGGTCCGGCGCACACGGTAACGATGGCCGTCAAGCTCGAAGTCGAATTCTACGATCAGCTTGTCGGAGTCGTGATTGATCAGTCCCTTGTTGGTGTTCCCTTTACCTCTATGCTTTCCGAAGAGCGCAAAGGTAATGGCATCGAAAACCGCCGATTTGCCAGCGCCGTTCGGGCCGGACAAGACCCACAACGATGCGTCCTCGAACGATAGCGTTTGCGGCTCGCGGTAGCTGAGAAACCCTTCCAGATAAACACGCATAGGAATCATGCGCCCACCTCCAATTCGTGCAATGACGTTTCAGCCAAAGGCTCTTCCGCCAACAATCGGTCAGCCAACATAAGCAGTTCGTCGCGGTCTGGGTGATCTTGCAGCCGTTCTTGCAAAAAACCGCGCACGGTTCCGCCGACATCACGCAGATTCTTAGGAGGGGAGGCGTCCGGCTGATTGATGGCTGCGCTTTCAGAGATGACTTCGCCTCGACACCAACGCGGAAAGATCGTCTCCAACTCGCGCCGAATCTCGTGCGGGTTGTGTTTGCCCGGTTGGTAGTAGGCTTTGAAATCAACTATCGCACGAGCGGCGTCCGGGTACTGTTCTCTCAGTTGCGGCAGTTCGGTTTCAGGATCGCGAATCTGCACGCGGTAGAGCGGGGTGGCATCGAGCGGCAACGTCTCCGGTTCACCGATTCTGTCTTGCGCTCCAATCTCGACCAGCACGACGCTCTTTTCTTTGTCGTTTATCTCGCCGAAATCCATACGGTCAATGCTCCCGGCGTAGCGAATGTGGTTGGCGCCGCGCATCGACTGCGGTTTGTGAATGTGGCCGTAGGCAGCGTAAGCCCAACTGGTCGGCAGATCAGCCATATCGAAGACTACGTCGTCGCTTTCGGTGAGGTGGTAGAGGTTGTGTATCTCGCTGCCGCGAATGTGGGCATGTGCAACCAAAACGCTGGGCAGTCGCGGGTCAATTGCTTTGGTTTTGACCTGCTCCAATTTCCGTTGCATCCCGGCGTGCAGCAATCGGTTCAGCTCTTCTTTGCTGCTCCATTTCGTTTCCTCGTCGCGCAGGTAGGCTGCAGGTGTCGGGTAAGGCATCAGCAGGAATTGCACCTGCTGCCCACTATTGTCTTCGAGTAGCATATGCGTCGGGCGTGTTGCCAGATAGAGCCGCCCGCGTGGCCGCACGACTTTGCTCTGCGGTTCTTGTGGTGAAGCGAGGTCGAGCGTGGCGCGTAGCAGATCGAAGAGCGCCTCGCTGTCGTGATTGCCACTGATGCCGACGATGGTACCGCCTCGCAGCAGGAACGGTTTGAAGTTGCGATTGACATCGTTCAGAGCATCTCTCACTTCATCCAGCCGGTTGAAAGTGCTGAAGATGTCGCCTGAAACGATCATCACGTCAACTTTGTGTTCGTCGAGATAACCGGCAATCTCCGCCAACCGTGCGGCGATGTCGGGCTGCCGTTTGATGCGGTCTAGCCGGTCGTTCAAATGCCAATCTGAGGTGTGCAGTATGCGCATGGCTATGGCCTCGCTTTCAATAGGTGTTGATCTCTTCTTCGTCGGCGCGCGACCGTCTACCGCCGCCGCTAGGCAAGAAAGCTTCGTCGCGGCGCATTGCCCAAGCTGGGAAAGGCACCCGAACCTGCATCGGTTCGCGGAAGTTGTCTTGAATGACCATCTTTTCGGTGACTGGCAGGCTGGCAGCTTTGCGGCGGGCGCTGTCACTCAGGAAGCGCCAGATGGGTTGCGATAATTCCAAACTGCCGCTGCAACCGAGCACCCGAATCGCGGCGTTTTCGATCACGACTTCGGAGACTTTCGACGCTTGCTGCTGCGCGCCGAGCAGAATAATGCCTTGCGAACGCATCTCCGCCGCGACGCTTTCGATCAACCGCGTGATCGGATCGCGCGAGCTACGCGGTACAAAGCGGTTCAGTTCGTCGAGCGCAACCAGATATACCAAACTTTGGTTTCAGCGGCGACGAGATCAAGAGGATGGCCTTTGGGATCATAGCGTCGCAACACGCCATTACCTTCCAACACCAGCTTGCGCAAACGACGGCGCAGTTTTGACCAAGTCCCAGCGGCGTGGTCTAGCAAACGATTGTCTTTATTCCCTACCCAATCGAGCAGCTCCTGGAAAGTTTGTCGTTGCCCATCATTTCGTTTCAGGCTGCGCCGGCTCGTGCCATCAGCTTCGATCTTTTCTTCCGTCAACGAATCTTCCAAATCGAGAAGTAACGCGCTGAAGTTCTCATTGCTCGTGTCATCTTCGGCGAAAAGGTAAGAGAACAAGCCACGTTCAATCACGTCGGATAAACTCCAACTGTACGGTTGGACTTCATCGCGGCTTGTCGGAACAGCAATGCTCCCGCCAGGCATTTGCGGCGCGTAGAAAGTCGCTTTTTCGAACGGCTGCGGATCATCTATGCCAAGCGCGCGCCAATCTGCGGCGTGTTTATCCTTGTTGTATTTGCGGTTGAGACGGTCAATGAAGAAGAGATCGAAGTTTTTTACGTTGAGGATGATCGGCACGACCAACAATGGATCGTTGCCAGCACATCACTGCGCTCGCGCGGCGGCGTTAGTGCAGGCGGTTCAGTGCGCAGGATTGAGGCGCTGGCGTAAGTGAAGCCATCGCTGCCGAAAGGCGGCTCATAACTCAAATCGCCGTCAGCCTCGCTGACCTCACTGCCCATATCACGCTTGCCGCTCTGACGCAGAACTTCGTCCACAATGGCGTAGAAAGTTATGTCTTGCCCAGCGATTTTGCTTTCGCAAGTCACGATCTGCGTTTTCTCCACCAAAGCGTCTTCCGGCACCCAAAAGTGAAATCGGTCGCTGGTGGCTTCCTGTGGCGGCGGCGCGCCGACTTTGCCGATGCAGAGCTTGCCGTCGGGACGCATAATCGGGCCACGCAACAAGGATGCATCTTCCGTTGACTGGAAGTCTTTGTCTTCGATCCAGTTCATCTCAGCTTCCATAACTTCATCTCCTTCACAGACCGGCAAGTCGGTAAAAACGTCCGAGCAGGGCTTGGTGTTTGGTGAACATAGCTCCGAGGCTCTTTTCGGCGCGCTGAATAGGGGTGATGGTGACCGGAGCGCGGCGGTAGCTTTCGTCACGTGAGCGGAAATCGCAGAGCAGACGCGAGAGGCGATTGGCGTAATCCCAATCTTTGCCTGCGCTGTCTTCAAAAAAGCGCATTGGTATTTCCACGCGCACGACGCCCCAATTTGGCAACTCGCCGCGTGCGCCATCCAATCGCAGGTACCACGAAACGACATCCAGATGCTTGCTACTGATCCGAAAGGCAGGTGTGCGTTGTCCTGGCTGTAGCTCGTAAAAGACGCGCCAGCCTTGCGGGTGCAGATAGTCCTGCTGCTGCGTTTTGATCAGCCCGATCACCGGACAACCTTTTTCGCCGAAAACTCCGGCGCGAGATTTCAATCGTCCGTCAACAATCGTCGGCGCTTCGCCGTCGCGGGCAAAGGCCTGCCGTTCAAGTTGCGCCATCTCGTAATTCGAGCGGTTCATTGTCGCACGGCGCATCCGCTCGAAATCGTGACGCAGATTTCTTTCCGGTGGATCAGCCGCAAGCAAACGAAATCCATTTTCGCGCAGAGCCATCGCCAGATTTTCAATCTCATCCCAGGGAAACAGGTCGATTTGGAACGAAACGACTCTTTCGACGACAGCGAATTCGCGTTGCAATCTGCCGCTGTTATCTTTCATCACGACGGCGCCGATTTCGGCCAAACGCACCGGCACGGGATAACCTTCGCGTGATCGCAGCGAAGCCACCGTACGCCCAACATCTTTGCCGTCTATAAACCTGACCGGCCGCCCCATCCAATCATCGCACGACGCGCCGACGCCGCTTACCGCATAAGGTTTCCAGTCATCGCGCGGCGCTTCGTAATCCAGGTCGCGCTTGTCGTCCGGCTCATCATCCAGCGTCAGCCCATCGTTAAGCAGTGGTGGTTGGGGATTGTAGCTGCGTAGCCGCCGCGCTCCGTGTTGGCGAAAGAACTCGATCTTCATTGCTCGACTCCCTCAGTTCACTCTCAATTCCTCGATGGGGAACAATTTCAGTTCGCGCAACCGGAACCGCATCGTTGCACGGCTGACCAGCAACTCCGTTGCCAGCCGCCAAACCAGATCGTCGTCACGCAAAAAGTTGTTGATCTGCCTTTCGGCCAATTCTCTAACGACGGCTTCCGGCATCAGCAACTCGACGGCGAAGCAATTGGCCTCGCGTTCCATCGTTTCGAGCGGCGGCAAGCAACGGATCAGATCGTCACTCTCGCCCGCGCTAACTTGCCCTTTGGGCGATAGCTCGTCTTCGGTGTCGGCCCCCTCTGTTTTGTCGAGAGATTCAGTCAAAAACCAATCGCCTTCGTTGCTCGCAGAGTTCAGCAACGGACGGAAATGCAAGAGGTAATGGCCAATCTCGTGCGCAATTGAAAAACGCCGTCGCACAATAATGTCTTCCCTTTCGACGAAGATGCTGCCGAAGTTGCGGCTGGCGTAGATGAATCCGGCTAGCGGTTCGTCATTTAGCACTTGCGGCAATCGAGTCAGTCCGCCGCGTTTGAGCAGAAAGTTCAGCGCCTTTCTACTACTCAATTCGCTGATCTCGGTGCAGGTCAGGCTGCAACCGCCGATCAATTCGGTTAGCGGAGACACGCAACGTGTTGCTGTCGGCAGGGGAATCTCGGCCTCGGCATAAAACTCGGCAACGGAATTTTGAATCTCCGCCAGTCTCTCTTTTGTCACGATTCACGCTCCTTTTCTTCACCGGTGCCCCTTGACTGCGCACGACGTTGACGACGAGCGGCAGCCAGCAAGCCCGACTGTTGCTCTCTGCCCATTGAAAGAAAGATGGCTGTTTCACGGAACAGTTTGCGGAACCCGGCGCTCAACGAAAGCCCGATCTGCTCAAAAAGCCTATGCACGCCACGCTGGCTGAGGTCCTGCGGCAGCGGGAGATCGGATTGTCGTAAGTGTTGCAGTGCGGCCTTCTCTTCTCTGGCAAGCGCCGCTTTCAATTCGGCATCAGACTGCAACCGCCCTATCACGTCACTAACCGTCAATGGAGGCAGGTCTTCCAACTCAGCCTCGTGGGCGAAACCGGACGGCACAAACGTGCGCAACAATTCGCGCACGGTGACCGCATGACCTTGCTCGGCGGCGCCCTCTTCGGCAGCCATCTCTTCTGCATGCAGTTCGAGGATCATCCGCTCCAGCAGTAGGTCGCGTTCCGCAACTCGCAGAACCTCTGTCATGATTTCGAAGTCGCCGCGTCCCAGAGCAAGTGAATATCTGAAGAACAATCGCTCGCGCTCTACTCGACGATGCTTCTCTTCGCGTTCTTCCCTCATCGCTCTACTCCTTTCATCCGCATTCCGTGTTCAACCAAAGCCGCACGCAACCGCTCAAGCGCGCGATGCAATCTCTGGCGCGCCGTTGCAGCCTTGATGCCCAATGCCTGCGCGACGGCCTGACTATCCATCTCTTCGAGGATCATCAGGCGTAGGATCTGCCGGTCACTGTCCAAAACGAGGGACAGCATCCATTGCGCCTCTTCATCGGCTTCCAGGTTTTTACTTGCGTCATCAAGCGCCAGTCGCGCTACAAGGTCGAATGCGTCTTCCTCAGTCAGATCGTTTTGGGTGGCGATGTTGAGATCAGCAACCCTGACCTCACGATAATTATGTTTGGCTTGTTCGACCTTTCTGCGGTTGACCACGTTGGCCGCAATGCCAAGTAACCAAGCCATTGGCTGTCGTGCGGAATCGAAACGATCCAAGTGTTCGAATGCCTCACGAATCGTTTCATTGAGCAATTCATCCACGACTCGGTCTAATTGTGAGCCGACAAGCTTTGCCTTGCGCGCATACAAGCGTATGTCGCGCATCAATTGAGGCGAACACTCTTCAATGCAGTTGCTGAGTTGGATCGCTGCCAACTCAACAGCGGGCAGTGATTCTGCGGGTAATTCTTTGAGATCGAGCCTCATTGATGAACCTCCATTGCATCGAGGGCCGGGTTCAGAAACCTGCCTTCATCTGTAAATTCAATTTGGGGGCAAGAAATGTGACAGACAGATTCAAAAAATCCTACAACTGAGAAACCGAATTTCAGTGTTGTGGGGCCGATCTTTCCTGAGCGGGCGACGCCAAGGGGGCACAGGACTGACTGTGTGCGCAATGTCACGTTAGTGTAAGCCGTTGTCAAATTCAACAAAAGGAAACGAACCAAGCGATGAACACACAGTGCAGCTACGCATGCGCGTCGCCTCGCTGAAGCCATCCTCATCGAATTATCAACTCTCCTTTTGCGAATTTTTGCGAAGTAGTATAAAAGGCGCTGCAATGAAGCTCAAAAGAGCCTCTGCTTGAGTCTCGTATCATTTTTGATTTGACCCACAAGGAGAAGCAATGACGAACGAATACACCGATTACGAGCTGGATTTCTTCCAGGCGGTTGACCGCAATACGACGGCCGAGCAGTCAATCTTCGACGCGCTGTCGAACATCCGCGATGACGAGTATTACACGTTGATTGAAATCGAAGCCCAACACACCTGCGGCTGGGCGCGCGTACAGGTTTTCCCCGAACGCGCTGGCACACTCTATCGCTGCTTGAAATGCGGGGTGGCGGGAATTATCGGAGGGTAGCCGAATGCGGATTTCAGATTGCGGATTGCGGATTGGCGAAGTTGAATCTCTTCTCAAATCCGCATTCCGCAATCCACAATCCGCAATCGTCAGGATTGGCTCAGCTTCACAGCCTTGTAACCGCCAGCCAGATAATCCTTGATCCACCAGATGGCGAAGACGATGAAAGGGATGATCGCCAGCTTGGCTATGAACTGAAATGAAGCAGTTGCGCCCCATTGGTCGAAAATCTTTCCCGTGCGCAGGATGATCAGCCCCAGGGCGGCCTGACCGGCAAATCCCATCAACCCCATCGTGAAAGCTCCGCCCTGCGGGTAACGCTCGGAGGTGATGCCGAGCATTGTCGGCCACATAAAACAAACACCGACATAAAAGATCGTCGCCGCAACGTAAGCGGACGTAGCCGAATCGGCGGCGGCCAGCCAATACAACCCGATCCCAGCCAGAGTCACCGAGGCCCACATGATCCCGATCGGCGAAATCTTGTGAGCGATCGGCCCAGCGAAGAAGCGCAGGACGAACATCAACGCGCTGCCATAAACGAAGACCAGCGTGCCAGACATTTTGGCTTTGTCGCGCAGCACCGACTCCATAAGCTGACCCGGCGCCAACTCAATTGAAGCCGTAATCATCATGCAGAAGAGCAAGACCAGGAACATCGGGATCAAAGCCGCTTTGATCATCTCGCCGGTCGAAATCCCTGCCGCAGCGCGTTCAGTCTTCGGGAACTGCTGGCCGAAAATCAACACGCCATAAATGACGGTCGGGATCAACACAACCGCCATCTTCACCTGCCAAGTGAAGTTCAACAATCCCATCACGTAGGCGATCAACCCGCCGATAATCAGCCCGCCCGGCCACCACGCATGCAGCACGTTCAGCTTGTGAGTCTTCTCGTTGGCGTAGATCGTCGCCGTCAACGGATTGATCACCGCCTCGACAAGGCCGTTGCCGAAGCCGGCGAACAGCATTGACAGATAAAGCACCGTGTAGTTAGGCGCGAAGATGAAGGCCAGAATCCCGCCGATGTGCAAAGCGAAAGCGAGATAAAGCAGATTGCGCATCCCCAGCGCATCGAGCATGGGCGAGGCGACAAAGATCGAAGCGGCAAATCCGAAGAAAGCCATTGTCGAAACAAAAGCATAATCTTCGTGCGAGAGTCCGAAGGCTGGTTCAATCTGCGGGGCAATATCTCCGCGAATGACGAAGATCATGGCGGTGACAACCAGAGATAGACAACTGGCGATGAAAAGCCGGCGTTGATTCATAGACTTTTTCTCTTTCCTTTGGCGGCAATGAAGGTTCGGATTGCCGGTCCAAATTGCATTAAATTTTCGGTTAATGTTGGGCCGTAGAATTCGGCCTCGAAGAGGCGTTCACAAAAGCGGCGTGATTATGGAGGGAATAAAATCAAAAGGCAAAAGGCAAAAGGCAAAAATCAAGATGATCCGCCTCTCGATTTCTTCACTGAATCGTGCCAGAATTCGGACGCCCTTCAATCTTCACGGGCAAAAATTACGGCGGTGTGGCGGATCAACACACGCTGCGCCTTTAACTTTCAACTGGGGTTCAACTCCCCGCAACACAAAGAAAAAAGTCGCTAATTTGTGGAACATTTGAAGTAAGCAGGCGTGTCAGCGACGGAGGATCGCTTCGTTCGCTCGTGTTTAGGTTTCCGGGTTTTATCCAACGCCTTCGGAACCGACAACAGGATGCCTCATCAATCGAGAGCGAATGTTGAAATTAATGAACGATCTTCTGAGCGAAGACCTAGGGTCGCCCCGCAATCTTGAGCGACTTGAATCAGGCAATTCACCGATGACGACATTGACACTGAGCGCCGGCTTGCCGGAGCGTTTCAAAAACGCTGATTTAGAGGCTGCTTCCCCGGCGCCGACTGTTGAACGGCTGCCCATTTCAGTCGAGAGTATGTCTGTCGAAGAAATGGATGACCACCAGTTGCTGGCC
>Ga0187893_10009592_pt1 | contig 14817 bp, 16 predicted proteins | sample MA1701074metaG_FD_139574 | JGI IMG/M metagenome (GOLD analysis project Ga0187893, IMG submission 139574) | White microbial mat communities from a basaltic lava cave in the Kipuka Kanohina Cave System on the Island of Hawaii, USA - MA170107-4 metaG ...
GCGGTGAGCTTGGCGAGGCCGCTGGGATTGAGGAACAACACCGACGCAACCGCATCTGGTCCAGGCAGTAGTTGGGGGTTGCCGTAGACGAGGCTAATGCACCACCAAACTGCCAGCATGACCACGAAGGTGCCAGCACCACTGAAAAACTTGGTCATCGACGTTTTATCGCCCTTGGGGCAATGTCAAAGTCGCACAAGCTGTCGATGTTTACCCTCCGTTTCAGTGGCCCAATTTCGTGCAACGCCGCTTCCATGTCCTCCCAACGACTCCTGTCCATCGAGAACACTTGGTCGTGAGCACCGCTATGAAGATGCTTCACAGTCTCGGCGGCGACCGCCCGTTGGTGTTCCCAAGGTTGACCTGGACCTATCGTAGTACCGACCTGTCTAAACATTGCATTCAATGCAGCGTCGCGATCCTCTTCCGCTAGCGTCCAGCCTCGCGCCGAAGCGCGCAAAAATCGCTCCAAAGTATCACGCTCGTCTCGGTGATATTGCGCTTTCGTAATCACGGTATCGGAATAAAAACGCACTCCGAACTCCTCGGGATCGAGTAGATGAACGGACTTGCCTCGCTGACGGACGAGCACCGGTTCATTGATCACGTATGCAGGAAAGGCATCCAGCTCTCCTCTCTCGAACTGGAGGATATTTGGGAAGCTGATAATCGTAAGGCGATCAGCCGCGATTCCATGACGCTTTAAGAGCACTCGGAGCAGATTGTCTGTGTCGTAGGTGGGATAAACGCCAACCCGTTTACCGACGAGTTGGGCCGGGTTTTTGATCGCCTTCTCCTCGTACGACATAAACCTTGCAAGGTTGCGCCTAAAGACCGTTCCAAGCGCCTTTAGATCGACATTGGGATCGTCGTTCTTCGAACTCCAGAGAACAACCTGGTCCCCAGTCGCAAGACCCAAGTGGGCCTTGCCGCTGGTTATCTGGGTGATTGGATTGACCGTGTCACCACCGTGTAGAAAATCGACATCTAGTTGTTCTTCCGCGTAGTACCCCAACTCGCGCGCGGCATAGAAGCCAAGGAACTGGGCACTTGGAATCCACTGGAGCTGAAAAGTCACTTTCCGTTTAGCCGCGAGTTGGTGATCCGAACCAGAACGAACGGCTACGACCGCCAGTCCGGCGGCGATTGCAAGGGCGAGGACCAGCAAGGCTGGCCAGTATCGTCGTATCACTCCATATCCTCCTGGAAGACCGAAAGAAGGTCTGCTTGTGTAGGTTGGGCGCTTAGCTGACGGACCTGTCCGCCTCGGCTTAGAAACAAGAAATCATCCGCTGTCTGTTGAGCGGTAAGCACATCGTGCGTCACCAAAATACAGCAGGTGCGCGACGTTGTTACGTATTCGCGGAGAGCGGTCGCAAGCCGCTTCGTATTTGCAGGATCAAGGCCGTGAAAAGGTTCATCCAGCAACGAAAAGCGAGGGCGGTACACGAGGAGTCGTGAAAACTGAACGCGCTGACGCATACCAAGGCTCAATTCGTGCGGCAGAAGGTTTAGATCGGTCGGCTTAAGACCAAGCGAGTTTATAACGTCCGCCAGGGATCTCTCATCCGGTCGCGAGAGATGCGGATTGATGTGAGCGGGAAGGAGCAAGTTCTCCGACACCGTTTTCCACGGCACCAATGAATCACCGGGTGCAACAAAGCCCAGGATGCCCAGACGCGCTGCTTCCGTTGACCCTAGCTCCGCTTCGTTGACGCGATAACGAACATCACCATCGAAAAGTCCATCGTGCTCGCTGAGAAGAATCCGTAGGAAAGTCGTTTTTCCTGTACCCGACGCGCCAAGCAGGCAAACAATCTGGCCGCCGAGTGCAGAGAAGTCGAATGCCCTGAACAGGCTTTCGCACTTCGCTGAATGCCGGTAGCTGCGAATCGTTCCGTACAGACGCAAGCCCTCGCCAGCTGTTTCGAGCTCTGTTTCTGCCGCCGATCGTTGTGGACTGTGGGACCGCATAATCTCAAAAACCGAGGCGGCATGCACCCCGGTTTGCTCGAACGAAGGATATTCGGGCACAACCGCCCGCACCGCTCCCCTCCCATATAATGATGAGCCTAAAGTATATCTGTTGATGGGGTTTTGGTTCAACGCCCGCTGAAGTTCCTTCCCAAGCGGTAGAGAGGCGTGCAGGTCACCGGATGGAAGCGCGCCCATCGCGGCGATTGTCGCGCTGTCGTTCGCAAGGCGGCCTGGTCAGCGCGCTAAAGAGGTTCGGCTACCCAAACACCGGCCGTGACTCTGGCGAAATGCCGGAGCGAAGACTTCGCCTGCGAGGACATTTTCAGTGTCCACCCGAACCTCAAGAGCGGTCGCCGCGAAAAATTCCTCGGCTATTGCCTTGGGGAGTACCTCTCGAAGGCGCGAGAGGAACGCCGACGTCGGAGATCGCTTTCCGCGCCTGTACTTCGACTATAGCGCCGGGGTGCCCGCCACAACTGGGGCGGGACGGCCTTGTTCTAGCTTCGCGCGCCAGCGAATCGCATGGTTGCAACGATGCAGGTCACGGTAGCGACCACCAGGTGAGATAGGTGATCTCATTCGGGTTCTGAACCAAACCAGAACGCTCGGATCTCTCGATAAGGGAACATATCAGCATAAGAATAGTCAGGTTTTGTTCAAGCTAAATGAAGCAAAAGCCGCGCCGCCGTGTCACGTTCACTCGTCATTGTCGCGCAACGCGCCATGCGTGTCTGTCGATGAACGGCAGCTAACGAACTCCCCAACCCCTTTCACGGTAGGCTTCCCAATCAACGTCATCAGATCAAACTCAAACGGCACGCCTGCTCCGCCCCCGCAACGCAGTCGATAGAGGAGGCGCGCCTCCGATGGTTCCAGCGAACGCGGAACGAACACCAGCTTCAGCGCTCCGAGGAGCAGCACGGCGCTCAGCAGCAGCTTCGCGAGAACGCCCACCGCAGCGGTCATTTTAGAGGCTCCTCTGCATACCGGCTGGTAGCCCGTACCAGCAGATGATCACCTTGCCATGAGACGCAAACTGTTTTGTTTCGCAGTTGGCGGCTCAGGGGCAGTTGAGGCGGAAGAAGTATCCGGCCGTTCGAATCCATTTGATATTCAATCCCGTTTTCCTCGGCAAAGAGAGTGATTGCGTCGCCGGCCGCGCCTTGATGCTGAAGACTGCCCTTCAGCCTTTTCCAATCAGCTGGCCGGTACAGATGAACCGTCGCGCCATCGAGCGAGGTCACAAACCACGTGCGCTCCGTGCCCAAGGCCCACTGAAAATCGAGAGGCATTCGGAGGCGAAGCTTGTCGTCAACGGCCGACTCGCGATTGAAGAGTGGAACTGGATGCTCTTCCACGAGGAGATTGTACCCCGCCTGGGTTGACGCCCTTTTTTTGGCAACACTTGTAGGGGAAAGCCTTCCCCTCGCTTCAGCCGCGAAGCGCGTCATTCCGCTACCCCTTCTAGCGGGGAGACCCCGCAACGCCCCCTTTCAAACACTAAGGGGCTTTGCCCCTGGCGCGGTCAAGGCTTCCCTGCGGCTCCGCAGCCGGTATCCCCAGACTTCCGCGCTGGCCACGAGTGGCCGCTTGTGCAGCCCTTCGCGTTGCTTCGCCCATTCCGCTCTCGCTCCAAGGGTGGGTGATTCCCCTCCGGGCCGCTCCGGCCTCTGACCTTGCCTCCCCGACTCATCGGCGTCGGCCTAGCCGGTGATTGATTGGCAATCACCGCAATCAAATTGGAGGCAAAACCAACATGAGCACAGAGAAGAGGGACATCTTCCAGAGAATCACAGACGGCATCGTTGCAGCGATTGAGGAGGGAGCAGAGTCCTATCGCATGCCTTGGAGAACATCGCCGGGCTTTCCGAAACCACCCATCAACGCCGTGAGCAAGCGGCCGTACCGTGGGATCAACGTGCTTGTTCTATGGGCGACCGCGCAGGAGAAAGGCTACAGGTCCGGGACATGGGCAACCTACAAGCAATGGCAGGAACTCGGAGCCCAAGTGCGAAAGGGCGAGAAGTCCGCAAACGTTGTTTTCTGGAAATTCTTCGACCGCGACGAGGAAGCCGATGGCGACGCAGAACCGGAGAATCGTAAAATTTTGATGGCCCGCGACTACTGGGTTTTCAACGCCGAGCAGGTCGAAGGCTACGCCGCACCAGATGAGTCAAAGCCCTCGCGTGAGGAGAGAATCGAGCGAGCTGATGGCTTTTTTCTCAATCTGGGAATCGAGGTCCGGCCCGGCGGAAGCCGCGCATTCTATCGACCGGAGACAGACTCCGTGCACATGCCGGCATTCGATGCATTCAAGGAGCCGCTATTTTATTACTCGGTCCTCAGTCACGAGACCACGCATTGGACCGGCGCAAAGGAGCGCCTTAACCGTGACCTTTGTGGCAGGTTTGGGTCCGAAAGCTACGCAGTTGAGGAACTGGTCGCAGAGCTCGGAGCCGCGTTTCTCTGCGCCGAACTTGGACTTCCTACCGACCCCCGCGACGACCATGCCCCCTACGTTGCTTCATGGTTGAAGGCACTGAAGAACGACAAACGAGCAATTTTCACGGCCGCCGCCAAAGCCCAAGAAGCGGTCGATTGGATGACGAAACGGAGCAGCAGAGACCTGGAGGAGGCGGCGTAGCCGCCCCTCTTCTCTGTACTGCGACAGCGGTTTTTGATAGATCCGACTCGATGAAAAAGTCGCTCTCCGAGTTCGCATCCCTGCCACCAGCCGAGCTGATGCGGATGGTCAGTGACGGCCCGCTGCTCATCACGCACAACGAAGAGCCCAGATTCGTTGCCCAATCAATCGATGCCTTTGAAGCGATGGTTCGGCGTCTTCGGGCGCTGGAGACTGCTCGAAAGAGACGCGAACATTTCCGCCAGGTGATTCCCTTTCGGCGGTAGTGGAAGCGGCTAGCGCCGCGCCGAACGTCCTTCCTCAAGCCGCTCACGCTCTACCCTCGGAAGTTTGATCTTGAGGGGCTCTGCCCGCTCGCTCCGTCAAGGTCGATTCTCCGGGTGTCCCCGCCTTCCTCCGCTTTCGCTTTGCTCACCCTGCGGGCCGCTCCGTGCATGCGGGTGATTCCCCTCCCGTCGAATTCCACCGTGACCTCGCACACCCCGCTCTCACTGGCGAGGCCTCGTCAAAAGGCATTGCGACAGGCGCAAACGCCTTTTGCTCAACCAATGGAGAAAAACATGAACGATACGATTATGATGCTCAGTCTGGGGACGGTAGTGGCAACACCGGGAGCGCTGGAAGCAATGACGGAGGCTCACGAAAGTCCGCTTGGTTATCTTGCGCGTCATGCTTCAGGAGACTGGGGTGAGATTCCACCGGAGGACTGGGAGGAAAACGAGTTCTCAATCAAGAATGAGCTGCGCATTTTGTCAGCTTACTCGCTCCGAAACGGCACGAAGATTTGGATCATCACCGAGGCCGACAGAAGCGCAACGACCATCCTGTTGCCCTGCGAATACTGACCAAAACTGTAGCGCCGGCCAGGGGCAACCTTGGCCGGCCGCTCTTCTCTCAACAACACACTGCTGCAATTATTCGCGTGATCAATGTTTCGCGGTGCTGGGCTTCACTTCCGGGCCGTACTCCATAGCGTCATCGCGTAATACTCATCACCATTCTCGACCGCGCATTCCAGGCGTAGATGCTCCTGAGACATCCTCTTGCTGTCGAAGATATTTCCTTCCAAAAGGGATTCATTCCCGAAGATCTCGAACCGGAAGTCGCGCAGTCTCTGCCCAACGCCTTGAAGCACTTCATGGCACCTCATCTTCGACTTGAACCAGACATTCATATATACGTGACCGTTCGATTGAATCGTCCCAGATGCCGTTATGTCAGTAGCAGCAACTTGCAACGCGTTTGGCATCCAGATTGGGCCCTCCGTCGGCCAGGCGTCACCAAACAAGAATTTGTCTCCTCCTTGGCTCGTGAGTGACCCCACGACAAACGAACGTTCGCCGACGAAATGAACTGTTAGCGGCATCCGTATGGTGAGCGAGGCCGGAGCTCTTAGTGGCGTCTGCGAGCACCACGTTTCAGCACGCCGAGCTCCCGTGATTCTAGCTTTGACAGCAGACTCGCAGGTCCACCGTGTTTCATACAAACTCGACGTCATACGTCCACGAAAAGCTGTGATGATTTCCCGTTTCTGGGTATCAACCTTGGTGCCCTCGAACGCAAACGCGAGAAGCCACGCGAAAGCTGGGTCGAGATGCAGAACCTTTGCAGCGGATTCGAACCGCGCAGGGCGTCCAAGTTGTATCGCCGGCGAAGTGTTGCGGACGGGCTCTTCGCGCTCGAACACTTTTTGCAAGCCCGTCTGCGATGGCACTTCTGGCAGCCCGCTGGGCTCTTGGTCGGCTAGTGCCGCTCCGGCAATCAGGAGAGCACATGTGGTCAGCAGAATTCTCTTCATAGGCACACCTTAGCGGCGTGGCCCTCTCCGGAAGCGACCTGCTCCGTCTCATGAGACAGGTTGGGTCACGCCAGCCGTGAATGCGCTTCTCATATTGAGAAGATGCGACATCGAGCATCCGATCGACGGAACGAATCCACTCCGGCCCAGACCTGGACGAGGGCAGCTTTCCTATTCTTCGACGGCCGTACTGAGGATGGTGGGCACATTCTGCCGTTTACCGGCACGAGGTGCCCTCGCACTTTAGCCGCGCGGTCCAAATCCTTTGTAGTCAATACTCTCCGCAATCTCGCGGCGCGTGCTTCCGCACCCCGTCAAAAGCCTCAGAAGCCCGACCAAGACCCCATCACCTTTTACATGACTCTCACGAATCGTGATCGCGATATTCTCGAAGCTCTCACTCGACGAGTGAGGGTGTTTTCCTTGGAGCAGGTCGTCCGAACCTGGTGGCCGGCAACGAAAACCTCAGCCGCCGCCGTTTCTCGTCTTCGCTGCTTAGAAGCGAAAAATCTGATTCAGATTTGCGCGGCTCCTGCGCATCCCGAGATCGAGCTTAAAACGCCGATTGTTGATTGGTCTCCTGGCGACGCCGTGCCAGATTTTGGCGCAATTTCCTACCGGCTTCACACTCGTTGGCGAGAACACCCCAGACGCACCGTCTGCATCTCGGCAACGAGGGTCGCTGCCGCGCGCTTCGTTGGTCACGGCGGAAGGTTCCCGCGCGAGGTTGAGCGGACCCACGACATCCATGTTGCTGCGGTCTACCTACTCTACCGGCTCCGCTCACCAGAGCTTCTTGCCGGCTGGCAGCACGAGGAAGAGGTCCGGCTTGAACGTCCGAGGCGGGGTGAGCGGCTACCCGATGTGGTGCTCCACACAGCTGTCGGCCCCCGTGCTGTCGAGTTCGGAGGCTCTTATTCCAAGGCTAGGCTGCGAGCTTTTCACACCTACTGCGAACACAGCTCGCTCCCTTACGAGGTCTGGTAATGGAAGAAAAAGACGAGCTCATAATCCAGCACATCTCGCGGTACACCGTTTCGCTGCGGAGGGTCATCGAAACGGTCTATTTCGACGGCGGCAGCGCAAGCAACTCCATCAATCGCCTACTCCGGGCGAACCTCATTCAGCGGAACAGCCAAGCTCTCGACGGCAACTACAGCTACTATCAGCTCACCAAAAAAGCCTGTGGACTCCTTAGCGCTCCAGTGAACAAAGCCCGTCCCCGTGACGAGAAGGGGCTTGCCCAAGACATCGCAGCTCTTTGGTTTGCCTGCATGGGTGAGCTATCGAGAAAGCGACTCGCGAACGAGGAACTGAGGACTCTGTTCGGAGCCCCTAAGGGTGGAAACGTTATCCATGTCGCGCAGAGCGCAGATGACGATGAAACCGCCGTTTTTCGGCTCTTCATTCCCGGTGAAACAACCCGGACAAAGCCTTTCGTAGCCAGTTTGAAAAAGGCAGCCCACGAAGTGGTCGGCGATGAAAAACTGCTTCGCTGGATTGAACGCGGGACATATCGGTTCGCCGTTCTCGTTCATGACGAACGAAAGAACGCGGAGGTTCATAAGGCAATTCAGAGCGAGGAATTCCCTGACCTCCGAATCCTCATAGATGTCGCTCCGACACCATCCACACTCAGACACTTTTATGCGCCCGAGAGGGAGGGTGAACAATGACCCGGACCCCGCCACCTACCATCCCACCCGGTGAAACACTCGATCACCGCTGGTGGAGCGAATGGGTGACATTCGTTCGAGACAGCCCCGGAATGGTTGATGAGGTCGAACGCGAGACAGCTTACTGGGGTGAGCACCTTTTTCTTGGATGGGAAACGCACAACCGACTGTTCCGGCAGCGTCGGGCGGTTGGCATCACCGCTGAGAACTTTACAGATGTGATCGACTACCAAGATGTGGCGGATCTTCGCTCTTGGCAGGAGACAAAACCCAGGCCGCTCCTCCTTCACGAACACATTCTCTCTGAACATTGCTACATCTGCGGTCCATGCGGCACCGGCAAGACGAGCCTTGCCATCGCCCCGTTGCTGATCCAACTCATGCGAGGTGCGAAGACCAAAAGCGCTGATGTGTCGCCTCCCTATCCGGTCGTCATTCTCGACCTGAAGGGTGACGCTGCTCTTTTCCATACCGTCCGGGCTGAAGCCGCAAAGCGGGGACAGGCATTCAAATTCTTCTCCACGGAGAGGAAAAGCGGCCCAACCTATCGGTTTAATCCGTTCCAGGGATTTGACCGCAGCTCGCGCACGATCGCACAGCTCTGCCAGCTCATCTTGGATGCGCTCTCGCTCAACCACGGAAAGGGCTACGGAAGAAGTTACTACACAGAGCGAAGCCGACACATTCTCTCAGCAACGCTCAATCGACACCACAATGTTGCCTCCATAGAGGAGCTTTACGCCGCGCTGCGCACGACACTGGCTTCTATGTCAGATGCACGCGCCAAAGCAGACGCTTTTGAGCTTGTGTCCGTCATCGGAATGCTCACGGAGTATGGACAACTCGTCACCCGCCTTGACGACGATGTTTCCAATCGGGAGTCGTTCATTTTCATGCCGGATGTTCTGCGCGAACGACAGGTGAGTTACTTCTGGCTTCCCGCCGCACTCGAATCCATCAGCGCGGGCGAGATTGCAAAGCTCGTCATCTTCAATCTCCGCACAGCGGCTCAGGACTGGAAGCGGCGAAATCCGACCGACCCACGGCGAGTCATCCTCGTCATCGACGAACTTCAGCGCGTTGCCGGCGAGAATCTTCGAGGAATCCTTCAGGACGCTCGCGCCTTCGGCATCGGTGCCATTCTCGCGAACCAAAGTTTGAAAGATCTGAAGTCGCCGACCGGTTTTGACCTCGCCCCGACCATCATGACGAATACGCGCGTAAAGTTCTTCTTCACCTCTCCCTCCGAATCGGAGTGCTACGTGTACGTGGAGCGTGGGAAAGGGTTCACGGAAGCGCGCCAATTCCCCCAGCTCGGAAATCCATGGTTGAAAGACTTGAGTCCCGAAGAGTTCGCCTACCACACAAGGCTCGCGTGGCCGCTTTCCAAGGAGGAATACGACAGAAGAGACAACACACCGCTCCCCGGTTGGGATGAAATTCCCGGCGGAGACTGGACGAAGGAACGGGCGGATTTCGCAGCAGCAATTCCGTTAATCGAGGACTCAGATGCTCCTCCAAATGACTTCGACCTCACGCACGATGAAGAGTGGGAAGCTCAACTGCTTTCCATTCGGTCGCTCTTCACAGACGATGACCCCCGCTCCTCACAGGACGCAGCGATAGACTCCCTACTCTTTCCCGAGGACCAGGAGGATGAGGAAGAGGATGATGAATCAGATCTCACGTGATTCGAGAGCCGCGACCGAACGAACACATTCTTGGATGCGCTCGATGGAATCGCGGGCAACGAACCGCTCGACGCCCTGAATCGACAACGCAAATTGCTTCAAAACACGACGATGCTTTTCTCTTCGCCGATCAAGCGCTCCTCGATTTGCGAGGTTCAGTCTATCCTCTGGAAGGTCATACTCAGGACCATAGACAAGGCGGAGGTGCTCTTCGCCCCGGCATTTTAGCGCCGGTTGTGCGAGGCCGCGTCGGCCCCGTGGCACAAAATACAGCGGCTTCACCACTACTCCCTCTGCTCCGGATATCGAGAGCCCTTCCCACCATTTGACGCAGGAAGCGATGTCGTCCTTGTCGCCTAGCCGCACAACACGGAACGGCGTATTCAAGAAGATCTCTCCGCTCCGAGCGAGCGCTCCGAGAGTCTGCATATGCCATTGATGGTTTTGATTGAAATAGCTTCGCCCTTCGGTTGCGATGAGGTGAAACGGCGCAAAGCGAACCGACTTCTCAACGCTTTGATACTGCTCATAGAGCCGCCGGTACTTTCGAAAGCAGTCTTCCCGCCGGCGAAGATAGGGGAGCTCCTCCGGTGCAAGTTTCTTGAACGCTGCGTTGAGCTCCTTAAGCTCAGCCTCCCCACAGAGGAGCATCTCCCCGTGCGTCTCCTGAAGCAGGTGCTCCGCCTTGAGCGTCCACGGCAGAAGCTCTCCGTCCAGGCACACCCAATCCGTTTCAAACCTCTCCCAAAAACGTGCACGGCCCAGACCATCCCGAAGGGCGTCGAGAACTTCGGTCGAATCTTTCAGAAAAGGCCTCCCGGTTCGCGTATAGATGCAACCGCGAGCCGCTACTCCGAACCGTTTCTCAGCCGCCGCTTCATCCCGACACACCACAGCGATCGCCCGCGAGCCCATGTGCTTCAGTTGAACCACAACCTTCGAAATCCCCTCCTTCGCGTAATAATCGAATGCGGCGCTCGGATGCTCCAACGGCCCGCTGACCTCGGCTGATTGCCTGCTGCACATTCCCGGAGGCAGGTACAGGAGCCATCTTGGGTCCACGGTCCATCGCGAAAACGAATCAACTGTAGTCCGCCATTGTGCCGCCTCCACTCGGACCCGACGGCCAATCCCGGTATCGATTTCGGGTGATACCTTCGCGGGGATCGACTCAGGTTTTGAAGATGGCCTGTCCCGGCGGAAGAGAACCGCGGAGTCACTTCCGATCTGCCATGACGCGACCAGATAGCCATAGGCTGACGCTGTCGAACTCGCCCATTCCCGCAGCGCGGAAGAACTCCACCGCGTCCGTTCGATGCAAAGAACAAACTCGAAACCGAGATCGGAGAACAGAACGGCAGCCGCGCGAGCCAGGCGAGCGTCTGAGGCCAGTGGAAGAGCCTCGACAAGCAGCGCCGCCGAATCCGTGGGAAGCCCTTCCGGCGGCTCAAGGAGACTGCCGTGATGGATTTCCGCCATGGAGCCACAGCGAGCTTGTGCGCGTTGAAGCACGGTTGCCGCCGGCTCAACTCCAACCAACCTCTCCAGCTTCATCGATTGGCTCTGCTGCCGGAGAACTGCGCCGTTGCCGCAGTAGAACTGGACGAGCTTTCGAACCGGCAACTTCCTCAAGGCTGAGGCAATCGCATCCCGGCGCCTTTCACTTTCGCCAGAGGCGTGAGGCTCAGTCAGCAGCTTCCGAAGCCTTCGTCCGCCACTCTCTTCATCGAGAAGGGACAGAATCTCATCCGCGCCAGAATCGAAATGTTTCAGGGCCAGCCTGCGGATTGGTTCCCTCGTTTCCGACAATGACCGTTCCAACGTGTAAGCGTCCATAGAAAACAGAGCGATAGTGACACGACGAATGAGAACGGTCGGCGAATCCGCGTCATCCGTAAACTTCATGACCCGGCCCTCAATCCGAGCCGTGAGCCCGAGTCGGCGAAGATACGAGGACACGCGATCCGTAACCTCCGACCAGCGTTCTGGGAGGGGCGACACCCTCATGGCCGTTTCACGGCCGGCTATCTCGGGGATCTCAGCAAAGACGAGCGCACCGAGGGCGGACAGCCGTTCCGGCTCGACATACCCAGTGCCGGTTTCGATCTGAAGATGAACGGCAAGCTCCCCCTCCCCTCGATCCACCTTTAGCCAGCCAACTCCTCGTCCGAGTCTCGTTCGGAATCGGAAGTTCTTCTGGAGCTCCGGATCAGAGCTTCGCCACGTCGCTCGCAGGACCATTTAAAAATTTTCCTGCTGCGACACCCCCGTCGGCACAGTTCGGTCGCACAATATTTTTGGGCCCAAGAAAGCCCACGATCTTTGAAATCCTAACCTCCATGTCGGGACGAGGCTAAACCCCCCGCACTTCCCCTCCCACCTTCACATCCCACCTCCTAGTTCCTTCCACCAATTCCCACCCAAACTTCCAACTCCCAATTCACTTTCTTCCACACCTTCCTACTGCTGCAGCTTCAAGCCTCTTCGAGGATGTAGCCGTTAGAAGCAAAGGAGGAGGTAACCAAGAGTATCGGAGTCGTTATGTATATAGAGGATGACCTGGAACGGCATCAGGATCGGGACGGGGAAGTTGAAGAGCTGCTACTGAGAGTAGTCACTCTACTACGGTCGAGAAATCACCCCAGCTTGATTTCCGCTGAAGCACATCTTCGATTCCAGCACTGCCTTTCTTTGGTCAGAGAGCTGGACGAGGAAATTCACTTAGCCCGTTGTGATCTCATCATTGCGGGAAGGCGTATTTGGTATCTCCCAGGGACAATACGCAGGTTTGGGATGACTTGGAGTCGGATGCAGGTGGAAATCGCTTGGGTAGAGACTTGGCGATCTCTCATTATGTATAGGTTGCTCGCAGCTAGGTCCTACCGAGCAATGCGAGCAGCACTAACGCTCATCCTTCTGCGTTAGCAGTCGGCGCGGCGGTCTATAAAGATCGCCGCTCCTTTTTCACCGCCAGACTACGCACCGCGAGCAGCCAGCGAAGCTGTTTCGGTGACTTCAATCTCCACGTGTTCTCAATGTCATCCGTGCAGCGGATGGCCGAGAGAACAATGGAGGAAATATGGGAAGGAACTGGCAGAGTTCAGACTATCGGGCAGGATGGTTCGCAGGAAAGCGCCACGAAAAAAAGTTGCGTCCGCTGTGGATACTGCTCGGTGTTGTACTCCGTGAGCTGATTCGGCCGTTTGCCTGGAGCTTGCTCCAGCCATAGCGGCCAAAGGTTTTCTAAACCCCACCCTGACCGGTGGGGTTTCTTTTTTCCACGGCGGACGTTGTACAGGAGCATAGCCGACGTGATATTGAAGTCCAGCAGAATCGCAACTCAGGAGACCCAATTATGAGTACTGCATCGGCCGCAGAGTCATTCAACGAGAATCTAGAGTCGCTCAAGTCATTTCTGGCCGACGCCCAAAGCCGACAGGCTGAGCGTCTCACCAGGGATGAAGCGGACTTCTTGGAGGCATCAATCGAGAGCACCTGGCCGAATCTCTTTCGCCAGCGGATTCTGGCCGCCACATGGTTCCTCTTGGGAGTTTCTGTTGCAAAGTATGCGCTCGGAGGATGAGCATCCTCGTGCGGGGCTGCTGTTCGCCAGAATTCGATGCATCAGCAACTCTGCTCTTCCCTTACGCTCAGTGCCGACGGTCAGTGTGACCTTGAAGAGTAGCTGGTAGTTGTCGGGAAATCCTGTCCATGATTGGGAAGCCTTCATGGCCGGAATCAGGAACTTTTGCACGTCGTCGGAGAATAGATACGTCGCAATCGCATCGCTAGCCGCGCCGTGATTGCAGCAGATCACAGACTTCACTTGCTGAGTGACACGGTCCGAGATGCGAGTAAACACTCCGAAATAGACTCTGCCAGGTCGATCGGCGAGGTCCCAGCATGTTGTCTTGGCCCCAGCTTCTGAACGGCCCTGCGCACCTTCGCCATGAAGAACTGCCTGCTCGGCTGCACTGAGGTCGGCGCAGATGGTCATGCCATATGAGGTGGCAGTGATCTCCAGACGCAATTCGGTTTGCTGGAACGCCATGACCAGTTCGTTCCGTCTAGGTCCAAAGAGAATGAAGCTCTCCGAGCAGATTTCATTCCAGGTTTTGTTTTGATTGGTAGCCCACGTGACCACCACGTCCCGACGAATTTCTCTCAGCCCGTTTTCAATCCTTCGACCAGCATTTACCTCTCCGATGGATACGTACTGTGAACAGGGTATGAGTTGGTTATCCACCCCCCGGAGCTCATCCAATTTCTGCGAAACCTTCTCTGGATCGGGACGGTTGACCGCAGAAGGGAGCACGTAGAACGTCTCGCCGGAGTCACGAAATATTACTGGTTCGTTCAAAGCGAGCCAGTTGGTCACGCCTCGCCTTCCGCCGTTACTGCTCCATACGTGGGGAAGCCACACCGCCTCGAGGCCTTTGCGCGGATAGTTCGGCGTCAACACCGCGCGATAGACGTTATCCGCCGTCGTTTCGATCTCAAACCTCCACGGAATCATTCCGCCGGCTCCGGTTCTGAAGTCGTTTAGATCATCGCGAAGGCGGTTGATCTGCTTTCTCGCCCATCCATTATTTTCGTATTTCCTTAGTCGCTGCTCGATCTCTTTCCCAGTTAGGCCTTGTCGCTGGTCTTCTACGAGCAGCCTAAGGACGACTATGGAATTCAGCTTTTCCGGTTGCTTTCGCGAGCCCCGGCTTAGCCAAAGGCAGACCCGCTCAAGGAGCTCGTCTCGAAGTTCATTCTCCGAATGCATTTTGTGTTCTCCATTACCGCCTGAATTCCGGCGAGAAGCGTGGCGATGGATTGGGAAGGAGAAACAACTTGTGCTCCCTCTCAAAGGTCTGGGCTTGTCTGGAAAGATTAAGAAAACAGGCCAGTTTGGTGAGCGGACTCGAAGCGCTGACGTGCTCGGTCCAAAAGAAAATCTGCTCAGCGAGCGACACGTGCGCAAATGCTTTCGTGGAGGTCATCAAAAGGCCATTGAGGTTCTCGTCCTTTCGTTGACTCGCTACA
>Ga0187893_10009593_pt1 | contig 14816 bp, 9 predicted proteins | sample MA1701074metaG_FD_139574 | JGI IMG/M metagenome (GOLD analysis project Ga0187893, IMG submission 139574) | White microbial mat communities from a basaltic lava cave in the Kipuka Kanohina Cave System on the Island of Hawaii, USA - MA170107-4 metaG ...
GTGGATCTGTGCTCCGGGGGGGGCGGCCCGTGGCGCGATTTGATCCGGCGCATCCCGGCGGCCGGCGGGCCGGCTGTGCAGGTGACGCTCACCGATGCCTACCCCAATCGCGCGGCGTTCGCGCGGATGGAACGCGAGACCGACGGCGCGGGCCGTGGCGTCGCCGAGCCGGTGAGCGCGACGGACGTTCCGGAGCGGCTCACCGGGATGCGCACCGTGTTTACCGCGTTGCACCACTTTCCTCCGCAGTCGGCCCGCGCGATCCTGGCGGATGCGGTGCGCCGCAACGTCGCGATCGCCGTCTTCGAGATCGCCGAGCGGTCGCTGCTTTCGGTGCTCGGCATGCTGTTCCTGCCGTTGTTCGTGTTGCTGGCCACGCCGTTCATCCGTCCGTTCCGCTGGAGCCGGCTCCTGGTCACCTACCTCGTGCCACTGGTCCCGCTGGTGGTGTGGTTCGACGGTACGGTGTCGTGTCTGCGGGCCTATACGCCGGCCGAGCTGCGCGCGCTGACGGACGGGCTCGGCGGCGGTTTTGCGTGGGACATCGGGAGCATCCGTTGGGCGCGGCTCCCTACCCGGGTAACGTATGCGATCGGAGTTCCTGCTCGGGGCCAGGCCGCTGGCTCTTCCCCCGCTGTGTAATGTTCCACATGCGGGGTGAAACGGATTGACGCGACGGTCGTAGGCACAGTGTGATCCCGTTGTATTCTCACGATCCTTCCCGCCGGCTTGCCCAGCTCAAGGCCGAAACGGCCCGCGAGTTCAGCCGGCGCTCGCGCACGCCCGTCGACAGACCGCGCCGGGTTCGTCGCCGCTCACCGTGGAAGCGACCCGCGGTCCGGGTGCTGGCGCTGGGCGTCCTGGGCGTGCTGCCATTCGTCGTCCTGGTGCGCGGCTCCGCGTACTTGTACGCCAACCGTGGCTGGCCGACGTGGCTCGCGTTGGCCGGTGCGGCCGCGGCGACGCTGGTGCTCGTCGCGTGGTACGGCACCTGGCTGACGCGCCGCTTCACGGGGCGGGTCCGGTTCGCGAGCGTCGTCAAGTGGGTGGCGCTGCCGCTCGTCCTGGGGTACGGCACCCACGGGCTGGTCTTCCTCTCGAGCGCCCACGCGGCCGACGAGCGGGTGCGGGCGGAGTTTCGCGCCACGCATCCGCTGTTGCGCGTCGCGCTCTCGACCCTGATCCTCGCGCGCCAGGATCTGCTCATCACCGACCTGGCGCGCGTGCCGGCGGACTATCCGCGCATGGGACTGCCCGTGAACGATCGCACCCTGCATTACCGGCAGGGCGACGGCTGGGTGCACGCCGTGGACCTCCAGACCGGAGGCCGGAGCGAAATCGTGAACCGGTTCGTGGAGATCTACTTCCGGGCAATGGGATTTCGCACGCTGCGGCATGTGGGAACGGCCGACCATCTGCATGTCGAGCTGCGGATGCACTGAGAGCTAGCAGCTATCAGCCGTCAGCTACTTCCTGCTCAGTTCCTCCTTCACTGCGGCAACAGTCGTGTCCAGCTCGGATTCCGTATTGTAGTAGTGAGGTGAGAAGCGCAGCACCGAGGTGACGCGCTTCTCATCCATGTCGATCACGCCGCTGGTGCGGTCCGCCGAGCTGGTATTGATGCCGCGGGCCCGGAGCCGGAGCTTGAGATCGGCGGCATCGCGGTCCTGGGCGGCGATGGTCACGATGGCGCAGCGCTCCCGCCCCCGATCGGTGACGCGGACGCCCGGGAGCGCGCTGAGCCGCTCGCGCAGCATGCCGGCGAGTCGGCGGGCACGCGCGTGGCCGTCGGTTCCCACGGCGAGCGCGTACCGGGCCGCCTCACCCAGGCCCAACACCAGGGCGTAGGGAAACTCCCAGTTCTCGAATCGTCGCGCATCTGGTTGCAGGCGAAACGCATCCGGGTCGGTCCAGTCGGCGCCGCGCAGGTCCAGGAAGAGCGGGTACCCGCCTTGGGCCAACACGCGATCCGACACGTAGAGGAAGCCGATGCCGCGCGGGCCTCGCAGGAACTTGCGGGCCGTCGCCGCGAGGAAGTCGCATCGCAGGGCCGCCACGTCGATCGGCATCTGGCCGACGCTCTGGCAGGCATCGACGACGTAGGGAACGCCCAGCTGCGCGCACACCGACCCCACCTCCGCCGCCGCCTGCACCAGCCCCGAGCTGGTCGGGACCCAGCTGAGCGCGACCAGCCGGCAGCGCGGGTGCGCGGCCAGCCGGCTGACGTCGTCGGGGTCGACGCCGCCGTCGGGCAGGTCGGCCGCTCGGCGGATCTCCACGCCGAGCCGGCGGGCCAGGGAGAGGAACATGATCTGATTGGAGGGATAGTCGGCGCGCGTGGTGACGATCACGTCGCCGGGACGGAAGTCGAACGCCTGGAGGGCCTGGGCGAAGGCGACGGTCGCATTATCGACGACGGCGATGTTGCGCGGGGCGGCGCCGACCAGGTGCGCCACCGCTTCGTAGCACGCCTGCAGCCGGGAAGCCGCTTCGTCGGAGGCTTCGTACCCGCCGATCTCGACTTCGCGCTCGAGGTGGGCGGTGATGACATCGAGGACCGGTTGCGGCATCAACCCTGCGCCGGCGTTGTTGAGATGGATCCGGGTGGCGCACCCTGGCGTTTCGGTGCGCCACCGGGAAAGCACTGCCGGTTCGGTCAGCGCCGTCTCGCCGGCGGGGGCGGGGGCGGCAACGGCATGTTGCTGTTCCAGATCAGGGTGGCGAACTGCCACGTGCCACCGGTCTGGCGCAGCTCACCCACCCACTTGCCGGTATCGGCGACCGCCGTCATCCCCGCGGGAGCATTGGGGCCCGGCGTGACGCTCACGTCGAAAGCGCCGCGCGCGACAGCCAGCGGGCCGTTGGCGCTCACCTGGTCCACCGAGAGGTGCAGCGTGACCGGGCCCATGCCGAGTGTCTGGGTCTCGTAGGCCAGAATCGCCTCGCGGCCCATCTTGGGCGTCTCGTTGGGTGGCAATTCGTACCCGCGCTCGGTGAACGCGGCGGCAATCGAATCGGCCTGGCCGGCCGCTGACCATCCCTCCCAGCGCTTCGCCAATGCCTCGATCTGCGGCCGGGCGGCGGCGGCTTCCTGATCCATTCGGGCCTGCGCCTGTTCCGGCGTTTCGGGTTTGGGGGCGCAACCGGCCATGCCAAGAAGCGCGACGGCGCCGAGTGTGACGACAGCTCGCATACGACCTCCGATTAGGGTTTGTCCCGCCCGCGTTTCCTCGTACCCCCGGTGCGCGATTCGGATGACGCGACGGCGCCCTCAGTCCCGCACCATGTGGGGTGCTGGCTCGTGTTCGCTCCGCCGCCGTCCTCGGCATCGACGCCTATCTGGTGGACGTCGAGACCGACATCGCCAACGGCCTGCCGACATTCGCCACGGTCGGCCTTCCCCAGGGGGCAGTGAAGGAGGGACGGGAACGCGTGTACGCGGCCATCGCGAACACGGGCTACACGTTCCCCCTGAAACGCATCACTGTCAATCTCGCCCCGGCCGACGTTCGCAAGGAGGGATCCGGCTTCGATTTGCCGATCGCCGTCGGCATTCTTGCCGCCACCGAACAGATCACGGGGGAGCGGCTCGCGCGCGTGGTGGTGCTGGGCGAGCTGGGATTGGAAGGCGCGATCCGTCCGGTGCGGGGGGCGCTGCCGGTGGCGCTCGCGGCGCGCGCCGCTGGCGCCGAGGCGCTCGTCCTCCCCAAGGACAACCTCGCCGAGGCGGGGGTCGTGTCCGGGTTGCGCGTGCTGGGCGCGGCGGCACTGAGCGAATTGGCCGACTTTCTCGATGGTCGGGTAGAGCTGCAGCCGGCCGAAGTCGACGTGTCGCGCCTGTTCGCCGAGCGCGCGCGCGACGAGGTCGACTTCGCCGAGGTGAAAGGCCAGCCGCACGCCAAACGGGCGCTCGAAGTGGCGGCGGCGGGAGCGCATAACGTGCTCCTGGTCGGCCCGCCCGGATCGGGAAAGACGATGCTGGCCCGTCGTCTACCCACCGTCCTGCCGCAGATGAGCCTCGAAGAGGCGCTGGAGACGACCAAGATCCACTCGGTGGCGGGCGTGCTGCCGTTCGGCGAGTCGCTCGTCGCCCGGCGTCCCTTCCGCGCGCCGCACCACACGATCTCCGACGCGGGGCTGATCGGGGGCGGATCCTACCCGCGGCCGGGCGAGGTGAGCCTCGCGCACGGCGGCGTGCTGTTCCTCGATGAGCTGCCCGAATTCCGGAAGAACGTTCTCGAAGTGCTCCGCCAACCCCTCGAGGACGGCGTCGTCACCATCGCGCGGGCGGCGATGAGCCTCACCTATCCGGCGCGCTTCATGCTGGCCGCCGCGATGAATCCCTGTCCCTGCGGCTGGTTCGGCGACGCCCAGCACAATTGCTCGTGCGGTCCGGTCGGGGTGCAACGCTATCTGGCGCGCGTGTCCGGCCCGCTCCTGGACCGGATCGATCTCCACCTCGAGGTGCCGACGGTGGCCTACCAGGCGCTGGCGGAGCGGGGCGGGGGCGAGCCGTCCGCCGCGATTCGGGAGCGGGTGGACCGGGCGCGCCTCATCCAGCGGGAGCGATTTGCGAAGCGCCCGGGGATCCACGCCAACGCCCACATGGCGCCGCGTGACATCCGCGCGCACTGCCGCGTATCGGACGGCGCCGACGGCCTGCTGCGCACGGCCATCATGCGCCTCGGGCTGTCCGCCCGCGGCTACCACCGCGTCCTGAAGATCGCGCGCACCATCGCCGACCTGGACGGCAGCGCGGCGCTCCAGCCGAAGCACGTCAGCGAGGCGATCCAGTACCGGAGCCTGGATCGGCGCGGGGTATAACGCCGCTAGAACGTCGCCGTCACGCCTCCGATCACGCGGCGCCCGATCACCGAGCCGCCGTACAAGTGAAACCGCTTCTGGTCGAGCACGTTCGTCGCTACGGCGTGCACGCGCAGATTGTTGCCGACGCGGTACCCCGCGTTGACGTTCAGCGTCTGGCTCCAGTCCACCACGCCGCTGAACACCCCGGCCGCCCAGTTGAACGCCGTCTGGCGCCGCAGCATGATGCCGAGATCGAGCCCCTGGGCGCCGGCGTACTGCACGTTCAGGCTCCCCTTGTGCTTCGGCGTGTTGGGGAGCAGCTGGTCGCCGGCGAGCGAGCCCTCGGGCGGGTCGAAGTCGAAGAAGGTGTACGACCCCTCGACGCGCAGCTCGGGCGTCACGTGCAGCCCGACCGACAGCTCGGCGCCGCGCTCGGTCACTTTCCCGGCGTTGGCATACGACACCACGATGGCGCGCGAGCCGTCCGGCAGCGTCGCCAGGAGCCGCGTGTTCACGAGTGCGCCGTTGAGCCCGTTGTAGCCGCCGCGCAGCTGCGGGATGGCCGCCCGGAGCGGATGCGCCGCGGGGAGGCCCTGCGACGCGAGATAGGTATCGACGGCGGTGAGCGTCCCCGGGATGTCGGTCCCGCCGTCGGTCAGCAGATAGACGGGGTAGGCCGGGTTCACTCCGGGTAAGAGATCGGTCACGAAGTTCGACAGCCGATTCTGGTACAGGTCGAGACTCGCGTACAGGCGGCCGGTGAGGCTTCCCTTGTAGCCGACCTCGAACCCCGTGACCTTCTCGACGTCGAGGTTCGCATTGCCGAGCGCGAACGGCTGGGTGAGCGGGCTGAAGTTCCACGGCAGATTCGTCGGCGTGGCAGGGAGGTTCGGGTCGGCCCCGAAGTTCGCCCGGATGGTGGCGAAGTAGCCCTCGAGGCTCCCTTCCAGCGTGGCGGGGCCCGCCTGGGGCGCCCCGGCCCGCGCCCGCAGGTACAGCTCGGAGTAGTTGGGCGTCTGGAACGCCCGGTTGAAGGTGGCGCGCACCGAATGGCGCTCGTTGGGACTGAAGACCAGGCCGCCCTTGGGAGAAAACTGGGGATCGAAGATGTCGCCGTCGTCGAATCGTCCGGCGACCACGGCGCGCAGCGTTGGCGTGAGCTTGTATTCGACCTGGCCGTAGGACGAGTAATAGCTGTCACTGCGGTTGTCGTTCTGGGGCGCCATGAGGGAGGAGTCGGTGTCGACGTTGTATTGCCGGTAGGAAGCGCCCATCACAATCCGACCTGCCTGGTTCGCGAAGCCGAGCTGGTACTGGCCTTCGACATGGAAGATCGCCGAGTGCTCGAGCAGCGGGGCCCCGGACGCGAGCGACACCTGCGGGTCCTTCGTGTCGCGCCCCGTGTACCACGCGGTCACGTTGTAGCGCGGCGCCGCCCAGGTGAGCCGGCTCCACGGCTTGAACCCCTTGAGGACCTGGACGCGGCCGATGCCGGTGACGAACACTTCGTTCTCGACCTGCGTCGCGCCGCCTTCCACGGTGCCCACGGCGCCGTTGTCGGCGTAATAATCGAAGCGCGCCGCGCCGTAGATATTGACCAGGTCGTCGCGGTCCCCGGTCGCCACGCGACCGGCCAGCGTATCCTGGCCGCTCAACGGCCGCACCTCGGGGGCGACCGGCGTGATCGTCGCCGTCGTCCCCGCGGCGTACTCGGCCCGGAAGTCGCTCGAGTCGCGCGCGCTGCGCGAGCGCGTCCAGGTGTCGCTGCGGTTGTAGCCGAAGTTCACGCGGTATCCGAGCCGGCCGGTGGAGAACACCCCGGCCTGCCGGAGATCGGCGCGCAGCGTACCGAGCTCGCCGCCAGCGACCGTGATCTTCGTGCCGGGCACCTCGCGCGCGGTGGGCGTGTTGATGCTCACGACGCCGGCGAACGCGTTGGCCCCGTAGAGCGCCGAGCCCGGTCCGCGCACCACCTCCACCCGGCCCAGGTCCTCGAGCGGGAGCGACATGCCGTTCCACTCCTGCGCGCCAAGGAACGCGATCGAAAGATCGCGGCCGTCCTGGAGCACCAGCACCCGGCGGTTGAGGCTCGAGTTGTAGCCGCGGGCGTTGAGGTTGAAGTCGTTCATGCCGCTCTGCACGAGATCCACGCCGGGCGCGGTGGCCAGTGCCAGCGGGACCTGTCCGGTGGTGGACACGTTGCGGCTCACGATGGGGTCGATCACGGCCACCGCGGCGGGAGCTTCCACCACCCGCTCGGGCGCGCGCGAGGCGCCCTCGACCACAAGCTCACCGAGCGTGATCGGTTGGGCCTCGAGGGCGATATCGAGGGTGACGGTGGCGCCCGCCGTGACCTGCACGCTCCGTTCCTGGGGCCGGTTGCCGAGCCAGCGGAACAGCACGGTTTGCTGTCCCGCGGGGACGCGTTGCAGCACGAAGCGCCCGTCGGTGCCGGTGACGGCGCTCGCCGCGGTGCCGCTCACGCTGACGGAGACGCCGGCGAGACTGCTGCCATCGCTCTGGCGCGTGACCGTGCCGGTAACGGTGCCGCTGCCGGCCTGGGCGGCAGCAGGCGCGACGCTGGCGGCGAGCAGCGATCCGAAGCAGGCGGCCTGAAGCAGAGTGCGCATAAATCACCTCGGAAGACGGATCGAATCGACATACCGGGACGGTCGCCCGGGTTCCGGGCGAAGATGCCGCACCGCGGGCGATCTGGCGAGGGGGCCGCACCGGGCTCTACCTTGGCGGCCCATGATCGCCCTGCGGCTCGACCTCATCCAAACGCTCGCGGTGGGCGCGCTCGTCTTCCTGGTCGGGATCGCCCTGAAGCGCGTCCTCCCCGTGCTGGCGCGGCTGAACATCCCGTCCGCCGTCGTCGGGGGGCTGGTGTTCGCCGCGCTCGTCCTGGTGGCCCGGGACCGGTTCCTCAACCTGCAGATCGACACCGCCGCGCAGCCGCTCTTCATGGTGGCGTTCTTCACGACCATCGGGATGAGCGCCAGCCTGTCGCTGCTGCGCCGCGGCGGGGTCCAGGTGGTGGTCTTCCTGGCCATCGCCACGGTGTTCTGCTTCGTGCAGAATTTCGTCGGCATGGGGATCGCCGCCGTCTACGACGTGCCGCCACTGCTCGGCGTCGTGGCCGGGTCGGTGACGCTGGTCGGGGGACCGGCCACGGGCCTGGCGTTCGCACCGCTGTTCGAGTCGGCGGGTGTGACGGGGGCCGCGACGCTGGCGCTGGCCGCGGCGACGTTCGGCATCGTGTGCGGGGGGCTCACGGGTGGGCCGGTCGGCACCCGGCTGATCGAACGCCACGGCCTAGGCGCGAAGCGGCGATCGAGCGCCTCGAGGGCGAAGCCCGCGCCGGCCGAAGGCGACGAGGACACGGTCACGCTCAACGTCGACGTCGAGCGCGAGGATTCCTCGCTCGTAATGAACCTGATCGCGCTCGCGGTCGCGATGGGGCTGGGGAGCGTGCTGAGCTTCTACTTCAAGGAGATCGGGCTGACCCTGCCGGCCTACGTGGGCGCCATGCTCGTCGCTTCGCTCGCGCGCAACCTCGACGACTTCAAGGGCTGGTTCGGGATCGATCAGCGTACCATGGAGCTGATCGGCGGCGTCTCGCTCAACATCTTCCTGGTCGTGGCGCTGATGGACCTCAAGTTATGGCAGCTGGTCAACCTCGCCCTGCCGCTCGTCACCATTCTGGCGGCCCAGGTCGTGATCGTGGTGGCCTTCGCCCTCACGATTTGCTACTGGGTCATGGGACGGGATTACGATTCGGCGGTGATGGCGAGCGGTTTCGTGGGGTTCGTGCTGGGCACCACCGCGAACGCCATGGCCAACATGAAAACGCTGGTGGTGGAGTACGGCGCCGCGCCGCGCGCGTTCCTGATCGTGCCGCTGGTCGGCGCGTTCTTCGTCGACTTCACCAACGCCCTCGTCATCACGTTCTTCCTGAACTGGCTGCAGTAGCGGCTACGCCAAGCCGCCTCCTGGCAGGTGCCGGACGCTCACCAGTGGGGCGTTGGGTGGTAATTCGTGGCTGCACGATGGCGCCGACTAGAGAGCTACTCTTCACGGCACCCACCCAGCGCTGGCAATTGCACCCGTCCGACGAGGAGTGTTGACCGTACACCCGCTTGAGCAACCCGTGCCTCATACGGGTCCTGCTCCCTAGGGCCCTCGATCTATGGCTTCGGCTAGACCACAACGCTTTGGTGTCGCGAGAACTCCCCTCGATGCCGCAAAACCGTCCTTCACATGCAGGCAGCAGATTGGCATGGTACCAGCATCGGATTCGGCGCTTCCACAGGTGAGGGTCTATGATCGCGCGGTACTCTGCTTGCATCTTGCTATCTGTGCTCGCCATGTCAATGACGCCCACGGCGAGATCCGCTGCGCAAGAATACGTCGCAGCTGTATTCACCTTCGGTCATGCCACAGGGAACCTGACAACGCCGAATACTAGATACCTGGCGGCGTTCGATGGCGCGAGCGCCACTAGCGATGTGTATCGAATCGTGATTCCTCGGTCTGGGACGTTGAAGAACCTGTACTGGTACGCGCTGCCCACGAGCACACTGGCTGGGAGCGGTCACATCGTGACTGTGCGGGTGGACAATCTGGACACTCCGCTAGCGGCAACGTGGAACCCGGTTACCAAATCCGGAGCGAACACCTCATCGACGGTGGTTGTATCGGCCGGGAACGTGATCGCCGTAAAGCTGGCACTCACGGGAGGCTCGGGGAGCCTCGCGAGGCCGATCGTGTCTTTCGAATACGTGGTGACCGGCACACCGGTGGGCAGCCAGTGGACTACCTCGGGCAGCGACATCCACTACAACACCGGCAGAGTAGGAATTGGTACGATGACCCCAACGCACTCGCTCGATGTTTCCGGTACCGTGCGAGTGACTGGCTTGCAGTTGCCCACGGGTGCCGCAAGCGGCCACGTGTTGACGTCTAACGCATCCGGCGTGGCGAGCTGGCAGCCGGTCGCACCCGCGACCTGGAGCCTCAACGGCAATGCCGGCATCGACTCGACCTCCAGTTTCCTCGGCACCACCGACAGCACTCCCGTCGAGATCCGGGTCAACCGGGTCCGGGCGATGCGCTTCGACCCCCATCCGTTCTCTCCAAACGTCCTGGGCGGCGCGAGGGTGAATCAGGTCTATCCCGGTGTGAAGGGCGCCACGATCGCTGGTGGCGGGTCCAACGAAGAGGAGGACCTCGACAGGAACCTCGTGTTCAATGACTTCGGGTTCGTAGGCGGCGGGTTAGGAAACCAGGCCGGAGATAGTGGCTCGAACCCCAGCGATAATCACTTTGCTGTCGTGGGAGGTGGATACCGCAACCGTGCGAGTGCGAGCGGGAGCGTGATAGGTGGCGGTGCGGACAATCGTGCCGGAGGAAGCGGCGCAGTCGTTTCCGGCGGGGCAGGGAATCAAGCCTACGGTACTCTCTCCGTCATTCCCGGTGGAGAGCGTAATCATACTGCCGCCGCCGGCGTCTGGGGCCTCGCGGCTGGTCGCCAAGCGGTGGTGCTTCACAGGGGAACCTTTGTGTGGGGAGACTCGCAGGAGCGGTATACGGAATCCAGCGGTCCCAACCAGTTCCTCGTGCGTGCCGCGGGGGGTGTGGGGATCAATACGAATGCCCCAACGTCACCGTTGACTGTGGCCGGGGTGATCGAATCCGATTCCGGCGGGTTCAAGTTTCCGGACGGATCCATCCAGACGACGGCGGCCACCGGCACGATTACCGCGGTGCAGCCGGGATCCGGCCTCATTGGAGGAGTGGTCTCCGGGGTAGCGAGTCTCTCGCTCGCCGATGGCGGCGTCACCGCAGCGAAGCTCGCCGACAGTGCGGTGACGATTCAGAAGATCGTCCCCAACGTAGTCTCCAGCTTGGACGGCGTAGGTAACGATGGCGGCAATATCGATCTCGTCGCTGGCGCGAACATTACAATTACCCCCGACGACCTCGCCAATACCATCACCATCTCGAGCATCGGCGGGACAGCCGCCGGTTGGAGTTTGAGCGGCAACAGCGCCACCAATCCAGGCGTCCACTTTTTGGGCACGAGCGACAATCAGCCACTGATTGTGCAGGTCAACAAGACGACAGCACTACGCTTCGAGCCCTTTGTCGGGTTCGATCCACGAGCAATCTTCGCTGGAGAAGTAACGATCGGCGGAGAAGCGATCATTCGCGGCTACACGCGAATCGGGATCATAATCAATCAAGCGCCTCCCCAAGATGATTGTAATTCCACTGACGAACGAGGCCGCATGAAGGTCGATCCGGCATCGGAAACACTCTATATATGCATGAATAGCGGATGGGTGGCCAAGTAGCGACTGTCCGGACGCCCTGCGTGGCGTGGCCGAGCTGCAATGGCCGCCGAGGCATCTGTCGATGCACGGGGCAAGGCGCCGTCGCTCCACGTTCGCCGAGACCTGAGGCCACGCGCGGACATCGAACGACGGCGGAGGGCGTGCAACGGACTGGCGCAGGCGCCGTCTACGTTCCCCGTCCCACCGGCAGGCGCCGGACGCGTTTCCCCGTCGCTGCGTAGATCGCGTTGCACACGGCGGGCGCGATCGGCGGCAGGGCCGCCTCACCCACGCCACTGGGCGTCGCCTCGCTCGCCACGAGGTGCACCTCGACCGCCGGCATCTCCGACAGCCCCAGCATCGGATAGTCGTGGAAGTTGCTCTGCACCACGCGGCCGCGATCGATGCTGATCTCCCCGTAGAGCGTCGCGGTCAAGCCGTACACGACGTTGCTCTGGGTCTGCGCCTCGACCGTATCCGGGTTGATGATGATGCCGCAGTCCACCGCGCACACCACCCGGTGCACGCGCACGGCGCCATCGCGACTCACGGAGACTTCGGCCACTTCGGCTACGCAGGTGTCGGCGAACTTCCACAGCGCGATGCCGCGGTGGTGCCCCGCCGGCGGGGGTGTGCCCCAGCCGGCGCTCCGGGCGGCGGTGTCCAGCACCGTGGCGAGCCTGGGCTGCCCGGCCACGAGCTCCCGCCGGAACGCGTACGGGTCGCGTCCCGCGGCGTGCGCCAGCTCGTCCATGAAGCTCTCCACCACGAACCCGTTCTGCGACGGTCCCACGCCGCGCCAGGGCGCGAGGGGGATGCCGGGATCCTGGGTGACCCGCTCGAGGCGGAAATTGGGCATCGTATAGATCAGCTCATCGGCTCCACGCGTGATCATGAACGACGCGCCGTTGGGCCCCACCAGCCGGTGGCTCCACGCGACCGGGACGCCGCGCGCGTCGAGCCCCGCGCGCAACACATTGTAGGTGGCGGGGCGGAAGAGCCCATGCCGAATGTCGTCCTCGCGCGTCCAGACGACCTGCACCGGCGTCTCGAGCTGCTGCGCCAGCTCCACGGATTCGGTCAGGTAGTCCATGGGCCCGCCGCGGCGGCCGAACCCGCCTCCCATGTAGGTGACGTGAACGGTGATCGCGTCGGCCGCGAGGCCCGTGATGCGGGCTGCCTCACGTTGCATGCCCTGGGGGTTCTGCGTCGGCGCCCAGATCTCGACCCGACCGTCGCGCAGGCGGGTGGTGCAGTTCATCGGCTCCATGCAGGCGTGGGCCAGGTAGGGCGCCTGGTACACGGCCTCGACCGTGCGCGCCGCGCGGCCGAGGGCGGCGTCCACGTCGCCCGTGGATTGTACCACCTGACCGGGACGCGTCGCCGCGTCGGCGAAGGCGCGGGCAATGCCGTCACTGGACCAGGCCGCCGTGGCGCCTTCGTCCCACTCGGCCTGCAGGGCCCGCTGACCCTGGAATGCCGCCCACGTGTTCTCCGCCACCACGGCCACGCCGCGCGAGATCTCGAGCACGCGCCGTACGCCCGGCACGGCGAGGGCCGCCGCGGGGTCGAACCGCTTCAGGCGGCCGCCGAACACGGGACTGCGGGCTACCGCGGCGTACACCATGCCGGGGACGCGCACGTCGATCCCGAACGTGGCGCGGCCCATGACTTTGGCCGGCGTGTCCACGCGCGGCACCCGCGTGCCCAGAATGGTGAAGTCGGCGGGCCGCTTGAGCGGCGCCTGCTCGGGCACCGGGAGGGTGGCGGCGCGGCCGGTGAGCTGTCCGAAGCCGAGCTGCCGCCCGCTGGGCGCGTGTCGGACGGTTCCGCGCACGGCGCGACACTCCTCGCGCGGCACGCTCCAGGTGAGCGCGGCGGCGCTGACGAGCATGTCGCGCGCAGCGGCCCCGGCGCGCCGCAGCGGCTCCCATCCGCTCTGTACGCTGCGACTCCCGACCGTCATTTGGTCGCCGTAGGCGGGATTGGCGTCGGCCTGGATCACCCGGACGGTGTGCCAGTCGGCCTCGAGCTCTTCAGCCACGATCATCGGCATCGCGGTGCGAACCCCCTGACCCATTTCCGATCGGCCGGTCCAGATGCTCACCGTGCCGTCGGCGTGGACCTCGAGCCAGGCATTCGGCTTGAACGTGTCCGGCGCGGCCGAGCGCGCGATGGCCAAGGAGGGCAGGTAGAAGCCGATGACCAGCGTCGCACCCACGGCGGCACCGGTCTGGAGGAACTCGCGACGGCTGAGCGTGGTGGTCATGTCACGCCTCCCGCGCGGCGCGATGGATGGCCCGGCGCAACCGCTGATACGTGCCGCAGCGGCAGATATTGGTCATCGCCCGGTCGATGTCGGCGTCGCTGGGATCGGGGGTCGTGGCGAGCAGCGCGGCGGCCGCCATCACCTGACCGGCCTGACAGAAACCACACTGCGGCACCTCTTCCGCGATCCACGCTCGCTGGACAGGATGCGAACCGTCGGCCGACAGGCCTTCGATGGTCGTGATGGGCCGCGCACCGACGGCGGCAACCGGGGTGGTGCAGGTGCGAATCGCCTGGCCGTCCAGGTGCACCGTGCAGGCGCCGCACAGGGCGATGCCGCACCCGTACTTGGTGCCGGTGAGGCCGAGGGTGTCGCGAAGCACCCAGAGCAGCGGCATGTCGGCGGGGACGTCGACGGTGCGGGACCGGCCGTTGACGGTCAGGGTAAAGGTGGGCATATCGAGACTCCCACTTTGCTGGACCCGTCAAGCATACGACTCGCGCTTGGCAGGTCAAGGAGCGATCTCATGATTCGAGCGATTCGTCTTGCCCTCGCCGTTCCGCTGCTCGTCCGGGGAGCGGTGCTCGCCGCCCAGGCGGATCTGCCGATCCGCGACACAACGCTCGCCAACGGGCTGCGCGTGATCGTGATCGAGAATCACGCGGTTCCGCTGGTGACGGTCGAGCTGGACGTGAAGAACGGGGCCTATACGGAATCTCCCGAGTTCGACGGCCTGTCGCACCTGTACGAGCACATGTTCTTCAAGGCCAATCGGACCATTCCCTCGCAGGAGCGCTACCTGGAGCGCCTGCGCGAGCTGGGCGGCTCGTGGAACGGAACGACGTCCGAAGAACGCGTCAACTACTTCGTCACGGTCGGAACCGACAGCGTCCTGCCCGCGCTCCAGTTCATGGAGGACGCGATCCGGTACCCGCTCTTCTTGCCGGATGAGCTGGTGCGGGAGCGCCCCGTGGTGCTGGGCGAATTCGATCGTGGCGAAGCGAACCCCTACTTCCACCTGTTTCGGGGGATCGATACGCTGCTGTGGAGCCCGGCCTACTACTCCCGCAAGAACGTCATCGGCAATCGTGAGGTGATCGGCGGGACGCCGCAGGAGAAAATGCGCGCCATCCAGCAGCGCTACTACGTGCCCAACAACACCGCCCTCATCCTGTCGGGTGACATCACGCCGGCGCGCGGATTTCAGATTGGCGCGCGGGTGTTCGGCGACTGGCCGCGCGGGGCCGATCCCTTCACCACGCCGGCACTCGACCCGCCACCCCTGACCGCGTCGCGCGCCGTGATCGTCGAGCGACCGGTCGGGTCGGTCACGCTGGCGATGCGCTGGCACGGTCCCAGTGTGGGGCAGGATCCCGCGGCCACCTACGCGGCGGATGTGCTGTCCA
>Ga0187893_10009594_pt1 | contig 14816 bp, 11 predicted proteins | sample MA1701074metaG_FD_139574 | JGI IMG/M metagenome (GOLD analysis project Ga0187893, IMG submission 139574) | White microbial mat communities from a basaltic lava cave in the Kipuka Kanohina Cave System on the Island of Hawaii, USA - MA170107-4 metaG ...
AAAAGTCCTGGAAGAAGGGTTCGATTCACCCTTTTATCGTGTTGAACAAGCTGAGCATCCGTGTGAAAATGCCGGTCTGTTGAGGCCCTGTTAAGCCTAAAGCCCCCCAGGCTCTTCCTCGAAACGGATGCCCATCCCGGTCAGGCTTGTGGTTGAGCACCAGGGGAAACACGAAATGAAAGCCTTAGGCGTAACGTCATTTAGGAAAACTGCGGCCTGCCCTTCCGAATCCCTTCTCGTGTCCTACAAGTGTGAGAAGCTTTCACGGAAGAACATGACGCTGGTCGGGTCCCACCTTGTCACCTGCGATTTCTGTTCGGCCGAAATGCCTCTGTTAAGCTTCTACGCACAACCGAGACGAGGAGAGTGCAAGGCTCCGGACATACCAATGAATCTGCGGATCCTGGCCGAATCGCTACTCAGGCGGCGCCGCAAGCGTTCGGCAGTAATACATTAAATATCGGGCTTTGGTCTTGGGGCTTTGGTCTTTGGCCTTTGGGCTTTGGCCTTGGGGCTTGGGGCTTGGGTCTTAGGTCTTTGGGCTTTGGCCTTTGGCCTTTTGGGCTTGAGGCTTTGGTCTTAGGCCTTTGGCCTTTGGGCTTTTTGTCATTTGTTTCGTGCTGGTTCGTGTTTTTTCGTGGATCGTCTTTCATGTTTCTTCGTGATCTAACTTAAAAAAACTAATGACAAGTGACCATTTCGAAAGGTAGATAAACGATCCACGAAAGAACACGAACCAGCACGAAACAAATGACAAAAAGCTCAAAGGCCAAAGGCCTAAGGCCAAAGCCCTAAGCCCAAAGGCCAAAGCCCTAAGGCCAAATCGCTAATTTTTCTGGGTGGACCACTCCTGCAAAGCCCCCAGGGCCTGCGTAAGCGTCGCCTTTTCGTCTTTGGTCTGCGTCAAAGCCGGCAACTCTATGCAGAAGGTGCTTCCCTCACCCAGCTTCGATTCAACGCGCACCTCACCGCCATGTGCCAGAGCCAGATGCTTTACAATCGCCAGACCCAGACCAGTCCCCCCCAGTTCTCTCGAGCGCGCTCGGTCCACCCGATAGAAACGTTCAAATAGCCGTTCCAGGTGCCGCGCAGGTATTCCCTCGCCTGTGTCCCGCACAAAGATCCGGGCGATCTCCCCTATCTCACAGCGGATTGATACCTGACCCCCGGCCCGAGTGAACTTGATGGCATTGTCCAGTAGGTTTGTAAGCATTTGCTCGAGCCGTCTAGGATCGGCGAAGACGGCCACCCCAGCAGCCACCAGGTTGTGAACTGCAATCTCCTGAGTGTTAGCTTTGGCTGCCAGCGAAGTAATCACGTCGTCGACCAGGGACTTCAACTCAAGTTCCACTGGTTCGACCCTGACATTGCCCGCTTCGATCGCGCTTAGCTCGAGAATGTCGTCGATCAGGGAATGCATTCGCAGAGCATTCTTACGAATGATGGCCAGAAACCTGCGATTATCCTCGGTCTCTTCAAGCACGCCGCCCTCCAGAGTTTCTACAAAGGCCATGATGGCCGTAAGAGGTGTGCGTAGCTCATGAGAGACATTCGTGAGGAATTCCTGGCGCACTCGTTCCAGTCGCTCCAGCCGGCTGATGTCGAAAAACACTCCAATAGCCCCTTCGATGCCGGGCCCCTCTCCTTCTTTTAAGGGCACCACCCGAAGGTCAAATATTCGACGGGCAGGCTCATTTAGTTCAACTTTGACACTGGAGACAGCCGTGCCGTTCAAGGCATCGAGAAAGGCGTCGTAAATCGCCGGGTTCCGGGTGAGTTCCGTCAAGCGCTTTTTGTTCGGGCTTTCACCACCAGCATTGAAGAGTTTACCCGCAGCTGGATTCGAGGCAACCACTCGAAAGTCCTGATCGATTACCAGGAGAGCTTCCCGGATGCCAGTCATGGTCGCTTCCAGGAGCGCAGCCGAGGAAGCGAAGTCTTCTTTGGGGCTTTCAGGTTCGCGGATGCCCACGGTTGTGCGTTTACGAATCATCATCAGCAAAAGCCCTACTGCCAGGCCTATCGTGAGTGCCACCAGGGTTGTAATTCTCGGAAAAGAAACCGTGAGGGTAATTGCGAGAACCAGGCTTAAGACCAGTAGCAAAAAGGCAGTGCGTTTGGACATTCTTAGCAAAAGATTCTAATCGGGAAGTTGAACTATTAAAATTGGAATCTCATTCATAAGTGAGGCTTCGAATCATAGTTATGAGTTTTACGACTTAGATTGGTCTTGCGCTTCCTTTACTCTTCGACTGACCAACGGCGCCCCATTAATTTGCAGGTTGGGAAGGGGGCAAGCGCTTTAGCGCGCGCCCCCGCTTGGCTACGATAGGTCCAAGCTAAAATTTCCAAATCCCAGCTGCGCCAATTTGAATCGCTGAAGATAGGTGCAGTTGGATCCCTAAATTTCAGCGCGAACCTGTCGCAGCCAAGCGGGGGCGCGCGCTAAAGCGCTTGCCCCCTTCCCAACTGCAAATTAACGACAAGCCGTTGGTCAAACTTAATTTGCCAGAACTCCAAGCCTGAAATCACTCGAAATTGGCATTTCGCAATTCGCAATTCGTTTTTTATTCGGCGAGCGGCTCGGCAAGACGAGCGCAACCAATAAAGCGATAGCCAACTCCTACCACTGTTTCGATGCATTCACCGCAGCCACCAAGCTTTTGCCTCAGGCGCCGGATGTGAACATCCAGGGTGCGTGTATCGCCGTAATAGCTGTAACCCCAAACGCTATCCAAAAGCTGCTGCCGCGTGAGGACCCGGTCAGGGCTGCGCGCCAGCACGGAAAGGAGGGTGAATTCCTTATTGGTGAGTTTGACCTTCTGGCCGCCGCAGGTCACGCGCACATCTGCAAAATCGATCAGCAGATGGTCGTCTTCGTAATTCTTGGCAGTACTCTCGTCAGCGCGACGCAATACAGCTCGTACCCGGGCCATCAGCTCGCGGACCGAAAATGGCTTGGTGATGTAGTCGTCGGCCCCGATGTCCAAACCCGTCACTCGATCCGACTCGGAACTTTTAGCCGTCAGGATAATTATGGGAGTCCGTCTGGTCAGGGGTTCACGTCTAAAACGGCGGCATAATTCAATACCACTCATCCCCGGCAGCATCAGGTCAACGATGATGAGTAGCGGTGGCTTTTTCTCGTTGAGCCCCTCAATTACGCCTTGCTCACCGGTCGGCGCCACGACAGTTTCCAACCCTTCACGCTCCAGGTTGTACTTCACGCTCTCGGCGATATCCGGGTCGTCCTCAACAATAAGAACCGGTCGAAGCATAGTTAATCGATGTGTTTGATAAAGGCGGCCTCGGCCATGTAAACCGTCAGCTCACAAATGTCTTTGACATAATCGCCCACGCGCTCGAGGTGTTTGGCTACAAACAGCAGGCGGGCATTGCGCGTAGCTGTCTCGGGTTCGGAAACCATCTTGCCTATCAGGTCACGAAACACCCGGTTGTAGAGCTCATTGATTTCCCAATCCCGCTTGATGATCTCGCGGGCGGCCTGAGCGTCGCCCAGAGTGAAGGCATCGAGTGCCGCGTGCAGCATGGACGAAGCGTAATCCGCCATCTGTTGCAATTCGCGGTTTCTTTCGAGTTCAGGCTCGTCATTGAGGTCAATTGCGGCGCGGGCAATATTGCAGGCGTGGTCGGCAATGCGCTCGAGCACTGGGGCCATTTTGGCCACCGAAAATACGAAGCGCAGGTCGCGCGCTGCTGGTTGGCGCAGAGCGATGATGTCGATGCACTGGCGATCGATTGTCAGTTCGATCTCGTCAATGGTGTCGTCGTGCTCAAGGACCTCCTCGGCCACAGCGCTGTCACGTTCCATTAGCGAGTACATCGAACGTTCGATAGCCTTTTCTGCTTCTCCTCCCAGAAGCAACGCCCGATCGCGCAGCAGGTTTAATTCGTCGTCAAGATGCCTATGCAGCTCCATATCGTTCCTGGTTTGTTAAGTGATTTGAATCTAGTTTACTCAGTAGCGACGGTCGATTAATTTATCATTTTTCATTGGTCGTTGGTCATTGGTCATTTGTTTAAGAAATTTTGCGCTGGTTCCTGTTTTTTCGTGGATCGTTTATCTACCTTTCGAAATGGTCATTTATCATTAGTTTTTTGTTTAAGTTAGATCACGACGAAACATGAAAGACGATCCACGAAAAAACACGAACCAGCACGAAACAAATTAACAAATGACAAATGATCAATGTCCAACGAGAAATGATAAATAACGGCTGCTCTCACCCAAATCTCCCGGTTATGTAATCTTCAGTAAGCTTTTCATCAGGCGCCGTGAATACTTTCTCAGTTGAGTTCACTTCAATTAGCTTTCCTAACAGGAAGAACGCCGTGGTATCTGAAACGCGGGCAGCCTGCTGCATGTTATGGGTCACAATGACGATCGTGTAGAGCGCTTTCAAGTCCACGATCAACTCCTCAATTTTGGCGGTCGCTTTGGGATCCAGAGCGGAAGCGGGCTCGTCCATCAAGATTACACTCGGTTTGATGGCCAAGGCCCGAGCAATGCACAGCCGTTGTTGCTGGCCTCCTGAAAGACTCAGAGCTGACTCCTTTAACCGGTCCTTAACTTCTTCCCAGATGGCTGCGTCTTTAAGAGCCTGTTCCACGCGACCCTCCAGGTCCGAACGGTTTTCAGCCAGGCGATTGATGCGCAGGCCGTAAGCCACGTTATCGAAGATCGACTTGGGGAAAGGATTTGACTTTTGAAACACCATCCCGACCTTGCGACGCAACTCGACCACATCCGTGCCCGGTGCGTAAATATCCTGGCCGTCAACCAGCACCTTTCCTTCAACCCGGGTTCCCGCAATCACATCATTCATTCGATTCAGGGTACGCAGGAACGTTGACTTGCCACAGCCCGAGGGCCCGATAAAAGCGGTTACGACCCTTTCCTGTATTTCGAGATCTATTTCTTGCAGGGCCTGCGCCTGACCGTAGTAAAAGCTTAACTTGCGCACGCTGATCTTGCTGGCCGCCACTTCCCTGGGCTCGGCCTGGTGCGGTGGTGCGATTACTGGAGGGTGAACTGTTTCAACCATTGGTTCACGAAACTGGATAGACATGATCAAATAATCTTAAGCCGCAGATTAACGCAGAAATACGCAGATTAGAACTAAAAAAGTTTCCCACACTCAACTCTGCGACCTATTTTTACCCCTCTCCTTCAGCTCTTCATACATCTATCTCTCTTTTTTCCTATCTGCGTCTATCAGCGTTAATCTGCGGCCGAATTTCATTTAGCCGAAATGTCCGGTAATGTACTCTTCGGTCAAAGTATTTGTTGGATTCTCAAACATTTGCTGGGTGGGCGAAACCTCGACCAGCTCGCCCAGGTACATAAACGCTGTGAAATCGGAAACCCTGGCCGCCTGCTGCATGTTGTGCGTGACTATAATCACAGTCACCCGGCGCTTTAACTCGAAAATCAGATCTTCGATCTTACCCGTGGCAATCGGGTCCAGGGCTGAGGTTGGCTCGTCAAAAAGCAGCATCTCTGGCTCAGTCGCCAGGGCCCGCGCGATACAAAGCCTCTGTTGCTGTCCACCGGAAAGCGCATAAGCCGACTCGTGCAACCGATCCTTCACTTCGTCCCAGAGTGCTGCGGAGCGAAGTGAGTCTTCGACGTGTTCCTCAAGCTCATTTCCATTCATCCCCCTGAGCCTCAGTCCAAAAGCCACGTTTTCGAAGATTGATTTAGGGAAAGCATTGGGTTTCTGAAAGACCATGCTCACGCGCAACCGCATTTCCAACGGATCAGTCTCAGGTCCAATCACATTGATGCCACTAGGCTGCATGATGATCTGACCTTCATAGCGAGTTTCCGGATAGAGATCGTGAATTCGATTAAAGCAACGGAGCAAGGTCGACTTTCCGCAACCCGAGGGTCCAATGATTGCCGTCACCATGTTTGCCGGAAACACCATGTTGATATTCTTCAGCGCCTGGAGGTTGCCGTAAAAGAAGTTCAATGCCGACACCTCAGCCTTCGGTTTGGCGTTGCGCGTATCAAGCATCCTGAGCTTGGGCGCGACCTGCGTTCGGCTGATTTTGTTCTTCATAGTCACCATGGGAACATGTTCACAAAACGTTTGCGGCTGGGCCGCCCTCGGTTCGGAAATTTCTGCGGCTGGGCCGCCTTACGTTTGGACATTTAGTATTCGCAACTCTTTTATTCTAAGCCTGCGAAGCAGGCGAAAGCATAAAGCCTGGTCTTACCACTTGATCCGTTTCCGGACACGGTAGCGAATCAAGATGGCGACAGCATTCAAAGACAAAGTCACTACAATCAACACCAAACCTGCCGCGGCGGCGTTGACCACAAAGTTCTGGTCGGGCCGCGATACCCAGTTGAACATCTGTATGGGCAATACCGAAAAGGGCGACGATAACCACTCGAACGATACGAAAGGTGGCGCCGCACTAACCGGGGGCGGTGGTAAGAATGCTATGAACGTTAAGGCTCCAATCGTGATCAGCGGAGCTGTCTCGCCAATAGCCCGGGAAAGCGCGATGATGACACCTGTCATCGTTCCACCCACCGAATAGGGCAACAGATGATGCCTGACCACCTGCCACTGGGTCGATCCCAAAGCATAAGCTGCCTCGCGAATGCCCTGGGGGATGGTGCGCAAAGCTTCCCGGGTGGCGACGATGACCACCGGCAAAATAAGGAAAGCAAGCGTCAGTCCACCAGTAAGCACGCTGGTACCTAAACGGAACTTGTAAACCAGTAGTCCCAAAGCCATCAGCCCGTAAATGATTGACGGCACGCCCGCGAGATTGGCTATGTTGATTTCAATCAGATTGGTTAGCCAGTTTCGCCGCGCATATTCTTCGAGATAAACTCCGGCGGCTACGCCCAGCGGCACGGCAGTACACGCGGTAACAATCATGATCAGCAGAGTGCCTACCCAGGACGAGAGTATTCCTGCCTGCTCCGCAAATCGCGACGGGAACGAAGTGAGAAAAGCCAGGCTTAAGCGAGGCAGGCCATCCATCAGCAAATCTCCGAGCAGCGCTCCCAAAGTCACGATTCCGATCAGCGTGCACAGGATGCCGATGATATTGAAAACGAAATCCTGCCGTTTGCGCTTGGCGATGATCTGCTTGAACTGGCTCATTGATCAGTAGACCTCTCTAAAGCGCTTACGCAGCACATAGCCGAGAATATTGAAAATCAGGGTCATGATGAATAGCGTTATGCCGGCCGCGAAAATCGACTGGTAACCGATGCTCCCGTGGGGCAAGTCTCCCAGACTCACCTGCACAATGAAGGCGGTAATGGTGGCGGCAGGCTCCCGGGGGTCGATTGTCAGGTTAGGCTGCATACCCGCTGCCACTGCGACAATCATTGTCTCGCCGATCGCTCGGGAAATCGCCAGAATGTAAGAAGCTACTATGCCAGAGAGGGCCGCAGGGTAAACTACCTTTAAGGCAGTGATGATACGGTTTGCCCCCAGCGCATAAGCCCCTTCTCGCAGAGACATTGGCACCGCCCGCATCGCGTCTTCACTCAAAGAGCTGACGTAAGGAATGATCATGATTCCCATTACCATGCCGGCGCTCAACATATTGAAGGTGGGCAGGCCCGGAATCAGCTTTTGCAGCAAAGGCGACATGAACTGGAGGGCAAAGTATCCGTAGACCACCGTCGGGATTGCGCTCAGCAGCTCCATGACGGGTTTGAGAATTTCCCGCAAGGTTGCCGGCGCAAACTCACTCAGGTAAATCGCCACAATGGTACCAACGGGAAGAGCAACGGCCAGGGCCACAGCCGTAGTCACCAGCGTGCCCATCACCAACGACATGATGCCAAAGTGCGGCGCAGCAAACAGCGGGGTCCAAAGCGGGTCGGTAAGAAACTCTCTGATCGACACGTGCGCGAAGAACGTAGCTGATTCGAAAACCAGGATGCCGACAATCCCGAGCGTGATTGCAACCGAGGAAAAAGCCGCCAACAACAAAAGGCTTTCGATAATACGCTCTTTCCACCGAGTTAGAGTCCTTGCAGCCGTGTGACGAGCTTCAGGTGAGGTCGGTGGAGTTTGGTCCGCGGTGAGTGCCACCGGATACTGGAGAGCAGAGGTTTCCTTCATAAACTAGGCTCTAGGCTGTCGCTTAAGCAACTCCTCAACTGGTAAACCTACCTCGGGAACGCCACCAAAACCTGTGCCCGTTTGCCCGTTTCGGATCCGCTCCATCGCGATTTGGTAGGCTGTGTCAGACAGCGGCACATACTTGACTTCTTTAGCAAGTGTGGCCACGTTCTTTAGGTAAAACTCAACGAATTCCTTAACCGCAGGGTTCTCCATCGATTTTCGGCTGACATAGATGAAGAGTGGACGAGATAGAGGGTTGTATGTTCCTGCCAGAACATTTTCGGGACTGGGCGTCACTGCTCCCTTCACCTTGTTCTTGGCCCAGTCAATGGCCACTGCCTTCATCCGATTGCTGTGCGGTGCAAAGTAGGCATAGGGAATGTAGCCTAACGCATACTTGTTTCCTTCGACACCCTGAACCAATACGTTGTCGTCCTCGCTGGCGGTGTAGTCACCGCGGCTGGATTTAGCCTTGCCCACTATCGCTTCGGTGAAGTAGTCGAAGGTACCCGAGTCAGCGCCGGCGCCAAACAAGGCAATCTTTTCATTGGGCCATTCCGGACGAATCTGGTTCCAGTGGGTGATCTTGCCCTGGGCGGCAGGTTCCCAAACCTTCTTCAGTTCGTCCACAGTCATTGACGACACCCAGTTATTTTCGTTGTTGACCACTACTGTGAGCGCGTCGAAAGCTATTGGTAGTTCAAGGTATTCAATGCCATTAGCTTTGGCCTGGGCCATCTCTTCACTAAGAATCGGTCGCGAGGCATCCGCAACGTCGATTTCGCCGCGTACGAACTTCTTAAAACCGCCACCGGTGCCGGATATACCGACGGTAACCTTAACCTTACCAGCCTTCTCCTTCTGAAACTCTTCTGCCACTGCTTCAGTAATGGGGAAGACCGTGCTCGAGCCGTCGATCTTAATTACCGAAGCCTCGGCTGAGCCGGCGGGGCCGCCTCCGGGGCCGCACGCTACGCCCAAAATCGCCACCAGAATAATGGTTAACAATGCCAGGATTTGAACTTTTGAATTGGGAAACATTAGCCTCTCCTCATACGGGTTAAAAATGTCCAAAAGAATCATAAGTACCGAGTGTTACATCGGTCTAAACTGTGACTGAAGTTTCTGTTAACTGGTTCTTCCATCAAAAACCTTTTATTTCCAATAACTTACCAATTCGCTACGTCATCCCGGGGTGGCTTTTAGTGTCAATTTGGCCCGCCGCTTACTGGGACTGCGGGCGTCTCGCCCGCCGCGAGTGCGAAGCGCGAGGATGGCGACGCCTAAGCCCGCTCCCAATATCCCACACAAGCTCAGGACAGAAAGTCGCAAACCCGCTAGCAGTGCCATGTGGGATTTCCATAACCAGTTCGCTGCCTTAAACGTGACACTCCTAGCCAGCTGTCGGGAAATATTTGATCGGCGATTTCTTTTCAAACTTTTGGGGCTGGGGCTCAAAGCGAGCTTTATCCTGGCGAGCCTGTCATCCGAGGGCTTGCGAGCGCTTCGCGCTCGCGGCGGGCGAGACGCCCGCGGTCCCAGTAAGCGAGGCCCGGGTCCCAGTAAGCGAGGCCCGCTAGCTAGACGATTCCGGGGACGATTAGTCTGTAACCAACGTTGACCATCGTTTCAATCTCCACATTGAACGGAGCCAGCTTGGTTCGCAATCTGTAGATGTAGACGTGCAGACTTTCAGAGTTGAGCGGCTTGGTGTCTCCCCAGGCCTTATGCCAGAGCTCGTCTGCGGTAACGATCCTACCGGCCGAGCGGGCCAATCGCGAAAGGATTAGAAATTCAGTTCGTGGAAGTTTTAAGGGTTGACCTGCGCAGGAGATGTAATAGTTCTCGTGCTCCACGCGCAGATAACCATCGTCGTAGACTTCGTCAGTGTGTGCCCGCGTCACACCGTTGAGGGACATTTCGGTTCGTGACATAGGAATCCTGAAACGGCTACCTGGGTGAATTCCGTGCCGCAGATGATCTCCGACCACCTGAGGCACGGAAAGTGTCGGCATTATTACTCTAGAACTTCAGTTTAGCCCTGAACTGCATGACCCTTGGCCCACCAACTGTGCTGGTGATTCGGCCAAAGTCTGGACTGCCTAACTCGAAGTCTGGAGTTGCGAAATTAGCGCGGTTGAAAACATTGAATATGTCCCAACCAAGATCGACTGACATCCTCTCAGTCAGTTTGGTGCTCTTGACAATGCCTAAGTCGAACCGGGATTGCGTCGCAGCACGGAGCACGTTGCGCCCGAGGCTCCCGTTCTGACCTAGCGGTGAGCAAATAGCACCACGATTGAAGGCGTCCTCGGTGATGTCCGAGCCCTGCAGCCTGAGCTCGTCAAGCGTTCCACAAAGGCCCGGCCGGCCGAAGCCGAGCCGATAAAGACCACCTGAGCCGCGCACCAGGTCCGCATAATGGGTGGCGCTGCTAATCTCGGGCTCGGGCGAGAAGATGGTGTAGGGGGTTCCAGTCTGGGCCTGGAAGAATCCCGAGAGCTGCCAGCCACGGACAAACTGACTGTTTGAGCCCCAGCTGGGAATGTCATAAACAAAGTTCAGACTGAAGCGGTGCGAACGGTCAAAGTCTGAGACCGCTCGATTCGCGTCGAGGTTGCGCACATCACCCTGGACCACGAATCCGGTGTTGGGCACATCCGGTTTACCCGAACCAGCCGTGCTGCCTGGATCCGTCGAACTAGTGTCCAGAGACTTCGACCAGGTGTAGGCGGCGTTAAATTGCAACCCGCGTGAAAGTCTCTTGGTAAGGCTGAATTGCGCCCCATGGTAGTCAGAATCTCCGTTTGAACGGAGTACCAACGCCTCGGGTACGTTGAAGCCCAATACCGGTACGCGCGCTTCGAAGTTAATCACCTGACCACCGCCCAAAGCGCTGCCCGAACACGTCAAAGGATTTGCCAGATTCAGATCGATTGGTGTGCCGGCGGGAATTCCGAGCGCTCCGCCGGAGCAGGTGGCCGAACTGCCAACCCGATAGGGATTAGCAAAGCCAAAAGCCCGACCCATACCTCGCTCGCGGGCAGTCGAGCCGGAATTCAGCGGACCGTTAGGTGATCCGGCCGCCAGGTAAGCCTGGTTGAAACGCTCGAAGATGTGATCCGGAGTATTTGGATCGTTCAGGTCATAACCCTGATTGAAAGCCAGGGCCTGGAGAAGCTTGCGCCCGCGAGTGCCAACGTAGCGCGCTTCGATTAGAAGGTTCTTGGTGACCTCGTATTGAACGCCTATATTCCATTGCTGAACGGAGGGAGTTTTCAGGTCCCGGTCTACCGCGCGGAACTCAAGAGTCTCGGCAATGTTCCCCGGCGGGGTGGTGTTGCCTCGAGCATCACGAGTCACTCCGGTGTTGTCCCGGATTGAGTACGTGCCGCCCACACCTGAAGAGCGCGTAATGCGGAAGGGCAGCCAGTTGCTCAACGGTAGCGTGGTTGGCTGCGCCGAAAAGGCATCTGCGTACGGCACATTGCCTGAAGGAACCGTGATCTCGATCTCGCGTAGAAAGGGATAGTTACTGAAGGTCGTGTTGATAAAGGCGGCCGAGGGTCGATCGTAGAACAGACCAAAGCCACCGCGAACTACAAGCTTGCTGGATTCCAGCGGCGAATAAGCAAAGCCTATGCGCGGCGCGAAGTTGTTTAAATCCTGACCGCGAAGCGTGTGGTTATTTCCGGCCCTGGCTGTGGCCTCAATCGCTGCATCCACGTTGGCCAGTCCGGTAGGCCGCACATTGTTTGGAACCAAGAAGCCGGGGGCTAGGTTGTCGCAAAGAGCATTCGAGCTGCCACCCGGACTAAAGCATGGCTCAAACGTGTTGAAATCGAAATTGCCGATGCGACCGTCCTTTTCAGTTGGCCACAGGAACAATTCGTAGCGGAGGCCCAGATTTAGACTGAGCTTTGGCGATAACTTCCAGTCATCCGCCACATAAAGGCTGTAGTCGCGGAAGCGGAAGGTCTTGTTAGTGACACCAAACTGTGTGTCTGCTTCTGAAGCATTGCCGGTCAAGAGCTGCGTAAAGCTGTCAAACTTTTCAAATTCAGTTGCCTGTTCCTCTGGCAGGCTTGACTGGTACTGATGACGTTTGAGATCACCACCAAAGCGAATGGTGTGATTGTCCTTAATCCAGGTAACGTTGTCCGAAAAGCTAAAGGTCTGCTGTTTTCGCTGGTTAAAGGAATCGTTGGGCCCCCCGAACGAGAATTGCGACATATTGGTTGCGGGGCGGCCGATGAAGTGGCCCAGCCGGCGGGTTCCCGGACTGTCGTCAAAAAGGAGTGCCGGGTTAGCGATGCCGATGGCGGCGCTGGTGAATTCTTCGGTCAGGAAGGGATCGTCCAACGTGCGAGTGTTATTCAGATAGAAGTAGCCAAACCGGGCCTCGTTGATGAGGGTGGGGCCAAAAACATGCTGGTCCGAAATCGCCAGCGTCCGGTTCTGATCGGCTCGCCGCAGAGTGAACGGTGAAGCCAGGCTTGAAGGGTCGGGAAACGAGTCGAGGGCCGGGAACTTGCTGAAAAAGAGGGTTCCACTGAGAGTGTTGTTCTTGGTTAGACGGCCGTCGAGGCGTGTGGTGAATTGGTGCTGCTTGAAGGAAGAGGGTTGAACATTGAGTTGTTGCACGAGCGGGTTATTTTCCCGCAGCGTACGGCTGACAATACCCGGTGCCACTCCGAACTGAAACGCGCGAGCACCAGCGCGATCCACTCCAATCAAGCGAGCACCGTCGCGGGGCGAGGGAATCACGAAATCTCCGGTAACCGGGTTTACTAAGTTGAACAGGCGCAGCGCCACCGGCGAAATATCCGCGGCCGACAGGCAGTTAACACCGGGCGTACAGCCATTTTCCGCATTGAAGGCATCAGCCAGTGCTTGCGCCGTTCGCGGTCCGCTGATTAGTGCCAGGGCCCTCGGCAGCACGGTCGTGCTGCGAGCCGTAGGCACGAAGCCTGTGATTGCGTCCGTGTATTGATAGCTACCGAAGAAGAAGAATCTTTCCTTTACGATTGGTCCACCTAGCGTGAATCCAGCCTCGTTACGTCTGGCCTTGGGCCTGTCAATTCCCTCTTTGTTGAAGAAGAAGTCGTTGGCGTTCAGCTTTTCGTTCTGGAGGTAGTAGTAGACCGTACCGTTGAAGGCGTTGCCGCCTTGCTTAGTAATCAGCTGGAAGTTTCCACCGCCTGAACGACCTGTCGAGGCGTCATAGAGGCTTGTTTGCAACTTTACCTCTTGCAAGGTCTCAGGGGCAGGCGCAATGTTGTCGTTAAGAGAGCCCTCGTTAGTAGTGATATTTGTCGCGTCAACGCCGTTGAAAAACAGGCTGGTGCTGGTCGTGCGGGTGCCGTTAACGGCCGGGCTCTGGTTGCCGTTGCCGTTGGTCAACACCGGGGAAAGTTCCGAGTTCACACCAGCCTCAGCCGATAACAACTGGGTGAAACTTCTCGTGGAAGTCGGAACGGAAACCAACTCTTCCGCCGAAAGCTGGCGAAAGGTGGTTGCCGTTTCCGGAGTCGCAAGTGAGGCGCCCTCGGTAATGTTTATGATGGCGCCAATCTCGCCAATCTCAAGTTTGTCCTCGATGGTGCGCGTAATCGAAGCTTCGACTTCGACTTGTTGGCGCACAAGCTTCTTGAAGCCCTCGAGTTCGTAAGTGATTTCATAAGTCCCAACTGCGAGTGCGGGCATGGTCCAGTGCCCCTCGCTGCCAGTGGTCACGGTCCGAGCGGCGCTGGTGGCCAGATTTTTTACTGTAACGCTGACGCCAGGCAGGTTGGCTCCTTGTGGATCCTGCACAACGCCCGTCAAGGTTCCCATGAGTCCTGCCTGGGCCATTACCGGCGAGACCGGCAACAGAGGCAGTAGAAGAGTCGCAAGCGCCAGAATGAGTGGCGCAAGGTGACGGGGCCTGCTGGGGATTTTGCTGAACATACAGTTCTCCATTTGTTTGTAGATGCTAAACCTAAAAAGACATGAATCGGTTAGACACTGATCGATGAATCGGTTAGACACTGATCGTTGATCGTTTAGTATCGACACCAGGGTACAGCTGGGTGTCATTTCGAAGTCAGACTGTATCCACGGGACGTTAAAGACTTGTGAATGGATCATTAAAAGGTTGTTAACGTGAGGAAATACTTTTTTGGTGGGTCTAAATTAGTCTTTGAACTTTGTGAGCGGAATTAGCCCGGTCGATCCCGAAAGGTCACAGCTCAAATTTCAATTTGCCGGTTGGGAAGGTGGGCTTGCCCCCGCTTAACTCGCAACTCACCCAAGCCTTAATGTCAGAGTTCCATTCCGCAAATTTGCCGGTCAGGAAGGGGGCAAGCGTGTAGCGCGCGCCCCCGCTTAACTCGCAATGCATTCAAGCCTCAACCTCGCAGTTCAACTCGGCAAATTTGCAGGTAGGGAAGGTGGGCTTGCCCCCGCTTAACTCACAATGCACTCAAGCCTCAACCTCGCAGTTCAACTCGACAAATTTGCAGGTAGGGAAGGTGGGCTTGCCCCCGCTCAACTTTCGCTACCACAACTTTAAAGAAACCACTCAATTAATTAGCGTTGAATGGTTCATTCAAAGTTCTATGGTAGCGAAAGTTGAGCGGGGGCAAGTGGGGTGCACCCCATTCGTGAGACAAAAAGTTAAGTTTCAGCTGGGCCAGTCGAAAAAAATTG
>Ga0187893_10009596_pt1 | contig 14815 bp, 12 predicted proteins | sample MA1701074metaG_FD_139574 | JGI IMG/M metagenome (GOLD analysis project Ga0187893, IMG submission 139574) | White microbial mat communities from a basaltic lava cave in the Kipuka Kanohina Cave System on the Island of Hawaii, USA - MA170107-4 metaG ...
CCCGGCGTAGACCGGGTTCTTCAGCATGTCGTGCAGGCGCGAGACCCCGAGGGATTTCCACTCCACCCCGGCGTCCCCGTCCGCCAAGGTCCGGCGCGTCGGAACCTGGAACCCCGTCTCGCGCGCCCACCGCACCACTGCCCACCCACTCGGCTCGACGTCGTACCGCTGAAACACGACGCGCACGGCGCGCTGCGCGGCCTCGTCGGGATCCAGCTCGAAGCCCCGCTCGCCCCAGAGGTAGCCGGTGGGGGCGGGCATTTTCAAGGCCCCCCGGCGCGCCTTGTGCTGCCGCGCCCCCTGCAGGCGCAACCGCAGCCAGTGGATCTCCGCTTCGGACATCGTCCCCTTTAACTCCAAGAGAAGCTTGTCGTCCTGGTCGTTGGGGTCGTAGATCCGCTGCTCGTCGACCACGGCCACCCCGGCCACGCCGCACAGACCCAGCAGGCGCCGTCAGTCCTCCGACGCGCGCGCCATCCGCGACACGTCGATCGCGAACACCCCGCCCGCCTCTCCGTGCGCCACCGCGCCGGCCAGCCGGGCGAACCTGCTCCGCCCGTCGGTCGTCGTCCCACTGCGCGCTTGGTCCTCGTCGATGACCTCGATCGCCTCCGGCGCCCAGCCCAGGGCGAGCGCCCGCTGCCTGAGGTCGTACTGCATCAGCGTCGACTCCTGATGGTGCAGCACCTGCGCCATCGTCGACTGCCGCACGTACACGAACGCCCGGCGAGTCAGCTGCGATGCCTCGATCTGTCCTTTCATCGCCGGCCTCGCTTTTGCCGCCCGCCTCGGCGACCAGCACGCGGTGGACCAGCTTGCTCCACCAGGGGAGGACTTTCCCCATCGTGGTGGTGCACGGCGGCACCGTCGGGGGGCGCGGCATCGTGCTTCAGCTTTTGCGTATCGCCATCGCCGGCGTCAACTTTTCCCGGCGCCCTGCGGTGGCTGACCCGGGCCGCCACCCAGGCACCGAGCTCGCGCAGCGCCTCCGGCGCCAAGCGCACCGGCCGCCCCTGCACGGCCAGCGCTGCCGGCCGCGGTACGAGATCCGTCCACGCGGCCGGCACGAGCCTTACTTGGCCATCGGGCTGCTCCACGCGCAGCGCGTGGCGGCCGTAGCGTTCGACGACCTCGACCTGCTCGCCGTAGAGCGGATGAACGGGCAACCGGATCGTCGCCGTCGACCCGCTCGCGGGGTCACCCCACCGAGGGTGCTTCGTAGTGCTCGGCTGGGCTTTGGTAGTGCGCTTGGTCTTAGTTTGTCTGGCGCTTCGGGGGCGCCTTGAATGCCAACGTGCACTTTCACTCCCTCGTGCTCGATGGCGTCTTCACCCCGCCGACGGCCTCGGCCGCGCCGGTGTTTCAGGCGCTTCCCCCGCCGACGGACGACGAGATCGCCGAGGTGCTTGAGCAGGTCCACGCTCGCGTGCAGCGGCTCTTGCGCCGCCGCGGGCGCTTACCCGAGGAGCCCGGCCAAGCCGACCCGGTGGCCGAACAGCTGCCCCTGTTGGCGGGGTACGCCGCGGCCTCGATTCAGGGGCTGGTGGCCGGCGGCCCCCGCTCCGGTCATCCCGTTCGTCGCCTCCGCTCCGCCGCCGCGGTGGTGGACACGCACAAGCCGCGCTTTGCGCGCCTGGAGGGCTTTTCGCTGCACGCCAATGTGGCGCTGCCTGCGCACGCCCGCGCGGGCCGCGAGCATCTCTGTCGCTACCTCTTGCGCCCCCCGCTGGCCCTGGAGCGGTTGACGGAAAGCTCGCACGGCCAGTTGCTGTACGAGCTCGCGCACCCGCGGGCCGACGGCACGACGCACTTGTTGCTGGATCCGCTGGAGTTGCTCGAGAAGTTGGCGGTGCTCGTGCCCGCCCCTCGGACCCACCTGTTGCGATATCACGGCGTGCTCGCGCCGCATGCCGCCTGGCGGTCGCTGGTCGTTCCGCGCCCCGTCGAGGCCGGCGGCGCCGAGGCTTCCGCTGGGGTGGCGGATGCGCCCGCGCGTGGGCTGAGCCCATCGGCAGCGGGGCCGGCGCGCCCAGACTGGGCGGCGCTGCTCAAGCGGGTGTTCGCCGTCGATGTGCTGCACTGTCCGCGCTGTGGGGGCCATCGGCGGATCGTGGCCGTGCACACGCGGCCCGAGACGCTGCGCCCGCTGCTCGCGCGGCCGGGACTCGCCGTCCCGGCCGCAGCCCCCCGGGCGTCGCGCTCCCCGCCGGCCCTGGCCGGTTGACAGAATCTCCCTCACTCGACACTCCTCGCCCCGCCCCGGGGCGCTCGCCTCCCTCGCTCCCGCGCCGCCCCCGCCCGATGTCCCGGGCACGAGGGGAAGGTGGTCGCCCGCCCCCTCCGCCTCGGGGCTTGACTTGGCCGCCGCCGAGCGCGATCTTCGCCCGCGCCGCGAAGGGAAGAGAGAAACGTGGCGGGGGCGGCCGGCGCGACAGGGCCTTTAAACCGCCTACGTTCACGTCTTCTAAGCCCCTCGGATCAGGCCCCAATGGCGACTGGTTTTTCAGCCTCCCGCTAGGCGCCTTTGAGCGTCATATCCTCGTACGGTGAGGTCCATGGATAACCGGCCATCGATCCCAGCGTCGATTCGCCGACCCGCGGCCCGACGCCGCTGAGTCCGGCCAATTGCCAGATCGGCGCGGCGATCACCTTGTCGTGCACGAGCTGCTGCATCTTGTGCAGCAACGCCTCGCGCTTGGCGTGATCGAGTTCGACCGCCTGCTTTCGGAACAGCTCGTCGATATCCGGGTAATTGCCGTAGGCATAGGCGCCGCCCTCGACCACGAAAGCCTCCATCCGGGTGGCGGCATTGCCGAAGGCGGCGCTGGCGCCCTGGATCAGGCCCGTGAACTTCTTCTGGGAATAGCCCTTGAAGAACGCCGCCCGTTCAAGCGGACGCAGATCGGCCCGGATGCCGGCTTCGCGCAGGCTGTTGACCACCGATTCGGCGAGGTCGGAGAACGCGGCGTCGCAATAATAGGGGCCGGCGTCTAGCCCGTTGCGATGCCCCGCCTCGGCCAGCAGCTGCTTCGCCTTGGCGATGTCGTAGCGGGGTTCGGGGGGCGTCCAGTAGAACTCGAAATGCGGCGGTACGAACGCGTTGTTGGTCAGCTTCGAATAGCCGAATGTGATCGCCTTGTTGATCTCCGCGCGGTTAATCGCCAACGTCGCGGCCTGGCGGACCCGCTGATCGCGCCATGGCGATTGCGGGTCCCACTGCTCGGGGAAATAGACCCAGAACGGGGCCGTGTTGACCGCCTTGAGGGTGAGCCCCGGCGTGCGTTGCAATTCCTGGGCAAGCTCGCCGGCCACCCAGTAGATGCCATCGACCTCGCCACGCTTGAGCGCGGCGAGCCGGGTGGACCCGTCCGGGACGACCTTCAGCACGATCCGCTTGATCGCAGGCGTTTTGCGCCAGAACCCCTCGTTGGCCTCCAGCACCAGCTCGACACCAGGCGTGAAGCTCACGAATTTGTAGGGGCCGGCACCGATCGGGTGCTTCTTGAAGCCCTCGTCGCCGACCTTCTCGATATACTTCTTCGGCACGATCCAGCCGGCGCCGGTCGCGCTGCCATAAAACGTGAGGAAATCGGGCCAGGCGTCCTTGAGCTTGAACCGGACGTGTCGCGTGTCGGCGACCTCGACCAACGCGACCCGCGACCGCATCATGTGGTGCGAGGCGCCGCGATAGCGCTCGAACGAGAACTTGACGTCTTCGGCGGTGACCGCCTCGCCGTGATGAAATTTGACGTTCTCGCGCAACACGAAGTCATAGCTGAGCCCATCCTTCGCGGCGGACCACGACTCGGCCAGGCTCGGCACCAGCAACTTGCCCGGCATCGGCTTGACCATCGCGTCGTGCAGCGCGTAGAGCATCATGTAAGGGGTGATGATCCCCGAGGTCTCCGCCGGGTCGAACCAGGTCGGCGCCAGCGAGACGTGCACCCCCCAGGTCAGCTGGCCCTGCGGTTCGCCGGCCCCCGCCAGCGCCGGAACGCCGGCGACCACACCGAGCGCCGAAAGCGCAAGCAGCTCGCGACGGCTGATGCGGACAACGTTGCCCTCTCGCCCCCCGTCGAAGCAACGAATTGGTTGATGCATGTGCGTTCCTCCCGTTCGCAACCCGCTCTCGGAGCGGAGTGTTCTCCCAATTCCCCAGACTCAGCCACCCTTCAGTCGCGGGTCCAGCAGGTCGCGAAGCGCATCGCCGAGCATGTTGAACCCGAAAACGGCGAGCGAGAGCGCCACAGCGGGCCAGATCGCGAGCCACGGGGCGCGGTACATGTGATCCAGCCCGGCCAGTGACAGCATCCCGCCCCACGTGGGATGGGGCGGCAGCACACCGAGCCCGAGGAACGACAAGGCCGCCTCCGTCAGGATCACGGTCGACAGCCCGGTCGTCGCCACGACGATAATGGTCGGGAACACGTTGGGGAGGATGTGGGCGAGTGTGATCCGGAGATGGCCCGAGCCCATCGCCCGCGCCCCCTCCACGTAGGTATGCTCCTTGATCGACAGCGCGACACCCCGGATGATGCGCGACTCGCGGATGCCGGCGGCGACCCCGAGCACAAGCGTGATGTTGAGCACGCTGGGGCCCAGGAGCGACATGATCGACATCAGGATCAGAAGCCCCGGAAAGGCCATCCAGGCATCCACGACGCGCTGAAGGAGGAGGTCGAACCGCCCGCCCCAGTACGCACAGGAGATGCCGAGCGTGGTCGCGAGGACGCTCGCGATCGCGACGGCGCCGAACCCCACGTAGAGCGAGATACGCGCGCCGTACAGGATGCGTGTGAGCATGTCGCGCCCGAGCTGGTCGGTGCCGAGCCAGTGCCTCGCGCTCACGGAGATAAACCGCTCGCGGAGGCTCGTCTCCGCGAAGCCGTACGGCGTGACCACGTCGGCGAGCGCCGCCGCCAAGAGCATCACGAGCACGATCGCACCGCCGATCGTGCCGAGCGGCTTGCGTCGCAGCATGTGCACCCAGACGTCGGTGTACCAGGGGCGCGTGCGCGGCAGCGCGCGGATGTCGATGCTGATCGTCGGGGCATGCGCGGGGACGACGGACGCCATCGCCGCTACCGCCCGTACCGGATGCGCGGGTCGAGGAAGGCGTACGAGAGGTCGATCGCGAGGTTCAGGCCGACGACCATGGCCGCGATGATCAGGTTCACGGACTGGACGACGGGGTAGTCGAGGCGCGTGAGCGCCTCGAAGAAGAAGAGCCCGACGCCGGGCAGCCGGAAGATCGCCTCGATGATGACCGAGCCACCGATGTAGAGCGGCATCTGAAGGCCGATCAGGCTGATGACCGGGATCATCGCGTTCTTGAGCGCGTGCCGCAGCACGATGACCCGCTCGGGCAGACCCTTGGACCACGCGGTCCGGATGTAGTCCTGGCGCAGTACCTCCAGCAACGCCGACCGCATGATGCGCATGACGGGACCCGCCCGCGTGACTCCGAACACGAGGGCCGGCACGATCATGATCGAGAGATTCTGGAGCGGGCTCGTGGTGAACGTCACGTACGTCCAGAGCGGCGTCCACTTGAAGTAGATCGCGGGCAGCACGACGACGAGGACGGCCAGTCCGAAGTACGGCACAGACAGGGCGAGGATCGCGAAGACTCGGCAGACATAGTCGGAGACAGAATCCTGGCGCACGGCGGAGACAACGCCGACCATGATGCCGATGACAACCGAGACTAGGATCGTGAGCACGGCCAGCTCCAGGGTGACCGGGAAGCGCCGGGCAAACTCGTCCCAGATGGGCTGCCGGGTCCAGTACGAATTACCGAAATCGCCCCGGAGGACGATGCCGCCCACCCACTCCAGATACTGCACGTACGCGGGCCGATCGAGCCCGAGCTCCTGGCGAAGGGCGTCCACCGTGGGCGCGTAGGCGTGTCCTTCGACCATACGGATGACGACGTCTCCTGGCATGAACCGCATCAGGGCGAAGACGATCACGCTCACCAGCAGCAGCGTGGGGACGGCCAGGGCGAGCCGGCGGAACACGTAACGCTTCATGGGGCATCCGGGCGGCGTCGCCTACCGCTCGAGCCAGGTGAACATCAGGCGGTAGCCAAGTGAGAAGCCATCGTGATGCTTAAAGCCCTTCACGACAGGCGCGTGCGTGATGTGCCACGGCCACGTCGGGAGGTAGACGTAGTAGGCCTTGTCGGCGAGGTAGCGCTGGATGTCGTGGACGATCGCCTGGCGCTTCTTCGGGTCCAGTTCCCGTCGCTGCGCCAGCAGCATCTTGTTCAGCTCGGCGTCAGCGACGTGGCTCCGGTTGTGCGGCTGTTCCGGGTAGAACCCGCTGAACAGCCAGTCGTCGATCTCGAAGCCGTTCCCCTGAGGGCCGAGCGCCATCCCCTCGAACTTTCCGAGGTACGTCGTCGAGATGTACTTGCCGTATTCCTCGGGCTTGAAGTCCACATTGACGCCGATCTTGGCCAGGTTGTCGGCGGCCAGGTCGTAGATCGTCCGCCAGGGCGTCGTGTACCCCGGATTGTGGTGCATGGGCACGGTGAACCCGTTCGGGAAGCCTGCCTCAGCCAGGAGGCGTTTGGCCTCTTGCGGGTCGTAGGCGACGAGGTACTTGGCCTTCCCCGGGTCCATCTGCGTGGCCGGAAGCTTCCAGTCCGTCAGCGCGCACGGCACCGGCCCGACGTCGATGCAACCCTCACCGTACAGGATGGCGTCGTTCCACGACTTCCGGTCGATGGCGAGGGACATGGCTCGCCGCACTCGCACGTCGTTGAACGGCGGCTGATCCGTCCGGAAGTATATGACACTGCTGGCCACGGTCATCGCTGGGGTGATCACCATCTCGGGGTTCGTCTGCTTGAGGGACGAGGCTTCCTCGGCCGACAGGAAGCCCCACATGTGCCCCATGTCCACCTTGCCGGCCCGGAGCATCGACAGCCGCGCTGCGGCGTCCGGGGTGATCTCGATGATCACCGCGTCGAGGTACGGCTGACCCTTCACGTAATAGTCTGGGTTACGCTCGAAGACGATCTGGGCGCCCTTCTGGTAGCTCTTCACCATGAACGGGCCGCTGCCGATCATCGCCTCCGGCCGGTTGAAGTCCTTGAACTTCTCTTCGACCTCGCGGGGGAGGATCGGCACGAAGGTCGAGGCCGCCAGGTGGTTCAGGAACGGCGCGAACGGCTCCTTCAGCGTGACACGGAGCGTGTAGCGGTCGATGGCGTCGATCGACTGGACGACGTCGAAGCGCGCCCGAAATGCCGACCGCGCCCGGAATCGCTCGATCGAGTATTTCGCGTCCTCGGCGGTGACCTCGCGGCCGTTGACGGGCGGCTTCGGGTGGAACTTCACCCCCTTCCGAAGGGTGAACTCGATCACCGTTGGGCTCTTGTGCTCCCACTTCTCGGCAAGGTCCGGGACGACCGAGAAGTCCGAGTGGTTCTTCTGCTCCGGACCGTGCGGGAAGCGCACGAGTTGGCTGTAGATCATGTTGGACCAGGACTGCGTCAGGAAGCTGATGTTCAGGTTCGGATCGAGGTTCGGCGCTTCACGGTCGGCGATCCGGAGCACGCCGCCGCGCTTGGGTTGCTGCGCGAGCGTGTCAGGGGCGAGTGCGAGTCCGAGCACCAAGACGGAGGCGGCGGCGAGGGCGAGGTGTCGGGTCATGTCGATCCTCCTCGTTCCAGCTGCACTTGAGAGACGTAGAAGGAGCGAAAACCGTGATTTTAAAGTTGCCCACTGTATCCGCGTCTCAGTGGGGTTGTCAACCTGCATCAGCTGTCAGGGTAGCGAGGGGCGCGAGTCCCACCCTTCTGCGCTCTCGTTCGTCACGTCGGGCGCCGGACCGCCCTGACCTCCGAGGTACAGGCGCCTGACCTCGGGGTTCTGGAGGAGCTCGCGGCCGGTGCCCTCGAATCGGTTGCGGCCAAGCTCCAGGACGTAACCCCGATCGGAGATCTCCAGCGCCCGCGCCGCGTTTTGTTCCACCAGCATCACGGTCAGTCCCGTGCGCGCCATGGTCACGGTCTTGTCGAAGACATCGTCGACGAAGCGGGGGCTCAGACCGAGCGAGGGCTCGTCCAGCATGAGCATCCGCGGTCGCATCATGAGGCCTCGGCCCATGGCCAGCATCTGCTGCTCGCCTCCGCTCATCGTGCCGGCCAGCTGGCGGGGCCGCTCCCCCAGCCGCGGGAAGAGGGAGAACACGTAGGCCATGGCGTCCTTGACCTTGGCCGGATCGCGCTGGAGATAGGCTCCCATCTCGAGGTTCTCGCGCACCGTCATGGTGCTGAACACGACCCGCCCCTGGGGTACGTAGCCGAGTCCAAGGCCCAGGACCCGATCCGGGCGCTGCCCCACCAGGCTTCGCCCGGCGAAGACGACCTCGCCACCGAGGAAGTTGATCAAGTTCATGATCACTTTGAAGGTGGTGGACTTGCCGGCCCCGTTGGGGCCGATCACCGAGACAATCTCTCCCTCCTTCACGCTCAGCGACACCCCGTGGAGGATCTGGATCGACCCGTAGCCGGCCTGCACGTCACGCAGCTCGAGCAGCGCCATCAGACGCGCCGCCGCCCGAAGTAAGCGTCGAGAACCCGCTCGCTGCCCTGGATCGCGGCGGGCGGCCCCTCGGCGATCTTCACCCCGTAGTCCATGACGAAGATCCACTCGCAGTGGTTCATGATGACGTTCATGTCGTGCTCGACAATCACGATGGTCTTCCCCCTCTCTTGCAGGCGGTGGATCTGGTCGAGCAGGTGCTGGAGCAGGGTCCGATTGACGCCGGCCGCCGGCTCGTCGAGCAGGATCAGGTCGGGGTCGGTCATGAGGGCCCGCGCGAACTCCAGCAGCTTCTGCTGCCCGTAGGAGAGGCGCCCGCCGTATTCCGCGCGCAGGTGCCCGAGGTTCACGAACGCGATCAGCTCCTCGGCGCGTGAGCGGGCCACCTCGTCGGGTACGCTCAGCCCCGTCACCGACAGCATGTTCTCCAGCACCGTCATCTCCCGGAAGACGCGGGTGATCTGGAACGTTCGTGTGATACCCCGAGCGAAGACCTCGTAGGGCTTGAGGCCGGCGAGGTCCTCTCCCCGGTAGATCACCTGACCGTCATCAGGCGGGATGATCCCGGTGAGCATGTTGAAGGTCGTTGTCTTGCCGGAGCCATTGGGACCGATCAGGCCGGAGATCTTGCCAGCAGGGACGGCGAAGCTGCACCCGTCCACCGCCTGAACCCCGCCGAACGCTTTGCGCAGAAGACGTGCCTCCAGGACGACGCCGTTCGGATCGGGGCGACTCAGTGGACCATCCCCTTGCGCACCCACCCGCGGTCGATGGCCAGGCCCATGAGACCCCGCGGCATGAAGCGGGCGATCACGACGATGAAGAGCCCGTAGGCGATGAGGTGAGCGGTCGGGAAGTTGACCCAGGTGAGCTCCTGGACCGTGTAGAGCAGCACCGCGCCCACGATGGGCCCGATCACCGTCCCCTTGCCACCGAGCATGGACATGAGAGCCATGGCGATGGTGATCTGCACGAAGAACACGCTGGGCGGGTCGATGTAGAGAACCTTGTAGGCCTGGATGCCGCCGGCCACGGCCGGAAAGATCGCCGAGAGCACGAAGGCCGCGAGCTTGTAGCGGGTGGCGTTGACCCCCAGCGCCTCGGCGGCCACCTCGTCTTCGCGGATGGCGTTGAGGCGAACGCCGAACCGGGAATGCCCGACCCTGTAGGCCACAAGGACCGTCAACACCATGAGGGTCAGCATCGCGTAATAGGTCTCGAACGAGGTGTCCGCGCTCGGCAGGCTGATGCCAAGCCCACCGTGGGTCAGGCTGTCCCACACAGTGGCGATGACGCGGGTGCCTTCGGCCGCCCCCAGCATGGCAATGGCGAAGTAGGGACCCTTGAGACGCAGCACCGGATAGCCGAGCACCACCGCCACCGTCCCGGCCACCACCGCGCCGACACCGAGGGTAGGGAGCCAGTGCCACCCGTAGTCGGCGACCAGGATCGCGCAGGCATAGGCGCCGATGCCGTAGAAGGCCACGTGGCCGAACGAGGTGTAACCGGTGAAGCCGCTGATGATGTTCCACGAGAGCGCGAGCACGACATACATCATCGTGAACAGCAGGAAGGAGCGCAGGTAGACGCTGAGGACGCCCGGGGCGAAGGCCAAGGCCAATCCCACCACCGCCAGCAGCGCGAGGTTACGGATGTGCTCGTGTTGCTTCACGGCGCTCCTCAGGCTTCCTTCACGCCCATGAGCCCGCCGGGACGGATCAGGAGCACGAAGATCATCAGGCCGTAGGCGGCCAGCTCGACCATGGCCGTGCCATTGGGGACCATGAGAGAGACCAGGTTCTCGAGCACGGCCAGCATCAGCCCGCCGATCAGGGCACCCACATAGTGTCCGCGTCCGCCCAGGATGACGATGGCGAACGCCTGCAGCGTGTAGACCACGCCCGTCTCCGGGTTGAACCCGAACTGGATGGATACCAGCGCCCCGCCGGCCACGGCCAGGGCGGCGGCGAGGCCGGTGGTGACGAGATAGATCCGCCGTACGTTGATCCCGCATACCATCGCCACCTCGGCGTTCAGCGCGGTAGCCCGGACGGCCTTGCCCAGCCGGCTCCATTTCAAGAAGAGATAGACGCCGACGGAGATCACCAGGGCCATCGCAAAGCTGATCACCCGGTTCTGGCCAATCGTGATGGTCCGCGTGAGCTGAACCGTACCGGGGGCATACGGAATGGTTCTGAAGTCGGTGGTGAAGATCAGCTCGGCGGCGTAAATCATGGTGAGGCCGAGCCCGAACGTGATCAGCAATCCGGTCAGCTCGGGGGCGCCGACGGCGGCGTTCAGTAAGACCTTCTGCACCGCCATTCCGAAAAGGAAGGCGAGGGGCAGGGTGAAGACGAGGGCCAGCAGAGGGTCGACTCCCAGATAGAAGAAGGCAACCCACGTGAGGTAGGCACCCATCATCACCATCTCCCCGTGGGCGGCGTTGATGATGCGCATGACGCCGAAGATCAGGGTGAGCCCAACCGCGAACATCGCATAGACCCCTCCCTGCATGATGCCGCTCAGGACGACGCTCGCCAGGTTGGCTAGCCAGAATTCGGCGAGCCTGACGTTGCCGGTCAGGGCGCCGACCACGAAGGGCAGCGCGTACGCGCACACCAGGAAGGCTGCGAGCAGTGAGAGGCTCCCGGACTCGCTCCGACGCATCCGCCACCGCCTCCACGCCGGCCGTCGAACGACCGATGCCGTCGAGGGGATAGGAAAGGGCCGGGAGCTGAGTGAGCGCTCCCGGCCCCTGGATTCCCGAACCGGCTGGTCCACGCGGATTGTTACCGCTTGCTCCACTCCGGCATCGGAAGCTCGGGCTTCGTCTCCGCCCACTTCTCCGGCCACACGACCAGGCGCTTGCCTCTCAGAATCTGGAAGGTCAAGCCCTCGTGGTCGTTCATGCCCTTGGCGTCAACCTTGTAACGGCCGAAGATCGAGTGCACCTCGATGGTGGCCAGCGCCTCGCGCAGCTTCTCGTTGTCGAAGCTGCCCGCCTTCTTGAGGGCGGCCTCGGTCACCTGGAGAGCGCCATAGGCGTTACCGGCGTGATAGTTCGGCTTTTCCCCGTAGCGCTTCTCGTAGCGCTCGATGAACTCCTTCATACCGGGATGCTTGAGCACGTCGGGGAGCGGCTCCCACTGGCTGTAGCCCAGCACGTACTCGGCGGTGCTGCCGAGTTGCTCGGCAAAGTTCGGCAGCCCCGGCCCGACCGTGCTGGAAAAGAGCTTGAGGTTGATGTTCTGCTCGCGCAACTGCCGGAGCTGGGCGGCGGCGTCGGCGAAGTAGCTGTTGGAGAAGATGGCTTCGGCCCCCGAGCCGCGGATCTTCTGGAGCAGGGCCGTGAAGTCGGTTTGCTTGATCGGATAGTTTTCCTCGACGACGATGTCGATGCCGAGCTTCTTGGACCACTCCTTGGCGCCCTTGGCCGATTGACGCGGGAAAAGGCTATCCTCACCGATGACGGCCGCCCGCTTCACGCCGATCTGCTTGGCCAGGTGGACGGCGCCCTTCTGGTAGTTCTCGGCCACGTCCACGATGTTGAAGATGTACTTCCGCCCTTTCTCCCAGATCGGCGTCGATGCGGCCCCGTACGCCACGAAGGGCATCTTGTAGCGCTCGTTGACGTTGGCCACCGCCTCCGTGATCCCGCTCGAATACGGCGCGAGCAGGAGATCGACCTTGTCTTCGGTGATCAGCTTCTCGTAGAGCTTGATGGCCGTCTGGGTGTCGGACTTGTCATCGAGCAGGATGAGGTTGATCTTGCGGCCTAAGAGGCCGCCGCGGCCGTTGACGTCGTCGACCCACAGCTTGATGGCGTTCACTTGACGGCCGGCGGGCTCGGCGTAGCGCCCGGTCTGCGAGATCGCGCCGCCGATGAGGACCTCGTTGCCGGGACGCGGCTGGGCGCCGCCCGTGCTGGCGCCGAGCAGCATGAGGGCCACTGTCACTGCTGCGAGCACTCGAGTTGGCATGGTGACCATCCCCTGCCCCCCGATGGGCTCGGGGGCATTCCCAAAATTTTCGGTACACTTTACAGGAGGTTCTACCTGTCAACAACCCCAAGCACGCTCGGGCGCATCCCGGTTCAGAGATCTGACGGCAGAAGCCGGGGCACACCCGTGGCCGCGAGTGATCCGGCGGCGTACTACGTGCCGGCCAACAACACCAAGCACGTGATCGTGTGCTGGTCAAAAACTCGACGTTAAAAGGCCTGATGTAGAATTTCTTACAACCCTTCATCACACACCGTCGGGAGCTACAATGATCCTCATCCTGGGCGTCTGGACCTTCCTCCGCGCCCTTTTCGGCCGCTCCACCGCCGTTACGCTCGAGAACATCGCTCTGCGCCATCAAGTGATGGTCCTGCAGAGGTCGGGCCCGCGTCCCCGGCTCCGCCGCCAAGACCGCATCCTCTGGCTTTGTCTCTCACGGCTCTGGGTGAACTGGCGGTCCAGCCTCCTCATTGTCCAGCCCGCCACGGTGGTCGCTTGGCACCGTCAAGGCTTTCGACTCTACTGGCGCTGGAAGTCTCGACGACGCGCACCGGGCCGGCCGCCGATCGACCTCGAGATCCGCACCTTGATTCGACGCATCGCTCGAGACAACCCCACATGGGGCCGGCGCCGGATTCAGGCCGAACTCCGCTTCCTCGGCTATGAAGTCGCCGCCCTCACCGTCGCCAAGTACATGCGCCGTGCCTCCCGTCACCCGTCGCCTACGTGGCGTGCCTTCTTAAGGGCGCACTGTCACGACATCGCGGCCATCGACTTCTTCGTCGTACCGACCTTGACCTTTCGCCTCCTCTTCGGCTTCGTGGTGCTCCGCCACCACCGCCGAGAACTCATCCACATCGGTGTCACCGACCAGCCCACGGCCGCGTGGGCCGCCCAACAGATCGTCCACGCGTTCCCGGACGAGACTGGCCCCGCCTACCTGCTCCGCGATCGCGATACCATCTACGGCGCTGATTTCCAGCGCCGGGTCGAGCACATGGGCATTCGCCAGGTCGTCATCGCCCCGCGCGCTCCCTGGCAGAATCCCTTCGCCGAGCGCGTCATCGGCTCAATTCGCCGCGAATGCCTCGATCTCGTCATCGTGCTCAACGAACGCCACCTGCGTCGCGTGCTTCGCACGTACCTCGCGTACTACAACCTTACGCGGCCTCACCAGAGTCTCGATAACGACAGCCCGCGCCGGCGCACGGTAGAGCCGATCTCATCCGGGCCTATCGTCACCGTCCCCGAGGTCGGCGGCCTTCATCACCGCTATCAGCGCGCAGCCTGACCGTCCCGATCTCCGCCCGGCAGCCTCCCTCCCCGCAATCATTTGTCCCGACGGGTCTGACCGCGTCGATACCGTCATCGGCGCCGCGGCCCGTGTCGGCGCCAATCAGTTCAAGCGCGAACGTTCTCGGGGCCGCCACGCTTCTCCGGCTCGGATTACCTTTTTGACCGTAACAGGGGTCCGGCGCGGAGCTCCACGCGTCCTCCCTGGCGAAGGGATCTGTACGCAACTTCCTTCCGATGTTTGCCGAGTCTCTCCCTCATACGATGACGAGCCACATCGCGGCGGCCTTGAAGGCCACTGGACCCACGCTCACCGTATCGTCCAATTGCTGTACTGGTCTGGACGCCATCCAGCAGGGCTGCCTTCAAATAAGGGACGGGTCGGTCGACGTTGCCATCGTGGGTGCCTCCGAGACACCAATTTTCCCCATCATCGTCTCAGCCTTCTCGACACTGGGCCTGCTCTCGACGCGCAACTGCCATCCCAGGCTCGCTTCCAGACCCTATGACGGCCTGCGGGACGGTCTCGTCTTAGGTGAAGGTGCAGGTGCCCTCGTGCTGGAGGACCTCGGCTCCGCCGCCAAACGTAAATGCCCCGATCTATGCCGAAGTAGTCGGGTACGCCGCGGCTACCGCCCCTTCCGAGGACCGGACGCCTGCCACGACGAGCAGATTCCTGTCACAGGTCATTGGAGCCGCCCTCCAGGCCGGGAATCTCGACTCGTCTGCTATTGACTACGTCAGTGCCCACGGCAGCTCTCTTCCCTTCACAGATCTCTGCGACACGATGGCCTTCAAGATGGCTTTCGGACCGAGGGCGTATCAAATCCCAATCAGCTCACTAAACCTCAACGTTGCAGACTTATCAGGGTCAGGCGGCAGTGGATAGGGCGGTGAGGTGACGCTGGAGCTCCTCGCGAACCTCAAGATTGGCGCTTACGGTGAGGGTGAGCTCGCCATTGGGGC
>Ga0187893_10009597_pt1 | contig 14815 bp, 8 predicted proteins | sample MA1701074metaG_FD_139574 | JGI IMG/M metagenome (GOLD analysis project Ga0187893, IMG submission 139574) | White microbial mat communities from a basaltic lava cave in the Kipuka Kanohina Cave System on the Island of Hawaii, USA - MA170107-4 metaG ...
GCTGCATGGCTGTCGTCAGCTCGTGTCGTGAGATGTTGGGTTAAGTCCCGCAACGAGCGCAACCCTTGTCCTTAGTTGCTAACAGGTTATGCTGAGCACTCTAAGGAGACTGCCGGTGATAAGTCGGAGGAAGGTGGGGACGACGTCAAGTCATCATGGCCCTTACGTCCAGGGCTACACACGTACTACAATGGCCGGTACAACGGGGAGCAAAACCGCAAGGTCGAGCCAATCCCTTAAAACCGGCCTCAGTTCAGATTGCAGTCTGCAACTCGACTGCATGAAGGTGGAATCGCTAGTAATCGCGGATCAGCATGCCGCGGTGAATACGTTCCCGGGCCTTGTACACACCGCCCGTCACGCCATGGAAGTCGGTAACACCCGAAGTCGCTGGTCTAACCGCAAGGAAGAAAGCGCCTAAGGTGAGATCGATGACTGGGGCGAAGTCGTAACAAGGTAGCCGTACCGGAAGGTGCGGCTGGATCACCTCCTTTCTAGGGAGTCTCGTTCGGGTCGGCCTTCGGGCATGATTCGGATTTAGAGAATCCACAGTAACCCTTGGTTTCACAGCTCTGGCTGTGCACGCTGCTATTTACATTTTTCTTCGACGCGAACCTTATCAAGTTCGCGTTTGTGTCTGTATCCTAATTTGCCGGGCCTGTAGCTCAGTTGGTTAGAGCACTGTGCTGATAACGCAGGGGTCAGTGGTTCGATTCCACTCAGGCCCACGGGGCAAGGGGCAAATTGCAAAAACAAATTTTTTTTGTCCATTGCAACTTGCTGGGGCTGTAGCTCAGTTGGGAGAGCGTCGGTTTTGCAAGCCGAAGGCCACCAGTTCGATCCTGGTCAGCTCCACCAATTTAAAGGTAAAAAGAAAAAGGCAATTTTGGAACCGGTTCGATTTAGGGAAGAAGTTATCGGTTCGACTCCGGTCGGTTTCGCGAAGTTGTAAAGTTCTTTGACAATTGCGTTGTAAATTGCAAGGCAAACTACAATAAGCAGCAAATTTCGTTTTAGCGGAATTTGCGCTATATTCGAGCCAGAAACCATCTGCTGTGTGAAGTCGATTGTTTGTTGAAATAATCGGCTGAAGACAGTGCTTTTAGCTATCAAAAAGATGGCTAAAGCCACAGGTTTTTTGGTTAAGCTACTAAGAGCATATGGAGGATGCCTTGGCACGAGAAGTCGATGAAGGACGTGGTAAGCTGCGATAAGCTTCGGGGAGAGGCAAACACTCTTTGATCCGAAGATTTCCGAATCGGGCAACCGTTCCGCGCAAGCGGAAACCCCCTGCTGAACACATAGGCAGGGAGGAGACAACGGAGGGAATTGAAACATCTTAGTACCTCCTGGAAAAGAAAGCAATAGCGATTTCCTCAGTAGCGGCGAGCGAACGGGAAACAGCCTAAACTTACGGCATGTCAAGCCTGCGTGCGTTGTGTCGTAAGGGTAGCGGGACAGAACTGGGCTCTGATGCAGCAGGGTCGGGAAGTCAACAAACATTATCTTAGTCGAAGCGGTCTGGAAAGTCCGGCCATAGAAGGTGATAGCCCTGTAAGCGAAAAGATAATGTCTTCCTCGGTTTTGCACCCAAGTACTGCGGGACACGTGAAATCCCGTGGGAATTTCGGTCGACCATGACCAAAGGCTAAATACTCTCTCGTGACCGATAGTGAACTAGTACCGTGAGGGAAAGGTGAAAAGAACCCCAGGCGGGGAGTGAAATAGTACCTGAAACCGTATGCTTACAAACAGTGGAAGCCCGGGGCCAGTGGTGGCAACACTGCTGGTACAGGTGACCATGTGCCTTTTGCATAATGAGCTGGCGAGTTACTCGTATGCAGCAAGATTAATCCCGTCTCGGGAGTAGTCGTAGCGAAAGCGAGTCCGAACAGGGCGATTTAGTTGCATGCGGTAGACGCGAACCCAGGTGATCTACCCATGGTCAGGATGAAGCGGCCGTAACAGGTCGTGGAGGTCCGAACTCACGGAAGTTGAAAATTCTGGAGATGAACTGTGGGTAGGGGTGAAAGGCTAATCAAACTTGGAGATAGCTCGTTTTCCTCGAAATAGCTTTAGGGCTAGCCTCGTGTAATAGAGTTGCGGAGGTAGAGCACTGAATGGGCTAGGGCTCTCACAAGGGTACCAAACCCAACCAAACTCCGAATGCCGTAACTTGTTTCACGGGAGACAGGCAGTGTGGGATAAGCTTCATTGCCAAAAGGGAAACAACCCAGACCGTCCGCTAAGGTCCCTAAGTGCAAGCTAAGTGAGAAAGGATGTGAAATCGCTTAGACAACCAGGATGTTGGCTTAGAAGCAGCCACCATTTAAAGAAAGCGTAACAGCTCACTGGTCAAGTGATTTTGCGCCGATAATTCACGGGACTAAGCTTGTCACCGAAGCGGCGGACTCGATTCCGATCCGTCGGAGTTGAGTGGTAGAGGAACGTTCTGCCGACCTGCGAAGGTGCGCCGCGAGGCGTGCTGGAGGAAGCAGAAATGAATATGCCAGCATAAGTAGCGATAATTATTGTGAGAACCAATAACACCGAAAATCTAAGGTTTCCTGAGTAAAGTCAATCTGCTCAGGGTTAGTCGGATCCTAAGCTGAGGCCGAACGGCGTAGGCGATGGAAAACGGGTGAATATTCCCGTACCGCTCTGAAATCGTCCGAGCGATGAGGTGACGCAGAAGGGAAAGTCAGCCAGGTGTTGGATGCCCTGGTCTAAGCTGGTAGGAGGATTGGGCAGGCAAATCCACCCAGTCATTACCTCCGAGAAGCGAATGGGAAATGCGACTTCGGTCAAACCAACTGACAGGTACCACGCTGCCGAGAAAAACCTCTAAGCGAGAAATTAGAGCGACCGTACCGCAAACCGACACAGGTAGATGAGGAGAATATCCTAAGGTGCTCGAGATAGCTCTGGTTAAGGAACTAGGCAAAATAATCTCGTAACTTCGGAAGAAGAGATGTCCTGTTTGGTCAGGCTTATCAGCAATGAGCAGGCCGAAGCTGAACGGGATCGCAGAGAAATGGCCTGGGCGACTGTTTACTAAAAACACAGGTCTGTGCTAAGTCGTCAAGACGACGTATACGGACTGACACCTGCCCGGTGCCGGAAGGTTAAGAGGAGAGGTCATCCCGCGCAAGCGGGAGAAGCTTTGAATCGAAGCCCCGGTAAACGGCGGCCGTAACTATAACGGTCCTAAGGTAGCGAAATTCCTTGTCGGGTAAACAATTTAACTTGCCCCTCATCTCAGCAATGAGATATGAAAAACCGGCTCATATCGGTGAAGCCCTAATCTCGATTAATCGGGAAGGGTAATACCGAGGGAAGTCGTCCTGCTTGAAGCGGGATTGACCCTGTAACGACTTCGGACGCAAGTCCGAGGCGGTGTCTCCTGTTCCGACTCGTCGGAACAAATCTATGAGCGCCGCAAAACGCCGGTATCTGCCAGGGCGTATGATGGATGAAGCCTCTTATCTTTCAGGTTATGCCGATGGAGAAGGTTGTTTTTGTGTGACATTCAACAAAAGCCGCCGACATAAATTTGGTTGGGACATCCGGCCAAGTTTCTCCGTCAGCCAAAATCGTGATCGCGCCGAAGTGCTTCAGTTATTTCAAAAACATTTTGGTTGTGGAACGATTCGGCCTGATAGATCAGATAAAACCCTCAAATATGAAATACGCGGTGTGACTGAGTTAACAACGAAAGTCATTCCGCACTTCGAGAAGTATCCTCTCCTTTCAAGCAAGCGAAAAGATTTTGAAAAATTCGCTGCTATCGTGAGTATTACGAATGAAGGCGGGCATCTCACAAAAGAAGGGTTTCAAAAGATCGTCCAACTTGCTGAAGGCCTCAACGCCAGCAGTAAGAAAAAATACGTTCGACGACAGATAAAGGTATAGTCTATGCCACTGGAAACAGTGAGAAGCATGAAGTTCCGACCTGCACGAATGGTGTAACGACTTGGGCGCTGTCTCAACCAGAGCCTCGGCGAAATTGTAGTACCGGTGAAGATGCCGGTTGCCCGCAACGGGACGGAAAGACCCCGTGAACCTTTACTTTAGCTTAGCGTTGTGTTTCGGTTTAGCATGTGTAGGATAGGTGGGAGACGTCGATCCGGCGGCGCTAGTCGTCGGGGAGTCAACCTTGAAATACCACCCTTGTTGTACTGAAGCACTAACCTCGCACCGTCATCCGGTGCAGGGACCCCGCTAGGTGGGAAGTTTGACTGGGGCGGTCGCCTCCTAAACTGTAACGGAGGCGCCCAAAGGTTCCCTCAGCACGGTCGGTAATCGTGCGTAGAGTGCAAGCGCATAAGGGAGCTTAACTGTGAGACATACAGGTCGAACAGGTGGGAAACCAGGGGCTAGTGATCCGGCGGTTGTGTATGGAAATGCCGTCGCTCAACGGATAAAAGGTACTCCGGGGATAACAGGCTTATCGGGTCCAAGAGTTCACATCGACGACCCGGTTTGGCACCTCGATGTCGGCTCATCGCATCCCGGGGCTGAAGAAGGTCCCAAGGGTTGGGCTGTTCGCCCATTAAAGCGGTACGTGAGCTGGGTTTAGAACGTCGTGAGACAGTTCGGTCCCTATCTGTTGCGGGCGTAGGAAATTTGAGAGGTGCTTCTCCTAGTACGAGAGGACCGGAGTGGACGGACCTCCAGTAGACCAATTATCATGCCAATGGTATCGTTGGGTAGCTGCGTCCGGACGGGATAAGCGCTGAAGGCATCTAAGCGCGAAACCCACCTCAAGATGAGATTTCCCGGGCCGTAAGGTCCCTGAAGGCTCCTCGTAGACGACGAGGTAATAGGCCACAGGTGCAAGTCCAGCAATGGATTCAGCCGAGTGGTACTAATCAGCCGTGTGGCTTAACCAATAATTTTTATCTTCAGCCGTTACGATCAAACAAATCTGACGCGCACAGCGGATGGTTTGTGGCTTGCAAAGTTAGCCTGTAATACAAAACGCAATTATAGTTGTTCGTAGCTTGTGGCTGGTAGCTTGTAGCAACCAGCGACGAGCAACCAGAAAAAATTTTCCGGTGGCAATAGCGGCAGGGCCACACCTCTTCCCATTCCGAACAGAGCAGTTAAGCCTGCCCGCGCCGATGGTACTACCCTGGTAACGGGGCGGGAGAGTAGGTCGTCGCCGGAAATTTAATTTTATAACAAAAAGGGAAAAGATTGAAAAGTCTTTTCCCTTTTTTATTTGGAGCAACGGTTTAAATTTTTTTGATTCAAAACCTACAAGCGAGTGCTCCTTACCTCTATCGATCATCACGCCTTCTTCAAACTTGACTTTGCCGCAATAATTTTTTAGTTTTTAATCATGCAAACCCTCGTCATGAAATTCGGCGGCACCTCCGTCGGCAGCGCCGAAGCCATCGCACGATCCGCCGAGAATATCCGTGTTGTAAAAAAAGAGTGGCCGGCATTGGCCGTAATTGTTTCCGCCATGAGCGGCGTCACCGACATGCTGCTCAACGGCGCTAACACAGTAGTCAATGGTGATAGCGCGACCTTTCGTCGCCTCGCCCGTGAACTGCGTGCCAAACACGAGAGCGCTATTAATGGCTTGCTTGACTCCCCAGCGGAACGACAGTCGGTTCACGATCGCGTCTTCGCCTATCTTGATGAATTTGAGAATCTCTGCCACGCGGTGAACACGCTCGGCGAAGCCACCTCGCGCGCGCTCGACGCCATCTCCTCGCTTGGCGAGCGCATGAGCATCCATCTCCTGTCTGCCCGGTTGCGGCAAATGGGATTGGCTTCCGACGCCATCGAAGCTTCCGAGCTCATTTTGACCGATGATCTTTTCGGCGCGGCAAATCCATTGATGGAAGAAACCACCGCGCGCGTGGAGAAACGCCTGCGTGAAAAAATGAACAACGGCGAAGTCCCTGTCATCACCGGCTTTATTGGCGCAACGAAGTCGGGCGCCGTGACCACGTTGGGCCGCGGTGGCAGTGATTACAGCGCTGCTATTCTCGGCGCCGCGCTTAATGCGAATGCGGTGTGGATTTGGACGGACGTCAACGGCGTGATGACTGCTGATCCCCGCGTCGTTGCCGGCGCACAAACTTTGCCGGAGCTTTCTTTCCGTGAAATTTCAGAATTGGCTTATTACGGCGCGAAGGTCGTGCATCCGAAAACCATCCGCCCGGTAATCGAGCGCGGCATTGAGTTGTGGATCAAAAATACTTTTAATCCCGTCCATCCCGGCACGTGCATCGTCCCGGACAATCGCCGCATTTCCGGAAAGATCAAAGCCGTCACCGCCATCAAAGGCCAGAGCATGATCACGATTGAAGGCCGCGGCATGTTGGGCGTGCCCGGCGTCGCCGCGCGAACATTTGGCGCCGTCGCGAAAGCCGGCGCGAGTGTCACTCTCATCACGCAGGCCTCGTCCGAGCAAAGTATTTGTTTCTCGGTTCCGGCGGCGTTGACTGCATGCGTGCGTGCCGCGCTTGAAGAAGAATTTCATCTTGAGCTGCATCGGCGCGATATTGACAGCATCACCACGCTCGATCAGGTCGTCATCGTCACCGTCGTTGGCGCGGGCATGAAACACACCCCCGGCATCGCCGGCAAAATTTTCAGCGCCCTCGGCCAGCAAAACGTCAACGTCATCGCCATTGCCCAAGGCTCCTCCGAATGCTCCATCAGCCTGATCGTCGACGCCAATGAAGCCGACGCTGCCGTGCGGGCGATTCATGGATTGATTGTGATGAGTTAAAAATAAAACGTAATGCGTAACAAGTTAAGTTTTACGTATTACGTTTTACGCCTTACGAAAGGACTCCCATGCCCAAAATCAAAGTTGCCATTCTCGGCGCCACCGGCGCGGTCGGACAGCGCTTTGTGCAATTGCTCAACGGCCATCCGTGGTTTGAAGTGACAGCGCTTACTGGCAGTGATCGTACCATCGGCCAAACTTACGAAGAAGGATGCCGCTGGATTCTGCCGGAACCGATGCCCGGCTATGCGAAGCGCATGAAAATTATTCCCACCGCGCCCGGCTTCGATGCGAGGCTCTGTTTCTCCGCATTGCCCGCGGACACGGCGCGCGAGATCGAACCGGCCTTCGCGCAAGCGGGACACGGCATCGCCTCGAATGCTTCCGCGCATCGTATGTGGCCGGAGGTGCCGTTGCTCATTCCGGAAGTCAATCCTGATCATACCGCGCTGATCAAAATTCAACAACAGCAGCGCAACTGGAGCGGCTTCATCACCACCAATCCCAATTGCACCTGCACTGGCCTCACCATTGCGTTACGACCGCTGCTCGACGCCTTCGGACTGCGCCGCCTGTTCGTGGTTTCCATGCAAGCGCTTTCCGGCGCAGGCTATCCCGGCGTGGCTTCGCTTGATGCGCTCGACAACGTCATTCCCTACATCGGCGGCGAAGAAATCAAAGTTGAAACCGAGCCGCGCAAAATGTTGGGACCGTTCGATGGTCAAAAAATTCGCGAAGCGGAATTCAAAATTTCCGCACATACCAACCGCGTTGCCGTTGTTGACGGTCACACCGTTTGCGCTTCTGTGGAATTGAGCCGTCGCGTTAGTGTCAACGAAATCGCTGCCGCGATGGCCGATTTCAAACCTCCTGCCATTGTACAAGCCCTCCCAAGTTCTCCGCGCTGCGTCATCGAGATTCGCCCCGAGCCGGACCGGCCGCAACCGCGCAAAGATCGCGACACCGGCAAAGGCATGACCACCGTCGTCGGTCGCGTGCGCGAAGATGCGCTCTTTGATGTGAAATTCGTCGTGCTCTCGCATAACACGATTCGCGGCGCCGCCGGCGGCTCTATTCTCAATGCAGAATTGATGGTCGCGCAGGGATTAGTTTCGTAGTTACGCTTGTTCGGGGTTCTGGAAAAAATTTTCTGCAGTTTTCGTAAAATTAACTTGCTTTTTAATCTTCTATTGTTTTTATTTTTATTAGCGCTGAGTTTTAAGGCGATGGTCACGGAATTAATTGCAACCGTAAAGATGGCCGGCTGTGGGTTAAGAATGGTTATTAACGGCGCCAGCGGAACCTGATTAATCGATAAAGAGTCTCTCCTCCCACCAATGCTATTCATCTTATAGCGGCTTATCCCACACTTCGACCATCCAAGTTGAATTCGGTTTTGCCAAAGCCATTGTTCTTTGCGGGAACATATTGAGTGCCGCCTGATTTCGGAGTATATATTTTTAGCATGTCACCTCATTGGTAGAGGTGATGAATTGTTTTGCCTGCAAGCAGAACCTGTTGACGCCATTTGCAGGGTGAGGTTGCTGTCTCATTTCTTGATGCCATAACGATTTAGCAGTAAAGAAATGGGGTGCATTTCCTTGTTTTGCATTAAACGCCAAAATTCAGCTATCCTCAAACTTGAGATTCTGTATTTTCGCTGTTGAATTTCTTTGGGTACTTATGGGAAAGAGGATGAAAGTGTTAGCTATCACCAACCGCGCCCGCGAGGCTTTACAACAAATTGCCGCCCAAACCGCCAACGCCTTTCAAGCCCCAATTTGCGCTATCTCTCTCGTCTCAAATTCCGATTCGGCCGCTGCTGAAATTTTGTCGTTCGCCCAGGAAAAATTTTTCTCTGCAGATCAGCAGGAATTAGCAAAGTTTTTGCAAAAGGCCGCGGCTCTTGGCAAACCCCTTTGTTATAATTGCTCTCGCGATGGTGGCTGCAAAGAGTTGGGGCATTTTCCCGATTTTCTGCAAGCACGGGGGATACAAGCTTTTCTTGCCATCCCTATGCTGTCCAACTCCTCACCGTGCGGCGCGCTTTCTCTTTTTTTCACGACGCCACATACTTTTTCTGAAAACGAAGTCCAACACCTCATGGCGGTGGGCAAGGCCGCCGCCCTCAGTGTTGATTTTGACTGTTATAAAATAACGCCGAACGGAGAGTATAGGGGGTCGTTTGAAGACATCGTGGCCAATAGCCCGGTGATGTTCGGTGTTTTTGAAACCATGCAAAAAGCCGCTCTTACCGACGCTAATGTTTTGATTTATGGCGAAAGCGGCACCGGAAAAGAGTTGATTGCGCACGGCATTCACCACTTGAGCCTGCGTAAAAACAGCGCCTTCATCCCGGTTGATTGCGTGGCCCTGCCTTCCAATTTGCTGGAAAGCGAGTTGTTTGGATTTGAGAAAGGTTCGTTTACCGGCGCGATCGGACGGAAACACGGACTCCTGGAGTTTGCCGATCATGGGACGTTTTTTTTGGATGAAGTCTGCGAATTGGAGCCGATCCTGCAAGCCAAGCTGCTTCGCGTTCTTCAAGAACGGCAGTTTCGCCGCATTGGCGGCCGCCATCTCATCAATGTTGATATTCGGGTCATTTCTGCCACCAATCGCAACCTTGCCCTTGCCATCCGCGAAAAAATTTTTCGTGAAGATCTTTATTTTCGCCTGAATGTCATCCCTATTTATGCGCCGGCGCTGCGCGAGAGAAAGGAAGATATTCCGCTTTTAGCCAACTACTTTATCACTAAATTTGCCGGCAGCAATCATATTGATTTGAAAGAATTGGCTCCGGAAACCGTTCATGCCCTCCAAGATTACGACTGGCCGGGAAATATCCGTGAACTGCAAAACATGATGGAACGCGTCATTGCCCTCTGCCCGCATTATATCATTCTTCCGGAAGATTTGCCGGGCGAGGTAAGGTTGAAAAACCCCGCAAACTTCAAAACTACAGTCTCACAGTTTTATTCATTAAAAACCTGGCGGGAGAATCTTACCGCTTTTAAGTGTAACTACTTCAAAAACCTTCTTGAGCAAAATAACGGCGATATCTCCGCTGCCGCCCGCCAAGCTAGGGTGAGTCGCCGCACGCTTTATCGTATTGCCCAAAGCTACAAGCTACTATAACGATTCATAAAATGTAAATGTTTTGTTGAATCGTTATACTCGTCACTGAATACTGATGACTAAGTTTTACTTCACCAACAAAAGCTTCTTCGTCGCCGCAAATTTTTCCGCGCCGGATTCGGCGATGATGCGATAGATGTACACGCCGCTGGAAACTTCCTTGCCGGTTTCGTCGCGGCCGTTCCAAGTTGCCATGTAATAATCCGCGGCTTGCAATTGGCGGCTGACAAGCGTTCGCACTTTTTGGCCGAGCATGTTGTACACTTCAACCGTCACCGTCGCAGGTTTCGGCAGCGCGTAACGAATCGCCGTGAGCGCCTGCGTCTGTTGTGTCGCAAACGGATTCGGGAAATTCTGCGCCAGCTCGAACGCGCCCGGCACCAGCGCGAGGCCGCCAGTGCGTTTTTGCAGCGCTTCGGGCTTGCCGACGAGAAGCTGCAACGATTTCTCTATACCGTTCGCCGTTGTGACCAAACGATACGACGAATTACTTTTCAGATTGCGCGCCATGCCGTAGGCCTGATCGACGAGATACGCTTCATCGCCGGCCGGCAGCTTCGCGAGGTTTTTAAATTCCAAAATCACTTCGCCGGAAACGGCATTTGATTTCACCTGCAACGGCCATTCATAAACTTCCTGATCGACCGGACGAAAATCCGCGGTGTATTGCATTGCATGCTGCGCCCAGTTCAAATTCGGCACGCTCACCGAAACATATTCGCCGATCACCGGCGGCTCGATGAGATCAAAATCATCATATTCGACGGCGGCAGCGCTGCGCGCGCCGACGTAGTTGATCGTGTCCAACGCGGCCCCGGCTTGAGCGGCGATTTGAATCGTCCATTCATTTTTCGCGGTCGTGACTGGCATTGAGTTTTTGCCGATGCGCGGCGGCGTCGCGATCGGGCAAAGCAACAGATTGATTTTTTCGTTCGTGCGTCTCGGTTCGACGTAAAGCGCGTAGCCTTTCCACGGCTCCATCGTGTTGTCGATGTTCCAGCCGCGTTCATACGAGCGTAGCGACGGACCCAGCGTCGAATCCTGCGGAATTTTCGAGTTCACCAGCGTCAAATATTCACGGCTGACCGGAAAGTTGAACGGGTTGCCGATTAAATTCCAGCCTTTCTTCAATTCGATGGCATAACGCTTTCCGGTCGAAACGGTTCTGCCGGCGCCGCTATCGATGATTTTGTTGGCATCGGCAACGATCATAAAAAACGCGCGGCCCGGAAAAAAGGGCGCGATGGTTGGCGCCGCGCTGTTGTATTCAACCCAGCCGTTCGAAGCCATTTCCGGACGATATTCAAAAAATTTCCACTTCTTCGGATCATACGGACCGAGATCGTCTTCCAACACGTCTTTCGGCGAATTTTTATCCAGCTCGAACGGCACCGAAAAGAGCACGTAGTTGGTCTGCGCCGTACCCGAGGGCAGCGCCACGGCATTGCCGTCTTTGTCGATGCGAAACTCGCCATCGACGGCGGTGCGGACGCGAACCGCCTGCCAGTAATAGCCGTCGTCGCCGCAAATGTTGTGCGAATCAATCGACGCCGGACCGGCGCCGTACGGATTATTCAGCGAGTCTTTCGCAAAAACTTTATATTCCAGTCCGCGCGTCGTCACGCCGTCCGCCGGAATATCGAGCGCAAACCGATCGCGCGAATTAGCGACGCGCCGCAAACGCCGCGGCGGCTCGGCCGCGCGCGCGCCGCCGAAACGATACGCTACCGAATCCCACACGATTCTGGTATGATCAAAAATTCTAACCGTGTCACTGAAGGCCGTGCGTTTGTTCGCCAGCGGCTCACCGGAGCGGAAGCGCGTAATCACCGGCGGACACGCGTCAAAACTGTATTCAGCAAACGAGCTGGCCGGCGCATTCACGTTTCCTGCAGAATCCACCAACCAGTAAAACAAACTATCATAACCGCAGAGACTGGTCGAATTGAAAGCAACGGAAAAATTCACATTGCCGCCGTTGCGCACCAGCGCGCTCTCGCCGTCGAACAGCGTATTCGCGCCCGGCGCAGTTTGAAATTTCCACCGCACGCGCGCCGCATCGCGAATGCCGTCGAACAAACCCAACGTAAGTGTGAGTGGATTGCGCCGCGTGCTGAACCATTCGGTTGGCCCGATATTGCGCGCCGCGGGTTGATTCGGCGCGACCGGCGCGGTCAAATCATATTTGAAATAAACCGCATTCGCATTCACGTAGCCGGAATTGCCGCTGCCGTCAACCAGCCAAAGATACAAGTACCACCACCTGTCAGCAGCGATATGGTTCTTCAGCGGAATGGTCACACAAAATTTGCCCTCGCTGACTTGACGCCGGTCAAACAGCGCGGGTTCGTTTGACGGCTTCGTCGTCTCGAGAAATTTCCAGCGTATTTCAGTGATGCTGCTCGGATCGGCTGCCTCCCAACAGAGCCGCAAGCTATCGCCATTCGTGTAACCGACAAAACCGCCGCTCCATCCGGCGGTTACCGCCGGCAGCGTGGTGAAAGCCGGCGCCGTGACGTCGTAATAAAACTGCGTATAATTCGGCGTCAGATAACCGGAAACGCCGTTGCGGCCCTGCAGCCAGACGTAACAATTCCAGCGGCCCGCGCTCAACACATTACGCAGGGGAATTCTAAAACACGGGCGATTGTTGACAATAAAAATTCGCGCCGTGCCGGTGGTGTCATTCGGCGTCGTCGGGGCGCTGGAGAGAAAGCTGAATTTCCATCGCGCATCCTGCACCTCGGCGATACTCGCAACCGTCAAAGTCAAATAGATCGTCAGCGAATCGACATTCGTAAAGCCGGCGCGACCTGCCGGCCAGTTGACGAGCAACGTATCGACGCGCGGCGGCGGCGCCAGAATTTGGCCGGCGCCGCTCACCGGAAAAGAAATTTTTCCCAGCGGTTTGATCAGATCATTGGTGGTGAAATCAAGACTGCTGTTATAAATTCGGCCCTCGGTCGGTCTGAATTTAACCGTCACACTTTTCGTATCGCCGGGCGCAATCACGGCGGGCAGCGGGGTCAAGCTGTAGCCCGCAATCGGATTGAGCGCCATGCCGAAAATTTTCAACGTGTCCGTCAGCGTTTCCTCCTCGGCTTTGCGATTGGTGACGCGAAACGATTTCGTCGCCGAATCGCCCAACACCAGGGCGCCAAAACTCAATGCCGGCGCCGGCACAAAAACCATTTGCGGACCGCGCGTCACGCCGGTGAGCTGCACGAGAAGCGAATCCTGCAGCGAATTGCTGGTGTAATTGATTTTGATCACGCCCGCATAGGCTTTGCGCACCAGCGAGCTGAACCGCAGCTTGAGCGTCAAATTCGAATCCGGCGATACCTTCACGCCAACCGGCGGATTGACCATGGTAAACGGCTCGCTCAACGTGAAGCGTGTCAGGAAAACATCGGCACAGGTTGCATTTCTGATGATTAAAGTTCGGTCATAAGCAGCGCCGGCTTTGATCGCGCCGAAATCCACTTTGCTGGTGGTCGCGGTTAATTTGCCGGTGCGCGAAATGTACAACGTCGAGGGTTGCGCCGAGCCGTTCTTTACGGTATCGCTCAACACCGGTGTTACCGTGTCGCCGGCAGCGGCGTAAGCTTTGCGGACGAAAAATTTATACAAGCCATCGGCCGTGGGCGGCACGCGATTGTTGATGTCGAAGCTGGCGACAAACGTCGTGCTATTCACCCAGGTTTTGGTGATCAAAGGCAGCCGCGTCGGATACGGCGAATTCAAACCGAAGGTGATAACGGGAATGGAATCGCGCATCGTGGTATTGAACACCATCGTCACGGCAACTCGAACTTCGCCGGTCGTGCAGATCACGGTCTTGCCGTCGATTCTGAAGGTCATTTCATTGAGCCGCGGCTTTTGCGCCCAGACCGCCGCGCTCCAGCCTCCGAATGCGAACAGAGCAAGAAAATATATCAGTCGCTTCATGTGTTGGTCCTCAAAGAGAAAATTTATCTCTGCATCGATTATAAAAGAGGCTCCCGATCACAGAGGTAGGCTGCACCGCAGAGAAAACTCACGGAAAGCTTGGAGGATTCGGCAAATTATTGCCGGTGGTTGGCGGCTTCGTTTTATTATCGGAACCTTTGGTAAGCTGTGAAATTCCGACCGCCGCGCCAACCGCGCCAACCGCCACCAGGCTGTAAACCAGAACTTTATTGCCGCCGCTGCGATATTCAGTCGTGTTGCCGGTTCCGCCGCTTTGTTCCGCCGCTCCAGTGCTGCCGGCCGTTAATTCACGTGCCGAAGCTGGGCTTGCACCACCATTGAGCAGCGACGATTTGCCGACGAGCTTGCGCGCCACGGTCGCCATCAAACTCTGCAACCCCTCGAAGTCGCCGTCAAAATCTTCGTTGGCGCGCTCAACGACTTGACCGCTGCCCGTGTGAATCATTTGCGTTTCAACAAAATATAATTGGCCGACTTTACGCACAGTGCCGTTCACAATAAGCTTAACCGTCAGTTGCTTGCCGGCTTCGACGCCGCACGGCACGGTGCTGCAACCGGTTCCACTGTTCGACAGCGACATGGCAACGGTGTTTTGCGGTGTGACCACGAACATTCCAGTTCGTTCCAGTTCCGCGACCAGGCGTTCGGTCAAAAGATTGGCTTCTTCGGCGTTAATACGACCGGAAGCTTCCAAAGGCAGGACGGCGAGCGTGTATTTTCCGGCAGGTTTATTAGCGGCAAAGGCGTTGCTTAAGCTCCAACCAGTCAGCGCCAGCAGCAACGCGAGGTATTGACAAAACTTTTCACGCATAGGATTGCACTCCGTTGGTAAATACCGCCCGGGCGCTTTATTCCTTGCCCAGCATTGTTCAATAAGCGCCCGGGCGGTAAAACAGGTTAATATTTCCAGTGAATCGGCTTTTGCAATTCACAGACCAACGTGCTCAGCCCAAACCA